>Ga0247822_10002549_pt1 | contig 11654 bp, 6 predicted proteins | sample 13C_Cellulose_Da_FD_192423 | JGI IMG/M metagenome (GOLD analysis project Ga0247822, IMG submission 192423) | Soil microbial communities from agricultural site in Penn Yan, New York, United States - 13C_Cellulose_Day30 | ecosystem: Environmental > Terrestrial > Soil > Agricultural land | place...
TCCCTCCCGCCGGGACCCCTGAGCACGCCTCCAGCAGCGCCGGTAACACTTTCCGGTGGTCGAGGTACTCCTCGGCCAGGGCGCGGGCGGCCCGGCAGTGGGCGGGGTAGTCGCGGTTGATGCTCTCGACCCCGGCGGCGGCCTCGCCCGCGTCGGCGAACGCCACCAGCCCCCGGCCCGCAGGAAGGTAGCGCTCGAACCCGGTCGCCTGCGTCAGCACGGGCTTGCCGCTGGCCAGGTACACCGCCGAGCGGTCGCTGAACCAGCCCGAGCGGCCGTGCACGTAGGCGTGCTTGGCGATGCCAACCTCCGCGCGGGAGCCGGCGATATACTCCCGGTGGGCGGACAGGTCGGCCAGGCGCGCGGCGTCGAAGACTGACCAGCCGCCGTCCCGCAGTGGGCGGAGGTCCGGGTCGTCCTCCGAGTAGCCCTTCAGGGCCGCCTCCATTCCCTGCCCGGTCCGTTGCGGCAGGTCGGCGTAACGCATCAGTTCCTCGAACTTGGACCGATACCATTCCCCGCGGTAGCTCAGATCGCTGTACCGTCCCAGCGAGGCGACCGTCGTGAACCTGGCGGCGGCGGGGTCGTGGCGGACCGGCCAGTGGCCGAGCACGACCGGCGGGAGTGTGTGGTTCCACCGGACCCCGCAGTCGGGGATGTCCGTGTGCGGGGTGCCGATGTTCAGACCGACCGTGAAATAGACGTCGTGGCCGGTGAAGTTGAACTCCTTGCCGTACTCGGCGTGCCAGAGTTGGGTGTAGACCGGGTCCTGGTCCAGGTAGACGCGCAGCCGGGCGTTCTCCAGCACGGCGAGGGTTCGCACGTGGCCCGAGATGTTGAGGAGCAGGTCGGCCTCGCGGGCCAGGGCCGCCACCGCCGACAGCGACAGGCCGGCCGTCGCCTCGCCCCGGTCGTAAATTTGGCACGCCCGGTCCGTGAAGCCGAACGAGTCCATCACCGTGCGGAAGTACTCGCGGTTCACGCTCTCCTCGAACCGGCACGGCCGGCCGTGCCGGTCGATGCAGGCCCGCGGCTCCACCTCCTCCAGGTAGTACACGTCGTGACCCAGATCCCGGAACCCGAGCGCGTAGTGCAGCCGGTTCCAGGCGTTGCCGGGGGAGAAGGGGTGCAGCGAGATGACCGCCCCAATCAGAATCTTCATCGGCGGCGCACTGCCTCACACCCGGGAAAGGAACCCCCGGGCCTCGGCGACCCAGCCCGTGATCCGGGCCGCCGGTAGCCCCCACGCCCGGCACGACGCCAGGCGGTAAACCGTCTTATGTAGCTCGCAGGCGGCCAGCACCGCGTCCCACTCGCCCGGGTCGGCCGGGACCAGACCGGTCCCCTCCAGCCCGGCCCGGTAGGCCGCACACATGTGCTGGTCGTCCTCGGGGCCCAGCCCGTACTTCAGGTGCACCAGGTCCGACACCCCGCACCCGACGCCCGCCGTCTCCCAGTCCACGAAGCTGATGCTCGCAGGGGAGACCGAACGGTCCGCCAGCACGTTCTTGGGGGAGAGGTCGTTGTGTACCAGGGTCGGCGGCTGGCGGGCCAGTAGGTCCGTGACCCGCGCGTAATCCCGCACCACCTCCTCCAGCCCGGCCGCGGATTCCGGGTATAGTTCCCGGACGACTGCGACTGCCCGGTCGGCCCACCCGCGCAGGTAGTCGGTGTCCAGACGCAGCAGGAACCCGCGTCCCGACAGTTCCGCGGCCCGGGCCGCGAAGTGGGCGTGTAGTTCTGCCAGGCGGCGCGAGGCCGTCAACCAGTGGGTGACCGGCTGGTACTTCAGGCTGAGATCGTCCACGTATTGCAGGAAGACTTCCAGCCGCCCGCTCTCCCCGTTCCGGGCTGAGCCGTAGTACCGCGGGACCGGCAGGGCCGGGTCCGCGAGCAACTCCTCGTAAACTCTCACCTCCCGGTCGCGGCACTTCTTGTCGGGGTGGTCGGCCTGCTCCGACCCGAGCTGTTTCACGAACAGCGAGACCTCCCTTCCGCCCCAGAGTTCCAGCGTGAGCACCTCGGCGGGGAAGAGTGTGGTGAACGGGCTGGGCCGGCGGTCGAGCGCGCGGACGCGCACCTCACGGCCCTCGGCCCGCGTCAGGAGCTGCTCGACCGTACGGCGCAGCCGGACCTCGCCATCCGCGCCGGGATTCGACGGCGTCGGCGGTCGTCCCGGGCGTGTGGCCCCCAAGTTATCCGCTGACCGGACCACGTCGTGATCACCCCCCCAGGACGACCCGACCCACCTGTTCGGCCATACCACGCAGTTTGGCGATCTTCTCCGCCGGGAAGCCCCGCTCCAGGCACACGGCGACCCAGTTGAAGACCCGGTGCAGCCGGTGGCAGTCCACCAGGTACGTCATCTCATCCGGACCGCAGAGCGGAAGGCCGCCCCGCTCCGCCTCGGCCCGGTACGCCCCGAACAACTGGGCCAGGCGCGGCGGATCGAACCCGTCGGCCAGGAAGGCGAGGTCGAAGAAGCACGAGCCGAGAGCCGCCTTCTCCCAGTCGACCGGACAGAGCCGCGGCGGCTCCTCGCGGTCGTCCAGCACGATCTGGATCGGCCGGTAGGTGCCGTGGACGAGGGTCTTGTGCGGGCTGCTCACCACGGCCTCGACCGCCCGGGGATACCGAGCCATTAACGAATCCATCAGCCGGCCGAAGTCCGGCGAGACCTGCCGTGAGGTCTGCAGCGCCTTCTCGGCGGTCGATAGGAAGTAGTCGGCGTCGTGCCGCATGAGCAAGTCGCAGGATTCCAGCCGACCGATCCTGCCCACGAAGTGGGCGTCCTTGCGACCTAGCCAGCCCGCGGCCGCCACCCAGTACTCGAACGGCTTGTGCGCGACGGGAATCCCGGGCACGTACTCCAGGAACAGCCAGAACCGCCCGCTGGCGTCGTCCAGGTGGGACCCGTAGTAGTGGGCCGTACGCAGTCCGGCCGACGGGAGGAGGTCCCGGTAGACCCCCACTTCCCGCTCGCGCCGACCCTTCAGCCCCTCCTTGACGCGCTGGTGCGAGCCGAAGTCCTTGAGGAAGACCCGGAACTCCGTGCCGTCCGCCAGCCCGATCGTCAGGACGTCGGATCCGTAGAAGCTCGAATACCGGGAGCGTGTCCTCTGGACGTCGCGTATTGGCGAAGTGCTGTCGAACACGTCCGACGTGATGCGCGAGAGGCAGTCGCGCATCACGTGCTCCTCCGTCGGCGTCGTGGTGGCTGCGGTCATGACGATCTCCCGTGTGGCCGGTCTCGCTCGGCCGGACCGGCTGCCAAGGGTGGCCGCTACAACAGTCCCAACCGCTCGCCGAGTGTACGGACTTCTTCAAGCCGCCAGGGCTTCTTCCGCCCCGGCCCGTCGCCGAGCCAGCGGAAGTGAACGTAGAGCCGGGCCAGGTCGAGCCGGCGGGCGAAGGACGCCGGCGCCCCCCGCGGCCAGCGGGCCCGGCAGTAGGCGAGTTCGCACCGGCCCGCGATGTCCGCTTCACACCGCTCGGTGAGGGTCGCGAGGTCGATCTCGCCCGGCCCCACCGCAGCCGACTCCCAGTCCACCAGATAGATTTCCCCGCCGTGACACAGGAGGTTCATCGGGTAACACTCGCCGTGGATGACAGTCTGCGAGGGCTCCAGCAGGGGTGCCAGAGCGCCCTCGAAGCGACGGCAGACGGCGTCCAGCCACGGCAGGTCCTGGTGCAGCGGGCGCGTGTACTCAATGGTCCGACGCGCCCACCCGGCGTAGTAGTCCGCGTCGTAGGCACGCGGGAAGTCGGGCCGCGGGCCGGCGGGCGGCACCTCATGGGCCGCGTGGAAGTCCCCGACCCTCGCGGCGGCCATGTCCCAGGCGGATGGCTCCTTCTTGTCGCGGAGGCGCACCGCGCCGTCCAGGTAGCCGAGGACCAGCCACACCTCTCCGGTCGCGTCGTCCGTGCGGGCCCCGTAGAACCGGGGCGCTGTCGCCCGCGACGGCCGCACCACCCGCCGGTACACCTCGGTCTCGTAGTCCACCCCGCCCCGGTGGCCGTGGGCGTTGTGCTCACGGCCGGCCCCGTACTTGCAGAAAAGGCGCACGTCGGTACCGTCCGCCAGTCGGCAGGTCACGATCTCGCCCGGGAAGGTGCTCGTGGTCGGGTTGCGCCGGCGGTCCACGACGGCCACCCGCCCGTCCGCGTCTCCGGACTCGCACAGGATGGACGACAGACCGGCCGCCAGCGCGTGCCCGTCCGGGAGGGTCGAGAGCGGGGGCGGTGACGTCACGTCCTCCCAGCCGAGCGCCCGGACGGCGTCGCCCAGCGTCTCCCGGTAGATCGTCAGTCGCAGCACCGCCTTTTCGGCCCAGGGTGTGGCCAGCTTCGGGGCGTCCCAGTCCGCGCCGGCCAGGAACCGGAACAGGGTGCCGACGGCCGCCCAGCGGTGGACCGTCGCCAGATCGACGGCCGGCCAGCGGTCGCTCACCGCCTCCAGGTAAGCGGCGAGGTCCACGCCCGCCCCGAGGGAGGGCCGCGCCAGATCGACCGCCGGACACCCCCAGCCCGCGTCCTCCCAGTCGAAGGGCAGGAGGGCCGGGCCGGCCCCGCCGTTCCGCACCCGCAAGTTCCTCTTGATGAAGTCGCCGTGTACGAGTGTCCGAGGAATCCGCGCGCAGACCTTCTCCACCTCGGGCCACCGCGCCTCGAGGGATTCGCACAGCGCCGCGAACGACCCCAGCGCCGCCCTCTCCTCGAGGGCGATCGCGGGGTTGCCGATGTTACCGGTGACCGTCTCGTACACCCGGCGCAGACACTGGCGGTAGTGGACCGGCCCCCGGTCGGGCAGGGGGACGGTGCCGGCGAGCCGCTCGGACGACGTGTGCAGCACGCCCAGCCACTGCCCGGCCAGGCGGCGGTGGTCCTCCGCGACCGGGGAGTACTTCTCCGCGACGCACTCTTCCAGGAACAGCCAGCCGTGCGCCCCGCCCTGGTCCTCGGCCCACCCGTAGTAGCGTGGGGAGGACACGGGCAGCCGGGAGAGGACCTCCGCGTAGACGGCCCGCTCGATCCGCGCCGTCTCCAGGGCGCACCGCTTGGCGACGACGCCCTGCCCCCCCGGCACGGCGCCGGTCAGGCGGTAGATCGCCGACTTGTTCTTCCGCTTCAGCAGCGCGACCCCCGCCGGCTCGAGGCCCGCGGGGCGGGCCCGGGCCCACGCCACTGCGGCGGGGTGTTCGAGTGGCGAGAGTATTCCCAGTTCGTCGGCGCCCGGATTAGTCATCGGCCACGCCCTCCCCCACGGTCACCCTGCACCGGTTCGGCGTCACCCGGAGGCGACCGTGTTCGATCGCCAGCAGCACGTCACACCCCTTCAGGGTGCTGGGGCGGTGCGTGATGAGGAAGGCGGTCCGGCCACGCATGAGCCGTTCCATCGCCTCCACGATCTCAGCCTCGGTCCTCAGGTCGACCGCGCTGGTCGGCTCGTCGAGGATCAGGATGGGGGCGTCCTTGAGAAACGCTCGCGCGAGCGCGACCCGCTGGCGCTCCCCGCCCGAGAGGCTCAGGCCGCGCTCGCCGACCGGGGTCTGGTAGCCGTCGGGCAGGCGAGCGATGAAGTCGTGGATGCGGGCCGCCCTCGCCGCCTCGACGACCTCCTCCTCGGTGGCCCCCGGGCGGGCGTAGGCGATGTTCTCGGCGAGGCTGGTGGAGAACAGCACCGGCTCCTGCAGCACCACCGCGTACTGGTTACGCAAGTCGGCGAGCCGGTAGTCGCGCAGGTCGACGCCGTCGAGCAGGACCTGACCGGCCGCGGGGTCGTAGAAGCGGGTCAGCAGCCCCGCCAGGGTGGTCTTGCCGGTTCCGGTCACGCCGACGACGCCGACCCGCGTTCCGGGCGGGACCTCGAACGAGACGCCGTCCAGGACCGGTCGTCCTTCCTTGTAGGCGAAGGACACGTTGCGGAAGACCACCGCCCCTTCGGCGCGACCCAGCGGCCGGGCGTCCGGCCGCTCGGGGACGTCCGGGGTGGCGTCCAGGAGGGCAAAGGCCCGCTCGGCGCTGGCCAGGTGGGACTGTAGGCTGGCCGCCTTCCTGCTCAGAGTCTTCAGAGGCGCGTACAGCTGCGACAGGTACGCCATCACCAGCAGGAGTTCGCCCAGGGTCAACGCCCCGGACTGGACGTGGAGGATGCCGATGAGCAGGACCGCGGCCGACCCCGCGGCCGTGGTCAGCCCGACCACAAGACCGAAGCCGCCCTCCAGTAAGAGCAGGCGGAGTCGGGCCCGCATCCCCTCGCGGCAGCGACGGACCAGTCGCTCTTGCTCCCGCCACTCCTGCCCGAACGCCTTCACCACCCGGAGCGCCCCCAACACCTCCTGGACCACGGCCAGGGCCGAACTCTCCAGCTTCTTCGTCTCCCGCGACTGCTTGCGCATCCGCAACCGGCAGGCCCGGGAGACGAGGAACAGGACGGGGGCGACCGTCAGGGCGACGAGCGCGAGTTGCCAGTCCAGCCGGATCGTGCAGTAGATCATCCCCGCCAGCGTGAAGACCGCGGTGACCAGGGGGATGAACCCGTCGATGACGAGGTGCTGGATGGCCGGGGCGTCGTGCTGGATCCGGTAGGCCGCATCGACCGTGCCGTTCGCGTCGTGGTAGGACAGCGACAGCCGCTGGGCCCGGGCGAAGAGTGCCGCGCGGAAGCCCAGCACCATCTTCTCGCCCGTGTACGCGCTAAGCAGGGACAAGGCGAGCCCCTGGAGCTGGCCCAGAAGCGCGACGGCCACCAGCAGGCACGCGGCGAGGACGAGTACGCCGGTCCCGGACCGCCCGACCGCCGCGGGGGTCAGCGCGTCGAGGGCGCCCGGGAGCGGGTGCGTGCCCAGCCCGCTGTCCACCGCGATCTTGAGCGGCAGCGGGGTGAGTAGCGACAGGGGGGCCGACAGCAAGCTGATCAGGAAGATCCCCGCGACGTGCCGCCAGTAGGGCCGGGCCTGCAGCAGCAGGCGTCGGGAGAGGTTCAGGTCGGAGTGACCGGCCGTGGTCATCCTGCGGCCCCCCCGTCCGATTGCGCCGCGGCCCCGGACGCGGAACCCGGAGCGGGCGGCGAGGGGGCCGGCACCGTTACGCCGCCTCCCTGCCAAGGCAACCGGCTGCACCACTGCAGACCCAACTCACGGGCCAGGGAGTCGAACACTGTGACGACCCGGGTGGCCCGACGGGTGCCCCGCCACCACAGCCCGAGGCAGGCCGTCCACGCTCCCACGCACGCGGCCAGGAGAATCCGCGCCTCCAGGGCGGCGGAGAGCGGCAGCAGCCCGACCGCGGCCACCGCTATGAAGACTGGGATGACCGTCAGGGCCTTCAGGTATCCGCCCGGGCGGACGCGGAAGCGGGCGCGGATCAGTCGCTTGCGGCTGCCGTAGTCCTCCTGGGCCGTGCGGACCTGGACGACGGTCCAGGAGTGGCAGTAGACCTCGACGTCCCAGTCGGACCAGCCCGAGTCCAGGGTCGTTCCCCAGCGGTGCTCCAGCAGGTACGCGACGAACAATCCGAGCACCGCGGTCCGTTCGAGCCCCTCCTCATTCCAGTACGAGGTCACCCGGGTGCCGGTGGGCGGCACCCGCAGGTCGGTACCGGTGCGCTGGCCCGAGTCTGCCTGAGGCGGGCGGTAGGCGAACAGCCTCGTCCGATACCGCCACCAGGACCGCACGAGCGGCTGCGCGTAGGACAGGGCGGCGACGACGGCGCGAGAGCGGAACCCGTCGTACGCCGGAGGGAGGCGGACCTGGGCGGCCTGCACGACCGCTACGACCCCCGACAGGGCGAGCATGGCCGCTACCCCGAACCAGGCGAGCGGCCAGAAGAGTCCGTTCAGCGTGAGGAGGGCGGTCGCCAGATGCCACTCCAGGGTGCTCGGCAGGGTGGCCCAGTGAGCCGGACGGGCGCGGTAGAGGCACTGGAACAGGCCGGTGCTGAAGACGCCCCGGTAGATGATCGACCCGCTCAGGCGGAGGCCGCACGCCCCGGCACCGTAGAGAACGCCCCGCCACTTCCCGTCACCCAGCGCGTTGAACCGGGCCGGGTGTTTGAAGCCCAGGAGCGCCTCGGCCTCTCCGTACCCGGCCTGCTGCCGGAAGTAGCTCCGCGGACCTTGGCGGCGGTGGTGCCAGACGAACGCCCCCGGGGCGAACGTGATCCACCCACCGGCTTGCTGAAGTCGCCAGCACACGTCCACGTCGTCGCCGGCCTTGCGGTACACGTGGTCGAAGCCGTGGATCCCGAGCAGGGCGTCCTTGCGGAACGCCATGTTGCACCCGGGGATGTGCTCGGCCACCTGGTCGCTCTCCAGGACGTGCGTCGGCTGGCCGGGGGAGGCGGCCACGCAGGCGGCCAGCCACCCGTCTTCCGGAGTCAGGTTCGGCCCGCCCACTGCCGCCGCCCCGCTGCGCTCGAGTTGGTAGACGAGGTGGGTCAGCCAGTCCGCGTCGGCGAAGCAGTCCGAGTCCGTGTACGCGACGACCTCGCCGGTCGCCAGGTGCAGGCCGACGTTGCGGGCGGCACTAAGGCCCCGGTTCTCCTGGTGGACGCACCGGACCGCGGGGAAGCGGGCGGCGACCTCCCGGGTGTCGTCCGTCGAACCATCGTCGACCAGGATGACCTCGTAGTCAGGGTAGTTCAGTTCGAGCAGGGAGCACAGGCACTGGTCGAGCGTCCGCCCGCCGTTGTACGAGCAGACGACCACCGACACCCGTGGCGCCCGGGGTAGCAGCGACACCGGGGGGGCCTTGAACACGCCGCGCAGGCTGAGGTAGGACACCTTGGGGGAGCGGTCGGCCCGAGTCACCCCGAACGCCCAGTCCTCGATCCGGTTGCCCCCCGTGAACCAGTCGTCGGTCCAGGAGAACACGAACGCTCCCGCGAGGCCCGCCAGCAGGGCCTCGCGGATGTGGCCGGCCAGGAACTGTGCCTGCTCGGCGTCGCCGTGCCGGTGCGTGTCCATTCCCAGCTCGCCCAGCACCAGCGGCCGGTCGCCGACCATGTTCTGGAGGCGGAGTAGGTAGCGGCCGAACGTCTCCCGGTCATGCAGGTAGACGTTGAAGGTCACGAAGTCCAGGAAAGACAGGTCGAGGTACTCGGTGGGAGGGTAGTTGGCGTAGGTGACGAGCCCGTCCGGGTCGGACTGCTTGGTCACGTCGCACAGCTCGGCCAGGAACCGCTCGACGCGGCGGGCCCCGTGCCAGCGGACGATGTCGGGGGGGAACTCGTTCCCGATGCAATACCCCAGGACGCAGGGGTGAGCACGGCCGAGTCGCGCCGCCCGCCGGACGAACGCCCGCGCTTCGCGGCGGACCGGACCGCTCTCGAGGAAGGCGAAGTGCTGGCGGTGGGGGACATCGACCCAGGGCAGCCCCATCAGTACGCCGACCCCCATTTCACCCGCCATCCGGAGGAACCACTCCGGGGGGAGGTCGTACGTGCGAACGGCATCGATCCCGGCGACCCGCATCGCCGCGAAGTCGTCGCCGACCCGCTCCGGGGAGGGGTACGCCTCCCCCGCCCTGTTGGGGGCAAAGGGACCGTAGGTGACCCCGTGGAGCCGGAGGCGACGGTCGCCGCGGGCGAAGTATTTGCCGTCCACGCGCGGGCGGCAGAGGACGGCCGGGGAGCCCGGGATATCAGCCTCGTTCGGCCGGATCGGTGACGCCCCCGGTGCGATCCGGACCCCCGCGCGGGCGACGACGGCCATGTCTCGACCTCTCTGCCGTTGTGAGTTGCCTGGTGGGAGAACAGTGCGGTGTCGTAGCCGATCACTCGAACGTTCCTGGTGTCACCCGACGGCGGCCGGGCTAATAGTCCGTCGCCGAGATCACGCGGCCGTCGCTCTTGTGGCCGAGGGATTCAAAGACCGCTGGGTCGATCGAGTAGGAGATCCGGGTCACCGAGCCGTCGGCTAGCGCGACGTTGAACCGGCCCGGATGGGAGGAGCCGAATCGTTTGAAGCCGTTGCCGCCCATTTCGTGGTCCGGCGCGGGCGCCCGGTCCGTGTAGCGGATGGTGTCGGAACTCCATCCGGCCGTGTAACCCTCGTTGTCGTCGCTCTGCTGCTGGCCCAGCTCCAATAGGTTCATCCGCTTCTCGCCCACCATCAGCGTGGCGGACGTCCCGTCGGTGATGTCCGTGACCCGCACCGGGACGCGTTCGAGTACGACGCCGGTCTTCTCGGTGTTGCTCGCGGCGTAGTCGCACAGGGCGTGAGTGGCCTCGACGCCATCGAGGAACTTGGGCGCGCTGTATGTGACGGTCTGGGGGGGGCGCCGGGACGGGCAGAAGTAGGTCTTGTTCGTTGTCGCGACGGCGACCAGCGTGCGGTCGATGTCGGTCGTCGCCCCGCCACCCCGCCAGGTGTTCTCGGCCTCGATGAACGGCAGGATCTGGAAGCCCCAGCCGGCGCCCTGCTGCTGGCCCACCGCTGGTTGGCCGTTCACATAAGTCGGCCAGCTGTCCTTCCAGCCGCCTGTCGGGAAGAATCCGAACTGGCTGTGGTGGTTGTGGAAGGCGAGGCCGATCTGCTTGAGGTGGTTAGTGCACTGAACCCGCGCGGCGGCCTCGCGGACCTTCTGAACACCGGGCAGGAGTAGGCCGATCACGATCGCGATAATCGCAACTACCACCAACAACTCGATCAGCGTGAACGCGGGACGGCGACCGGCGGGTTGGTTCAGGGCGCAATTCATGAGTAGCCACCTCCAAGAGAGGAGCACTTCGCCACGAAACCGTTGGAAGAGCGCGGACAACCCCGAGTTCGCTCCACTCGGCGCGAACGGTTTCAGTTCATGGATGGGGACGTAGGCGCCCCGCGGATAATCAATTTGCGGCTCTCACACACCCGATAGGATGTGAGTGCCTACATGTTGATCGTTATCAATGGAGGAAATCCGTTTCCGGTCGACTGGCCCGTTAGCGTATTGCAACGGGATACCGTACCAACTGGTGACGAGTGACAGGAGCGCGTACTCGCACCGACGGGGAATGAAACCCGAAAGTAGGGTCGCGTCGTGAGCCGGGGTCAGTACGAACTGTCCCCGAAGTCAGCAGTTGGGATTTCGGCTAGTCTTAGCCGATTCCACCCACTAACCACGACCCATCTGCTTTTAAACATCACCGGAGTAATGTTGCAGGGGATGAGAATATGTATAAAGTTTGGGTGGTGTCAATAAAAATCTTCATGTTTTCTTCACCTGAAGCATTGCCACCTGCCACTCACTTAATGGTTATTTCCAGATACTCGACACAATCTCACGTCGGTTCTATTCCGAGCCTCATTGCTCTGGGAATCATGTATGGGGTAGCAATTGATGGTTCCGCCAGTACAGGATTTCACACACCGTCTCGCTGTCTAACGGATCGCAGTGAAGCGGCAAATGCGGGCGCGGATTATGATTTTTTTGTGTTCTGTCATTTCTGTACTGCTCTGAAAATCGTAACCGTTCACGGTGCTGCATCGACTGAGGTGGCGTCCTCCATTTCATCTGGCGAGGTCGTCTTGAGGTAAGGAAGCGATTCGCATCCGAAGTGCTCACACACCCGAGTGCTCTGTTGAATCCTTCCGGTGGGTAGCGGGCTCCAATGTTACATGAAGCCACACGCACCGATGACCAAGTCTCCGCGGGCGGTTGCGCGGGAAGCTC
>Ga0247822_10002551_pt1 | contig 11653 bp, 9 predicted proteins | sample 13C_Cellulose_Da_FD_192423 | JGI IMG/M metagenome (GOLD analysis project Ga0247822, IMG submission 192423) | Soil microbial communities from agricultural site in Penn Yan, New York, United States - 13C_Cellulose_Day30 | ecosystem: Environmental > Terrestrial > Soil > Agricultural land | place...
GTTCAAACCCAAGCGCCGCACCAAGGCCGCGCTCGCGGGCGATCTCGGCCTTGGTGCGGCGCTTGGGTTTGAACGGCAGATAGAGGTCTTCGAGCTCGGCCTTGGTGGCAGCACCCGTGATGGAGGCGGTCAACTCGCCGGTGAGTTTGCCCTGTTCGTCGATGGATTTGAGGATCGCAGCGCGTCGGGTCTCCAACTCGCGCAGATAGGTCAGGCGCTCCGCCAGCAGCCGCAGTTGGGTGTCATCAAGGCCGCCCGTCGCTTCCTTGCGATAGCGCGCAATGAACGGCACCGTTGCGCCACCATCGAGCAATTCGACGGCTGCGCGCACCTGCTCGGGGCGGGCGGCGACTTCGGTGGCGATCTGGGCGGCGATGCGGGTATCGAGCTGGGACATGAGGCTACTTCTTGGTTCGGCTGCGCGGCGACCATAGTCGCCTCGGGCCAGCGGGCACACCCGGCGCGGGACGATTTCCTCAATTGTGAGAGTGGCGGCGGGGGCAAAGGATCTGCGCTCGCGGCGCCCGCCGATGACCGGCGGCGGGGCAGGGGTGCCGGTCGAACTGGAGGCATTTGGGTGGTCTCCGTGGAGCACCGGAACATTGCAGGTCGTTGGCCAGCAAGGAGATGCCGCCGGCACCGGGCATGCCGATGCATCCGACAGCCGGGTGGCTTCAGAGGTGTCAAGGAACGCACCCCCGGGGCGCGCTCACAGAGCGCATCCCCTCGGTGAGGGGATGAAGCGAAGGACCGGCGAGGCGTTTGCCCCTCGCGGGTAGTCCGCAATTATGTATGAGGCTCGCACCTCGCCGGCCGATCGGGGTTTGGGCTTCATCGCAGCGGATCCGGGGGACTTCCTCGGCGCCATTCGCCCGAGCCTGGAACCTTATCCCCTCGGTCAAGATCCACGATGTGTCGCCACACCGGACGTTTCCAAGCAGGCAGTTCCTCTCCCCCGAAGGGAGATGGTCGTTGACCGGGGGGTGGTCTCCCCGATCGCGGCGGTGTCTTTCGGCGCGCCCGCAGCCTGACAGGGCTACGGGGTAACCGGCTGCGACTTGGGCCTGGGCCGGCACGACTGCCAACCCACCCAACCTCCACCACACCAACCACTCGTCATGATCTCGCTTCGGTGCAGCGGACGAGGGGAGGATGGCACGGGTGTGGGGTGCGGGGATAAGTTTTCGCGCTAGACGCTGGTTTTCGCCGACGCAGACCCGATCCGGCCCGAGCAATACAGTCGAGTACTGGAAGCCGCTCGGCGGCCAGTGCGACAACGGCTTCGAAGGCTCCAAGCGCCCCCGGCAGCAGGTCGCTGTCCTGCCCAACACCACGCACGGTCATGCGAATCTCGCCGCAGAGGCGTGGGGCGTTGGAAGATACTTGGCTATTCTCGATGAAGGGCAGTGACCTCAGTCGAAATAACGTGCCCGAACGCTCCCTGTTCAGGGTTGTAAGCTAGCCCAACCTTCCCCCGGCGACACTCGAGAAAGTCGTTTCCTAGCATCTGGCCTAGCGGCTTCATGCCATCCACCGAGCGACGGTTGCCCTCTGCTTGCACAGCTTGCGCGGCACTACAGGCCGTGTAGCCCTCGGGGGTGTAGTCGATAACGATGCCATCGCCGGCCTCTGTCACCATATTGCCAGCTTGCCGTCCCAGCTTAGGATCGGCGCCTTGCCATCCCTTCTTGCACTGAAATGGAAGGCCCTTGGTTCGGATAGTATTCCCCGCGGCGTCGGATACTCTAATCTGAAAGATGCCATCGGCTCCTAGTCGCTTTTCAGGTGCACCCGCGCCGCGCCCTCTGATCTTCTTGTAGGACACTTGCCAGACGTACGTCTGCGCCCCGTGATAGAACACCTGTGGTCCCTTGCTAGATATTGCCTGGCCAAGGGCTCCAGTTACCGTATCTTCATCCTCTGAAGACGCCCCGAACTCCGCCTCGGCATCGGCAACGCCAGCTACATAGCGATCGCGGATAACTGTGAGGAGATCCTCCGGTAGAATGTCATACATAGCGTTCATTCACCTGTGTCAGCGGAAAGGTTCAGCTGAATGGGGATTGAGAATTTATGCTTCTACGGAACCGGAGTGCTAGTGAACTGTCCCGTCGTCCGATTCCGGAGGCGATATTAAGCTGCTCGCACCGGCAGAAACTGCATTCTTGTCGCGGAATACGGGCTCGCCAAAAGTCTCCAAAAATGCAGACGCGAAGTCTTCATTGGTCCGCATCCCTCGAAATACCGGCCACTCGCGATACTGTTCCGCTTTGATGGGACCATTCTCGGAGCCAGACTTCATTAACCGACAGACCTCTGACACATCCTCTCTTGTCGCCGAAACGCAGATTTTGAAGTTCGGGCCGGTTGCCGACCAATCCTCGTCGTCGAGTATCTTTTTTGCTCGCTCCAGATTGCCTTGCAAACGCACCGCGTTTGCAAGGTTGATTATCATCATCCGACGTACCTCATCGGATGAGTGCTTCTTAAACTTAATTCCAAGCTCAAGAATGCGTTCAGCTAGCGCGTACTCGCGCTCCACGATCAAAGAAAGGCCGAGTTCATTGAGTGCTCCGTCAGCTTCTCCCCGCTCGGTCTCCTGGAATTTTCTCCACAAGACATGTCCAAGCTTTATCCCGATTTCCGATATCGTCTTGACAGAGCTCTTAAAATACTCCGGGTCGGCGGCCAACTTGTCGCCGACTGACTTGTCTGATTTGTATCCGTGCTTTTTGCACACTGAAAGATACTGTTGAGACACAATCCCGCCCGTGTGGGTGAAGAGGTTCCGTCGCTCGCATACCTCGATGAAATCTGGCCAAGCGGTGAGACCTTCTCGTAGCTTTATCCCGAAGCGGTTCTCCATCCACGCAAAGTGATCATGATGGCTGTTCCGAAGTACGGTCTCTACCTCTTTGTCAATCAAGCTGGACCGTGCCTGCTCGATTGAATCAAACATCAATAGATCAGAATATTTGATCTCTCGGTCTGATGTGAGTACCATCTCCTCATGTAGTGAGAATATGACCTTAAGCAGCTTCCCCAAGTACGCGTCGTAAACACTGACCAATCCGATCACTGCGATTTCTGGCAAGTGCTCGGCACCCTTGACCGCTGCTATGGCTGCCTCGTGTCGCTGAATCAGTGGAGACAAGTAGCCCGTAGGCACTTGAAACACACTGTGCGCTTCGGTGCTTAGTTCAATGATCTCCGCCCCCCGCTCCTTCACGAAATCTCCGATCTCACTCGACGCCATTACACCAGATACCAACGGCGACATCTCGAGCGTAAACGGTATCATGTTACGATAGGTCTCCATGATCGAAACATACGAGCGAATGGCAGACAGGAACTGTGATGATGCCGGGGGCGGCGTGGCCGGCGTTTCGGTCCGTGAACTGCCGGTAGCTGCAATGTGCTCCAACGTGTCCTTTGTCGGACGTTCAAAGGCTATAGTGTGACCGACAAAACGACCATCTTTCTTTCGAAAGACAACAAAGACGGATGTTTCGTCTGACATAATGCATCCAAGTTAGAGTTCCACGTCGTGTGATCTTTGCATTAGAAGGGAGGGGCAAGCCAAGCCCCTCCCTTCTAACTAAACGTCATCGATGATGATATCTGCTGAATGCAGTGCTCAGCTACACCCAGTCGTCGTCCCACAATCCTCGCAGACCATGCAGTGGCCCGACACCTTCATCCGCATCGAGTTACAGTTGCTGCACTGGTCGCCCGTGTAGCCCTGCATCAGGGCCTGGGCGCGGAGCTGGCCCGCGTCCTGCTGGGTCGGCGGGGACGGGATCGGGTTCAGTTCGGCTTCGTTCAGCACCGTCGGGCTGGTCTCGATCTTCAGGGCCGTGGCGGCCTTGAGGGCGGTGACGGTTGAGGTCTGCATCGAGGCGACGGGGTTGTAGGCCGCGGCGGCGGTGAGGCCGCCCGAGACCAGCATCAGGTTCTGGTCCTTCACCTTGCCGCGGGTCATGCCGCGCGAGACCAGGTTCTGCGCCGGGATCGGGGCAGGGCGCTGGCCTTCGTCGCTCTTAGACAGCGCGGTCGGTGGGTCCGTGTGGACGTGGGCCAGGTCCTCGCGGTCGAGATAGGAGACGGCGAGTTCGCGGAAGATGTAGTCGAGGATGGAGGTAGCGTTCTTGATCCGGTCGTTGCCGAGCACCATGCCGGCCGGCTCGAACCGGGTGAAGGTGAAGGCCTCGACATACTCGTCGAGCGGCACGCCATACTGCAGGCCGAGCGAGATCGAGATGGCGAAGTTGTTCATCATCGCGCGGAAGGCGGCGCCTTCCTTGTGCATGTCGATGAAGATCTCACCCAGGCGACCGTCGTCGAACTCGCCGGTGCGCACGTAGACCTTGTGCCCACCGATATTGGCCTTCTGGGTGTAGCCCTTGCGACGGTTCGGCAGCTTTTCGCGCTCGCGGGTGACCCGCTCGACGATGCGCTCGACGATCTTTTCGGTGACCAGCGGCACGCGCGCCATCTGGTTGGCGGCGTTCAGCAGCTCGACCGCATCGTCCTCGTCCTCTTCGTCGTCGGCGACAATGGAGGCGTTGAGCGGCTGCGACAGCTTGGAGCCATCGCGGTAGAGCGCGTTGGCCTTGAGCGCGAGGCGCCAGGACAGCATGTAGGCTTCCTTGGCGTCGGCGACCGTCGCGTCGTTGGGCATGTTGATGGTCTTGGAGATGGCGCCCGAGATGAAGGGCTGCGCGGCGGCCATCATCAGGATGTGGCTCTCGACCGAGAGGTAGCGCTTGCCGATCTTGCCGCAGGGGTTGGCGCAATCGAAGACGGGCAGGTGCTCGTCCTTGAGGAAGGGTGCGCCTTCGAGGGTCATCGATCCGCAGACGTGGACGTTGGCAGCCTCGATGTCCTTCTTTGAGAAGCCAAGGAAGGCGAGGAGGTCGAAGCTGATGTCCGAGAGCTGGGCATCGGTGACGCCAAGGCTCTTCAGGAAATCAGCGCCCAGCGTCCACTGGTTGAAAATGAACTTGATGTCGAAGGCGGACTTGGTCGCCTTGTTCAGCGCGTCGATCTTGTCGTCGGTGAAGCCCTTGGCGCGCAGCGTCGAGGGGTTGATGCCCGGCGCCTGGTTCAGGTTGCCGTGGCCGACGGCGTAAGCCTCGATCTCGGCGATCTGCGCCTCGGAGTAGCCGAGGGTGCGCAGGGCCGGGGGCACGGCGTTGTTGATGATCTTGAAGTAGCCGCCGCCGGCGAGCTTCTTGAACTTCACGAGAGCGAAGTCGGGTTCGATGCCGGTGGTGTCGCAATCCATCACGAGGCCGATCGTGCCGGTGGGCGCGATGACCGAGACCTGGGCGTTGCGGTAGCCGTGCTTCTCGCCGAGGGCGAGGGCGTCGTCCCACACGGCCTTGGCGCGGGCGGAGAGCTGCGCGTCCGCGAGGTTCTTGTGGTCGAGCGCGACGGGGAGGATCGAGAGGCCCTCGTAGCCGTCGGCCTTGCCGTAGGCGGCGGTGCGGTGGTTGCGGATGACGCGCAGCATGTGCTGGGCGTTGCGCGGGTAATCCTGGAAGGCGCCGAGCTCACCGGCCATCTCGGCCGAAGTGGCGTAGGAGACGCCGGTCATGACGGCGGTGATGGCGCCGGCGATCGCGCGGCCTTCGGCTGAGTCATAGGGGATGCCCGAGGTCATCAGCAGGCCGCCGATATTGGCGTAGCCGATGCCGAGGGTGCGATAGACGAAGCTGCGCTCGGCGATGGCCTTGGACGGGAACTGCGCCATCATCACCGACACTTCGAGCACGACCGTCCACAGACGGCAGGTGTGCTCGAAGGCGGCGACGTCGAAGCTCGAGTCCGCGTTGCGGTAGGGGAGCAGGTTCACCGACGCCAGGTTACAGGCGGTGTCGTCGAGGAACATGTACTCCGAGCACGGGTTCGACGCGACGATCGGACCGGCTTCGGGGCTGGTGTGCCACTCGTTGATGGTGGTGTGGAAATGCAGGCCCGGATCGGCCGAGGCCCAGGCGGCGTAGCCGATCGACTCCCACAGGTCGCGGGCCTTGAGCGACTTGGTGACCTTGCCGGTGATGCGGGCCTTGAGGTCCCAGGTGCCATCGGTCTCGACGGCCTTGAGGAAGTCGTCGGTGACGCGGACGGAGTTGTTCGAGTTCTGGCCGGCGACGGTAAGATACGCCTCGCTGTCCCAGTCGGTGTCGTAGACGGGGAACTCGATGTCCGTGTAGCCCTGCCGGGCGAACTGGATGACGCGGCCGATGTAGTTCTCGGGCACCAGCGCCTTCTTGGCGGCGCGGACCTCGCGCTTCAGGGCCGGATTCTTGGTGACGTCGAAGCAGTCATCGCCGGTGCCGTCGCAGTTCACCGCGGCCTTCATGATGGCCTTGAGGTGCTTGGAGACGACCTTGGAGCCGGTGACGAGGGCGGCGACCTTCTGCTCCTCCTTCACCTTCCAGTTGATGTATTCCTCGATATCGGGGTGGTCGATGTCGACCACGACCATCTTGGCGGCGCGGCGGGTGGTGCCGCCCGACTTGATGGCGCCGGCAGCGCGGTCGCCGATTTTCAGAAAGCTCATCAGGCCGGAGGACTTGCCGCCGCCAGAAAGACGCTCGCCTTCGCCACGCAGTGCCGAGAAGTTCGAACCGGTGCCCGAACCGTACTTGAACAGGCGCGCCTCGCGCACCCACAGGTCCATGATGCCGCCCTCGTTGACGAGGTCGTCACTCACGGACTGGATGAAGCAGGCATGCGGCTGCGGATGCTCGTAGGCCGACTTGGACGAGACGAGCTTGTGGGTGAAGGGGTCGACATAGAAGTGGCCCTGGCCGGGGCCGTCGATGCCGTAGGCCCAGTGCAGGCCCGTGTTGAACCACTGCGGGGAGTTGGGGGCGACCCGCTGCGTGGCCAGCATGAAGCAGAGTTCGTCGAAGAAGGCGCGCGCATCTTCCTCGGTGGCGAAGTACTTGCCCTTCCAGCCCCAGTAGGTCCAGGTGCCGGCGAGGCGCTCGAAGACTTGGCGGCTGTCGGTTTCGGAGCCATAGCGCTCAGCCTCGGGGAGCTTGGCGAGCGCTTTTTCGTCGGGAACCGAGCGCCAGAGCCACGACGGCACGTCGTTCTCTTCGACCTTCTTGAGGATCTTGGCGACGCCGGCCTTGCGGAAGTACTTCTGCGCGATGATGTCGGCCGCGACCTGCGACCACGAATTGGGGACCTGGATGTCCTCGAGCTTGAAGACAACCGAGCCGTCGGGATTGCGGATTTCGCTCGTTACCGAGCGGAATTCGATCCCGGAATAGGCGCTCTCGTTGGCTTTGGTATACCGGCGTTCGATGCGCATTCTCTATAGATTCCCCAAAAATAGCGGACAGGAAAGCCCGCGGACCGCCAATGACAGTCTCTGCCTCTTTGTATGACGCTGTCTAACGGCCGCACAAAACGACCTATCGAGCCCCGTTCGAGACCTCCGGCGAACTGCCGCCACCGCTTGGTCCCAGTCGTTGCCGCACCGACTCCATGAGCTCGGCGCAACCTCCAAAGGGTTGGCCCTTCTCACCGAGTCGGTCAATGCCGAGGCATCATCACAACATACAACCGGTAGTGGCATTGCCTGCATCCGACGGCTAAATCCAGTATCTCATATGTGGATTCCGGGGAAAAGTTCCAAGCTCGATTCGTGCGGGCCAATGGTCAATTTTCTCTGTTCGGGCCTCTGATTCCGCTATGGAAACCGCCTCTAAACCACGGGAAATCCGCCACTCTTTCGCCTTGTTTGAGCGGCGTGCGAGGGTGAGCGAAAGGGGCTAAGCCGGGTGCCGTTTTCCGTGCGAAACGTGTCAAGCGCATTATTTCCGTCACAATGGCGGTAACCATAGCCGGCCCCTTGGGGATGTCTCGCACACCATAGGTAGATGGCGGGACTGACAAATCTGATGTCGCCGGGGCCTAGTCCTTGGCGGCGCCACATGCTAGACGCAGGCTGGTTTTCTAGAGGCGGGCGACGACCCGCCGGCAATGGACGGACGGCATGGCACGCGACGATCGCGACGGGTTCAGCTGGAAGGACTTCCTGCTCGAGATCCTTACTTGGTGGCGGGGCAATACCTGGGGCACGCGCCTCTGGATCGCGACCAAGGGCGAGTATGTGGGCTCGGACGAGTCCGGCAACCGCTACTACCGCTCGCGCAAGGGCGCGAAGCCCGGTCCGAACGGCTACGAGCGGCGCATGGTGTCCTACGCCGGCGGCTATGCCGAGCCGACGACGATCCCGCCCGGCTGGTATGGCTGGATGCACTACCGCACCAACACTCCGCCGACCGAGATCGAGTACCGGGCCCGCGAGTGGGAGAAGCCGCATCAGCCCAACCTCACCGGGTCGGCCGCTGCCTATCGTCCGGACGGAAGCCTGCTGAACAAGGGCGAGCGCCCGCGCGTCAGCAGCGACTACGACGCTTGGTCGCCCGAGTAAGCCCAACCATCGCCGGGAAGCCCATGCATATGGTCCGCAAGGGACTTGCCGTCTTCGTCGCCATGCTTGCTCTCGTCGTGCCCGCGACGGCTGAGACGCTTGCCAATCCCGTGGCGCAGTTCTCCGGGCTCGACAAGATCACCGGCCGGATCACGACGTTCGACGTCTACATCAACGAGACCGTCCAGTTCGGCGCGCTGCAGATCACGCCGCGCGCCTGCTACACCCGGCCGCCGACCGAGACGCAGCGCACGACCGTGTTCGTCGAAGTCGACCAGGTGAACCTCAGCGGCAAGATCGAGCGCATCTTCACCGGCTGGATGTTCGCCGACAGCCCGGCGCTCAACGCCATCGACCACGCCGTGTACGATATCTGGCTGCTCGACTGCAAGCAGGGCTCGGACGTGCCGCCGCCCACGGCGGGCTGATCCGCAACGACGATCAAACCAAGCGCGTTGTGCAGGGCCTAGGTTACCTCCGAACCAGAGGAGAGCCCGATGCTCAGCGAACCGAAGATTGTCTCTCGCCCGGACCAGCCCTTCGCCGCGATCCGCATTTCTCTCGATCGCGAGGAGATTCCTGCCAAGGCATCACCGCTGATCGGCGAGGTTGCCGGCTGGCTGGGGTCGAAGGGTATCGCGCCGGCCGGCGCCCCGTTCTTCAACTATATCGAGATGCTCGACGGCAGGCCGATGGTCATGGAGGTCGGGTTCCCAACTGCCACGGAGCTTGCCGGCGACGGTCGCGTGCGCACGGGCATGATCCCAGCCGGCAGGTTTGCGACGCTGAACCATACCGGCCCCTATGACGGGCTCTACGAGGCCAATCATGCGCTTGGCGCGTGGCTGGAAAAACAGGACGAGCCGCGCCCGATGGCGAGCCATTCCGGGGGCCAGTACGACCACTCGCATCTCGAGATCTACTGGACGGATCCCCAGCAGGAGCCCGACCCAAAGCGGTGGGTGACCGAGGTCGCTTTCCGGCTGGGCCAATGAGCTCCGCGCACCTCCGTACCGAGTCCTACTGACGGGATTTCTAGTTCGATCCCCGTGCGCCCAGCGCCGGCTAAAATACCGGAGGCCGTCGAGCATCCACTGCGCGGCGGTCCCTGGTTGGGCTGGAGGGAGCGCGACATGGCCATCAACAAGGCGGGACTGGAGCTGATCAAGCATTTCGAGGGCCTGAGGCTCGAGGCCTATCTCGACCCGGTGGACATCTGGACCATCGGATGGGGCCATACAGGGGGCGACGTGTACGAGGGCCTGAGGATCACCGTCGATCAGGCCGAGAAGCTCCTGAAGGACGATCTCAAGAAGCACGAGAACTTCGTCGACACCAAGGTGACGGCGACGATCTCCGAGAACCAGCGGGCGACCCTGGCGTCCTTCGCGTTCAACGTCGGGAATGGCAACTTCGGCAGCTCGACACTGCTGCGCAAGCTCAATGCCAACGACGTGGCGGGCGCCGCCGACGAGTTGCTGCGCTGGGTGTATGGAACGACCCCGGATGGCGAACGCGTAAGACTGCCGGGCCTGGAGCGCCGCCGCAAAGCGGAGCGCGAACTGTTCCTGAGCCAGCCGGTCGAGCTCGAATCGATCCGGATGGAGGTTTCACCCTCGGCGGAGCCGGAGGTTGTCGTCAGCGAAGTGCAGTTCAACGGCGGGCCGATTCCGATGTCCCTGCTGGGCGGCCACAAGGAACTGGTGCTCTCGATGCAGGACGCCCTGACTGGGCTGGGCTATCTCGATCCGCCCTCGGATGGGAAGTTCGGCGACGTCACGCGCTGGGCGCTCGACGAGTTCTGCCGGATGAATGGCCTTAGCACCAGCGACGGCTTCACTGCGGAGATCGCAGCGGCGCTCAGGGCCCCGAGACGGAAGCTGCCGGAAGTTGCGCGAACCGGAGGCTGGTTCGACAGGGTGGTCGACTACATGCAGGCGCAGCGCTACTTCATCTGCCGGCACAGCGACTGCCAGAACATCGTCTATGTCGAGGGTATGGACGCCGACGGAAAGTCGAACGACGACAAGCCCAACGTCTTCAACGATCTGCGCATCGTCTTCAGCGTCGATCCGCACGGCGTCCCACAGCTTACGACGTGGGAGGGCACGACCGAGCCCGGCACGTTCTGGACCGTGAATCCGATGAACCCAGGCGGGGCGGCGCGGATTGCGTTCAACCAGTACAAGGCCTGGCGCGTGGGCACGCACCTGCCGGGAAAGCCCTCCGCGTCGCACGAGGCGCTTGTGCAGGTGGAGCCGGTCACGGTGCATAGGGACCTCAACAAGGACTACCAGCGGATCGACGACAGGCTCGATGTCGGCCTGTTCGGCATCAACCAGCACTGGGGGTACAACGCGCCCAAGGATGACTTGGGACAGACGAGCGCGGGTTGCCTCGTGGGTCGGACCAAGAACGGTCATCGCGAGTTCATGGCGCTGGTCAAGACGGACGCGCGCTACAAGGCAAATCCTGGCTACAAGTTCGTGACGACGGTGCTGCCCGGGGACAAGGTGCTGGCATAGCCCCCCTGTCGTCGTCGGGGATCCATCGTCTTGACTCATCACCGTGTCCGTTATTTAACAGGTGTGTTATGTAACGGACTCGCGAAATATGAATGCCGATCATCTGTCCCAGACGTTTGCAGCCCTGGCCGATCCGACACGGCGTGCCATCCTGCAGCGATTGAGCCGGGGCGAGGCCTCGGTGAGCGAACTGACGGAACCCTTTGACATCTCGATGCCTGCAGTATCGCGACACCTCAAGGTGCTGGAGCAGGCCGGGCTGGTCGTGCGGACGCGGCAGGCGCAATGGCGCCCGGTCCAACTGAATGCAGCGCCGCTGGCGGAAGTCTCAGACTGGGTCGAGCGCTACCGCCGACACTGGGAACAGAACTTCTCGCGCATGGATGCCTATCTTGCCGAGCTTCAGAAGGGAGACCCCGATGCGAAACAGTAGCGCTACGGCCGAGCAGCGCGAACTGGTGCTCGAGATCGATCGGATATTCGATGCGCCGCGAGAACTGGTGTGGCGCCTTTGGCGGGACCCCGAGCACATGGTGCGCTGGCACGGACCGGAAGGCTATGCGCTGCTCCACTGCGACATCGACTTTCGCGTGGGTGGGCAGTGGCGCCGCTGCATGAGTAACGGACCGGGGCATCAGCACTGGATCAGCGGCGAGTATCTTGAGATCGC
>Ga0247822_10002552_pt1 | contig 11652 bp, 6 predicted proteins | sample 13C_Cellulose_Da_FD_192423 | JGI IMG/M metagenome (GOLD analysis project Ga0247822, IMG submission 192423) | Soil microbial communities from agricultural site in Penn Yan, New York, United States - 13C_Cellulose_Day30 | ecosystem: Environmental > Terrestrial > Soil > Agricultural land | place...
CGCCCCGATCGGGCCGGCGCCGGAGACCGCGAGACACGCCCACCCCGCAAAGGACGTCCGCGAGGGGAGTCCGTCGGTGACGCTCCTCCGGCGGAAGCGCGAACACCGGGCCACCGGGCTCCCCGCCCGAAGGGCGCCCCGGCCAAAGGCCGACCAGCCCGTTTCTCCGAAGGGGGCGAAAAGCGGCCGGCCTTCGGCGAGAAACGATTCACCAAACGCACCCCCAAAGGCGAAGCCAAACGGCGCCCCCAGCGCAGGACGAAGCCACGCCGCGGCGAGGGGAGAGGCTGACCGGGTGCGGGCTATCAGCGACTGACGGATCCCCGTTACGCAGCTCGGCCCGCTCCCAGACCCTCGTCTCCCGTCCCCAGTCCCCGCACCGTCCCCTTCCCTGGGAACGCCCGCCATGTCCGTTGCCTCCGCCCCGGCCGCCCCTCCTCCGCGGGAACTGACGATCGCCCTCGTCGGGAACCCCAACACGGGGAAGAGCACGCTCTTTAACGCCCTGTCGGGGATGAACGCCCGCGTCGGCAACTTCCCCGGCTGCACGGTCGAGAAGAAGACCGGCCGGTTTCAGCTCGGGGGCAAAGCGGCGACGCTCGTCGACCTGCCGGGGACCTACAGCCTCTCGCCCCGCTCGGCGGACGAGATGGTCTCGGTGGAGGTGCTGCTGGGCCGCGTTGCCGACCTGCCGCGGCCGGACGTCGTGATCTGCATCGTCGACGCCTCGAACCTCGAACGGAACCTGTACCTCTTCAGCCAGCTCCTCGACCTCGGCCTGCCGGTCGTCCTGTGCCTCAACATGGCCGACGTGGCCGAGCGGCGGGGGGTCAAGTTCGATCCCGCGGCGCTGTCGCAGCGGCTGGGGGTTCCCGTCGTCACGACTTCCGCCCACAAGCGGGCCGGCGTTCAGGAGCTGGAACAGGCGATCCTTCGCGCGGCGGAGTCGCCGGTGCGGCGGGGATCGATCTTCCCCGAGCCCTTCACCCGTGAAGTCCAGCTCCTGGGAGAGTGGTTCGCCAAGCACAAGCTGACCGTCCCGGAATACCTGGTGGAGCGGACGCTCCTCGATATCGGCGGCGAGAGCGAGCACCGGTTCATCGAGCAGGCTCCGCTGGAACTGCCGGCGTACCTCGCCGGGGCCCGGGAGCGGCTGGCTCAGGCCGGTTGCCGCGTGCCGGCTGTTGAGACGCGGATTCGGTATGGATGGATCCGCCAGCAGCTTGAAGGAGTGTACGAACGTCCCGACGACAGCCAGCGGGAGACCGCGACCGACCGCATCGACCGGGTCCTGACCGGTAAGGTGACGGGACTGACGATCTTCGCCGGCCTGATGCTGACGGTCTTTGTGACCCTCTTCATCCTGGCCGAGCCGCTGATGGGGGCGATCGAAGGGCTGCAGGGGTGGCTCGGCGGACTCGTGGAATCGGTCATGGCGCCGGGGACGCTGCGGAGCCTGATCGTCGACGGACTGATTGCCGGCGTCGGGTCGGTGGTCGTGTTCGTCCCGCAGATCGCGCTCTTGTTCCTCTTTATCGCGCTGATGGAGGACTGTGGCTACATGGCGCGGGCCGCCTTCCTGATGGACAAGCTGATGACCAAGATCGGCCTCAGCGGGAAGTCGTTCCTGCCGCTGATGTCGAGCTTTGCGTGCGCGATCCCCGGCGTGATGGCGACGCGGGTGATCGAGAACCGCCGCGACCGGATGGTGACGATGCTCATCGCTCCGCTGATGAGCTGCTCCGCCCGGCTGCCCGTTTACATCCTGCTCATCGCCGCCTTCGTGCCGCCGGTCCGGCTGGGGGGCTGGTTGCCGGCGCAGGGGTTCACGCTGTTTGCGATGTATCTCGTGGGGATCGTGGTCGCGGTTCCGGTGGCGTGGATCCTCAAGAAGACCTTCTTTCCCGGCGAGACGCCGCCATTCGTGATGGAGCTGCCGGAGTACAAGTGGCCTTCGCCTTGGCTGGTCCTGGCCCGCGTGTGGGACCGGGTGAAGGCGTTCCTGGGTGAGGCGGGGACGCTGATCTTCTGTACGTCCGTCATCGTGTGGGCTTTGGGGTATTTCCCGGAGAACCACACCGCGCAGCTCGCGCTGCAGTCGCAGCTGGCGGTGCTGGAAGAGGTTCCGGAGGAGCAGCAGGACACGGCGAAGATTGAAGAGGTCCAGGGGGAGCTGAATGCCGAGAGTGGACGGCTGATCGAGGCGAGCTATCTGGGCCGGATGGGGCATGCCATCGAGCCGCTGGTCCGGCCGGTGGGCTGGGACTGGAAGATCGGGATGGGTGTCATTTCGTCGTTCCCGGCGCGGGAAGTCATCATCGGGACGCTGGGGACGATCTACAGCCTGGGGGGCGAGGTCGACGAGGAGGATGAGGGGCTTCGGACGGCGTTGCAGGAGGCGACCTGGCAGGGGACGGAGCGTAAAGTTTTCAATCTGCCGGTCGCTTTGTCGCTGATGGTTTTCTTTGCCCTCTGTGCTCAGTGCGCCGCGACGCTGATGGTGATTCGCCGCGAGACGAACAGTTGGCGGTGGCCGATTTTCACCTTCGTGTACATGACCGCGCTGGCTTACGCGGGGGCGTTTGTGACGTATCGGGTGGCGGGGATGTTCTTTTCGACCGTGACCTGAGTCGGCTGGTCTTGAGCCGCGTCCCGGCCGGACGGACTCCCATAGCTCAAACCCAATGTGCCGCGGCAGCCGGGGTCAAGGGGGTCTCACCCCCTTGCCGCCGGAGGCACTTCCATGAGGAACCGTGGGACACAAAGGATGTCCCCTTTGTGGAACCGGCGTTGAGGACTCCCCATTCCAACCCGCGTTGATCGCAGGTCCCGCTTGAAAGCTGGAAGGGGACCGGGAGGGCGAAGCGCCTGCTGAGCCGCGCAGGTTCCTTGCCGCTTCGGTTTCGGACGCGTCCTCTACCGACGCGGCTCGGCGGGAGCCTCGCCCTCCCATGGTGGTCCCTGGGATGTCCCGCGGGGAAGAACGATCTCCAGGTGCCGAAGCGACATCCGCGTAAAAAGAAGCCAGGCGGGCCGACCGGAGTTCACCGACCGTCAACGTGGCAGCGTCGACGCACAAACGTCGGCGTGGCAGTCATCACGGAGAAGCGTCGGCCGACGGACCGAAGCGGAAGCAGCAACTCGACGCGAGGCAGGACGCCCTCACGGAGCCAAACTGAAGAGCCAGCGGGTCACGTAGACTGCTGCACAACGGAGCGAACGAGCGAAAAGAAGACGCTCGCTTTTGCCGCACGCGGCATCGTCCGTGAGCCAGGCAGACCAAGCGATCGTATCGGCTGGTGTTCGGTGCGAATCACGGAAACAGGCCATCGGCCTGGATTCAACACCGCCCTCCCCAACCATCCCCACACTTCTGAAACCAAACCCACCTGAGACACTCGACGTCAGATCGACGTCAGTTTTCCGGGCTGGCTGCAGATCTAGCGGGGATGCATGTCGAACCGCTGGCCGCGGACGACCACGTCGCAGGAGTCGCTGCTCTCGGTGCGGAGGAACTTGTTCAGGAAATCCCGCATCCGGCGCTGCCCCTCCACCTGACGGGCGGCGCGGTCCGCTTCCGTCCACTGGGCCTGGATTCTCATCAGTCGCAGATCAAGGTTGAGCGTTTCCATGGACGTGACTTCCGAAGGGGGACTCCTGCAACCGCCGACCCCGTGTCTGGCAGCTTCTTCCGTTCCCGTCAGGATCCGTCTGCAACCGCCGTGCCATGTCGCCCGTGGAGGTCGAGGACCCACCTTTCTCTCCGCAGGAAGCCCAACGGTTTCACGGGGAATGAACGTCGTCGGAATTCTTTTCGAGCGTCCCGTGAGGGCGTCTTCGCTTCCCGCGAATCCATGTTGGAAGTTCAACGCCCGACCGGCCGCCCAGGGAATTCCCGGCCCGCTCGACCGGGAGACTCTTTGCGAGGTCGGGAGCCGGATGAGCACGGAACGCTCGGGTCAGATTCGCTCTCCTTCCACTTCGTCCAGTACGTCCACCTGCTCCGGCGGTCCTACGGCAGCCATGCGCCGCACAAAGTCCGTGACCACCGAAGACGCCTGAGCCGCGTGCCCCTGCAGAATGAGGTGTCCGGCCTCGAAACCCGTCTCCTCAAATCCGCAAGCTCCCTGGCGAGAGGAACAGAGTTTCGAAATCGCCCGCCCGTTCCAACCCGGCACGATCCAGTCCCGAAGCCCCGTCAACGACAGAACCGGCACATCGACCCGCCGCAGTTCCTCCCGGACGTCGACGCGGATCACCTCCTTGAGCCGCATCGCCAGGGCGGCCCCGGAGACGGCGCGCTGCGCCTCGCATATCTCGTGCTGGATCTCGCTTGAGATCCCAAGCCCCAGGACCCGCCGCGCCAGCCAGATCATCGGCCACAGCCGGAACAGAACCGGATGGACCAGATGCCGAGAGACCTGGGGGATCCACAGATGCGGATTCCGCGCGAACGTTCCGCACAGGATCAGCCCGCACAATTGCTGGGGCTTCTCCGTGGCCAGCCGGATCGCCAGCGGCCCGCCGAACGATTCCCCCAGCAGCGCAAAGGGCCGATCAACGGGCAGCCGCGGCCGGACATGCTCGACGAGGTCCCCGTACGACATCGCCCGGTCGGACGGGTACGGAACCACGACCGGCTCGATCCACTCCGGCAACTGCAGCAGGAAGGGTCGAAAGAGCCGCCCGGAACCGTCGAGACCCGGAAGCAGCACCAGCGGGATCGGTTCCATCGTGTCGATCGTCTCCTCCCGTCTGGTCTGATCTCGAAACGTGTCCCGGAGTTCTCGATCACGAGGCGGCGAGACGTTCGAACGCGGGCCGGACCCCCTCGATCAGGCGGTCCAGCCCCTCCCGGTCCGAGCCGCCGATCCAGGGGTACTCGGCTTCGAAATGCTTCCACTCGGTCCGCAGTTCCCGAATGCGGCCCAGCGAGAGCGGGTTACGGTCCCACTGGGGTTCGACGCTTCGGAGTTGCCGGTCGAGTTCCTCGACGGAGAGGGAGGCGATCCGCGAGAGCACGACGGCATCGTACAGGTCCTTCCCCTGGGCGTGCGCGTCGGTCAGGAGCCACTGGAGCTTCCAGATCAGCGACATCTCCGGCGTTGCCACCAGACACGACACCTCGGAGCCGTCCGGTAGAACGGGGCGGTCGCGGCGGAACGCGTTCTCCGGAACCGCTTCTTCAAAGACGAGATCGATCTGCAGCATCCCAACCGGGAGTTCGTCAACCTGCCACGGGACGACGAACCGTAGTCCAGGGACGCGGCAATAGGTCCAGATGACATCCGAACGCATCTGTCCGGCCATCAGGCGGGCCCTTCCGCCAACATCCGCATGCCGAATGGCCACCATGAGTCGTCCCACCAGTTCGTCCCCCGCGTCGCTCTGAATACCGATCGTCGACGGGACAACGACGAAGTCGAGATCGCCCGGTTCCCGGGCCACGTCGGGGCACCAACACTTCAGAAGCAAACTTCCACGAAGAGCCAGGTGCTCCGACAACTCGGAGGATTCGACGAGGCTGCGGAGCACGCCAGCTGTGACCAACCGCCGTCCCTTCTGCCACTCGACGCGGGATGCCAGGTCCGCCAGGACGGGATCCCCGTGTCTGAAACCGTGAACGATGTGCTGGAGCGCCGGATCAAAGTACACGGGGCGCCCGGCCTGATCGCCCCTCGACAACGCCACGAAGGTATTGGGGTAGTCCGGTTTTGCACGGCCGCGTTCAAGCTGATCGCAGTGCTCGGAGAACGCCGTCGCGAAAGACGCCGGGCGGTTGTGGGATGCCGGTGCCGTCGGCCCCCGTCCGCCGAACGGGTTCCAGGCACCGAGAAGCTTCCACCAGTCTTTATTTTCGCCTGCCATTCTCATCGGCCCTCATTGCGAATCGGTCAGCCAGCCCGAATCCAGTCCTTCCCGGGTGTCGAACACGACGAACTCTCGCTCGATCTCCGCGATCGACACGCCGGTCGCTTCGAACGTTCGGACGAGAGCGTCGATCCGCTCCTGAAAGGTTCGACGGCCACAGCCCCGGCCCCGCTGCGTCACGAATCGCTCCTGTCGCCCGTCCTCCCGCGTTCGAAAGGCGTTCCGCGACAGGTGTCCGTCGTGCCGCTCCGCCAGTTGGCGGATCCTGGGAAGGTCCTCCGACGCGTTGAGGAGCAGTTTGACGTGGCTTTCGAAATACCGGCCGGCGTGGACCGGCCCCCAATCGGCATCGTCGCGGGGGACGCCGTCGTTGTCGATCGCGCACTCAACCTTGGTCCGGACAGGGGTCAGGCCGAGATTTCGCAACTCAGCTTCCAGCGACTGGCACTCCTCAACGATTCCGACGAGCGCTCCTGAGCGGTGGACCGTGACCATCGGTTGGGAGGGCTGGAGCCCGCGGGCCAGTTCAATCCAGACGCACTTGGCTTTGTGGTCGACGCCCCAGGACGAGAGCCGGGCCCACTCGTCCGCCGACGGCACGGCGATCGTGATGTGCATTTCGAACGAACCGCGAAACTCCGTCACGTCGATCCTCTGCTGGCCCGCCCCCCTGCCCTTCCGTTCCCCGCCACCAGGAGAGATCCGGGCACGCCGGAGTCTCCATCTCTCCAGAGGGCGAGGAACGCCGCCGGGTTCGCCCCATTCTGGCGCGGAACCGACCGTTCGCCAAAGGGTGTCCTCGCCGGCTCGGCTGTGCTCGCTCAAACCCAATGTGCGACGGCGGCCGGGGTCAAGGGGTTTCGACCCCTTGCCGCCGGAGGCACTTCCATGAGGAACTGTGGGACACAACGGATGTCCCCTTTGTGGCACCAGCGTTGAGGACTCCCTCAAAGTACACCGCTCGCTTTGCAATCCCCGCGGGTTGGTGAGGGGGCATCCGGCACGTTGTCCGCGCTTGGACACTCACTCCTTCAGACATCTCTCGACGAGAGGGCCTCCGGCGGGCAAAGGGGCGTTGCCCCTCTGCACTCCCTACCAGGGGTTGCCCCCTGGACCCCGGTTACACCAAATCAACATCCACCGATGGATGACCTCCATCCCCACCCACGGTAAACTCAACAGGTCCCCGGTCCGCGCAAACCTGGGAACCGTCCCCGGTCCATCGCGAAGGCTTGTCGATGTTCCCACTCCTCCGCGGTTGCCGGGCTCTCCTCCTCGGAGCCATGCTCACCTGCCCCGCCCGGGGCGATGAACTGCCGCCCGCCGCAACACGGCCCGTCGACTTCGCCCGGGACATCCAGCCCCTCCTGCAGAAACGCTGCTGGTCCTGCCACGGCTCGGAGAAACAGGAGTCCGGCCTCCGCCTCGACCGCCGCGAAGCCCTCCTGCTCGGGGGCGACCAGGGACCGGCCGTCGTCAGCGGCAAGAGCGCCGACAGCCGCCTCATCCGCTACGTCGCCGGGACCGACCCCGACAACATCATGCCCCCCGAAGGGACGCCTCTCTCGAAAGAAGAGGTCGGCCTCCTGCGGGCGTGGATCGACGGGGGCTGCACCTGGCCGGACTCGACCGTCGCGGCCGACACGAAGAACACCCACTGGTCCTACCAGCCGCTCCACGTCGCCCCGCTCCCGGAGGTCCGCCGCCGCGACTGGGTTGCCAACGCCATCGATCACTTCGTCCTGGCGGAGCTCGAGCGCCGCGGCGTCGCCCCCTCGCCCGAAGCGGACCGCCCCACGCTCATCCGCCGCCTCTCGCTCGACCTGACCGGGCTGCTGCCGAGCGTCGAGGAGGTCGACGCCTTCGTGAACGACTCGCGGCCCGAGGCATACGCGGCCCTCGTCGATCGCCTCCTCGAATCGCCGCACTTCGGCGAACGGTGGGGCCGGCACTGGCTCGACATGGCCCGCTACGCCGACTCCGACGGCTACGAGAAGGACAACCCCCGCCCCGACGCCTACCGCTGGCGGGACTGGGTCATCGACGCCATCAACGCCGACATGCCCTTCGACCAGTTCACCGTCGAGCAGCTCGCCGGGGACCTGCTCCCCGAGGCGACGCCGATGCAGAAGCTGGCGACCGCTTTCCATCGCCAGACGCTGACCAACACCGAAGGGGGGACCGACCAGGAGCAGTTCCGCGTCGAGGCCTGCTTCGACCGGACCGAGACGACCGGCGCCGTGTGGCTGGGACTGACCGTCGGCTGCGCCCGCTGCCACACGCACAAGTACGACGCCATCACCCAGCGCGAGTACTACCAGCTCTTCAGCTTCTTCAACAACGGCGACGAGAACACGACGGTCGTCCCCAAGTCCGAGCGGGAGATCGCCGAATACGAGGTCGCCAAGGCCGCCTATGACCGGACCACCGCCTCGCTTCTGGCCGACCTGCGGATAGAGCAGGAGAAACACGCTCCGGCGTTCGTCGCCTGGGAGGAGAAGGCCCAGGCGATCCTGGCCCGCATGATCGCGGAGCCGGTCCAGATCTCCGGCATCGACGAGATTCAGTACACCTGCGACGAAACGGTAACGTTCACGCCGCAGGACGACGGATCGGTTCTGGTCGAGGGCGAGAACCCGGACCGCGCCACCTACACCGTGACCGGCCAGCTCCCTCGCTCCGCCGCGACCGCCCCCATCAAGTCGATCCGGATCCATTGCCTGAACGACTCTCGTCTTCCCAACAAGGGGCCCGGACGGGTCGGGCATGGAAACTTCGTTCTCAGCGAGGTCGTCGTCGAGGTCGCCTCCGCGGCGGACTTCTCCGATGCCCGCCGGCTGACGTTCTCTTCCGCGACAGCGGACTTCGAGCAGGCGGACAAGCCCTGGCTGGCGAAGGACGTCTACGATGGCAAGACCGACACCGGATGGGCGATCGGCCCGAAGTTCGGCGAGTCGCACGACGTCATGCTCTACCTGACCGAGCCGCTCACCAGCCCCTCGGCCGACACCGTGACGCACATCCGCGTCCGCCTGCAGCAGGAGTATGGCCAGCAGCACACGATCGGGCGGTTCCGAGTGGCGCTGCGGGCCGGGTTTGAACCGGACGTCAAGATCCCGGACGCCATCAAGGTCGTTCTCGAAACGCCGGCCGAAAAGCGGACGGACGCCCAGCGTCAGGAACTCGCTGACCACATCAGCCGGCAGGAGGCGGCCACGAAGACGCTGATCGCGAAACTCGACGCCCACTACAAGAACAAACCTCCCAAGCCGGAGGTCAAGGCCCGCATCCTGCTGCAGCGGATGAAAGAACCCCGCGAGACCTTCATTCTCCGTCGCGGCGAGTTCCTGGAACCAGTCAAGGAGTCTCCCGTCGCCCCTGGCGGACTGGCGACGCTCCCCGGGCTCGTCTCCCGCACTGAAGGGCAGCCGGCGGACCGGCTCGACCTGGCCCGCTGGCTCGTCTCGCCGGACAACCCGCTCCCGCCCCGCGTGACGGTCAATCATGTGTGGCGGTACCTCTTCGGCGAAGGGCTCGTCCGCTCGGTAGCCGACTTCGGCATCCGCGGCGAACGTCCTTCGCATCCGAAGCTGCTCGACTGGCTGGCGGCGGACTTCATCGGCCGCAATCCGGCGGCCGATGCCGCTTCACGAAAGCCCTGGTCCCGCAAGGCCCTGATCCGGCAGATCGTTCTCTCGGCCACCTACCGGCAGTCGTCGCGGCATCGTCCGGACCTCCACGAGCGCGATCCGCAGAACGTCTGGCTGGCCCGACAGAACCGGCTGCGGGTGGAAGGGGAGATCGTCCGGGACATCAGCCTCGACGTCGCCGGCCTGCTCTCGGGCAAGGTCGGCGGGCCGAGCGTCTTCCCGCCGCTGCCCCCCGGCATCGCCGAGTTGAGCTACGCCGGCAACTTCAAGTGGACGGTCTCGCCGGGGGAGGACCGGTTACGCCGCGGGATGTACACGTTCTTCAAGCGGACCTCCCCCCATCCCAACCTGACCACCTTCGACTGCCCGGACGCCAACCTGACCTGCATTGAGCGGCAGGCTTCCAACACACCGCTCCAGGCGCTCGTGACCCTCAACAACGAGACCTTCGCCGAAGCGGCCCGGGGTCTCGCGAAACGGCTCCTCTACACCGACACCGCCGCGACCGACGACGCGGCCCGTCTCGCACGGGGCTTCCGGCTGTGTGTGGCCCGGACGCCGACCGCGGCGGAGCAGACGGAGCTCAACCGGCTCCTCGCCGATGCGGTCGAGTGGTATCGCGCCCATCCCGGTCAGGCCAAGCCGCTGATCGGCACCGACGCCATCCCGGGCGTCGCCCCGGAGACAAACGCCGCCTGGATCGCGACCGCCCGGATTCTCCTGAACCTCGATGAGTTCATCACGCGGGAGTGAGGGGGGACTAGGGTCTAGGGACGAGAGACCAGGGACGGAAGAGGACGATTGAGCGTGGTCCGGTTTTCGGGCCGCGTGTGGGAACGACAGATCATGACGCCACTTGAACATCACCAGACGCGGACGCGGCGGGACTTCCTGACGAGCACCGCCAGCGGACTCGGCGGGGCGGCGCTCGCGAGCCTGCTGAGGCAGGACGGTCGCGCCGTTGCCGGCGGGCCGGCCGGTGTTCCTGCGGCGCTGACGCAGCTCGCTCCGAAGGCGAAGAACTGCATCTTCTTCTTTCAGGCGGGGGCGCCATCGCAGCTCGATCTCTTCGATCCGAAGCCCAAGCTCAATGAGCTCGACGGCAAGCCGCTCCCGGCCGACATGCTCGAGAAGGTCCGGTTCGCCTTCATCAAGAAGGAGAGCGCGGTCCTGCTCGGCTCGCCGCGGACGTGGTCGAAGCACGGTGAATGCGGGATGGACTTCTCGGACTTCGTCCCGCAGATCGCCACGTGCGCCGATGACATCCTGATGGTCCGTTCGCTCCATTCCGAGCAGTTCAACCATCACCCGGGACAGCTCCTGTTGAGCTGCGGCCGGGCGACCTTCGGGCTCCCGACGATCGGGAGCTGGCTGACCTATGGGCTGGGAACGGAGTCGCAGAACCTTCCCGGCTATGTCGTCCTGACGAGCGGACGCGGATCGAGCGGCGGGGCGTCGCTGTGGTCGAGCGGGTTTCTGCCGTCGCACCACGCTGGGGTGCTGTTCCGCAACGAGGGCGAGGCGGTCCTGAACCTGACGAACCCGGAGGGGCTTCCGCCGGAGCTGCAGCGGCGGGGGCTCGACACGCTCAAGTCGCTCAACGAGAGCCGGCTCAGCGCGGTGCACGATCCCGAGATCGCGAGCCGGATCGCCAGCTATGAGCTGGCCTTCCGGATGCAGTCGGCGGCTCCCGAGCTGATCGACCTGGGGGGTGAGACCGCCTCGACGCGGGAGGCGTATGGGATCGACCGGGCGCAGCATCCGCAGGCGACCGGTCGGGGGAATGTCGCGAACGCTCACCTGTCGTTCTCCCGCAACTGCCTGCTGGCGCGGCGGATGGTGGAGCGCGGGGTGCGGTTCGTGAACATCATTTATGAGGCGTGGGATCAGCACAGCAGCCTGGAGGCGGACCTGCGGTACAACTCGTGGGTCGTCGACCAGCCGATCGCGGCGCTGCTCAAGGACCTCAAGCAGCGGGGGCTTCTCGAGAGCACGCTGGTCGTCTGGGGAGCGGAGTTCGGCCGGACGCCGCTCGGCGAGAATCGGAACGGCCGGGCGGCGAACACGGGCCGCGACCATCATCCATTTGCGTTCACGATGTGGATGGCGGGGGGCGGGATCAAGGGGGGGC
>Ga0247822_10002553_pt1 | contig 11652 bp, 9 predicted proteins | sample 13C_Cellulose_Da_FD_192423 | JGI IMG/M metagenome (GOLD analysis project Ga0247822, IMG submission 192423) | Soil microbial communities from agricultural site in Penn Yan, New York, United States - 13C_Cellulose_Day30 | ecosystem: Environmental > Terrestrial > Soil > Agricultural land | place...
AAGTATCTGCTGGTCGAGTATGGTCCGCTCGTGCTCGATCTTGAGCTTAGGTTTCGAGCCCACGCCTTGATGGATTGGCTCCTGAAAAACCCGCAGCCTGGCATCATCGATCTCACGCCCGGCATTCGCTCGCTCCAGATCCATTACGATAGTCGGGCGCTTTCGTTGGATCACCTATTAGGCATTCTCACCGGAGCGGAGTCGGCCCTCCCGGCGCTTGATGACCTGGAGGTCCCCACGCGGATCGTTCGGCTGCCCTTGTCCTGGGACGATCCGGCCACGCGCCTCGCCATCGAGAAATACGCGCAGTCCGTGCGCAAGGACGCCCCTTGGTGTCCGAGCAATATCGAGTTCATCCGACGCATCAATGGCCTCTCCAGTATCGAGGAGGTGCAGGACATCGTCTTCTCTGCGCGATATCTCGTGATGGGCCTCGGGGATGTTTACCTCGGCGCACCCGTGGCCACGCCGCTCGATCCGCGCCACCGCCTCGTCACCACCAAATACAACCCCGCCCGTACCTGGACCCCGGAGAACGCCGTCGGCATCGGCGGCGCGTATCTTTGTGTGTATGGCATGGAGGGTCCCGGTGGTTACCAGTTCGTCGGCCGGACGATTCAGATGTGGAATCGCTGGAGGCAGACGGCGGACTTCCCCGAGCCGTGGTTGTTGCGCCACTTTGACCAGATCCAGTTTTACCCAGTCTCGGCGGAGGAACTGCTCCAACTACGCGAAGACTTCCCGCAGGGAAAATTCCGCGTGGATATTCAGGAGGACACCTTCCGTCTGCGGGATTACCGGAAATTCCTCGCCGATATCGCGCCGGAGGCCGCCGCTTTCAAAACTCGCCAACAGCAGGCCTTTGAGGAAGAGCGCGAGCGTTGGAAGCTCGCCGGAGCCGCCGATGGAGGTGCGATGGATATCGTGGAGGAGGACGCCCCTGAGGCCGATGTCACCCTGTCCGCGGGGGGGCACGCCGTGGACGCGCACGTCGCCGCCAATGTCTGGAAGGTCTGTGTCACTCCCGGCCAGGAGGTCGTGGAGGGCGAGACCCTCGTCATTCTGGAAGCCATGAAAATGGAAATCGCCATCGGTTCGCCCGTCGCCGGTCGGGTCGAACTCATCCGCTGCGCGGAGGGCCAGATGGTCATGCCCGGTCAAACCATCGCCGTCATCGTCACCCCATGAGCCTGTCCCAAAAAATCCGCGACACCTACGCACGCATCCGCGCCCGAGGCGACGATCACGTCTGGATCTCCCTTCTGCCGGAAGAGCGCGCCCTCACCTACGCCGAACAGGCCGAACAAGGAAATGGCCCCCTGCGCGGACGGACCTTCGCCATCAAAGACAACATCGATCTCGCAGACCTTCCCACTACGGCTGGCTGCCCCGAGTACGCCTACCAGCCGGAAAAACACGCCGAAGTCGTGCGTCGGCTCATCGCGGCGGGCGCCATCCCCATCGGCAAGACCAACCTCGACCAATTCGCCACCGGCCTGAACGGCACCCGCTCACCCTACGGCATACCGCAAAATGCCATCAATCCCGCCTACATCCCCGGCGGGTCGAGTTCCGGCTCCGCCGTCGCCGTTGCTGCTGGCTTGGTCGATTTCGCCCTTGGCACCGACACCGCTGGATCCGGTCGGGTTCCCGCCGCCTTCCACGGCCTCGTCGGGTTCAAACCCACCCGAGGCCGCTGGTCCACCTCCGGCCTTGTCCCAGCTTGTCGCACCCTGGATTGCATCACGGTATTTACCAAAACCGTCACCCAAGCCGCCGAGGTGGACGGGGTCCTCGCCGCGTTCGACCCTGCCGATCCGTATTCGCGATTAGCGGTTCCTTGCGCTCCTATCGAGCACCCGCGAATCGGCATCCTGCCCGAGAGCGAGCGTGAGTTCTTCGGCGATACCGAGTACGCCCGCCTCTACGAAGAGTCCATCCAGCCAGCCCTGTCCCTCGGCTGGTCCGTGGGGGAGTTCGATTACCGCCCCTTCCGTGAAGCGGCCAGCCTCCTCTATGCAGGTTCCTGGGTTGCAGAGAGATACGCCGCCATTCAGCCCTTCCTGGAATCGCAAGCCGACGCTATCCATCCCGTCGTCCGTCAGATCATCGAAGGCGCCACCCGCTTCACCGCCGTCGACACCTTCCGCTCCCAATACCGCCTCGCCGCCCTCGCCCGCGAGACAGAATCCACCTGGAAATCCTACGACGCCCTCCTCCTCCCCACTGCCGGCACCATCTACACCATCGAGCAAATGCTCGCCGACCCCATCCAGCTCAACTCCAACCTCGGTCGTTACACGAATTTCATGAACCTGCTCGACCTCAGCGGTTTAGCGATTCCCGCCGGCAAGAGAAAAGACGGCCTGCCCTTCGGCGTCACCCTTTTCTCCCGAGCTTGGACTGACGGTAGTTTGCTGTCCCTTGCGCAAAACCGAGCACAAGAAACGCAATTCTGCGCTAAAGTATAGCAAGGGGACGTTAGCGGAGCTTTCCCGCTTTCGGCATGATCAGGCATCATGAAAGTTTCCTTTTTGAAATCACTTCTAGCCGCCGCGACGATCGCCGCCGCTGGAGCAGCAAACGCATCCCCACTCGGCTATACCAACTGGAGTGCGGGCCTTGGCGCAAATGCTAGCTGGGGGCTGTGGGACACCTTCCCGGGTGGCGGGTTGTGGACTGATGGCGTGACAACCATGGCGGCACAGTTTTCCAATTTGGGCTCATCGTTGGGGACATCGGGAGCTTCTCTTTCAGCTTCATTTGGTGCAGAAAACACCATGATAGGCCGCACGCCTGCTGCGCTTATACAGGCAGATGGTCAGGGAAATGTGGGAGGAGAGGTATACACAGGAGGTGTGACATCGAGTTTTTCTATCTCTGGCGTGGTAACTTCGAATATCTCGACTGTTTATCTTCAAATTAAACAAGACATTGGCGCTGGATCGGCGGGAAATTTAGCGGGCTATTTTACTCCAAATCTCGCAGGTGGAACTTTGCTGGACGCCTCAGCTGGAGCTGTATTCGCGGACGGGACAATTAACTACTCAGTGACCACTTGGACTTTCGCTGTAGACCTTTCTGCCGGAGAGCAATTTACACTTAATTTTAATGGAGCCGCGTTCGGCCACAAGGCGTTTGATGGTATTCGCATCGATACAGACGGAGGCATTCAAGCTGTTCCTGAGCCCTCGACCTATGCCATGCTCGGTCTAGGTTTGGCGGTGGCTCTTTGGGCTGCTCGTCGCCGCTCGATTCGAGTCTAGAATTCGCTTTATAGCCGCTCTCAATCCCAGAGGGCGGCATTTCGCGTTGTACGAGGTTGATTACGTTGGTAGCAAGGAATTGCAGAGTCTTCCATTTTGACGAAGGTCGTTTATAAAAAGCTTTAGGTAGTTAAGAGTTCTCCCCAGAGAATCACATGCCATTTAATCAGAATACATTTTTAAGGTCGACAGCAGGCTCCAAGGGATTTTCTCTCGTAGAGCTTCTTGTCACTATTGGCATTATCGCTGTTCTTGCCGGGCTCACTGGAGGGATTTACAAAAAAGCGCTCTCGCACGCCGCGATGGCGCAAGACATCGCAGCTGGTAAGACCCTTGTGGCCGCCTATCAATCCTTTGCAGCTGAAAATAATGGGGATCTGATGATTGGGTACTTGAAAGGGGCAGCTCCTGTCGCTTTACCGAACGGATCTCAGATTGGCGGTGAAGCTGCCAACCGCTACATGTGGCGACTAGCTCCCTATTTTGACTTTAGGACGGATGGCGTGATTTATGGGAAAGCAAGGCAAAATGCCGCAAAAGAGTCTGCCGACGCTGGTGAGTCGGGATATGGGCAGAGCCTCTCGACATCTTTTGGCATCAATGCTTTCTACGTTGGAGGTTATTATGAAGAAGCTGGTAAGTCCACAGTGCCTGTAGGTGACGTTGCGAGTCGCCTCTCACAGGTGAAAAAACCATCATCGCTTCTGGTTTTCGCGACGGCGAAAAACGACGAGGGACCGGGGTATTTTCTGGTAAAAGCTCCTCGGTTCGTGCCTCGCGCACCTGGAGGCCCAACTCTTTCCCAGTCCGACTGGCCGCAAAACGGCACTGCAGCCTCTACGGGATTTGTGGATGCGAGATATAATCAAAAAGCGCTTTGTGCCTTTTTGGATGGCAGTATTCGGTCTTACAAAGCTTCTGAATTGGAAGATATGCGGCTGTGGAGTGTGAGGGCTGCCGAAAATGACAGTGCAGGATATGCCCCGACCTTGGAAGGCGGAAGCGGAGGCCGAGGAAATCGATAATGTCTTATAAATCTCTCATCTGTAGCGCTGCTACTCTTTTTTCCGTTTGGACTCCGGCCTCTCTTAAGGCGGAATTCCTGTTTACGTCCAACGGGGATTTCATCGTTCCCGCGTTGGACTATCAAAACTCTTTGACTCGATATAGTGAGTGGAGATCATTCTATTCCACCTCTACCGCAGGCAATCTTCCGGACTATTATGCCGATTTTGGTGGCATCAATGTAGGTGGATCATGGTTTCCTACTCCTCGTCCGGAGAATAATCCTAACTTTCCCTATCAGCCTACCTACACGAGTGATCGCCCCAACGCCTTTTGGGACGTGAGTAACCCGACGATCACGCAAACGAACACGACCACGGGACACATTACCGCCGGTGGGCGTTTTTATGGGATTACAGGAGGACAGTCTTTTCGCTTGGATGACAACACGATGGCGACTTCGGATGCTGGAAGTATACCCGGCTACGACGCTGGAATTGTGGTATTTCAATTTCAGACGGACGGAGAGTTTGTAGACCTGTCCAAAGTTCGCTTGGTTTACATGGATGGGGGCGTTGAAAAATATATTTACGCAAATGATCCCCAGTTGGCCGAATATTTGCGTGAGTATAAAACTCCGGAGTCAGCCAACAGCGATCCAAGTTCAGCTCAAGGCTTCCGAAATCGGACCGCAATTCAATGGGATTTAACGGGATTGGGAATTTCTGACTACCATATTGAGTGGGATACTGAAGCGCACACTAGTTTTCAGCAGGCATCATTGGATACCTCTGATACTTATACAGATTCGATTCCTACCTCTCGAACTTGGACTGGTGGTAGCGGAAACTGGAGTAATGGATCGGAGTGGTTAAAGCGAGCAGGGGGCGATAGCATTGGCTCGACGCCGGTAGCCAATGGAAATGTAAAATTCCAGAATACCGAAGCGGCTACTGTCTCTCTCTCGACGAATCACACGGCTGGGGAGTTGATATTTGATTCTCCGTTTGATGTGACCATCGACAATCCGGATAATTCGACTCTGACTGTAAATACAGGCATTTCGACAACGGAGAATGCGATTGGGACATATACCATACGCAATAACTACGAGTTGGGGGCATTAAATCTTTTCTCAATCAATGCCGGCTCCGTGGTCTTGGAAGGAGTCGTTTCAGGGAATTACGGTATTCTCAAAGAAGGAAGCGGATCCCTTACCTTGGCGAATAATAACTCGTTCTCCGGCTTTATCGATATTCGTGGCGGCACTGTTAGGTTGTTAGGGACAAACTCGTTTTCCGGATTCACTAACATCTATTATGGCAGTCTCGTTGTGGCGGCAGATGGTGCTTTAGCGAATACCTCAGCAATTACTATCGGGGCTAGCGAGCTTTTTGAAGGTATTGCAGATAATCAAGCTTCGTTGGTTTTAGAGGGGGCGCGTACTGTTGATAAAAATATTGCTTTTGGCGTTGGAGCTTTTGAGGAAGCGATCGTTGCGCAGAATACCGGAGGTGGTGAAGCTCTTGTCTCGGGGACTGTAACTCTTTCTTCGGGACTTAATGACGTTCGATTTCGCGCTTTAAATGCTGGGGATATCTTGAATTTTTCCGGCCAGATTACGGCGGGCGGACTTAGTAGGGCCGTCACGATGGATGGTGAGGGGACTGTTGTGTATTCCGGAGTGGCCAAAACCTACAACAATGCGACCGTCGTTAGTAACGGAACATTGCTGTTGGAAACCATTTACAGTGGAGCTGGAAATTTCACGGTGAAGAACGGTGGGCGGCTTGAAGTTGGAACGGCAGGTAACTTGCAACAAGGTTTGCTTCCCTCTGCGACGGTCACCATTGAAAATGGTGGGGTTCTCGCTGGTGAAGGAACTGTCGGGCGTCGTGTTGTCACATCGGGGATAAACAGTGTTATCGAGAATGGGGCCACTGGTTCTCTGTCTTTGGCCGCTCTTAATGCGTCGGCTGGTGTCACATTTAGAGTCGATCTGACGTCACCTGAAGCGATTACCATTGTTGGCAGTTTTCAGGTTGGGAATGTTCAGTTTGAGTTCCTAGGCGAAAATGCCGAGGCCGGTATTGTTTATACATTGATCGCTTACGGCAGCGTAACTGGATTGAATTTGGAAAACTTCTCGGTTCTGAACAAAGGTTATGTTCTGGACGAGGCGTTCGGTACTGGTGGCTGGTATGTGGATGAGGTTGGCAAGACCATTCAAGTTCAGTTTGCCGCAGTACCGGAGCCTTCGACCTACATTTTGATCATGTTGGCTCTCGCCGGGATGGTGTTTAGTTATCGCTTTGCCCGCAAGAGTTAGTCTTGGATCTGTCGTAAAAGGGGTTACCGCAACCAGCCGCTAATCTATCGCAATGCGCCGTTAGCGGTGTTTTGCGGGACGTGGAATAGTGGGAGGCTCAAGTGCTACGCTCCAAGGTCTCTCATTTTTCAGATTTGTTGGTCGGACTGCGCGTAGAGGGTCGTGGGCTCTCTGGCGTGGACGAGTGCTTTTTGGCTTCTGGAAATCGCGATTTTGCCCCGTCTCGCTGAACGTCACTCTATGCTCGAAAACCACTCAGACAGTCGTGTGCTTGCCCTTTCGCCGGGCTTTGGAGATGTGTTGTCGGCGGTGGGGGAGTTGGGGCAGTTGTTTCTGGTGGTGCGCAATGAAGGGTGCCTGCTGGGCGGGCTGACGGAAGAGTTGAGCTACTCGCAGATCGGGCGACGGACGATGGTCTGGGCCAAAGATTTTAACCTGAACCTGTCTTCGCGGCGGTGTCCGGCGGTGCTGGCCTACAGCGAGTCGGGTGTGGAAGGGGAGATCGCGGGAATCGAGTTTTTTGATCATCGGGGCCGTGGTTGCCTGAAGATCTGCCGCACTTCGGATGTGTATGCGGAGGACTGGGACGATCTGGTGTCCAGTCTGACCCGAGGGGTGGTGAATCGCGAGGCGCTGGGCAGCCTGCGCAAGACGAATCACCTCAACAGCGGCCCATGCTGCGAGTCCTGCCGCCAACAGCGCGCTCAGTGGCTCGATACGCGTCCTCCGGTCGAGAACACACGGGAGATTTTGTGCGATTTCATCCAGCAGGCGATCCATGAGAATCGCCGTCTCGATATTCAACTCCCATGCGGATTGTTGCGCGCGCAAGCGAGCCTTTCGCCGATGGCCCTGAACTGGCTGGGCAAGTGGGCCTTCGTCTCCTCAGAAAACAGCGGTTGCCACCTGCGGGTGGCCGAGGGCAGTGAGGTCACTGTCTCGGAGAAGGCCGCCGGCATTTATACGATGAACCTTTTTGATGACTGGGGTCGTTTTGCGGCCCGGGTCACCTCACGACCAAACACCAACACCTATTTATGACTACTATTCCTTTTCTCTATGGTACGATGACTGGCAACTCGCGCGATCTCGCCGAGCGTGGCGTCAAGCGCTTGAAGGCCGCCGGCTTCGCCGCCGAGGCGATCGATATGGCCAAGGCCAAGCCCGAGGACCTCGAAGGCCGCAGCCATGCGCTCTTCGTCATCAGCACTTGGGGCGACGGCGAGCCACCGGATGACGCCGTGCCTTACGTCGAGCGTTTGCAACACGACAGCCCTCTTCCGCTCCAGGGCGTGGAATTTTCTGTTTGCGCTCTCGGCGATGAAAGCTATGACATCTTTTGCGGTTGCGGCATCATCGTCGACCAGCGCCTCGAGGCCCATGGCGGTGTCCGTCTCGCTCCGCGCGTTGATTGCGATGTTGATTACGACGACGCTTTCGATGGCTGGCTCACTACGGTTGTCGAGGCTCTCGCCGCGCGACAGACCGTAGGCAGCTAAAAATCTCCCGAAACTTCAATACCAAGAAAGGTTACATGCTATGAAAACCGAATCACCTGAACTCAAAGACCGCTGGGCCGAGTTGCTCACCCAGGAGCCCAAACTCCGCATTCGCGACGCTGCCAAAAAGTTGGGCGTCAGCGAGGCCGAGCTTCTCGCCACGCGCGTGGGTACGGATGTCACTCGTCTTGAGGGCGACTGGACGGCACTTCTCAAGGAGTTCCCCCGTCTGGGCAACATCATGTGCCTCACGCGCAATGAAGCCGCGGTGCACGAACGTTACGGTGAGTTCCGTCAGATCGATTTCTTCCACGGCATGGGCCAGGTGGTCGGGCACGACATCGACCTGCGCTTGTTCCTGCACGCGTGGAAGTTTGGTTTCGCCGTCACGGATCACACTTCGGAAGGCGATCGCCAGAGCTTCCAGTTCTTCGACAAGCAAGGCGTGGCCATTCACAAGGTCTATCTCCAGAAGGACAGCAACTTCGGTGGATATGGCGAGTTGATGAATCGCTTCCGTTCGGCTGATCAGAGCTCCGAACAGGTCGTCGAGCCCGCCGCCGCGCCTCGTCCATCCCTGCCCGATGCGGAAATCGACGTCGCTGGATTCCAGCAGGCTTGGACGGAACTCAAGGACACGCATGCCTTCTTTGGCCTGCTCCAGAAGTTCAAGGTCGCCCGTGAACAGGCTCTGCGCCTGGCTCCTGAAGGATTTTCCCAGCCGCTCGCGCTGGAATCGCTGAAGCTCCTCTTGGAGAAAGCCGCCGCCGACAAGCTCCCGATCATGGTCTTCATCGGCAACCACGGTTGCATCCAGATCCACACCGGCACGGTGGAAAACATCAAGATGTTCGGCGCAGATTGGCTCAACGTCCTCGACGACGAGTTCAACATGCACCTCTACCTGCCTCTCGTCGCCTCGGCCTGGCTCGTGCGCAAGCCCACGACAGACGGCATCGTTACTTCGGTGGAAATGTACGATGCGGCTGGTGAGAATATCGGCCTCTTCTTCGGTAAGCGTAAGCCCGGCGAAGTGGAAGATCCCAACTGGCAGGCCCTCGTCGCGCAATTGCCCGTCAAGGCCAGCTAAGTTTTCTCGTGAAAGTCATTTTGTGCCTTTTGGCCGCCGTCAGCACCCTGGCGGCGGAACCTGCTCGTATTGTGAGCGCAGGTGGTCCGATCACCGAGACGATCTACGCGCTCGGCGCGCAGGATCAACTCGTCGCGGTCGACATCTCCAGCGTCTTCCCGGCGGAGGCAGACAAGCTTCCGAAAGTCGGCTACGCTCGGCAACTCGCCGCCGAGGGGATTCTTTCCGTGAACCCCACTCTCGTCATCGCGCATGACGACGCCGGCCCGAGCGAAGTATTGACTCAACTCGAGAAGGCTAACGTCAAGGTGGTCAAGCTGCCGAACGATCACACCGTGGAGTCCGCCGAAAAGCGCATCCTCCAGATCGGTGAACTCGTCGGTAAGAAGGCTGAAGCCGAAGCGCTCACGCAAAAGCTGCGCAACGACGTCAAGACCGCCCAAGAGCGTGCTGCCGCCGCCGGCTCCAAGCCCAAGGTCCTCTTCATCTACACCCGTGGCGGTGGCGTGATGAATGTCGCGGGCACTAAGACCGGCGCCGACGCGATCATCGAACTCGCCGGTGGCGCCAATGCCATCACCGGGTACGAAGGTTACAAGCCTCTCACCGCCGAGGCGGCCGTCGCAGCTGCTCCCGACTACATTCTCGTGACCTCCCGTGGCTTGGAAAGCAGTGGTGGCATCGACGAACTCCTCAAGCAACCCGGCCTCATCAGTACGCCTGCCGGGCAGGCTCGTCGTGTGATCGCGCTCGATGATTTGTATCTGCTCGGATTCGGCCCGCGACTCGGACAGGCTGCGCTGGAGTTGAACGAAAAGATTCACCCGCAACCTCCCGTCGCCAAGCAGTGAGTACCTCTTCCGTCCGCCGACGGAATCGGAACATGGTGATGATCGGGCTCGTCGTAGCCCTGTTCATTTCCATGATGGCCGCTTTATGTCTCGGCGCTGTACGGATTCCTCTCCAGGAAACGCTGAACATCCTCTCTGCGAAGCTCACCGGGCACGTCTCGGTGGATTCGCGGTTCGAGGCCGTCCTTTGGCATCTGCGTGCTCCGCGAATGGTCTTGGGATTGCTCGTAGGTGCAGCATTGTCTGTGGCCGGTGCGTTGATGCAGGGGCTCTTTCGCAACCCTCTCGCAGATCCCGGCCTGATCGGCGTCTCCAGCGGCGCGGCTCTCGGCGCGGTGACGGTGATCATTCTTGGCGCCACTTTTTTTCCGACCTGGCATTTCCTGACCGACATGCGGTTCTTGCCGGTGGCTGCTTTTATCGGTGCACTGATCGTTACTTTGCTGATCCAACGCCTGGCTGACACGGGCGGCTACACTGCGGTGGCGACTTTGCTGCTGGCGGGCGTGGCGATCAACTCCTTGGTCGGCGCGGTCATCGGCCTGAGCACATTTCTGGCGACGGATGCGCAGTTGCGCACACTCTCTTTCTGGACGCTGGGTAGCTTGGGTGCGGCGAATTGGTCAACAGTGGCGATCGCTGCTCCGTTCTGCCTCGGCATGATCGCCATTGCACCGGTTTTCGCGAGCTTGCTCAACGCTCTCGCGCTCGGTGAGGCGGAGGCTTCGCATCTCGGCTTCTCCATCGAACGTTCCAAGCGCCTCCTCATTCTGCTCACTGCCGCTGGCGTGGGCGTCTGCGTGGCCTTCACCGGAATGATCGGCTTTGTCGGGTTGGTCATTCCCCATCTCGTGCGATTATGGATCGGGCCGGACCATCGATGGCTCTTGCCTGCGTCGGCCTTGCTTGGTGGCATTCTGCTGCTCGTCGCGGATACGGTCGCCCGCATCATTGTGGCCCCGGCAGAGCTTCCGATCGGCATTCTCACGGCGGCTTTCGGCGGTCCGTTCTTCCTCTTCATGTTGCTGAAGCAACGCCACCGCGCCCTTTGGTCATGATTCGGGCGGAGAAAGTTTCCTTCCAAGTGCCTCGTCGCGCCTTGCTGACGGAGGTGGACTTCGCGCTCGCTCCGGGCGAGATGGTCGTCCTGCTCGGGCCGAACGGCGCGGGAAAGTCGACGTTGCTCAAGACGCTCTGCGGACAGATCAAGCCCTCCTCCGGCCAGGTGATCTTCGACGGCAAGCCGCTTTCGGACTGGCCACCCCGTGAGGTCGCCCGCCGCCGCGCCGTGTTGCCGCAGCACTCAGTCGTGCCGTTTGATTTTACCGGACTGGAGATCGTTTTGTTGGGTCGCTCGCCGCATGGGGATTCCTATGCCTGTGAGGAGATGGCGCGTGAGGCCATGCGCCGGACAGCCTCGGAACATCTGGCGGATCGCTCCGTGATGACGCTTTCCGGTGGCGAGATGCAGCGCATTCACCTGGCTCGTGTGCTCGTGCAGATCGGGCTGGAGAAGACCTCGCATTCCCGCTGTCTCATGCTGGACGAGCCGATTTCGAATCTCGATCCCGCTCATCAACACGAGGCTCTGCGCGTCGCTCGGCAGCTCGCT
>Ga0247822_10002554_pt1 | contig 11649 bp, 9 predicted proteins | sample 13C_Cellulose_Da_FD_192423 | JGI IMG/M metagenome (GOLD analysis project Ga0247822, IMG submission 192423) | Soil microbial communities from agricultural site in Penn Yan, New York, United States - 13C_Cellulose_Day30 | ecosystem: Environmental > Terrestrial > Soil > Agricultural land | place...
GGGCATACGCGCGAGGCGACCGTCTTCAGCTCGTCCTCCTCCAGCCGGGACACGATCACCCGCCCGAGGTGGTCCCGGTGGTACGGCTCCGGCGCCTCGGAGCTGTCGGCGGGCACCGGCCCCCCGCCCGTGGTGCCGACCCCGATCGCGAACACGGGCAGGTCCTCGTCGCGCAACGCCTCGATCGCGGCCTTCAAGTCCCCCTCGCCGCTCTCGCCGTCGCTCGCGATCAGCACCGCGCGACGGCCCTCCTCACCCTCGTGCTCGAAGGCACTCAGCGCGGTGAGCAGCGCAGCGGAAATGTCCGTCGCGGGATCGCCCAGATCGTCGGGGCTGGCCGAGTCGAGGAACAGCCGGAGGGAAGCCCGGTCCGAAGTGAATGGCATCTGGAGGAATGCGCTTCCGCCGAAGACGACGAGCCCCACCCGGTCGCTCGGATACGCAGACAGCACCTCCCAGGCGTGCTCCTTGGCCACCGCGAGCCTGGTCTCCCCGATATCGCTCACTCCCATGGATCGGGAGAGATCGAGCAGCAGCAGGACGTCCCGCCCCGTGCGCACCATTTCGCTCTCGCGCTCGCCCAGCTGCGGACGGGCCAGTGCCAGCAGACCAAGGCCGAGCGCGGCGATCCGGACCCGGGCGGCGGTTCGCGCCTGCCCGGGCGGCACCAGCGTCGAGCTCCGGCGAAGCACCTCCACCTCGCCGAAGGCCGCCAGCGCGGCGCGGCGCGCGCCCTCGGCACGGCGGAGGAGCCACGTCGTCAGCACCACCGCGAGGAGGCCCAGCGGGAGCAGCCAGGGATAGGCGAAGCTCATGGCAAGGTCCTCAGCCGTCCGCCGCGGAGAGCCAGGGCCGCCGCGAGAAGCGCCAGGGCGGGCGCGAGGAGCCAGGGAAAGAGCTCGCGGTAGTCGCGCGTCTGGTTGATGGTGACCTCCTGGCGCTCCAGCGGGTCGAGCTTCTCCATGATGTGCTCGAGCGCTTCGGGATCCGTGGCTCGGAAATACTCGCCGCCGCTCCGCTCCGCGATCCGGCGAAGCACCCGCTCGTCCGAGCTGGTGAGCCGGTCGGGCGTGCGGCCCTGCCGCCAGATGAATCCGTCGTTGAAGCCGGTGGTGTCGGGTGCGCTCACGCCGATGGTGTGGATCCGCACACCGATCGCGCGCGCCGCCTCGGCGGCCACGAAGGGGCCGGGCGACCCGGTGTTGTTGGCGCCATCGGTGATGAGCACGATGGCGCTGGCGCGGTTGGGCAGGTCCTTGAGCTGGCTCAGGCACAGCGCCAGCGCAGTGCCGATAGCGGTGCCGTCGGGCAGCTGACCGATCTCGACCCTTTGGAGCATCTCGCCCAGCAGCTCAGTATCGGGCGTGAGCGGCGCCTGGAGGAAGGACCGCCCGGCGAAGATCACCAGACCGAGGAGATCGCCCTGCCTGCGGCGGGCGAAGTCGCCCACCACCTGGCGCGCGACCTCCAGCCGGTTGCCCGGCTTGAAGTCCGTCGCCTTCATGCTGCTGGAGATGTCGAGCGCGAGCATGAGGTTCCGCGCCTTGCTCTTCACCTCGCGCACGTCGTGCGGGACCTGCGGGCGGGCGAGCGCCAGGATCAGAAGCGCCAGTGCGACGATCCTGAGCCCATCGGGGAGCAAACGCCAGCGGGCCCGCGGCGGGGGCGGCTCGGCCGCGAGGAAGGCGAGCGCGGGAAACCCCAGCCGCTCCGGGGGAGGCTCCCGTCGCCGCAGGGTCAGCCGGATCGCCAAGGCCGCAGGGATCACGAGGAGGAGGAGGAGCCAGGGATCAGCGAACCGCATCCAGCTCCTCCGGCGCGGCGGCCCGGTGCCAGCGGTCGAGCAGCTCGCGGGCGGCACGGGTCAAGGCCGCGGCCTCCGCCGCGCCGGGACGCAGTCGCGCGAACTTGACGAGGTCGGCCGCGCCAAGGATCTCCTGCACCCGGCGGCGGAGGCCGCTTTCCGCGAGCCGCGGCGGCAGCGACCACAGGAGCTCGGTCGTCGTCCGCTCCGGGGCGGGGATACCCTCAGCCGTCTCGAGGTACCCCCGCAGCACCTCCGCGACAGCCTCGTAGTGCCGTTCCACCTCGCCCCGCGCGGCCAACCGCTCCACATCGATGGCCTCGAGCCGGGCGAGCGCGACAGCGTACGGATCCGGTGGCGGCGGAGGCAAGGGCGGCGGCTCGATCGGCGCCGGTACTGCGACCCGCGCTCGCCGTCTCCTCCTCGCCACCAGCCAGGCGACACCGGCCGCGAAAGCCGCGCCGAGCGCGGCCCACAACGGCGCGAGGCTCGGCGGTGCGTCCGGTTCCCGGATATCGCGCAGTGACGGGTTGCCCCCGGGGAGCACCGACGTCACCTCGACCTCCACCGGATCATGCGACATCACGCCACGGTGCCCGGTCACCACCTGCACCCATGGGAGCCCGAAGGCCGGGACCTGCTGCTTCCCAGGCCGGTAGAACGCGAGCACCACGGAGCCGGTGAACGCCCGGTCTGCGCCGCGCTGAAGCCGTTCGGCCGAGAGCACCCTCACGCCGGGAGGGAGCTCGCCCACCGGCCGGGGGACGGTATCGGTCAGCAGATCGCGCTCGTTGATGATGAGGCGGAAGCGCACGGTCACGGAATCGCCCACGGCCATCTTTGCGGGCTCGACCGTCGCGGTGAAGAAACGGCCCTCGCTGAGCTGGGCACTCGCGGAGACTGGTCCGAGCGCCGGCAGGAGCAGCAGTGTCATCCTGACATTGACACCACGCATCACCGCCACAACCGGCTCTCCCTCCGCCGGAAGAACGCCAGCAACGGCTCCGCGTACGACGCGCCGGTCTCCAGTTGCAGCAGGTCGGCCCCGGCCTCCAGCAGCGTGCGTTCCAATCGTTCGTCGAACTCGGCCGCCCGTTCCCGGAAACGGTCCCGCAATCCGCGATCGGACGTGTCCACCACGCGCCACACGCCGCTCTCGGCATCCCACAGCGTCACGAGCCCGACATCGGGCAGCTGCCGCTCCCGCGGGTCCAGCACCTGGATCGCGATCAGGTCGTGCCGTCGCGCCAGCCGGCCAAGCGCCGCCTCGTAGCCCGAGCCCAGGAAGTCGGAGAGCAGGAAGATCACCGCCCGGCGGCGGAGCATCGGCTCCAGGTAGCCGAGCGCGGCGCCGAGGTCGGTTCCGGTGCCGCGAGGCTCGAAGGCAAGAAGATCGCTGATCACGCGCAGGGCCTGGCGCCGCCCCTTGCGCGGGGCCACGTAGTGCTCGACGCGGTCGGTGGCGAACACCGCCCCCACGCGGTCGTTGTTGCGTGCGGCCGCCAGCGCGAGCACGGCACAAACCTCGATGGTGAGGTCACCCTTGGTCCGGCGGACGCTGCCGAAGCTCGCCGAGGCGCTCTGGTCGGCCACGAACAGCACGGTGAGCTCGCGCTCCTCGAGGTACCGCTTCACGTAGGCCGAGCCGAGCCTGGCGGTGACGTTCCAGTCGATGGTGCGGATGTCGTCGCCCGGCTGGTACTCGCGGACCTCGGCGAACTCGACCCCGCGGCCGCGGAACGCGCTGGAGTACTCCCCGGCCATGATGTCGCGCACGAGGTGGCGGGTCGTGATCTCCAGGCGCCGCACCTCGCGCGTGACCTCCTCCGGACTCATGGCACCGGCACCGCCTCGAGAATGCGGCGCAGCACCTCGTCCGCTCCCATCCCTTCGGCATCCGCGCGGTAGGTGAGGATCACCCGGTGGCGCAGCACGTCGAGGCCCAGCGCCTTGATGTCGTCGGGAGTGACATAGGCGCGACCCTGGAGAAACGCGTGGGCTTTCGCCGCGCGGAGCAGAAAGATCGTCGCGCGGGGCGAGGCGCCGAACTCGATCAGCGGCGCGAGCTCGGCGAGGCCCGCATCCGCCGGCCGGCGCGTCGCCGCGATGAGATCGAGGACGTACTCCTTGATCCGGTCGTCCGCGTAGACGCCCCGGACCAGCCGGCGCGAGCGAAGGATCCGCTCCGGGTCGAGCACCTGTCGAGCCGCGGGCTCGTCACCCGCGGTCATCCGGTCCAGCACCTCCCGCTCCTCCCGCCGCTCCGGGTAGGTGACGACCAGCTTGAACATGAAGCGGTCGACCTGCGCCTCGGGGAGCGGATAGGTGCCCTCGTGCTCGATCGGGTTCTGGGTGGCGAGAACCAGGAACAGCTCCGGCAGCGGGAACGTCCGCCCGCCGATCGTCACCTGCTTCTCCTGCATCGCCTCGAGCAGCGCGCTCTGGACCTTGGCCGGCGCGCGGTTGATCTCGTCGGCCAGGAGGAGGTTGGTGAAGATCGGCCCCTGCTGGACCGTGAAGTCGCCGGTCCGCTGGTTGTAGATCATGGTGCCGATCAGGTCGGCCGGGAGCAGGTCCGGGGTGAACTGGATCCGGTGGAAGCCGGCCGAGATGGTCGAGGCCAGGGTGCGCACGGCCAGGGTCTTGGCGAGGCCGGGTACCCCTTCCAGGAGCACGTGGCCATCGGCCAGCAGCCCGATCAGGAGCCGCTCCAGCATGGCGCGCTGCCCCACGATCACCCGGCCCAGCTCTTCCATCAGCCCGGCGGTGAGGCGGGCGTGCTCCTCGATCTCGGCCGTGGGAATGAGGTCCTGGCGATTGGGAATGGAGGTCATCGGAGGAATCTAAGGCAGTACGGCGCTCTGTCAGGATGGACCGAAACCGCCCACGCGCCCCCCGCGTCCGGAGAGAGTTCCCACCCGCTTCGAGGCACCATGTCCAGGTTTGCAACCGCGCTCCTCGCCGCCGTACCCGCGGCCGGCATCGGTATCGCCGCGCTCTCCGCCTCACAGGAGTCCGCAACCATGTTCCGCGGCGACGCGGCCCATTCGGGTGTCTACTCCTCCGCGCCGCTCCGCCGGTTCGGCGGCCTGCAGTGGCGGGTGCAGACCGGCGGCATGGTCCAGTCCTCCGCGGCGCTGCACGACGGGACGCTCTACATCGGGAGCGGCGATGGGCTTCTCTACGCGCTCGACGCGCGGACCGGCGCGCATCGCTGGCAGTTCCGCACCGGACGCGCGATTTCCTCGACCCCTGCCGTCGCCGATGGGCTCGTGTTCGTGGGGAGCCGCGACAACACCTTCTGGGCGGTGGACGCGCGCACCGGCAAGGAGCGCTGGCGGCTCGAGACCGGCCGCGACATCCCCTTCCCTTGGGGCTTCGAGAGCGGCGACCTCTACACCTCATCGCCCACATGGGCAGGTGGTACGCTCTACTTCGGCAGCGGCGACGGCCACGTGTACGCGGTAGACCCGAGGAGCGGCCGGACCCGCTGGCGCTTCGCCACCGGCGGACGGGTGCGCGCCTCTCCAGCCGTGGCGACCGGCCGGGTGTACACCGGCAGCGCCGACGGAACGCTGTACGCGCTCGACGCGAAGAGTGGGCGGGAGCTCTGGCGCTTCGACACGGAGGGCCACACCCTCGAGTCGGGCAAGTTCGGCTTCGACCGCCGAACCATTCAGGCCTCGCCCGCGGTGGCGGACGGCCGCGTCTTCATCGGCTCGCGCGACGGCTTTCTCTACGCGGTGGACGCCGCCACCGGGAAACAGGCATGGCGGGTGGACCATCAGATGTCCTGGGTCAACACCTCGCCCGCGTTCGCCGACGGGGTGGTGTACGCCGGCAGCTCGGACGAGCGCTTTCTCCAGGCCGTGGACGCGCGCACCGGCCGCGAGCTGTGGCGCCTGGCCACCCAACGCCCGGTGTGGTCCTCACCCGCGGTCGCCGGCGACATGGTCTACGTGGGGGACGGCTCGGGGACGGTGTACGCGGTGGATCGCGCAAGCGGTCGCGAGCGCTGGCGCCACCAGGCGGGGCGCCGAATCTTCTCCTCGCCGGTGATCGCCGACGGCGTGCTCTACGTGGGCAACGACGACGGCGGCGTGTACGCGATCCGCGGTTCGAACACGCCGATGCTGCGCGCGGTCTTTTGGGATACGACGCTGGTGCGGGCGTCGCGCGTCGTCACCCATCGCGAGCTGCGGGACTATCTCGCCGAGCGGGGCTACGAGGTTCTCGACAGCCGCGCGCTGGCGCGGTTCCTCACCGCCCGGGTGCAGGATCGCTCGCCCAGCGTCGTCGTCTTCTCCATGGATCATCTGCCGGCGACCGTCGCGCCTGTGGCCGCGGACACGGTGCTCTTCCGCCGCTACCTCGACGCCGGCGGCAAGGTCGTGTGGCCCGGCATCCCTCCGCTGATCTGGCCCCGCGACCCCGCCACCGGCGACAGCCCCGAATACATCCGGATCGACCGCTCCGGCGCCGCCCGGCTCCTGGGCGTGGATCACGCCCGGAGCAACTTCGACAACTACGGGGCGGTCGCTACCGACGCGGGGCTCCGGTGGGGACTGTCGGGCTGGTGGGACAGCAACTGGGGCGTGGATCCCGCAGGAGTGACCGAGACACTGGCCATGGACGACAACGGCCTCGCCAGCTCCTGGGTGAGAAGCTACGGCGGAGCGCCTGGTACCGGGTTCGTGAGGGTCTACGGAGGGAACTGGTCCGCCGGCGGCCCCACGGCGAGCTTCGCCGCCGTGCAGGCCGTCGCGGAGTACCGGCCGGCTACACCGGCCCGTTGAACGCGGGGTCGCTGGCGCGGGTGCGGAGGTCGGTCTCCCCACCCCGCTGCCAGCCGCCCCGGAACTCGAAGTGGTGCCCGTCCAGGATCCTGCTGGCGAGCGCCGCCGTCCCCTGCTGCTGCACCTGCCAGAGCAACAGCTTGGCGCCGATCTCGGCGGCCGTCTCCCAGACACCAGCCTCCAGCTGCGGGTAGCGCTCGGCATATTCGGGCTTCAGCCTGGCTTCCCGGGCCGTGCTCTCCATCTGACCTCCGGTGCGCTTGCGAGCGGGTGCCACTGGTTGCGAGGGGGTAAAGGAGGGTGGAAAATGCAGCCTCCAGGCCCCCCGCACCAGAGGCGAAAGCCCCCTTCCGGCCACTGCAACTTCCCTGCCCGTCTAATTTCCCCCTATGCGGATCGCCGTCGTCTTCGACACCCCGTATGCCGGCTGGCACCATCCCGAGCACGAACGCCAGATGACCAAGGAAGTGGCCGCCTGGCATGACGACGAGCCCGAGATGGAATACCAGATCGCCGATGCCCTGCGCGAGCGGGGGCACGAGGTCTTCCTCATCGGGGTGAGCGACGACCTGCAATACCTGGTGAGCTCTCTGGACCACATGCGACCCGATCTGGTCTTCAACGCGGCGGAGGCTTTCCACGGCAACCCCGGGCTGGAGTACCTGGTGCCGGGCGTGCTGGAGGCGGAAGGGTACCCCTATACCGGATCGCCGCCTCAGGCCCTCCTGGTCTCCCGCAACAAGGCCATGAGCAAGAAGGTGCTCGCCTGGCACGACATCCGGGTGCCGGGCTTCGCCACCTGGCGCCCGGGGGAGACGCTGGAGTCGCGCGGCGACCTCCGCTATCCGGTCATCGTCAAGCCGCTCCAGTCCGACGCCTCCGCCGGGATCGCCCAGGCGTCCGTGGTCCAGGACGAGGCCTCCCTGCTCGAGCGGGTCACCCTGGTTCACGAGCGCTTCCACCAGCCCGCCATCGCGGAGGAATTCGTGGACGGGCGGGAGCTCTACGTCAGCCTCATCGGCAACGGGGATGACCTCGAGATGCTGCCCATCACGGAGATGGTCTTCGACAAGCGGAAGACGAGGGCCGAGGAGCGGATCGCCACCAAGTCCGCCAAGTGGGACGAGGACTACCGCGCCCGCAAGGGAATCCGTAACGTCTTTGCCCGCCCCATCGCGGCGAGCGTCCGGGAGCGGATCGAGTCCATCTGCCGGACCGCCTTCCGGGTGCTCTGGCTCCGCGACTACGCGCGGCTGGACGTGCGACTCGCCCCGGACGGCGAGGTCTGGTTTCTCGAGGCTAACGCCAACCCCTTCATCAGCTACGGACACGACATGGCGAACGCGGCGGAGAAGGCCGGGCTGGACTACCACGGTTTCGTGCAGCGACTGGTGGAGGTCGCGATGGCCCGCTATGAGCGCGCGTAAGCGGACGCGGGAGCGGGGGCCGGTCCCCGAGATGCGGTGCGTCTGCGGTCAGCGGCTGCAGAAATACTGGGACCACTGCCCCAACTGCGCGCGCGAGCTGCAGTGGCGGGACCTGGACAGCGTCACCGGCGCCGAGTGTTTCCGGTGCGGCTGGATCGTCTCGGACAAGTTCTCCTGGTGTCCCTGGTGCGCGGCGGACATCTACGAGGAAGGCTACTCCAGCGAGTCCCCGCTGAAGGCGCCGAAGGGCTTCCGGATGGACGCCCGCTGCGACTGGGGCTGCGGCGGTGGGGTGCAGTATCCGATGGGGAACTGCCCCTGGTGCGGGCGAGCCCAGCACTGGGACGAATCGGATCTGTTCGAGGGCGACTGCCCCCATTGCGGCCGCGGGGTGGACGACTGGATGAACGCCTGCCCCTGGTGCGGCAACGACGCCACCGGGCGCGACCTCATCCCCCGGGCGCTCACCCGGGTGCGCCGACTGCTGCTGGTGAGCCGGATTCGCGACTGGGGCTACCGGGTGCTGCTCCGGCCCGGTATCTCGGGCGTGGACCCGCGCTATCCGAAGATCGTCGAGATCGAGCAGCGCTACGTCGTGGGCAAACGGCGACAGGACGAGATCTCCTGGACCATGCTCGTCGGTCTCATCACCCACGAGCTGGGCCACAGCTTCCTGTACCACCACTGGGACTGGACCCGCACCCGTCGCTTCCGCCGCGCCTTCGGCGACGTGGAGAAGGCCTACCGCGCGATGGATAACACCTGGGTGTACTTCCAGCGCCGGCGCATCGCGATCGCCCCACGGGATCACGTCAGCGCCTACGCGGCCAAGCACCCGCAGGAGGATTTCGCGGAGACCTTCCGGTTCTACGTCACCCGGCGGGGCAGGCTGCGCGATCTGTTCGCGGAGTTCGGGCAGAAGCGGAAGGGCGTGATCCTGTACGAGAAGTTTCTGGTGCTGCACGACTTCGTGCGGGCGCTGCGGGGGTGGGGCTAAAACCCGGTCGTCCCGCTAAAACCCGGTCGTCCCGCTAAGAACCCTGTCATCCCGCTAAAACCCTGTCATCCCGAGCGGAGCGAGGGATCTTGCTTGGGTGTGGCCGGGAACCACGCGCAAGATCCCTCGCTGCGCTCGGGATGACACGGCGTCACCACCACCCGGCCTTCTTCTTCACCGCCCGCTTCTCCTCCTTGAGCGCCTCCATCGCGGCGTTCCGTCCGTTCACCCCGATCACGCTCCCGCCAGGGTGGGTACCCGCCCCGCAGAGCAACACGCCCGGCATCGGCGTTCGCGCCCGCAGCCGGCGGTCCCACATGTATTGCGGCAGGATCTCGCCCTGGAAGATGTGCCCCCCGGTCAGGCCGACCCGCTCCTCGATGTCGGGAGGCCCAAGGACCTCCATCCCGGTCACCGCCGCCGGAATGTTGCTGCAGAAGCGGCCGATGGACCCCACGACAACCTGACCCACCTCCTCGCGACGGCTGTTCCAGTCGCCCTCGCGGAACTCGTGGGGAACGTACTGGGCGAACACGCTCAGCGTGTGAACCCCGTCGGGGACCACGCTGCGGTCGAACACCGTGTGCAGGTAGAGCTCGTTCCAGGTCCTCCGCGGAAGCACGCCCTCGTTCGCCAGGCGATGGTACTCGCGCCACTCCTCCTTCGTGAGCGGCGTGTTGGTCTGCCCGGTGTGGTGTGGCTGGCGCAGCCCGGGGCGGGCGGTGAAGTTCGGCAGTTCCGACAGCCGCAGGTTCACTTTTACCGTGATCCCCCGCGTGGGCAGCGCGCGCACCTGCTCCGCCCAGGTTGCTTCGGCCGCGTGGCCCAGGAGGCGGAGCGTGACGGCAGGATCGGCGTTGGAGATTACCTGGGGCGCACCGATCCGCTCGCCGGAAGCGAGCTCGACGCCCTCACCGGGGAGGATCCGGGCCACCGGCACTCCCGTCGCCACCACGGCGCCGAGCTCCCGGGCGATGTCGCACAGGAGGAAGGAGACCATCCCCATGCCGCCCTCTACGTAGCCCCACGTCCCCGGCTGTCCGAACATTCTGCCCGAAGCGTGATGGAACCACACCGAGGCCGTCCCCGGATCGTGGGGGCTCGCGTTGGTACCGATGACACCCTGCCCCAGATAGGCGAGGTGCATCCGCTCATCATCCATGTACCGCTCGACCATTTCGATCATGGACCACTCGAACAGGACCGAGCGCGCTTCGGCATCGCCACGGAGCCGTCGCTCGATCTCGTCACGCTCGGGCGCCGGGTCGAGCCACAGATCGCCGGCTCCATCAGGGCGCAGAGCGTCCCTGAGCCGCCGTTTGGTTGCCTGCATCGCGCGCCATCCGGCGAGGTCCTTCGGGGCGAAGCGGCCAATCTCGGCTTCGCAGCGCGCGTCGTCGTTCCACAGCTGGATGCTGCTGCCGTCCTCGAACGGGACGAAGAGGCCACCGACCGCCGGGAACCAGCGGAACCCGCGCCCGGGAAGATCCAGCTCCTGGATCACCGTCGGGTGCAGCAGGCCGGCGACGTAGGCGCAGGGTGACATCCGGACGCCGGGCCACGGCTCCTCCATGGTGCAGGCTCCGCCCACCCGATCCCTCGCCTCGAGCACCAGGACCTTGCGCCCCGCCCGCACGAGGTAGGCCGCGCAGGTAAGCCCGTTGTGCCCCGCCCCGACGACCACGGCGTCCCACGGTTGTTTCGCGAGCTCGGAGACGGGCCGTGGCAGGCCGATCCGGCCAAGGACGGCGGCGGTAGGGCTGGATTGTGGTTGCGTCATGGGGGGATAGTAGGCAGTAAGGCGGTAAGGCGGTAAGGCGGTAGGCAGTACGCGGCCAGGGTGGCATGGCTACTATCCGATCATGACCCTCCGCCTGTACTACACCGACTCCTACCTGCGCGACTTCGACGCGGCCGTCGTGGACCGTGCCGACGGCGGCCGCCGAGTATACCTCGACCGCACGGCCTTCTATCCCACATCGGGCGGCCAGCCCCACGACACCGGGACTCTGGGCGGCGCCGCGGTGGTGGACACCGTGGACGAGGGTGACCGAATAGCCCACCTGCTCGCCGACCCGATCGACGGGACGACCGTTCACGGCGGCGTGGACTGGCCCCGCCGCTTCGACCACATGCAGCAGCACACCGGCCAGCACCTCCTCTCGGCCGTGCTGCACCAGCTCTTCGGCCACGGCACGATCGCCGTACACTTCGGCCGCGAGAGCTCGACGCTCGACCTGGACACACCCGACCTCGAGCAGGCGCGCCTGGTCGAGGCCGAGGGGCGCGCCAACGAGATCGTCACCGAGAACCGTCCGGTCGAGGTGAGCTTCGAGGAGGCGATGGAAGCCACCGGCCTCCGGAAGGCATCGGCCCGAGAGGGAACGCTCCGCATCGTGACCATCCGTGATCTGGACCGGAGCGCCTGCGGCGGCACCCACGTCCGCGCCACCGGCGAGATCGGGCCGATTCTCATTCGCAGGTCGGAGCGGGTGAAGAAGAACGTCCGGCTGGAGTTCGTCTGCGGCGGGCGCGCCACGCGGCGCGCCCGCGCCGATCTCGACCTCCTCGCCCGGCTCGCCGGCAGCTTCTCCGCCGCGGCCGATGAGCTTCCCGCGCTGCGCC
>Ga0247822_10002555_pt1 | contig 11644 bp, 11 predicted proteins | sample 13C_Cellulose_Da_FD_192423 | JGI IMG/M metagenome (GOLD analysis project Ga0247822, IMG submission 192423) | Soil microbial communities from agricultural site in Penn Yan, New York, United States - 13C_Cellulose_Day30 | ecosystem: Environmental > Terrestrial > Soil > Agricultural land | place...
CATTCGGTACATCGCGAGGATGACGGGGAAGGTGAATCCCAGGATTTGCCACGTGCCCACCGCTACCGGTGACAATCCTAATACGATTCTGAACTGGTACGCCAACTGCGAGGACCTTGAGGTACGACCCTATGTGATGAGAACATTCATCAATTCGTTGTACACGCCGCAATCGTTCGAAGAACAGTTAATGAGCATGGACGCGGTTATTGTTGGTGGCGGCAATACGCTTAACATGATCGCTATCTGGCGGGCTCAGGGCATCGACCTTGCACTGCGCAAAGCATACGATGCCGGGATCATTATGGCCGGGGGCAGTGCAGGCTCCTTGTGTTGGTTTAATGAAGGTTCAACCGATTCCAGGCCAAAGGAACTGTCGGTGGTGCAAGGTCTCGGTTTTTTGAATTTTAGTCATTCACCCCACTATCTGAGAGAATCGGGGCGAAGGCCACTTTATCACCAGTTGATCGCCAATAAAACGATCGGTCCAGGCTACGCATGTGACGATGACGCGGCGATGATTTTTGTCAATGGTCGTTTAAGGCAGGCAATTTCCTTGAACGAACAGAACAATTGTTACTACGTTAGCCTCGACGGAGAAAAAATTTCCGAACAACGTATCGAGGCGGAAATCATCGCCTAGCCGCCCGAATCAAAGTCCTATTCTCATAAGCGGGTTCGATTTTCGAGCCATCGCTCTCTGATCACTCGTCTTTTTGCGGGAGGTGCCTCTTTGGCTACCCGGTTGCCTCAACCAGGGTAGAAGCATATGCAGGCAAAGATCAGCTTCTTTTCAATTAATGTTTGCACAATAAGAATCATTAAGGAATCTTCGCAATCCGGTAAACACCAACAAACTCACCTTAATGCGTATGAGAGCGATTTTGTTCCTGCTGTTCATTTCTGCCGAGTTGTTTGCTCAGACTGACGAACTGGATTCTCTTCAACAGCAATTGGCGCAAGCGCCAACGGTTGAAGCCCGGATTGAGGTCCTTAACGAACTATCGCTGTCGTATTCTACCCTCTCGCTTACCAAATCCGAACAGCTGGCAAAGGAGGCATTGTCGTTGGCGCAACCGATTGGGTTCGGTAAAGGCATTGCCTCGAGCTATAATACGTTGGGTATTTGCTCGTCGATACGAGGCAGCTACAGTGAGGGGCTGGACTATTTTATGCAAGCTCTCCGAATCCGGGAAGGCCTGGGTGATCAGGAAGCAATAGCAAACACCCTTTCTAACATTGCCCGCGTATTTTCCTATCAGCACGACTACGACCGCGCTTTGGAGTACGCCCTGAAGGCGATGGATGCCAAACGAAAGATCAACAGCCCGACACAATTGGGATTAGGGTACATCAACATCGGTGGCATCTACATGAACAAGAAAAACTATGCGTTGGCGTTGACCATGTTCTCCACTGCACATGATCTGTTTGAAGCGAGAAAAATGAACGTTGAACAGGGGTGGGCGCTTGCCGAGATAGCACGCGTTTACGATGCCCTTGAAAACTATGCTGAAGCACTGGCCATGGCCGCACGAGCCCAGGAAAGGCTGGATCCAAATGATGTTTTCACGGCGGCAGAATTGTTCAGACTTATCGGTGCGATTTATCAGCACATGGGTAACCGGGCCGAGGCGAGCCAATACCTACGCCGTGCCATATCGATGTCGGACAACAACGACGATAGCAATGGTCGGATTATGGCCAGGCGTCAGCTTGCAGATACTTACAAAGATGCCGGCATGCTGGACTCTGCCCTTTATTACCAGGAGCAGTGCGTGGTCCTGAATGCAGAGATCTTTAATACCGAAAAGGCCCGACAGATGGCTACGCTTGAAAAAGTATACCAGACTGAAAGCAAGGACCGGGAGCTTCGCGAAAAGAATGACAAGCTGCGCTTTCAGGCTATCGTAATATCTATCATCAGTGTGTTACTCCTCGTGCTTGCTGTACTTGGTTACATCAGTTATCATTATTACCGCGATAAGCGAAAGGCGGCGAAGGAGCTCGAAAAACTTAATGACGAGATTTCAAACAAGCACGTCGAGATCCTCGTGCAGTCCGAGCAGCTGGCAAAAGCAAATGAGGAAGTGAGACGCATCAACGAGTCGCTTGAGCAGGAAGTTCAGCACCGGTCGGAGCGCATACGACAGCAAAACCAGATGCTGATCGAATACGCGTATTTTAATGCGCATAACGTTCGCGGTCCGCTGGCCCGCATCCTGGGTTTGGCAGGTTTGATGGAGTCCGAACCATCAGTGGACCTGGTCAAGGAATACAACGTACGCATTCATCAGTCTGCGTTGGAGCTTGACAAAGTTGTACGCGAGATCAACAACAAACTGCAATACGAGCATTAGTCGTTCGGCCGAAATCCGTATACTTACTTGTCGAACATATCCGAGATTGTATTATTAGCTCGTTGCATTTTAAGTGATCCATATGCCTTACGACGCAGACCTTGCAGATCGTGTCCGCCTTTACCTCGCAGAAGTACCGCGGATAAAAGTTACCGAGAAGACTATGTTTCGAGGACTCGCTTTTCTGGTGAATGGAAAGATGTGTATTAATGTAAGCCGTGAGAATCTTATGTGCCGGCTCGACCCTGAGCGTTACGAAGAAGTTTCAAAGCGAAAAGGGTTTATGCCGATGATCATGCGGGGAAAGAAATTGAATGGGTATTGCTACGTTAATGGGGAAGGGTTCAGGTCGGACAAAGACTTTGACTTCTGGATGCGTTTGTGTCTGGAGTTCAATCCAAGTGCCAGGTCCTCTAAGAAGCGTGATGCGTCGAAGGGCTTAGTTTTGGCGGAAAAGTCGTCGCAGAAAAGTACAGCTAAGAGAAGTACGGATAAGGGACGTACAGCTAAGAGAAGTACATCGAGGAGAAGTACATCGAAAAGAAGTACATCTAGGAGGAGCTTATCGAATAGCAGTTCATCGAAGAGAAGTTCAGTAAAGAATACGACATCAAAGAGTAGTTCATCAAAGAGTGGTTCAGCAAAGAATACGACATCAAAGCATAGTCCGTCCAAGCACAGTTCTCCAAGGATACTTTAGTGGGTACTTCATTGAAGCGTAATGCATTGAAAGGTTTTACCTCAAAGAGGATTTGATCGAAGTGGATTTCGTCGAAGAGTTCTAACTCAAAGCGCTAACTCAAACAGTGCCGGATAGTGCGATAATTCACTGAAGAGCAAAGAACGGTCAATGAATTGTTGAATAGTAGTGTAACGCGAATAGCACATCAAAGCACGCCACATCAACGCGTATCACATCAGCGACAGTTACTGCAATGCAAGCGTACCATCAAAGCGATGAACGCAAGTCTTTGGGCAAGCCAGCTATTTAGAAGGGTCTATAGTTTGCGCCTATAAATTCTGAACACGTAACTGCGCCAGCAGAATTTTTACCTGATGATATTCCCGCTTGTAACCAACAGCTTGTATTCCGGCAGGATCTTTTCATAAAGCGCTTCATCCACTTTCTTTAGGGTGTTCAGCATGGCGCCGATACCGGAGTCCTTTAGTGAAACGCGTCGTTCCCGGATATCGGTCATTTTCGACTTGATTGTAATCTCTAGTTTTCTTAGTTCACGTTCTGTCATGGCTGATTAATTTTCAGTTGCCATAGAAGCCCACACCGCGTGCCATCAGTCCTGCCAGTAGCGGCATGATCACCAGCAGTGCTAGTTCGAGACGCACCATCATGACGACACGGCCCGGGATTTCGACGACCTCGTCTGGATTGCCTTTTCTATTCTTTGTGAAAAACACTGTCGGTATGATCGACGACAAACCTATCAAGATGAATACGGTAAGTTTGGTGTGAAAGATCCAGTTCTTGCTATAAAATACGGCAGGCTTGCCAACACTCGCGAGCCACAAGGTAAGTCCGGCGGCCACCAGCGTGAGCGCAGCAATGCCGTATACGGCATCAATCGCCGCGAGCCGGGAAATCTCGCGCCGGGTCATCGATTTCTTTAGAAGTAAATGTTCCGATGTCAATGAACCGACGATGGCAAAGATACACACGAAGTGTATATAACGAAGGAAGATTTCTAACGTCATAATACCGGGGTTAACACGATTCGGAAAGATGGCGCCGATTTGAAACAGTTTCAAGTGAAATCACGGAAATCATTCCTGATGGGATATGTCCGCGATTTACGATTTCGGGAACGACGACGCTGACTGAGGTGTTGAGTTGTGATATGAGAGCTCTTTAGTTAATTTTCTAACCTATGAAAAAACCTGAAGTTTGGATGCGTGGTCCGGTGCCGGAAGTTCCGTCGCTGCTGCAGCCTGCAGCTCATGCGTTATTGCAGTCTGCCGAAGAAGTAGCATCTATCGTTGAACATTTCGACGATAAACTGTTGTGGTTGAAACCTGCGGGTATGGCATCCGTTGGATTTCATTTGAAGCACCTCACTGGTGTTGTTGACCGGCTTTTTACATATGCTCACGGGCGTGCTCTGTCCGCGCAACAACTTGAGTATCTCGAACGCGAGGGTATTCCCGGCGATGAATCATCGGTCTTGCTGGCCCGGAACTTTAAGGAACAGGTCGATAGAGCAATAAGCCAATTGAGACAAACATCCGGCGACGATCTTTTGGCGCCTCGTGGAATTGGCCGGAAACAAATTCCTACGACTATGATAGGATTGTTATTCCATGCTGCCGAACACACACAACGGCATGTCGGGCAATTGCTTGTTACGGCAAAATGGGTCAGCGGCGCAGACTGGTCGCAATGAACATGTGGAGATGAAACCGTGGAGTGAAGCCGTGGCGCTGATACCGTGGCACTGATAAGTTGCACTGATAAGTTGCACTGATAAGACTAATAAGTTCCCCTTAAGTTATCGTGACAGATCATCGCAACTTTCCTGGTATTGCGGTAATGTTTGCATTCGTTCCGGCCACCATCGGTCATCAATTTGGTGAGTTCTTCTGAAAGCGCTTGCAGCTCTAGCTTTTTCACGCATATTTCGCCCGTTAAATAACTGTCGTCTATGCGTCATTTCGCAGTATGTCTTAAAGCACTTGTCTTTTGTTGTGTCATTGTCCCAACCACAGGCCGGGCTCAATCAGTGACCGTTCAAGATTACGAACGGGCCGAAAGCCGTCTTTTATACCGCACCAGCCCATTGATTGATCGCGGTGCTGTGCAGGCCAACTGGCTACCCGATGGTAAATTCTGGTATCGTGTACTGACGCCATCAGGCTCTGAATACGTGCTCATCAATCCAAAAGACGGAAGTCGTCAGGCATCTGCAACGCGACCAACGTGGGCTACTGAAACGCGACCGGCACAAAGAGGCAGAAGTTCAACCAAAACTGTCCCATCTCCCAACGGAAAATATGTTGTATTCATTCGTGAATGGAATCTCTGGCTTCGGGATTCAGTAAGCAGGAAGGAAACGCAGCTCACTAAAGATGGAATAAAGGATTTTGGTTACTCCACCGACAATGCCGGCTGGAGGAAGAGCGATCGTCCGATCGTTCTGTGGTCGCCGGATTCAAGAAGGATTGCAACATACAGGCAGGACCAGCGTCACGTGAGCGATATGTTCCTTGTCGAAACCAAAGTTGGTGAGCCTAAGTTGCAGGCATGGAAATATCCCATTCCGGAAGACGAAGATGTGATCCGGCTTCATCGTGTTATCATCGATGTAGAGAATCAATCGATAGTGCCTTTGAACATTCCTCCCGACCCACGACGTGGCACCTTATGCGACGACATTAGCTGCTCGGGAGCTTTCGATGACAATGAATGGAGTCCTGACGGCGCAAAGCTCGCGTTTGTTTCATCGAGCCGCGATCATAAGGTTGCCAGGCTTCGAGTCGCCGATGCGGCAACCGGCATAGTAACCGAGATCATGGAAGAGTCGGTTCAAACGCAATATGAATCCGGACGCGGAGCAATCAACTGGAAATACCTTCCCTCATCACGCGAATTTATCTGGTATAGTGAACGCGATGATTGGGGACATCTTTACCTGTACGACGACAAAGGCAAACTCAAAAACCAAATCACGAAGGGCAACTTTGTTGTCAATCGTATTTTATCAATTGATGCGAAGAATCGGATCATTTACTTTGAGGCACAGGGCAGGGAGAGTGGTCGTGATCCATACTTCAGTCACTTATACAGTGTCGATTTTGCAGGCAAGAGCATCAAGCTCCTTACACCGGAAGATGGAGCGCATCGGATTCAATTATCTCCCGACGGCAATTACTTTATTGACACTTATTCAAAGCCCGACGTTGCGCCAACGGTAGTGCTACGCAACATGAAGGGCAAGTTGATTACAACGTTAGAGCAATGCGATATCTCCAGACTTAAACAGACAGGCTGGAAGCCGCCCATTCCATTTACGGTGAAATCGCGCGATGGACGATGGGACTTATACGGACTCATGTACACGCCTTCCAATCTTGTGGAGACAGAAAAGTATCCCGTCGTTAACTATATCTATCCCGGCCCGCAGGGAGGAAGCGTAGGATCGAGGGAGTTTGCTGGTTCACGCATCGATTGCCAAGCATTGGCGGAACTTGGTTTCATCGTCGTTCAACTGGACGGCACCTGCAATCCAGGTCGTTCTAAGTCGTTTCACGATGTTTGTTATGGCAACATGGGCGACAATACGCTCGAAGATCAGATCTCAGGGATGAAGCAGCTATCACAACGGTATCCCTACCTGGATCTGGATCACGTCGGCATCTGGGGACACTCCGGAGGTGGGTTCGCTACGGCAGCTGCAATGTTTCGATATCCTGATTTCTTTAAAGTCGGAATCTCCGAATCCGGCAACCACGACAACCGTAACTATGAGGATGACTGGGGTGAACGATACAATGGGTTGATCAGACAAGGTGAAAGTGGATCAAGCAATTATGAAGAGCAGGCAAACCAGTTGATGGCAAAAAATCTGAAGGGCAAGTTATTGCTCGCTCATGGCAATCTTGACGATAACGTTCCGCCGTACAACACCTACCTGGTTGTGGAGGCCTTAGAACGGGCAAACAAAGATTTTGACCTGATCATCTTTCCCAACGCGAGGCATGGGTTTGGCAAAGACACGTATTACATGATGCGTCGTCGGTGGGATTACTTTGTTCGCTATCTGAAAGGTGCAGAACCGCCAAAGGAATATGAGCTGAAACCTGTGCAGGATAAACGAGCGGGCAATTAAGCCGCGTAATCAGGCCCTGTAGGGTACCGATCCTCATCAGCACCTATAGCCAATATGTGAAGTTTACTCCCCACTCAAGGAGTTAAATAGTCGATAGGAGGCCACTTTACCCATGGCATATGATTTGGGCAGCTGTACCCAAATGATTGCACGACTATTTTATTACATCGCACACTGGGAGGTTTGGCACTGGTTCGCTAAGTACATACTTATTGGTCCCGCATGGCTGTGGTACTGCCTGAAGGCTCGTTCCTTTTGGTTTTTCACGCCTTCCAATCCGACGATTACATTTGGCGGCTTCGTTGGTGAATCAAAATTTGCGATCTATAAACAGTTGCCGTTGGGGACTTATCCCACAACATTACTGGCAACTCCTGACAATTCTGTTGAAGAACTGAATCGCAAACGCATCTCGCACGGCCTGAATTTTCCCGTTGTCGCAAAGCCCGACGTCGGACAAATGGGCCTGATGTTTCGAAAGATAGAATCTTTGGACCACCTCAAACAATATCATCGTACCATGCCTGTTCCGTATGTGTTGCAGGAATACATTGATTATCCTCTTGAGGTTAGCGTATTCTACTACCGTATTCCAGGCGAGGACTCAGGACGCATCACTGGTTTTGTAAAAAAAGAATACATGCAGGTGGTGGGTGATGGAGTCCGGACGCTGAAGCAGCTGATCGTTGACTATTCCCGGGCACGTTATCGTTTAGCTGAACTTTTCAGCAAGCATGAAAGTAAACTTAGCTGGGTAGTGCCGGATGGTGAAGCCTTCATCCTCTCTCACGCTTTGAATCTTAGCCGCGGTGGCAGGCTTGTCAGTCTTGAAGGCGAGAATGATAGTCAGCTTCTGAAAGTATTCGACAACATCAGTCGCTACACCAAAAGTTTTTACTTCGGGCGCTACGACATAAAGTGCCGCTCGGTCGAGGATCTTAAAGCCGGACGCAATTTCAGTATACTGGAGTACAATGGTGCTGGCGCCGAACCCCATCATGTATACAATGGGGACTTCGGATTATTTGCTGCGTGTCGCGTTCTTGTTAACCATTGGGCTATTCTTTTTCGTATTTCCCGCGAGAACAGGAAGAATGGCATTCCGGTGTGGCATCACGAGTCGGGCAAACATTTTATCAATCATGCGCGGAAGCATATGCGCTTGCTCAAAGTTTTGGATGAAACATTCGAGTTTGCCGGCTCTATCGAGACGATAATGGTTCCTGCAGAATTTGTTCCATTTGCGCAGCGTTATGCGAAAGCGCTGTCACCAAATTCTGAAATCATATGAAGGGATTTCGCCAACTGTCATATGCGACGGAAGATTATACCGACGAATTGTTGCGCATGATTGGGCAGTCGGCATACCCTTGTATTGGTGCAAAGGCTGTTACGACTAAACAAACGCTAAGCACCCTTGTAGCGAGTGATCTTTCACAATCTCACGATGACGAACAGATCATTGAATTTCTTTACAGGTTTATCGACGAGTACAGAAAGGCTGGTGATGTACTATGTAGCGCGGCCGTGATTTTTCAGTCACCCTCTCCCTTAACCGAAACAAAATTTGACAGCTTGCTTTGGGCGCGTCTGCAGGCGCTGGCCGACATCGATGCGTCCAACTATGTTTACGACTTGCGTGTTTCGTCCGATCCCACGTCGAGGAACTTTGGTTTTTCAATCAAGTCCGAGGCGCTTTATGTTATTGGACTTCATCCAGACAGCTCACGTCCTGCAAGACGTTTCACACATCCGGCGATTGTTTTTAATCCGCATGCTCAGTTTGAGCGGCTGCGTGCCAGGGGGAAGTATGATGCGATGAAAAGAGCTGTCCGACAAAGAGATCTGGTGTACGCCGGCACCGTCAATCCTATGCTTGCTGATTTTGGGGAGTCATCCGAAGCAGTTCAATATAGCGGAATACAAAATGGAACTAACTGGAAATGTCCTTTCGCCTCCCAGCATCGGGGAGACAATAGCCATACCACCTAAGAGTGGTGTTGCCTTCATTCTGCATAAAGGAGAAGAGCTTTTTGTAACAGACCTGGAAGGCGAACAGGTATCGGATTTTGTTTGCTTTAATCTGAATGATACACGTGAATTCCTTTCATCAGGCCGCACGATCGACTATGCTGACACAATCTTTCTTACTGCAGGGAATAAGTTTTATTCTAACCGAAGCAACGTGATGTTCACCATGGTGGAAGATACGGTGAAGCGACACGATTTTCTTTTGACACCTTGCAGTTCGGATACGTTCCGTATTATCTATGGTCATCATAAACCACATCGCGGATGTTTCGGAAACCTTGTTGAGGCGCTGGCGCCTTATGGAATACAACCCGATCAGATCCCTGTTTGTTTTAATATATTCATGCATGTAGATGTGGACGGAACAACGGGTAGGATAGACGTCAGGCCGCCATTAAGTCGCGCGGGAGACTTTGTTAAAATCGTAGCCGATATGGATCTGATCGTCGGCATGACGGCATGTTCCGCCGAAAAATCAAACAACTATGCGTTCAAACCAATTGGGTATAAAATTGTTCGCCGGACTGATGAACGGCCCGGCGACAGACAGCATTGATCATATACGATTATTTTGTGTTGCTACGTTGCTGAGTTTCCTCGGATCGTTACCTCCTGGAACCACAAACCTGATGACCGTTCGCCTCGTAACCGAAGGTGGCGTCGTAGCTGCTGCATTGTTTGCAGCCGGGTGTTTGCTGGCAGAACTGGTTACTGTATCGGCAAGTTTGATTCTCGTTGACCGGATGCTTCGGTTCAAGAATGTTGCCGACGTGCTGCAGTGGATATCGTTAGTCGTGCTGCTCACCTTTACAATTGCTTGTTTCGTAGCGGCCACCACTCATTCAGCTTATCAACACGTCCAGCTCACTAATGGTGCATCGCCGCTCGTGCTTGGATTTGTGGTGATGCTCATCAATCCTGTTCAGCTTCCTTTCTGGCTGGGGTGGACGACCTTGCTCGCCGAAAGAAAGATTATGAAGGCAGCCAGTACGCAATACATCATGTATGTCGCGGGGTCGGGAGTAGGTTCGTTACTGGCCAGCGTCTGCTTCATTTTGCTCGGCAAATTTTTTGTTAGCAACTGGAGCATCTCTCCAACGGCCTTTTATATCACCCTGGGAGTTCTCTTTCTGTTGAGTTCCTTTGTTCAGCTTCGAAGAATACTCGAACGCAGCAACAGTTTGAAGCTGTAGAGATACTACAGCTAATCGAGGCCGAATCCCGTCCGGATGTAGACGAACATCAGCGCGAAGGTCAGGACTAACCAGAATATGGTAACAAGGATCGCTACAATCAGTGCGCGGAGCAGCGGACGTTGCACGACTCCGCGCGTTAGTTGAGTGAAGAAGTAAGTGAAGTAGCCAATCTCAAACAACTTGAACACGCCTGTTGCTATATAGTTGCCTTTGTACGATCCCATTGCTGCAAGTGATGAACTGATTGGAGATACGATGATGGCATAGACAAGATTTGTGAATCCGATCATGTAGAAGCACGCGACCAGCAGCTCGGTGTAGTTGAAACCTGTGCCCCGATAGAAGAACCAAAAGAAGACACAAAGCAATGGTGCAGCGGCGATGGATACAAGATCCGAATATTGCTTCCAGAAAGAAGTGGCTGCCTTTCGTCTGGCATTTATTTTTTCCCACTCTGGCGGTAATGATCTGGTTTTGTTATCGGCGGCGTCGCCCTGTTGTACCGATGGTTTTGTCGCGTCGGTGGTTCCGTTGGCCGGTGCAGATGACGAGTTTGAGATAACAGCAGTGCGGTCATTTTTGACATGTATCCATTCCGTTACATTCATGGAAATGATCAGCAAGGTGCCTACAATCAAATAGAAGTTTAGTGGTCCAAAATGTCTCTTTCTCCTGCCTGCAATATACTCGCGAGCAACTACGCCAGGTTCAACAACAAGTGAGCGAAGCAAGGTGAAAAAACCCTTATCGATATCGGTAAACTGCATCCAGAAGTCGCCAATGATTTCGCGCATTCGAAGGCGACGCAGGGCCGTCTTTTGACCACATTCAGGGCAATAGGTGAAAGAGGTGTTTAACGGGTGATCACAGTTTTGGCAGATTGAACTCATAGGGAAGAATACCAAAATATAAAAAGGTAACGACAAACAAATACGTTATTGTTTCGCAACATTTCGTTGTAACATCTATTAAATGATTGGTGACACAATCAATGTCGTGGAAATAACATCAGGGGCCATTTTGTTACAAGGCATGTGTAATGAAAAAAATAAATTGGGACGTGAAGTGCGCCTCATTCAAAAATCTTATCACATTTGCACCATGCTACTCGTCCACGTCGGATGAAAGCAGAAACAAAGGACCCCTGGCATACCAAACAGTGCCAGGGGTTTTCAATTTATATCCTTTGGCTGGTGGGCTTCAGTGGTGAACAGGCCAC
>Ga0247822_10002557_pt1 | contig 11641 bp, 7 predicted proteins | sample 13C_Cellulose_Da_FD_192423 | JGI IMG/M metagenome (GOLD analysis project Ga0247822, IMG submission 192423) | Soil microbial communities from agricultural site in Penn Yan, New York, United States - 13C_Cellulose_Day30 | ecosystem: Environmental > Terrestrial > Soil > Agricultural land | place...
TCGCGGCCGAGCCGTCCTGACTGACCGATGTCACGGTTGGTAACCGGCCTCGCGCTGGTGTCGGATGGCGTGGACGACCACCTGGTCCAGATGTTCGTCGTATCGATACAGCGCGATGTAGCCGGTTCGCCCGCGCGAGATCACGAGCTCGCGCCAGTCGCGCTCGACGATCCGCCCGATCAGCGGGTGCGCACGCAAGATGTCCAGGGCGGAGGTGATGAGCCTTGCCGTCGGCGTGGCCATCGCTGGTGCTTCGTCGTGGAGAAACGCTGCCAGTCGCTCGAGGTCCGCTACGGCGTGCCCCGAGTACGCGAGCCTGATCATCGGCGGCGGATGCGTTTCTTGGGACGCGGGCGACGTGTACGCACGCCCGCTGCCTGGGCGAGGAAGTACGCGTGGACATCGTCGGCGTCGTACAGCTCGCCGGTCCGCTCGAGCTCGGCAGCCGAGGCGTCGGCGGCTGCGAGGAAGGTCCGCCGCTTCTCGGCGAGCTCCGCTTGCGCTTCGAGTGCACTCACCATCCAGGCGTGTGGCGTCTGACCGACCGCGCTGGCGAGCGGTGCGATGCGCTTGCGAAGGCGATCATCGAGCTTGAGCGTGGTGGTCTTCGCCATCGGTACCTCGGTGACACCAAGGTAGCACCCAGCGGCGATCGGGGCTAGCCGCGCAGCAGGCGCGTGGTTCCCGAGGGGCCGTGCTCGATCGGCTTGTGGAGCACGACCTTGCGGCCGGCCTCGCGTCCCGCGGCGTGTGCGCCGTCGAGGCGGATGGTCTCCCGGCGCGTGGTGATGCGCGGGTGGCGCGCGTGGTAGTAGGCGTCGAGCTTGCGATCGCCGATCCACACGAGACCGGTGCCGCGCAGCTCCTTGCGCTCGGCGGCGAGCTTGTCGCGGAAGCCGTTGATGACGCCGAGCTGATAGGACAGGCGATCGCGGCCGCTGCGCACGCGCGCGTCGCGCCGGTTGTCGCGCCACAGGCGATCGCAGGTCGCGAGCAGGAACGCGTGCACGTGCTCCGCCATCGCGACGTTCGCGTGCGTCCCGACCACCTCGTAGAGGTTGCCGCGCTTGCCCTCGCGCGGCAGGTAGACCGGGATGCGGATCGCCTGGACGAAGAAGAACTCGACGAGCAGGCCGATGATCTGCGACTCGACGCGCGTGCCCCGCTTGCTCGGATCGCCGAGGTGGCGGACCTCGTACGCGTGATCGGCGCGCGCGGCCGCGTCCTCGATGTTGTGGCGCAGCATGAGCTCGTGCGCGCGGCGCATCGCGATCTCGGCTTCGTGCTGGTTGCCGCTCGCCGCGAGCGCGAGCAGCTTGCGGATCCGATCGAGCACGCGGTCGCCGTCGACACCGCCCGCGGGGACCGGGCTGCCGCCGGCGCGCGCGTCGATGCCGCGCTCCTCGCACACGCGCCGGAACGTGTCGCCGTGCGCGGTCTCGTCGTGGACGCCGAGCACCTCGTCGACGAACTGGTGCGCCATCTCGTGCTCGAGGACGCCCACCACCTCCGGCCACGGGTGATCGAGGACGAACGCGCGGGCGAGCTCGAGCCGGCGGCCGCCGCGGGCCCAGTGGCCGAGGCGCGACGTCATGTCGACGAGCGCGATCACCGGCCGCTTCAGACGTTCGCGAAAGCGAGCATGGTTCGCCCACTCGTACGCGCGCACCAGCTCGCGGACGAGCGCGGCCTCCAGGGCGACGGAGAGCGACTCGTCGTTCATGCCGCCTCCATGTAGCACGTCACTCGACGACGAGATCGGCGTTCTTCAGCGCCGGCGTGAAGCGCTTCGCCGCGTCCTTCCACGTCGTCGAGGCCGGCAGCTTGATCGTCTCGGCCGGCGCATCGGGATCGAGCGCGAGCACGCGGGGTGGGTTCGGCGTCACCATGACCCGCCACAGCACGGCGCGCAGGTTCGGGAGGTCGACGTTGCAGTTGCACTCGACCAGCGCCTCGGGGATCGCCTCCGCGATGTACTCGGCCTTGTTGTCTGCCTCGATGCCGCCGACGGCGCCGAACACCTTGGTCGCGGCGGGGCAACGCTTGACCTCCTGGCTGACCATCTCGGCGAAGCTGGTCGCGACGTTGTCGGGGGGCCCGGCGACGAGCTTGTCGATCTCGTCGTCGATCGGGGCGCGCGGTGGCGGCGTGCCCGTCGATGGCAAGACGAACACGAAGCTCGGCCGCGTGAACCCCGCGCGGCGCGCCGTGCTCACGACGTCGACGACGGTGCCCCACGACGTGGCCTCGTCGACCACGAGGTTGATGGTGCGCGCGTCCGGTGGGTTCGGCCGGTTGCGGTAGAACGCCTCGATGTGCTCGGCGTTCTTCAGGAAGGTCACCGCGAGGCGCGCGTGGAGGTCGTCCAGGGTGGAGCTCACCGCGCGTTCGAACCGGATCTCGTTCGCCTGCACGCCGATCTCCGGTGCGTAGGTCGGCCGCGCCGCGAGGTCGGAGCGCTGCACCAGCTTCATGCGGGGATCGAGCGAGACCCCCGGCGCTTCGAGGTTCGCCCCGGCGAACAACGCCTTCATCGCCGCCGCTTCCGCGCGGCACTCCTCCTTGCTCTTGCCCGAGCCGCACGCGGCGAGCGCGAGCAGCAGCACCGTCCATCGCATGGGGCGGTGATACTACGGGCGCGGGCGCAGAGGGCCAGGCGCGTCGCATAGCGGGCACGTCTGCGTCACCGTCGCGGCGTCGCACGACTCGCACGCGAACGCGACGACGTGATGGCCCGGCTCGCCGAAGTCCGCCAGCGGGACCGGCTTGGGGCGCTCGTCTCCGCCGTACCTTGCCTTCGCGGCGACCAGCGCGATCGCGAGCAGCTCGAGCTCGTTGCAGGCCGGGCAGCGCTTGGGCACGACGAAGCGGCTGGTGTCGGCGAGCGCACGCGCGAGGCCGCCGGCCGCGTGGCACCGCGGGCAGTCGGCGTGCTCGAACACGACCTTTTGACAGCTCGCGCACGCGATCCGATAGGTGCCGTCGACGAACTTCTCGCCGTCGTGGACCCAGCGGCCGGCGTCGTTCGGATCGGCCAGCATCATCAACAGCCGGCGATCGATGAAGCTCGAGATCTCCATGGTGCGGCCGCCGCACCCGGGGCAGCCGGCCTGGACCAAGGCCTCGAAGGACTTCTCGTCGAGGACGCCCATATCCGGGCAGGCTACTGGATGAGGGCGGGGCGCGACCAGTACGGGCTGATGTTATTCGCGAGGGGATCCTGGCCGGGCAGCCACATCGGCGGTGCGCTCGGGTCGACGGTGCCGTCGAGCTTGTTGCGCGCGATCGCGGTCAGCCAGATCTGCTTGCACTGCTGCACCTTGTTCTGCTTGCAGGCGGCCGGGCTGGTCGCCTGCGTCGTGCGGTGGCCGTAGTCGCGCTCGCTCGAGAAGACGATCCAGTAGTACTCGCTGGACACCGAGGGCGCCCAGTGCGCCCAGGTGATGTCGCTGTCGACGAACCCGCCGTTGGCCGCGGTGAGATCCTGCTTCCACGCGCCGGTCGGGGTGGTCAGCATCAAGCGCTGGCCGGGATCGCGCGCGTACGTCTCGGTGCTGCGCCACTGCGCCCGCGCGGCGTTGAACACGACGAGGTTGTTGTCGGGGGAGAAGCTGGGGAAGAAGAAGTTGTTGTACGTGCCGTTGGACAGCGCGATCGGATCCGAGACGATCAGCTGCGGCGTGCCGAACGTGTGCACGCCACCCGCGTACGAGTAGCTCATCGTCGCGATCTTGCCGTCGGTCAGATCGATCCACTGGCCCGGCGAAGCAGAGGTGTAGACGACCGTGTTGCCGTCGGGCGACCAGTCGGGCATCAGCGCGGAGCGCGCCGCATCGTCGAAGTTGGCGACGGTCAGGTTCGACGCGATCGGCGTGCCGGTGTCGGGATCGTAGAGCGCGAGGGTGCCGCCCGCGAGCGTGAGCATCGCGAGCGCCTGCGTGTCATCGGGGAACGGGTTGCCGACGGGCGCGAACGTCGTGTACGAGCCGTTGATGCCGACGGTGCTCGCATCGACGGCCTCGTTCCACAGCTTCGTCGCCGGATCGAACTTGAGGAACCCGACCCTGACGTTGGGCGAGCTGCAGTCGCCGACGCAGCGGCTGTAGCCGACGCGCGTGCCGGCGCGCGACACGGAGTGGCAGGAGGTGCAGTTGTCTTTGACCACCGACGGCGGCGTGACGGCACCGAACGTCTGGCTCATCACGTTGCCCTGGTCCGAGGCCCAGTAATAGATCGCGGTCTGATCGATCGTGTCCGTGGACATCTTGATCGTGGTGGAGGTGCTCGCGAACTTCGTCGCGGGGTCGGCCTGCAGCAGGCCCTCGACGGTGAAGGTCAGGTTGTCGCCTGCGGCGGTCTCCGCGATCGCGTGCCACGCGTCGGCGGACAGCATGGCCTCGGGCGTCGCCGAGTAGACGTCGACAGCGATGAACCCCGACGCGATGCGCAGGTGGTAGAGGTCGTTGCCGGCGGCCGACCACTGGGTCTCGACGGGGGGGATGTTGCGCGGCGACACCGCGCGATCGATCGGGTACTCGATCATCGGCGTGCGCGTGGCGTCCGTGCCGGCGATCGCTGCGGTGAAGAGCTCGGCCGAGTTCGCGGGCGCGCCGGTGCCGACCGTGACCGAGCCGGTGAGGTTGACCACGAGCTGCGCCTGCCCGGCGAGCCCGTCGCCGCACGCCGCGATGATCGGCGTCTTGCCGCCGCGGCCCTGCACCGTGACGGTCGCGTCGGTGAACGTGCCGAAGGCGGCATCGATCGCGAGCGAGCAGCGCGCGGTGATGTCCTGTTTCGCATAGCCGTTCGCGACGCCGTACACCGTGTACGCCTGCGTCGCGCTGCCCCCGAGCGGCAGGCTCAGCGTGGCGAGCGCGGGCTCGATCTCGATCGACTCGTACATCGAGGGCTCGTCATCGCCGCCCCCGCGGGAGCCACATGCTGCGGTGATCACGACGACGGCCACGACGAGCGAGCGAGGGCGCATGCCCCGCAGTCTATCGCTACTCGATCACGACCGTCACACCTGTCGAGCGGCCGAAGGTCTCCGGGCTGTACATCTCCTCCGCCTTGGCCGGCGCGGCCACGAACGTGCCAGGGGTGGTGGCGCGGGCGGTATACGAGAACCGGTGCGTGCCCTCGTCGAGACGCATGGCGAAGGCCTCGCTGCGTTCGTCGCGCAAGTTCCAGAAGTCCCAGCGGGTATCCTCGGGCACGGACACCGGGCGCTCGGCGATCGCCAGCGCCGCGTTCACCGCCTCGAACCCCGCCGGCATCGGATCGACCACCGCGACGGCATGACGCAGCGTGGTGTTCAGGGTCTCGATGGTGACGAGCACGCGGGCGCCGAGCTTCACCCGGAGGCGGCCGTCGGGGAGCTTCGTCACATCGGAGGTGGAGTCGATCGGCGTGTACGTGCGCCGGACCACGAAGCCGGCGTCGAGCGCGGGTAGGTCGACGCGCTGGGGCGCGTAGGTGATCCCGACCCGGTAGTACATGCGGCCGGGGCCCTCCTTGGCGATCGCGACGTCGTGGCTGGAGCCGGGCGCGAGCGTGGTCCAGTCGACGCGGGTCTGCGCGCGCGCGGTCGAGCGGCCGACGAACGTCTGCTCGGCATACGCCGCCTTGCCGAGCCACAGCTTGCCGGTGAAGCTGGGCGTGACCTTCTCGTAGGTGTCGAAGTAGCGGCGCAGCGCCTGCATCACGGCGAGGTTGTCCTGCGTCGACGTCCAGCGGCCGCGGCGGCGCCCGTCGAGCAGGCCGCGCGCGAGCTTCGGGATCAACGGATGCGCGGGCGCCTCGCGCATGAACGCGTCGAGGGCGAGCGCGGTGGTGCGCGTATCGGAGACGAGCAGCAGTCGCTCGGCCTCGACGTACTGGGTGGTCACCGTGGCGGCCGATGCGGTCTCTTGCGCCGCCGAGGCGAGCTGCGCCAGCAGCGTGCGCCGTGCGTCCTGCGCGCGCGGGTTGCCGGCGAGCAGCGCGAGCATGCGGGCCTTGGCCTCGACGGAGTACACGCCGAGGGAGGTCGCCTGCGCGTGCACGCGCAGCGCGCGGGTGGTGACGTCGACGCCGCTGCGCGCGAGCGTGCCGAGCCCGGCGGCGGCGAGCGTGACGTCGTAGCGGAGCGCCTCGCGACGGAGCTGGTTCGGGCGCGAGGTGGTGTCGCGGGCGATCGCGGCGAGCAGCGAGGCGAGCTTGGTGTTCACGTAGGCGAGGGCCTTGGTGCGCATCGGACCCTGGTGCTGGATCGCGACGAGCGCGCTCGCGACCTGCATCGTCACGAACGAGTCGGACTCCATGCCGCGGAAGTAGCCGAAGCCACCGTCGCCGTTCTGCTGTGCTGCGAGCTTCTTCACGTCGAGGTCACGCTGCGCTTCGATGTCCTGGCGGGTCGGCTTTCCCGGCGTGGCGAACGCCTCGAGCACGTCGAACACGGCGGCGGTCGCGAGCATGCGGCTCGAGCGCTGCTCGGCGCACTCGTGCGGATACGCGTGGAGGTACCAGTACGCATCCGTGAGCGCCTGCAGCTGCGTCGACGCGACCTCGACCTCGACGCCGCCGACGTCCGGGAACACGTCCCTGGGCACCGCGAGCTGCTCGAACTTCGCGCCGTCGTCGACGATGCCGTAGGTCGCGAACGACTCGGTGGTCGCGGGCGCGTACACGGGCACCTCGACCTGCGACGCATCGACCGTCGCGCCGCCGACGACCACGGTCTGGATCACGGCCTTGCCACGCGCGCGGGTCGCGAAGTCGAAGCGGACCTCCGCGCGCTGGCCGCCGGCGAGCGTCAGGCGCTTGCCCATCGGGCCGGTGCTCGCGAGGTTCGCCGCGCGCACGGCGACGTCGATCGTGCGCTCGCCCGGGTCGAGGTTCTGCACCACGACGGGGAGCGAGAACGCATCGCCCTGGGTCAGAAACCGAGGCACCTGCGTGCGCGCGTTCAGCTTACGCTGCGCGACCACGGTGCTCTCCGCCATGCCGAAGTAGTGCGGTCCCGACGCAGCGAGCGCGACGATCCGGTAGCGCGTGAGGCTGTCGGGCATCTTCACCGTCACGCGGACCTTGCCGCTGGCGTCGGTACGCAGGCGCGGTGAGAACACGGCGTTGGCGCGGAAGTCCTCGCGCGGCTTCGCACCGAGCGCGGCCGGCTGGCCGATCCTCACGCTCGGCACGCCGGCGGTGCGTCCGCGCAGGCCGCCGCGGCCGCCGCCATGGCCGGAGCCGGTGGCCTCGTCGAGCAAGTAGCGGTCGACGCCCGGGGTGCCCTCGAGGTCGCTGCCGGCGTCGCGCACGAGCTTGTGCGAGACCGCGCTGTAAAGATCGGCGCCGACGTGGCGATAGAAGCCGGGCAGCGGATCGGCGTGGCGCTTGTCGGACAGCGCGAGCACGGCCTCGTCGACGACGACGAGCGCGACCTCGGCGCCGGCGACCGGCTGGTCGGCGCGCTGGACCTGGACCTCGAAGGTTGCGTTCGCGCCGGGCTCGATGATCGGCGCCGTCGGGCGCGTCTTCATGACGAGCCGGGCGCTCTCGATCTCGACGGGGAGATCGAGATCGAGGCTCTGGTGGATGGGCAGCGGCCCGCGCGTCTGATTCCCCGCGCGCGGGTTCGCGGCGAGGCGATCGACCACGACGTGGACGTTGGGCAGGAACGACTCGTCGATCGACATGTCGACGAAGGTCGACGCTTGCTTCAGCTGGACGCGCTTCTCGGTGATCCGGCCCTGCCGCGCGAACGTGATCAGCGCGGTCGCCGGGAGGAGCGTGGAGTGGATCTCGAGACGTGCGGTGTCGCCCGGCTTGTACGATGGCCGATCCGGCGTGACCCAGAAGTCGCTCTTCGCGTCGGCGGGGCGCCACCACGGCACCTGGTACTGCGTCCGGTTGGTGCGGCCGCGCGCGTCGGTGACCTTCGCGGCCGCGAGGTACGCGGTGTCGAGATCCTTGAGCGTGTAGGGGCAGACGACCGCCGTGGCGGCGCTGACGAGCTTGCACGCCTGCGTGTCGATCACGTTGGCGTCGTCGCGGGTGCGCTCGGAGCCGAGCACGCCCTCGAGTGTGACCTCGACGGGGACCCCGGCGACCGGCTCGCCGTCGATGTCGGTGACGATGACCTCGAGCGCGGGCACGTCCCCCGCGCGCTTGCGCAGCCCGACGTAGTAGCTGCTCGGGTGGACGAGGATCGGGCGGGAGGTGGCGCGGATGCGCTGCCGATCGACGTCGGTGACCGTGGCGTCGACCGTGAGCACGCTCGGACGATTGGCGTGGAGGGCGGCGAGGTCGAACAGCGCTGTCGAGGTCGAGGCGGCCGTCAGGTGCGTGGCCACGACCTCGCGAGCGGTGCGGCTCGACGGCTCGTAGCCGTACCGGTAGTCCAGCGACGAGCGTGCGCGTGGCGGCGAGAACACGAACAGATCCCAGCCCGGCGGGGAGTACGCCGCGGGCTCGAGCTCCGCGGTCCACCTGATCCCCGCGCCGCGCAGTCCGCCGCCCGCGTAGTACGCCGCGGTCGTCTGCATCTCGAGGCGCTCGCCGACGACGAGCGGGATCGTGCCGGCGTGCGTGACGTCGTCGTCGAGCGTGACCGAGAAGGCGGGCGTGCGGAACTCCTGGATCGCGATCGGATGGCGGAGCGTGGCGCCGCGCGTGGTGAGGCTGAACATCGCGGTGCCGAGGTTCACGGTCGCCGGTAAGGTGGCCTCGAGGTCGAAGCCGCCGTGCTCGGTCAAGGGCGCGCTGCCGGACGCGAGCTTGTTGCCGCGTGTGTCGACGAGCTGCCACGCGACGGTCTCGCTCGTCGCGGGCAGGGCGAGATCGGGGTTGGGGCCATCGTGCGTCCACCGCACCCAGCCCTTCACGTAGACCTTCTCGCCGGGTTTGTACGTGAAGCGATCGTCGGTGACGTACCAGCGCGCCTCGTGCGTGCGGTTCGTCTTCTGAAACTGCGAGATGGCGGTGAACGAGATGTCGTCGCCGCTGGTGATCGCGAGCACAGCGGTCGGCTCGCGCTTCGGCTTCGTCGCCGGCGGGGCAGGGAGCTCGAACGAGACGTGGCCGTAGGCATCGGCGGGCACCGGCGGTGTCGCGGCGCGTCCGTCCACGAGCAGCTGCGCGCTCGCCTTCGCAGGTGGCGAGAGGAAGGACGCGGCGGACAGGTCCTGGATCCAGCCGCCGATCCGCTCGCCATCGATGCGCGCCGCGATCGCGAGCTTGGTGACCTGCAACCACGCGCGCTGGCGCAGCTGCGGCTTGTCCGCGGGCGTCGCGATCGCGATGACGTGACCGAGGCCACCGGGGCCGAGCGCGGGGCGAAGGTCGACGCGGAGATCCATGCCGCCGCGCGTCCCGACGGCGTAGACCTTGTCGAACACGCGCGTGCCGGGCGGCGTGGCGCGCTCGCCGGATTCGTACGCCTCGTACGCGAAGTAGTCGGCGGGCGTCACCCTGTAGAGCTGCACGCGCAGGCTGCTGATCGCCTGCGCATGCACCACCCACTGCGGGATCGTGAACCGCGGATCGAGCACCGCGAGCCCGCTGTCGGCGCGCAGGTACGGCTCGAACACCTCGCGCGTCGTCGTGAACGCCGGGCGCTGGGCGCCCACGAGCGGCTGGCCATGCGTGTCGACGAGGCCATCGTCGATCCGGATCGTGAACGTGCGCCCGACGAGCTTCGGGATGCTGAGGCCGACCTCGTTCCCGTACGCGTTGTGATCCTCGAGCTCCGTGCCCTCGAGCTGGACCATGCTCGAGCGGTAGGACTTGACGTCGATCTCGTTCGAGAACACGACGCTGCCGTAGTTGTTCGCGGGGCACGTGGACCGCATGCGCGGCGTGCCGCTGAAGCCACACGTGAAGCCGCGCACGGTGAACGCCGGCACGACCTCGACGTCGGTGCTCGACGTCGCCGTGGTGACGAGCGGGCCCTCGGCGGAGGGGGCGCCCTTCGCGAGCTCGAACCGCAGCTCGCTGCCGGCCGGCCACGCCGTCGCCGGTGCGATGAGCACGCGGTGCATGCCGACCTGTCGATCGACCTCATCGTCCTTGACGCCGAGGCTCGGGTCCTTGCGCCAGCGCTCCAGCGCCTCGGTCGCCTCGATCACCTTGAACGCGATCCGCGCGCCCCTGGCATTCGTGACCTTCAGGAACGTCGCGACGCGCGCCGGCTCGAGCGCCTGATCGAAGCCGATGGCCACCGCGCCGTCGGGACGCAGCTCTCGCGGGTACGCCTCCGTGATCTGCAGGGGCCGCGTCCGAAACGTCCCGACCGCCGTGGTCTCGAGCCGCGCGCCCGAGAGCGCCGTCGTGCCCGCGGGCACCGTGACGGTGAACGTCGTCGCCTTGGGCAGCCGTGCGGAGTCCGTCTCGAGCTCGAGCACGTGCGTGTCCAGCCACCGCCACATGCCGGGCACGTTCGGTGACAGCGTCACCGGCGGCGACACCGCCTCCCCGACCTTGGCGATCGGGATCATCGGCTCGGCGAACCGCACGCGCACGGTCGACTCGGCCTCGACCTCGTCGATCGGCAGGATCATCGGCGCGGCGAGCGGCGCGAGCGGCTTCGCCTTCGCGGGCGCGAGCGGTGCATCACCGACCGCCTTGCCGGTGGCCGCGAAGAACACGAGGGGCTCCACCGGGCCGCTGCGCGGCGGCGGCGCCGAAGGCGGCCTCATCGCCGGTGCCGTCGCAGGCGTACTCGGCAGCGCCGGCAAGCGCGCGAGCAGCTGCGCCGTCGTCGCATCGTCGAGCGCGGTCACGCTCACCGGCGTGTCCGGCACTGCGCGCGGATCCGGCAACCCGATCTTCAGCCGCGCGGTGTCCGCATCGGGCTCGAGCTGCACCGTCGGTCGAGCGCCGCGCCCATCCGCGGCGCTCGTCGCTGTCGCCGTCGCCGGGACCGCGGGCGTGGGCGCCTTCACGGTCGTGGGCGCTCGGCACCCTCCCACCGCCGTCGTGACCGCCGCCCAGATACAGAGTAGGGAGTGGAGCCGCGTCCGTCGCATGCGAATCACCGACACCGTCCAGGCGTCACGGGTTTCGGGAGTTTGCATGCGACTCCCCACGCGCACTCACCGTCCGGACGCCCCTCCTACTGGGAGGCGGCCGACCCGGAGCTGCTCCTGCTCGTGCGGCGGCGCCGATGCGCGCTTCGGTCTCCTCGTCGACAGTGACACCCGCATCGACATGGCGCTCGCGAACGCCGCAGGCGCGGGCCATCGTATCGGCGTGTTTCGCGCGCTCCGGCCCTTCGGGGCTGCACGACGCGCCGCTCTGCGCGCGAAGCTCACGCAGGTCGCACCCGCACGCGCGAGCAAGCCCCTCGGTTGGGGGCGCTGGTGCGCGTCGAGCCTACTTCGTGCGCGACCGCGGCCGTCCACGCGCGGTCCCCGAGCACGTGCAGGCCCAGACGGCGGCGTTCACCGAGAGCTGCTGCGCGACGCGATGATCGCCTTGCACCTCCCATCGACGCCGAGTCCACCGTGCTCGTGTGTGTCGCGTTCGACGTGCGGCTATCGACCCCGACCCCGCCCGCGCTGACCGCCGCGCGCGCCGGGATGGCCACCGTGCGAGCGACCTCCACCGCCAGATCCCCGACCGCCACCACCACGACCATCACCACCGCCGTCGCGACCACCGC
>Ga0247822_10002558_pt1 | contig 11641 bp, 6 predicted proteins | sample 13C_Cellulose_Da_FD_192423 | JGI IMG/M metagenome (GOLD analysis project Ga0247822, IMG submission 192423) | Soil microbial communities from agricultural site in Penn Yan, New York, United States - 13C_Cellulose_Day30 | ecosystem: Environmental > Terrestrial > Soil > Agricultural land | place...
AGTGTCGCCCTGGCCGTGCTGGTCGGACTGCTGGTGTTGTTCCAGGCGTACGTCTGGACAGCGTCGATCCCGTAAGTGGGCGGTGCTTGCCGTGTAAGACACCCGTTACTCTTGTAGGGTGGGTCGTGTCTTTGAGGCCCACCGTCCGGGCGAAGACGGTGGGCCTCAAAGACTCGACCCACCCTACTACTGCATCCAGGCTTAGATGGTGGGTTGGGAGGGCGAGGCTCCTGCCGAGCCGTGGGAGCGCCCGGCTCCCAAGGTCAGCTCACCGATTAAGCCTGGAAGCTCTACTCCCAAGGTCAGCTCACCGATTAAGCCTGGAAGCTCTACTACGAAGGCGGGGTTTCGACCGAGCAGGCGTCCTCACCCCTTCGCGGGCAATTCCAGCCGGAAGCAGGCCCCGACGCCGCCGTCGGCGACGCGATAGCTGAGGGTGCCGCCGAGCAACTCCGCCCAGTGCTGCGCCAGTGCCAGCCCCAGCCCGGCGCCGCCGGCGGTCGTGTCCGCGTCCTTGCCACGGCGGAACGGGCGGAAGATTGCCCCCCGCTCGCACGCCGACACACCGGGGCCGCGGTCCTCCACCTCCAGCAGAAGCGTTCCCCGCTCGCCGGGCTTCGCCCACACCCAGATGCGCTCGTCGGCCGCGTCCCGCGTGTACTTGCGGGCGTTGTCCACCAGGTTGCTGAGTACCTGCGCGACCATCCGCGGGTCGGTCGTCACCGTCTGTCCCGGGGGCAGCGTCGAGACCACCGTCAGTTCCTTGCCGTCGGCGGCGCAGCGGTCGGCCCAGGTCCGGTGGACTTCGGCCAGCAGATCGGCCACGTCAGTCGGCTGGGTGTGCGCCGCGACCGACCGTCGCTCCAGCCGGGCGAAGTCGAGTACGTTCTCAATCAGTCGGTGTAGCCGCTCGGATTCGTCGGTGAGCGTACTCAGGTACTCCTTGCGCTTCTGCTCGTCCTCGATCAGGCCGCTGTTGAGCAGGTCCAGGTATAACCTCAGTGAGGTGAGCGGGGTCCGCAACTCGTGCGTGACGGCCGAGACGAACCGGATGCGACGCTCGGACAGGTCCACGAGCGCCCGGCCGCCGAACCCGACGGCGGTCAGCCCGACCAGCGCGGCCGCCCACGCCATCACCAGGCCGAGCCGCAGCGCCGACCACCCGGCCGGCGGCGGCTCCGGGGCCGGGCCGGGGTCGAGTTGCACCGGTAGCGCGGTCATGGCGTGCTCGGGGTTCGGCGGGTCGGCGGCGCGGACCGGGCCGAGGACCGCGGCCGGGAACAGGTCGGCCACCTGCTCGCCGAGGACCGCCCGCAGCCCCGGCCAGTCGAGCAGCACCCCCTGGAAGACGATCTTGCCCTCCAGCCGGGCGGCCCGGACCAGGGCCAGCGCCTCCGAGCCATCGGTCGCGGTCAACCAGACCGGGCGGAGCGGTCCGACCTGGACGTTGATTGGCTGCACCGTCGGCGCGGCCTTCTTCGAGCCGCGGACCACGTCGTCGGGCGACACCTCGCGCGCCGCGGCCGGCCCGGCTTCCGCCTTCGCCCGCTCGTCGGCCCGGAGCGTCCGCTCCTCGTGGAAGCGCATGGCGTCCGCCGCCGCGCCGCCCGCCGGCAACCCGCCGGCCGCCGGCCCAGGCATCCCTCCCGGCACGCCGCCGCCGAACGAACCGGCGCCGGGAGCTTCCATCGCCGGCCGGCCGCCTTCGGCCGGAGGCCAGTCGGCAGTGGCCTTCTTCGCGGCCTTGCTCTCCGGTCCGGCCGGCCGCGGAGGAACGGCCTTCGGGTCGGACCTCATCTGGTTCCTTTGCCGATCCGGTTCCCCGGCCTGACCGCCGGGAGCAGGACCAGCCGGCGCCGCTGCAGGCGCCGCGGGCGGGAGCATCTCGGTCTGCTTGTCTTTCTCCGGCAGGGCCGCACCGGGCTTCATCAGTTGGTTGTTCTCCAGCGCCCCCCGCTGCTTGACGGCGTCCTGAGTCGCGCGGCTGCGGGCGGCGTAGTCCCCGCCCTGCCCCTTCTGCTCCTGCGGTTCGGGCTTGCCAGGCGGCGCTGGAGCCTGGGACGGCGGCTGATCGGCAAGCTGGGGCGAGGCGGTGTACGGCCGGAGGTTCGCGCCGCTCATTCCCGGCACCGCGGCATTGAACGGCGCGGGCATCGTCGGCGGAATCGGGGCCGGCGCGGTGCGCTCGACGCCGGGCACCGTACTCAGGGAGTTCATCCCGAACGCCGGGGCGGTGCCGTTCGAGCGTCCCCAACCGGTCGCCACGGGCGGGATCGCCCGCCGCTCCTGGGATAGCCGTGAGAGCACCTCCGCCGGCGGCGCTTTGATCAGTTCCAGGCCCGTCCCATACGGTCGGGGCTGGCCCGGGTCGGACTCACCCGGCGACAGGCCGGGCGGCTTCGGGGTCGCGGTTTCGTCGGCCACCGGCACCGGGACGACGAACGGGTTCTCGTCCGGTGTCGCCCGCTCGCGCTCGGCCAGCGACGCCAGCGCGTCGTCGGCCGGGAACCGCCGCCGCAGATCGGCGAGGACCTCGGCCCGCTGTGGGGTGACGTTGGTCAGGGTGAGGTTGAAGTTGGTCAACAATCGGCCGGCCAGTTCGGGCGGGGCCACCTGCGGCGACTCCCACCCGCGGTCCGGGTCGAGCTGGAAGTGCAGGAGCATCCACGACGGCAGGTCCGCGGAGAGCAGCGGAGAGGCGAGTTGCAGCGCCCCGGCGGCGGGCGCGTCCTGGCCAGCGTCCCAGACCGGGTACTGCGTGTACAGGGTCGAGTAGTGGCCGAACGGCCGGTTGTTCTCCAGCCCCAGCGCGGGGAGCAAGTGGCCGTCCAGCCGCCACAGCGCCAGCCGCTCCCGGCTGGCCCGGTCGGCGCGGGCCGTCGCCTCCAACTGCGCCGCTTCCACGCGCAGCGAGGCGACCGTGACCCACCCCAGCCCGCCGACGACCAGCGCGGCGACCAGCGCAAACGCCATGCCCCACCCGGCGGGGCCGATCAGCCGAAACTTCACGAATCACCCTCGTCCACGACGAGCCCGGGTCCGGCCATGTACCCGTGGGCCCGCACCGTAACAATCGGCTCGGGGTGGTCCTCCCCCGACGGATCCTTCAACTTGGCCCGCAGCCGGGCGATGTGCATGTCCACCGCCCGCGTCTCCAGCCCGGCCGTCCCGATCCCCCAGACCCGGCCAAGCATCTCCTCGCGCGACACGGCCCGATCGCGGTTGGCAACCAGGTACTTCAGCAGCGCGGCTTCGGTTTCGGACAGGTCGCAGCGCTCGTCCTCGGACCAGCGGACCTCGCGGCGGCGCAGGTCGATGACCCCGCGGCCAATCCCGACCCTCCACACGTCGGCGGCGGCCTTCAGGGTTCGCCGCAGCACAGCCTCGACGCGGGCGATCAACTCGCGGGCAGAGAACGGCTTGACCACATAGTCGTCCGCCCCCATTTTCAGGCCGCGGACCCGGTCCTCCTCGCCGCCGCGGGCGGTCAGGATGATGACCGGCCGGGCCGGACAAACTCGCCGTAGCTCGGCGAGCACCTCCAGCCCGTCCTTGCGGGGTAACAGCAGATCCAGCAGGACCAGGTCTATGCCGCCGGAGGATGCCTCCCGCAGCCCGGCGGCCCCGTCGGCCGCCTCGGACACGTCGTACCCGGTCAGCCGCAGCGCGTCCACCACGCCGCGACGAATGGCCGGCTCGTCCTCCACCACCACGATCCGCGCCTTCGGCATCGCAAGCCCTCCGCGGACGAACTTCGATAGTCTACCTATTAGACGACAACGGCCGGGCCGGTGTTTCCTTAACTGTTCCGTCGCCTCCGGTCGCTGACGCTCCCGGCTCGCCGGTCTTTACTTCTTCTCCGCGGCTGGCACCTCGAAGCCCTTGGCCTTGGCCTGCTCGCGGATGATCCCCTTGAGCGCCTCGTCGAGCGCCTTCTCGCTGTCGGTCTTCGGCAGCTTCTTCCGCTCCTCCTCGACGAACTTCGCCCGCTTCGCCGACAGCTCGTTGATCTCCTTCTGGATGGCCGCCCGCTCCTCGCCCTTCTTCTTGAGGAACGCGACCCGCTCCTCGGGCTTGAGCTTTCGCATCTCCTCGGGTAACTCCTCTGGCTTCATCTTGGTCACGTCGAGCTTGGGGTTGTCCTTCAGGCAGTCGATCAGATCCCAGGCGCTGTTCTTGTACAGGGCGTTGGCCTTGGTCACGGCCCGGGCCACCTCGGCAGCGGGGGCAGCGGCTCCGGCCGCCCGATCCTGCGCGAGTTGGTTGGCGGCCCCCCGCTCGCCGGCCGCGCCGAAGGCGACGTAGGTGGTGTTCAGTTTCTCGCCGAGCTTGACCAGTTCGGTGTCGAACGGCGACTTGATGGCGGTGGTGAGGTCACGCTTGGCCCGGTCCTGGTCGATGGTGGTGTAACTGCCGCCGCACTTGACCGCGAACTCCCGCCAGCCGGCGTCGTCCGGGCCGCAATGGATCGTGTTGACGATCACCCCCTGCTTGCGGGCCATCTCCGCCACTTCGGCAAGGGGGACCTGCTTGTCCTGGTCGGCCGGCTCGTTACCGCAGACGAAGACCACCTTCAGGGCGCCGACCTCGTCGGCCCACTTCTGCTCCTTGAGCCCGGTCTGGGTGACGCGCGCGACGTACTCCTCGCCGCCGCTGATCCGCAGGGCGTTGAGCTTCGCGTACACCTCGTCCAGGTCCGTGGTCAAGTCGATCTCCTTGCGGACGTAGCCGGACGCCTGCCCGTAGGCCGGGTTGCCGTAGCTGTAGAGCGCCACCCGCAGGTTCGGGGTCGGCTTGACCCGGGCCAACTCGTTGACGATGTCCCACAGCTTGATCTTCGCCGAGTCGATCAGCCCGTTCATGCTGCCGGACACGTCCAGGCAGACGACCAGGTCGATGGCCCGGGGCTTCTCGGCGACCGGCGGGGCCGCGGATGCGGTTAGCGGGGCGAGCAACAAGGCAGCGATGGCCAGACGAGAGGCGAGAGACATGGTCTATCTCCTGGGGCAGTGCGGGCACTCACCCGTTCCGACGTGATTGTACCTGGGTAGGTGTAACGGCGCGGTAACGACGGGTTTCGGCCCCAGCCGGCCTGGAAACCAGCTCCCGACTTTCCGAACGTGGCCGCACCGGCTGTGTCTACTTTTGTCTACAGGCGATCAGTCGGGCTGGGTCAGGCGCTCACCATTACTGGTCAGGCGATCAGTTGGGGTGTGCTGATCGCCTGATCGCCTGATCGCCTGACTGCCATTCCGGCAGCCGTCGAGGCTCTGACCCACGTTGCCCTGCTTTCCCCATCAGCGTCCGCCTGTGCCGGGTCTGCCGGTTTTGAGCAAAGTTCCGCCCGCGGCCGGGCCGAATGAGTCTCTGGCGTGTTCTATCGCGGCGACTCGCCTGAGAGGGGCTTCGGCCGATGCCCGGCCGTGTTCGGGGCGAGCAGACCGTTGGGGGGAACCATGAAGCGAACCGCAGCCATGATCGCAATGCTGGCCGGGCTGGGGGGGTGTGCTACCCCCGACGCCCAGCAGTCGGCCAAGCCGTTCGGCCAGACGTCGGTCGGCCGGGAAGTCCCGGGTGTGGTCGGCCCCGAAGGGGGTCCGGTCCACGCCGCCGGGCAGATGCCGACCGGCAAGGAAGGCGTAGTCCGGGCCGACGCCCGGATGCCGGCCGGCAAGAAGAGCGACCCGATGATCCGGCAGACGGCCGGGTTCGCGCGGGTCAGCGGCACCGGTGGCGGGGTCCACACCCCCGGCCTGCACGGTGGACTGGGCCACGGCGGGCACGGCGGTGCCGACTTCGGCCCCGGCGGACCGAGCCCGTACGGGCCGATGCAGCACGGTCTCGGCCAGATGATGGGCCACGGCGGCATCCTGCCGGTCCCGGGGATGGGGCCGCCGGGCGCGGTCGCCGCGGTCGGGGCGATCGGCGCTCCGGGCAGCGGCATGTACCCGCCGATGTACGCCAACCAGCGGACCTCGATCCGCTTCGCCAACCCGGCCGGGATGGACATCACCTGGCAGGGCCCCGGCGGGTCGTTCGTCGAGCCGGTGCCTCTGCAAGCCCCGGCCCGGTACAACTTCTCGCAAGGGAACATCTACCGGCTGCGGATCAGCGGCATCCCGAACCGGCCGGGTAAGGTCTACTACCCGACCCTGGAGGTGTACCCGGCGACGCCGCACACCGTCACCTTCCTGTCGCACAACACGGTGCCGGTGTCGTTCACGGATGAGGACATCGAGCAGGTCAACGCCGGCAACCTGGTGACCAAGGTCGTCTACCTGCCGTTCCCGCAGTTCCAGGACCTGGTCGCGGTGGCGGGGGCCGAGGAGGTCGTCTCGACCCGGCTGGAGCCCGGTATCAATCCGGTGGACGAGGCCAACCGCCGCGGCACCATCCTGGCCGTGATCCGGATCGGTAACATCGACCTGCAGGATCCAAACACGCCGGCGATGGACGCCCCGGGGGCGATGCTGCCGGGCGGTCCGGCGATGATGGCCCCGCCGCCGGGTGGCGCCCCGATCCTGCCGCCGGGCGCGGCTCCGTTACCCGGTGGCACCCCGCTTCCGCCGCCGGGCGCAGCTCCGCTGCCCGGAGGCGCCCCGGTCGTCCCGCCAGCCTCGACGCCCCTGGCGCCGCCGGCCCCGAGGACGCCGGCCCCGCTGCCCTCGGGCGTCAAGTCGCCGGACACGGCCGGGAAGGCCAGTCCGAGCCGGGCGATCAGCATTCCGACCGTGAAGTGATCGAGCCGGCTTTCTGACCCTGAGCGGGGGGCGTAAGCCCCCTGAGCGTGAAAACCTCAGGGGGCTTACGCCCCCCGCTCAGGGTGTAGACGACACCCCGCCTCACTCGAACTGGGATGCCGGTCATGAACGCGACGCTCCTGTTGCTGTTGCCGCTGGCGGCGGGGAACCCGCCGTGCAAGGCCGAGCCGATCCCACCGCACTTCCAGACCGGCATGCCCTACCCGCCGCCGGACGGCCCACCTGGCGTGCCGTGCCCGCCGATCGGGCCGCCGGCCCCGGTGCTGTCCGCCCGCGTCATCGCGCCCGAGGGTGTCAAGGTATCGGTCGCCCCGGGCACGCCGGACGCGAAGCACTACCCGGTCCCGACGACGTTCGGGTTCCGACCCGGGTACGTCTACCGGCTCGAACTCACGGACCTCCCGGGCCGCCCCGGCGAGGCGCTCTACCCGGTACTGGAGGTCCGCGGCAGCCTCGTCCCCCGCGCGGGGATGAACCCGGCGGACTACCCGGCCCCGATCTTCATCGACCGGGACGACATCGCCAAGGCGCTGGCCGGCGGGCTGGTCACGAAGGCGATCTACCTCGAAGACCCGACGAAGGCGGTGCCGGTCCAGACCCGGCCGGACCAGCCGATCGAGTTCACGGACCTGACGGAAGACGCCGCGATCAAAGCGGCCACGGTGAACGGCCGGCTGGTCGCGGTCCTGCGGTTCGGCGACCGCAAACCGGACCCGGACGAACTGGCGAAAGCCTTCATCCCCGGAACGGTGCTGCCGCCCGGCGAGCAACACCTCGCGGCCCCGACGTGCCCGCCGGTGATCCAGTGGTGCGCCATCCCGCTGTACGACCCGATCGCCGGTATGCGCTACCCGTTCGAGGAGTGCTTCACCGACGGCGGCGACACCGGCCCGCGGCTGGGCGTCGGTCCGCTTGGCCGGCTCGGCGGGCTCAACCCGACCGACGTGGCGCTCGAGTACACGCTCAACGGCAAGCGGCGGGTGAAGACCTCGAACCAGGTGTGCATCTGCGTGCCGCGGTTCGTGATCCGGCGGGTTGACGTGGGCCTGGTGGGGCTGCGGGTGGTTGCCGGGCCGGACTCGATCCTCCAGACCGCCGGCGGGGTGGTGGCGGTCAACCTCATCCCGCTTGGAGCGGTGGCCGATCGGATCAAGCCGGTCGGGTTCGTGTCCCGGCTGCGGTCGGCGCTGATCGTGAGCGTCGAGGGGGTCCACACGTTCGTCGGGGTGTCCGCGCCGCAGGCGGTCGCGACGGTCGCCGGCGTGCGAGTGGTTTCGACGGCGGTCGCGCCGGAGGAAATCACGAACATCAACGACCTGACCGTGACCAAAGAGGTCGAGCCGAAGGGTCCGGTGCAGATCGGCGACGAGGTGACGTTCACGATCCGCTACCGCAACGGGACGCGGTCGCCGGTGTCGGAGTTGGTGCTCAGCGACAGCCTCAGCGGCCGGCTGGAGTACGTCCCCGGGTCGTCGCAGTCGGACCGGCCCGCGAACGTGACCACCGAGCCAAACGAGGCCGGCTCGGTAGTGGTGCGGTTCGAGATCCCCGGCCCGGTGCCGCCGGGGCAGACGGGGACGGTGAAGTTCAAGGCGCGGGTGCGGTAGTGGGTTAGCCGCGAGGCGCGGCCGAGCGCTCGCGGCTAACCGTGCTGCCCGTTCAACTCCCCGTTGAGGAACTTCACGCTCACGCCCGGCCCCTCGATGTGGTGGAGCAGGTGCTTCGGCAGGTAGCAGCGGACCACCACGTCGTCGTCGCGGAACTCCTGGCGGTAGATCTCCGCGTGGGCGTTCAGGTACGACAGCACCTTGCCGTTGGCAGCGCTCGTGACCACCTCCGCCGGGGCGAAGTCGGCCGCCAGCGCCGTGATCACCGCGTCACGCAGCTCGTCCAGCCCCTCGCCGGTCAGGGCGCTGACCGCCACCGCCTTCGGGTGGTGCGCCCGCAGGATGTCCAGGTGCGTCCGGTCCGTCACCCGGTCCACCTTGTTGAGCACCAGGATCGATGGTTTCTTCTCCACGCCCAACTCCGCCAACACCTCGTTGACGGAGGCGATCTGTTCCTCGGCCTGCGGGTTGCTCGCGTCCACGACGTGAAGCAATAGCCGCGCCTGCCGGGCCTCCTCCAGCGTCGCCTTGAACGATGCGACCAGCCCGTGCGGCAGGTGGCGGATGAACCCGACCGTGTCGGACAGCAGCACCCGGCCCCAGTCCTTGATCGGCCACTGCCGGGTGCGGGTGTCGAGCGTCGAGAACAGCTTGTTCTCGACGTACACGTCCGCCTTCGTCAGCGCGTTCATGAGCCGTGACTTGCCGGCGTTGGTGTACCCGACAAGCGAGACGGTGTGCTCCTCGGACCGGCTCTTGACCTCGCGCTGCTTGCGCGCGTGGACCTCTGCAAGTCGGTGCTTCAGGTCCACGATCCGCTTTGTGGCCAGCCGGCGGTCTTCTTCGAGCTGGGTTTCACCAGGGCCGCGCAACCCGATCCCGCCGCCGACCTGCCGCGACAGGTGGGTCCACATGTTCTTCAGCCGCGGCAGCGAGTATTCGAGCTGCGCCAGCTCGACCTGGAGCCGGGACTCCAGCGTCTGGGCGCGGGTGGCGAAGATGTCGAGGATCACCTCGGACCGGTCGAGCACCTTCACCCCGAGCGCCTTCTCCAGGTTGCGGCCCTGTGCTGGCGACAGGTCGTTGTCGAAGATGACCACGTCCGCGTCGGACGCCTCGACCACCTCCTTCAGCTCCTTGAGCTTGCCGGAGCCGATGTAGGTGGTGAGGTTGACCTCTTGCCGCTTCTGGGTCAGTTCGCCGACCACCTTGGCCCCGGCCGTCTCGGCCAGACCGCGGATCTCGTCGCACGGGTCGTCGCTGACCCACGGCCGATCCGGCAGAGCGACCGAGACGAGGATCGCCTTCTCGCGACTGACCGAGAACTCGTCCCGCTGGGTGTCGAACGATTTGCCGATGGGTGTGCTCCTTGTCCGGGCCGGGACTGTCACTGTAAACGGACGGGCGGGCCGGGTGCAATCGCGGTCCGACCTTTGTAGGGTGGGTCGAGTCTTCGAGGCCCACCGTCTGCGGACCCGGTGGGCCTCGAAGTCTCGACTACAAAACAATACGACCCGTCCGAACAGTTAGACTGTTCGGACGGGCCGCAGGTTCTACCCGATTCCACGGAATCGGGTAGCCGTCACGTCGTTACTCACCGCCGGGCAAGATACTCAGTCGCGGCAGCGGAAGATCCTTGGCCGGGCCGGTGAACACCGGGTTGGCGTTCATGACCACGTTCCTCCGGTCGGCCGAGAGCTGCGCCTCGACCCGCAGCCCCGGCATCCCGTCGGCGATGCCAGGGACGCGACCCTCCAGCGTCGGGCTGACGGCCGGCAGGGCCGCTTGCCCGGACACCGGACCCGTCACGCTGGCGCTGGTGGAGCCGCCAGCACCGGCCGCGATCCCGCTCGGCCCGTAGGGCGAACGGGCGGCATGCGTGGTCATCAACTGGGCCACGTTCTCCTCGACCGGGATCGTCGCAAGCTGGCTCCGCGAGCCGGACTCCAGCTTGACCTCCACCGGCTTCGGGTCGGCCAGGTTCACGGCGTGGACCTCGACCGACTCCTTGTCCGTGCCCTGATGGCGGGTCACTTTGATAGTCGCCCGGCCACCGATCGGGTTGTCCAACACCTTATCGACGAGCAGCGTGTAGGTGCCAGGGAACGCCTGGGCGGCGGTGTAGACCTCCGACCGATCTTCACCCTGCTCCAGCACGTCGGACTTCAGCACGCCACCGCCGGCCGTCCGCTTGTGGGTGGCGGTACACTTCGACCCAGCCGGCTCGACCACGATCAGGTCCAGGTCGGACTTCTTGCCCTGCCAGAGCAACTCGACCACCAGGTCGCGGGTCTTCTCACCGGCGGCGACGGTCTGGAGCTTCTCGGAGTCGTCCTTGCGCCCCGCCTCGGCGAGCCGCTTGGCGATCTTGCCGAGCCGGTCCTTGGCCTGGCCGTGGTAGTCGATCCCGTCGGCCGGCCAGTCGCGGCGGAGCAGGTTGACGCTGGCCCAGTGGACCGCGTCGGTCTTCACATCGGTCGCCTTCTCCGCGTAGGCCAGGGCGTTGGCATACGGGGTCGGCATGTTCGGCTCCAGCGAGGCCGCCCGCTGGCAGTAGGCCAGGGCCACCTCGTGTTGGCCCAGGTCGCTCTCGTACTTCGCCGCCCGCAGGTAGGCGCTGGCGTCGGCCGGCTCCAGGTCGATGCCGGACAGCGCCGCCCGCTCGACCTCGGCCGGGGCCGCCTGCCCGGCTTGCAGCACCAAGGCCAGCGCCTCGTGGACGATGCCACCGCCGAGCCGGCCCCGGCGGAGGGCCGCCTTCAGCGCCTCGGCCGAGTGCCCGTACTCCTTCGCTTCGTAGAGCACGTCGATCGCGTCCGCGATCAGTCGCGGGTCGGTGACCTTCTGCTCGAACACCTTGTTCCACATCTTCTCTGGCTCGGTGCCAGTCTTGCCGATGAGCCGGCCGACCTCAGCGTTCACGTCCGCGGTCTTGGCCGGGGCATTTACCGGCACCGCACCACCGGGCTGCTTGGCGGGTTGCTTGGCCGGCGGCTTGGCCGCCAGTCCGCCGTCACGCGGCAACCCGGGGCCGCCAGCGCCCATCTGGTCGGACCGCCGCAGCTTGAACGACGGAGCCAGGTGGTAACGGTGGCTACCGCGGATCACCAGCGCCCGGGCCGGCGGGTAGAACCCGATCGAGTTCAGGTCCCGCTGCTCGACGAGCGGCTGGAACTGGGCCAGTTCCTCCTGGTTGAACAGCGGCTGGGTTTGCCCGCCGACCATTTGCAGATCCCACTCGCCGCGGGCCACGGTCGAGACGATGAGCTGCAC
>Ga0247822_10002559_pt1 | contig 11641 bp, 10 predicted proteins | sample 13C_Cellulose_Da_FD_192423 | JGI IMG/M metagenome (GOLD analysis project Ga0247822, IMG submission 192423) | Soil microbial communities from agricultural site in Penn Yan, New York, United States - 13C_Cellulose_Day30 | ecosystem: Environmental > Terrestrial > Soil > Agricultural land | place...
GCTCCGGAGGTGGCGGCGGAGGCTTCTCCGCCTTGGCTACCTTCACGGGAGGCGGCTTGGGCGGCGGCTTCACCTTGGGAGGCTCAGGAGGCTTGGGCTCCTCGGGCGGCGGAGGCGGCGGAGGCTTCTGTACCTCCACCATGACGAGCTCCACTGGCTTCTGGATGTCAGTGGGCGGGCGCTCCTTCATGTAGCTGAGCGCGACGAGGCCGACGCCGTGCAGCCCCAGCGAGACGAGCACGAACACCAACGCCCACTGCTGCGAGCGGCGAGGAGGCAGAGCGCTGTCGAGTGCCATCTGGCTCATCGGCGCCTCGGCTCAGGGGCTCGCGGGAGCGGCCGCGGGAGCTGGCGCCGCGTCCTTCTGGATGTTGAGGGCGAACTTGGCGATGCCCTGGCCCTTCACCACGTCGATGAGCCGCATCACCCGCCCATATGGCAGGGCCTGATCCGCGCTGATGATGGCGCGGGTGTCCTTGTCCTTGGCCACGGCCTCGGAGACCTTGCGGGACAGCTCGTCCTCGGCCACCTCGGCGCCATCGAAGAAGAGCTTGCCGTCCTTGTCGATGACGACGTTGACGAGCCCCTGCACCGTCTCTCCGCCGTTGGCGGCGCGGGGCAGGTCGACCTCGACCGTCTCGCGGACGATGAAGTTCGCCGTCACCATGAAGATGATGAGGAGCACCAGCACGATGTCCACCAGCGGTGTGACGTTGATGCCGGTGATCTCTTCCTCGTTGTCCTGCGGTGCGCCGCCAGCCATGGCCTACTTTCCCTCTCCGGCCGAGGGGACCTTGCGGCCCTCGGCGCGCAGGCTGCCCACCAGGGCGAAGCCCAGGGCGTTGGTGCGGCTGGTGATCGTCTTGAGCTGACGGTTGAAGGCGTTGAAGGCGACCACGGCGGGGATGGCCACGGCCAGTCCCACGGCGGTGGCGACGAGCGCCTCGGAGATGCCGGCCATCACGGTCTGCTGGATGGCGGCGCCCTTCACGTTGGTGGCGCCCAGATCATGGAAGGCCTTGATGATGCCGAGCACGGTGCCGAACAGCCCGATGAACGGTGCGTTGTTGCCCAGGGTGCCCAGGAAGGAGAGGTAGCGCTCGTATTGGGGACGCTCGCGGGCGACGGTGGAGGCGATCACCTGCTCGACGGTGTCGGGGCCTTGAGCGGTGGAGTCGAGGCCCTCGCGGATGACAGCGGCCTCCATGCCCTTCTTGCCCTGGATGGCGGTGCGCACGGCGTCGAACTCTCCGCGGGCCAGCTTGAGCGCGAGCAGCTCGGAGTCAGGCAGCCGGTGGGTGGCGAAGTAGACGGCCCGCTCAAGCATGAGCGCGATGGAGAGCACGGAGAGGATGACCAGCAGCCAGAGCACCCACTCCGCGCTGGTGAGGGTGACGCCGAGCAGCTTGCGGCTCAGCCAGCCGATCTCTGTGTGGGTGGCCTGGGCGAGGAGGAAGAGGGACGTCATTGAGAAGCCTGAGGGGAAGCCGGGTGGGTCATGAGGGCCGTGAGGGCCTCATGGCTGAACGAACGAGCGCCGCACTCATTCAGTTCCGAGCCCAAAAAGTCAAATGATTCGGCAGGTTGGCGCTCGCTTCCTTGCGTGCTCACAGGCCCCCGGCCGAGCCCGTTGGAGGCATTTGAACACGATGTGCAGCCGGATGCAGGTGCCAAGAGTGTGGGCGGACGTACGCTCTCAGGATTCAAGAGAACCTGCGGCTCATGGGGGCACGTCTCGTAGCTCCTGGTTCAGGGATGTGGGGCGCGCAACCGTTGGAGCCATTCCAGCGCACCCTGGTAGTTGCCGGTCAGGAAGTCGAACTGGCCAGCGCGAACCCGTTCGATGAGGGGCTCGTCCTGGACAACGAGAGGAGCCATGTCCCATGGGAACTGGACATCGGGAATCCCTGTGTCGACGTAGTCAGGGTCTACCACCATGAGCTCCAGGTAGCGTGAGTAGAGATGGAAGAAGCGGTCCACGCTGGAGGCAATGGGAATAGCGAACAGCTCTTCCATTGCGTCGATGAAAATGACGGGTTGGAGCCCTGCGGGGTCGGCCAGAGTGGGCACAGTCCCATAGTAGTAAGCGAAGCCCGGCTTCCAGCCGAAGACGAGCGCAGAGCGAAACTGCACGTGATCGCGCTCTTTGAGCCATTGGTTTTGTGGGACAAGCCCATCTTCCTCTGAATGAGGACCCAAGAGGCTGAAGAGACTGAACTCACCAGTACCGAGGCGCTGGTAGACAGTCGCAAGTTGGGAGTCGAGGAGTTCGCCGAAGATCATATCGCCCTGATGGGGGGCGGAGGTCAGAGGCGGAGAGATCTGCATAGGGAGCGCGAGGCGCTCGCAAGCAGCGATGAGCCGGTCGAGCCCAGGAAGTGACGGGTCAGGAGGCATCGGTCCTTTCCTTATGGAGGCCCGCTGCGCAACTTCCGGAGCCACTCCAGCGCGTCACGATAGTTATTGCTCAAGAAGTCGAAGTCCCCGGCGCGCACCCGCTCGATGAGGGGGACATCCTGAACGATGAGGTGCTGTACATCCCAGGGAAAGTGGACGGAGTCCGGAATGCCGGTCTCCGCGAGGTCTGGAGGTTTGGCTGCGAGTTCGAGATAGCTCGCATAGAGGTCGAAGAAACGGTCGATACAGGAGGCCACGGGAATGGCGAACTGCGCATCCATGGCTTCCAGGTAGACGATAGGTTGACGGCCTTGGGTGTCGGCCAGCTTGGGGACAGTGCCGTAATAGAAGGCGAACCCTGACTCCTGACCAAAGAGAAGGCAGGAACTGTAGTGCGCGGGATCATATCCTCGTAGTCGCTGATTCCACGGGACGAGATCCTCGAAGCCGTCACCGGGCTTGTACAGCAGAAGGGAGCCGAGAGTTGCTCCGCCGAGGCGCTCATAGAATGCAGCGAGTTGGGGATCGAGCGGCTCTCCGAAAAGGGTGTCAGTGTGGCGGGGGGCCGAGGCTGATGGTGGCGACAAACTCATTAAGAGCGAGAGCCGCTGGCACACTGCCCTGAGCCGCTCAAACCCGGGAAGCTCCGTTTCAGGGTTCATTGTCCCCTCGCCTCATAGAGCGAGTAGCGCTCGGAGTTCTGCCAGCTCGGCCAGTGCGGCCTTCTGTGCGATTGTGAGAGAGGAGGCATCCCTCGGGTCGAAGACTTTGTCGAACCAACGGCGGTAATGACGGTTGACTATCTCCATGACTCGCTCGACGTCTTGAGGACGCATTCGCGCAGAGACACCTCTCATGGAACCCCAGACGGCGTTGATGCTGGCATGGACATCGGCATGAACTCCAGCGAGATTGGTCGCGCTGTTGATGTTCAGCCTTGGGAAGAGGTGCGCATACTCCATCGGACAGAGGTGATGGACTTGATAGGAGCCAAGGCCTTTCGCCCCCAAGCGTCGTGCTAACTCAGGATGATGCAACTCGAAATACTCTGTGCGTGCCGCCTTCCAGAGATCACGCTTCGCTTTTTGGTCCAGTGGTCTGCTCAGCACGTTCTCCAAACGGTTCATGAGGGCGTGGAGTTGCTGCCGCTCCGCCGCAGTGAGTGACCGGGGTCCCTGTGTCTCGACCTTCACCCATAGTTGCCGCAGCAGGGCTTGCTCCTGGGATCCCGCACGCACCAAAAGGGTGCGGAACCAGCGCACCGCGCCCTTGCCACCCTGGGCGAGCATGGATGTCACGGTGGGAGCAGTCACCCGGAAGGTTACCAAGACGCCCTTGAGCAGCATGCCGCCCACGACGGCGTAGGCGATCTGCTCCACGGTGAAGTTGGCTGCCTGGATGGCATATTCGCGCGTCTGTTCCTGGAACTCGAAGATGATGTGCTCGTGCAGCGCCCGGTACTCTTTATGGAAGTCCGCGACCTCTGCGGGAGGCGGTGGGGGCTCCAGTGTCCGAGCATCCAGCACCAGCCAGCGCGGCCGGGCCTCGCCCTGTCTGTGTTCCCCCAGCAGGGTGAGTGCCACCGTGCGCTCGCCCAGGCCACGCGTGAATGGGAGCAGGTTGCCGAGGAGGGTCGTCACCACTTCCTCGGGAGCGGGGAGCGCAGGGCCGCTTCCGGAGGAGTCCAGAACCCCTGGCTCCCAACCCACGATGCGGTCGTCCTCCAGCGTGACGAGCACCCCCAGCCGGGCACTTCCGCCGCGAGGCACTGTCATTAGTCGTGCCAGGTTTCGCGCCAACTCCAAGGCCTGCTGGTACTTCTCGTGGGGAGTACCGGCTCGCGCGGAGGGAAGTGTCCGCGCGTACGTGGGGGGTGAGTCCCGCGAGGACGTGTCGAGGTCCGCGCTCCAGCGCGTCTCCTCTCGCTCAAGGGTGAGGGTGACTTCGCGCGGCCGAAGCCCGATCAATTGGGGGAACTCCCGCTTGAAGCGCTCAAGGAAGGCCCCTCTGCTCACCGGAGCGGCACGCCCCTCCCCCTCCTCGATTCTCCGCAAGGAGAGGAGCGTCAGGGCACCGCCCTGGGACCAGAAGCGCAACTCCCATTCAGCACCGGGCGCGTTCGTGGTGCTCGCTACGGCCCATGCCGTCTCCAGCGCGCGCCCGGCTTCCACCCTCTGTGCCCGTTCCAAGGCTTCAGCGTCGGGCTCCTGTTGGAAGGTTGGAGACGAGAGCGGGGGCTCCGAGAACTCGTCGCCTTCGGGAGCCAGCGCGGCAGGTTCGTATCCCGAGAGCGCGAAGCCACGAGTGGATGGCCCCATCCTCGGGTGGGTCGCGCATGCCGAGAGCAAGCCAGAGATCAGGAGGATCAGCGCTCTCGTCAGGAAGAGAAGGGTGCGGCGAAGCAGGTCAAGCATGGGTGAGAACCTCTTGAGGCGGGGAGAGTTCAAGCCCCTGAGCGCCTGGCTGTCACGAGCGGTTGGTAGAAGCCGCTCGTCTCGGGCATGTACCAGTGCACATCGCGGAAACCAGCGGTGATGAGCGCGCGGCTTAGCACCTCACGCTTGAGCACGCGGTAGCGAGTGCGAGCGCTCGTCGTGCGCCAGCCTTCGCCCTGCGGCTGGAGGATGAACTGCTCCACCTCATAGCTTCGGCCATCGGTGGCCCAGGCCCACACCTGGAACACGAGCCGCCGTGAGTCACCCTCGCCAAGGAGCCGCAGCTCGGTGGGAACCGCTGCACCGGGACTGGGCTGCGCGGCGTCGTAGTCACGCATGGTGGCGATGAGCAGCCCGCCGGGACGCAGCACGGCGTGGAGGTGGTGGGCCGCGGCGGCGAGCTCCGCGTCCTCGAGCAGATGAGGCAGGGCGTTGTCGCAGCTCAGCACCACGTCGAAGCGCTGGGAGATCTGATCACTCAGCGTGCGCATGTCCGCCACCGCGAACCCGGCCAGTTTCAGTCCCAGGGCAGCGGCCTCACGCTCGGCACGGGCAACGGAGACAGGGCTGATGTCCGAGGCGAAGACGCGATGCCCGCGCGCCGCGACTCCCAAGGCCTGGGTGCCGATCCCGCAGCTCGCGTCCAGGACGTCCTTGGCCCCCGGGCCGAGGGCCTCGCGGATGATCCCATCGAGGATCCCGCCCTGACGATCGCGCGAGGCAGCCCAGTCAAGGAAGATGAGATGATAGTCGTCCGCGAGCCCATCGTAGAAGCCGGTTGTGTCCATATGGTGGCTTGTAGAAGCCCCTCCAAGTGACCGACACTCTTACCCGTCCATGGCTGTCAGTGAAGAACGCCGCTTCCAGGCTCTCGTGCTCGCGCCGATCCGGCGTGTGCAGCGGCGTCTCAACGCGGTGGCCTGGGCCGAGGCGGGCATCGTCCCCATGTGGGCTGCCGTCACGGCCTGCGTGGTCGCCCGCCTCCTGCTCCGTGAGAGCGCGTTGTGGGCCGCCCCCGTGCTCCTGCTGGCGGGCGGTTTCTGGTGGGGGCTCCGGGCTCGCTATCGAGGCGTCTCCCTGGAGCATGCGGCCGTGCTCGCGGACCGCTCGGCCAATGCCGGCGGGCTGCTGCTCACCCGCCTGGAGCGCCCTGTCGGAGAGTGGGAGCTCGCCGTCAACCAGTACGCCCATGCCGTGAAGCCCCCGGAAGTCCGCTGGCAGCGTCCCGTGGGAGCCCTGCTGGGCGCGCTCCTGTTCCTGGCCGTGGGCTTCCTCCTGCCGTTGCCCACTCCCACCACGCGTCCCATCAACGCCGCGGCTGCCGCCAAGGTGGCTGCCGTCCAGGCCAAGGCCGAGGCGCTTGCCAAGGAGGAGCCGCTCGGCGTCCCCATGGAGGAGGAGCTGCGCCGGCTCGCCGAGGAGGTCGCCGAGGGCCGCTTCGACGCCGCCGACTGGGAGGCCGCAGATGGGCTGGACAAGCGCATGTCCGAGCGGGCCGCCGAGGCTGCCGCCGAGCTCGCCGGGGCCGCCGAGGCCGCCCGGGAGCTGGAGGACGCCCTGACCGCTGATGGAAGAGCGGAGAGCGCGGCTCGTGAGCGCGAGGCCCTGGAGCGCGCACTGATGGGGCTCGATGGGAAGGGAACGCCAGGGGAGGCTGGGCAGTCCAAGGAGAATGGTGACGGAGAGCAGGGCGGCCAGGAAGGTCAGGACGAGCAGGGTGGCCAGAACGCTCAGAACGGTCAGGGAGGGCAAGGGGGCCAGCAAGGCTCCCAGGGTGCTCGGAGCACGGCCTCCGCGAGGGCCGGCGGCAACCTTGATCAGATCTCCGAGCTCCGGCGGACGCTGGAGCGGCGGCAGCAGCAGCTCGAGGATCGCTTCGGCCAGGGCAACTCCAGTCGGCAGGCGAATGGGCGCCGTCAGTCTGGCTCAGGGCGGCGGAATCAGGGCCACGGGCAGGGGCAGCAGGGAGAAGGCGAGGGCGAGGGAGAGGGCCAGGGTGAGGGAGAGGGCCAGGGCCAGGGCCAGGGCCATGCAAGCCGCGCTGTCCAGGAGGGGAAGAACGGCGCGGGGGCGGGGCGCGGCGGTGAGAGCAGCCCGCTTGTCTTCGGAGACGAGGCGGAGATGGAGCCGGATCGTCTCAAGTTCCAGCCCCTGCCGGAGGGTCAGGGCGGCGAGGCGAACGAGCTCTGGGGGCTGAAGGCCGCGGATCCGCAGCGAGAGGGAGTCACGGTGACGCCCTCGGCGGCGCGGGGATCGGGCGTGCAGGGAGACGCGACGCCGGGGCACTCCACGGGGCCGCTGCTGCCGCGCAACCGCGATCTGGTGAAGCGCTATTTTGGTGACGAGTGACATGAGAGGAGCCCGACGTGTCTGAGCTTCTGAGCCCCGCCGAGGTGCAGGGGGCGGCGGAGGTGGCGGCCCAACTGAAGAAGGGCCTCAACCAGGTCCTGCTCGACCAGGAGGGCGTCGTCGAGCAGGTGGTGGTGGCGGTGCTCGCGCGAGGCCACGTCCTGCTCGAGGGCCTGCCGGGCCTTGGAAAGACAGAGCTGTGCAAGGCGCTGGCGCGGTTGCTGGCGCTGCCCTTCCGCCGCATCCAGTTCACCCCGGATCTGCTCCCTGGCGACATCACCGGCACCTACGTGCTGGAGGGCGAGGGCCGCCGAGAGTTCACCTTCCGCGAGGGGCCCCTCTTCGCCAGCATCGTCCTCGCCGACGAGATCAACCGCTCCAGCCCCAAGACGCAGTCCGCCCTCCTCGAGGCGATGCAGGAGCGGAGCGTCACGGTGCTCGGGCAGACGCGCTCGTTGCCGGATCCCTTCTTCGTGCTGGCCACGCAGAACCCCATCGAGCTGGAGGGCACCTACCCGCTGCCCGAGGCCCAGCTCGATCGCTTCCTCTTCCGCGTCCAGGTCCCGCCCGTGGGGGCGAAGACGCTGAGCACCCTGCTCACCACCCGCGTGCGCGGTGCTCCTCCCGCGCTGCCGCCGGTGCTCGATGCGCAGAGTCTCGGGCGCCTCTTCGCCACGACGGATCGCGTGCACCTGCCCGGACCCGTGGCCGACTTCATCGGCCGTCTGGTGGAGTCCACGGATCCGCGCCAGGCCCACGCCCCGGACTCGGTGCGCCGCTTCGTCCGCTATGGCGCCTCGCCTCGTGCGGCGCTGGGGCTCGCCGCCGCGGGCCGGGCGCTGGCGCTGCTGCGCGGCAAGCCCAACGTGGGCTTCGACGAGGTCGTCGCGGTGGCTCCGGCCGTCCTCAACCACCGGCTCGTGCTCGCCTATGAGGCATCGCTGGAGAAGGTGTCCTCCACCGAGGTCATCCGCGCGCTGCTCCAGGCCGTGCCCGAGGTGCCTCGTGCGTAGGTTCCTGGAGATCGGGCTGCTGTGCGCCGCGCTGCTGGCCTCGGCTCCCGGGCTCGCGCAGGACGCGGGGACCGAGGGGCTCACCACGGACGGGGCAGCCCCCGAGGAAGAGGCCACCGGCGAGGAGGAAGCCACTGCCGAGGAGGAGCCCGCCGCCCTGGAGGAGGCCGCCGCGCCGGAGCTCGAGGAGCCCGTGCGCTTCGGCTATGCCGACTCGACGGGCAACCTGGAGAACCTGGACGACAGGGACGAGCTGCGCGTCTCCGTGCGCACCGGCACCCTGCGAGCGAAGCGCGGGTATACGCCCCTGGAGGTGACGCTGTACAACAGCGAGAACGTGCCGCGAGCGGTGCGCCTCTCCTTCCAGGGGTACGGCTCGGGATCACCTCAAACGGAGCGAGCGCTGGAGCTGGCTCCGCGTCAGCGGCTCACCACGTACCTGCTTGTCCCCGCGTCCGTGCATTCCGGTGTCTTCTCCGTCTCCGGGCCCGGCCTCCCCCCGCGCACCACCGGGGTGTACCTGGATGACGGCAGCGCCCTCTCCATGGTGGTGCTCGGTGCGTCCAAGGCGTTCGAGGCCAGCACCGCGATACCCCGCGCCGAGGACAGCAAGCCCCCGGAGGTGAACACCCGCTTCCTGCCCGTGCAGGACGCGCCCCGCGAGCTGGCCGCCTACGTGGGGTACCCCCTGGTGATGGTGACCGAGGACGTGGTCTCCGTGCCCTCCGATGTCTGGGCCGCGCTGGAGAACTACGCGGCGGCGGGGGGCTCGCTCATCCTGTCCCGGCCGCCTCGTGATGTGCACCAGCGCCTGCCGCTGCTCTCGCCGGAGGCGCCGCGCGACACGTGGAACGCCTACGGCTTCGGGAACGTGTACCTGTGTCAGTCCGGGCCGAAGGACTGTGCCAAGGCGATGGTGTCCGTGGATCAGGATGGCACGCCGCCGTTGGATCCGGTGGGGCCGCCGCCTCGCTGGGAGAACAACCGCTTCGCGCTGAATCGAGGCGAGACGCCGCTGCTGCCCAACGCGCTGGTGCCAGTGGGCCGCTTCCTGATCCTCATCTTCCTGTTCTCGCTGGTGGTGGGGCCTGGCGGGCTCATACTCGCGCGGCGCAGGGGCCCCGTGGCGCTGCTGATCGGCGTGCCGGCGGTGGCGCTGCTCACCTGTTCGATCATCGTCGCTGACTCGGTGCTGGTGGACGGCTTCGTCACCCACTCCTCGCGGTACAGCTACACCTGGCTGGACCGGCCGAGGGATCGGGCGGTGACGTCGGTGGTGGGGGGCTACTACGCCAACCTGGCGACGAGCGAGGTGCAGTTTCCGGCCAACAGCGTGCTGCTGGCGCCAGACGAGCTGGACGAGTGGCTCGTGGACGTGCGCTGGAACGGGGGAGGCATGGTGGCGGATGGCTTCCTCCCGGCGCGTACCTATATGGAGTGGGGCGAGCTGGCCGTGGTGCCCACGCGGGCCCGGCTGGTGGCGCGCCGCGAGGGGAGCGGGGTGAAGGTGCAGAACGCGCTCGGAGCCCCGCTCAAGGAGGGCTACCTCCGCCTGGGGAAGAAGTACTACTCGCTGCCCGAGCTCGCCGATGGCGCCGAGGGCCTGGCCGTGGAGCTGGAGAGCGTCAAGCCGCAGGCAGGCATCGCGGACCGCGTGAGCCTGCCTCTGGGCATGAAGCGCCGCGTGAAGACGACGGGCCCGGACTTCCTGCGGCCGCTGGAGGAGGGACACTTCCTGGCTCGGATGGGGGGGATGGGCTTCGGGCCGTTGGCGGCAATGAAGGTGGAGCTGCACGAGGGGACTCATTACGTGCGCGGGCAGGTGGACTCACCATGAGCGGCTCGCAGCGAGACGAGGTGTGGCGATGAGCCTGTTGCAGGTGAAGGGGCTGCGGCGCGACTTCGGGGCGCTGCGCGCGGTGGATGATGTGACGTTCGAGCTGGACGCCGGCACCATCCTGGGCTTCATCGGTCCCAACGGTGCGGGCAAGAGCACCACCATGCGCATCATCGCCACGCTGGACACGCCCACCTCGGGCGAGGTGCTGCTGGATGGGCAGTCGCTGGTGGACTCGCCGGACAAGGCCCGGCCGCTCATTGGCTACATGCCGGACCGGTACGGCACGTATGACGACGTCACCGTCTGGGAGTTCCTCGACTTCTTCGCGCGCGCGTACGGCCTCAAGGGCGAGGCTCGCAAGAAGCGGGTGGCCTCGGTGATGGAGTTCACGGGGCTGGTGCCGCTGAAGGACAAGCTCACCAGCGCGCTCTCCAAGGGCATGAGGCAGCGCGTGGCGCTGGGGCGGACGCTGCTGCACGATCCGAAGCTGCTCATCCTGGACGAGCCGGCGGACGGGCTGGATCCGCGCGCCCGCATCGAGCTGCGCGAGCTGCTGCGGGCGCTGGCGGATCAGGGCAAGGCGGTCCTCATCTCCAGCCACATCCTCACGGAGCTGGCGGAGATCTGTGACACGTGCGCCATCATCGAGCAGGGGAGGCTGCTGGCCACGGGCAAGGTGGCGGACTTGCTGGCGCAGAGCCAGACGGGGACGGGCACGGAGCTGACGGTGCGGCTGGCGGTGGCGCCGGGCGCGGAGGGTGACGCCGCGTACGAGCGCACGGAGAAGGTGCTGCTGGAGCAGCCCAGGGTTGGGCAGGTGGTGCGTGAGCCGGGGGCGATCCGGGTGCGGCTGGAGCTGGAGCCGGGCGCGACGCGGTCTCAGGTGGACGAGGCGGCGGCGCGGCTGCTGGCGGCGCTGGTGGGGGCGGGGGTGCCTGTCTGCGCCTTCAGCCACCGCGAGCTGAACCTCGAGGATGCCTTCATGACGGTGACAAAGGGGAGGGTGGCGTGAGCGCTCCCGTGGAAGCCATGGCGCCGGCCTCGCTGAGCGAGCGGCTGGGGGACCGGATCAACCCGCTGGTGGTGAAGGAGATCCGCCAGGGGCTGCGCACCCGGGTGTTCTGGGTGTGCTTCGGGCTGATGCTGTTGGCGTGCGTGCTGCTGTCGCTGATGGCGTACGCGGATGTGAAGGACGGCGGGTACCGGGCGCGGGGGCAGGTGTACTTCTTCACCTACTTCGTGTGCCTGGGGCTGGTGCACTTCTTCGTCATCCCCTACAGCGCGTACCGCTCGCTGGCGCGCGAGCGCGAGGACGAGACGTGGGTGCTGCTGGCGCTCACGGGGCTGGGGCCTCGGCGCATCCTGCGCGGCAAGATGACCTCCTTCCTGGCGCAGGCGGGGCTGTACGCCTCGGCGGTGGGGCCCTTCCTGCTGTTCAGCTACTACCTCAACGGCATTGATCTGCCGACGATCCTCACGGTGCTGGCGCTGGGGGCGGCATGGCTGGTGTTTCTCACGGTGCTGGGGGTGTGCGCGGCGACGCTGGCCGATGGGCGGCTGGGGCGGGCCTTCGTGCACTTCCTGGTGCTGGGCATGCTGGCGGCGGG
>Ga0247822_10002560_pt1 | contig 11635 bp, 11 predicted proteins | sample 13C_Cellulose_Da_FD_192423 | JGI IMG/M metagenome (GOLD analysis project Ga0247822, IMG submission 192423) | Soil microbial communities from agricultural site in Penn Yan, New York, United States - 13C_Cellulose_Day30 | ecosystem: Environmental > Terrestrial > Soil > Agricultural land | place...
GGTCAGTGGGGATTTTTGTTTAGTCGATATATAAAATAGAAAGTGTTAGATGCTATCCAAACTGCGCTCAAATTTGCCTTTATAAAACGGCTGCCATTTAAAATCAGTTGCAGAACGCCATAGCCATTCGATTGGGCCGTAGTGAAATTGAGTTAACCACCAACGGCAAAAGAAAATTTGTGCCCCGAAAATAGCGAAGCATAAAAGCACATTCATGGCTGGCGATGTTTTGGTAAATAAGCCAAAACCTATATTGAAGAAGAGGAATACTCCGATAACAGTTTGCATTAAGTAACTGGTCAGAGCCATTTTGCCTACAGCAGCAAGCGGTGTTAAACGCACCTCCCATTTGGGTTTAAGCATCATCAAGCTGATTCCGGTGATGTAAATCAGCGTTAGGCTAACATTGAAAAACTCCACTATTAATCCGATCAACCATCCCCCAAGCGGGACCTTCCCCAAATCTATTTTCAACAGGAGCGCAGCTATTGCCACAGTTGCTCCCAATAAGATGGCAATCGCCGCAACCCAGATACTCTTTTTTAATGTCTTGTGAAATTGATCAGAGTAAGCGCTGACGTTTTCAAACCACTGCATGCGTCCGGCAAGCATTCCCAGCAAAAAGAAACCGAAAGTAATGACCAGTCTGCCGCTGTTAATTTGATAGACGTATTTATCGACCATTGCATAAATATTGTGTTTAACCATCTCAATAAAAGAGCCATTGCTGACAATCGTATAAAATTCTGCAGCGGCATTTTTTTGGTCAAAATCAATAAGTGCTAATTGATCGCGTAAGGCGATTGAAATAAGTTCGGCAATTTTGGTGGGAATATTTAAAACCAGTATTGCGCCCATGATGATTAATATTTTGTTGCTAAGGTTGCGAAAAAACAGCAGCAAAAATCCTAGCGGAACGTAAATCGATAAAATATCAGCGCGCCAAAAGGCGTGGTGCAATAAGCCAATCGCTCCCAGAATTGTCAGCCGCCAGCCGAAGCGTGCAATAACCGGTTCATGACGTTTGATCAGCCCCTGGATTTGGATATAAAAACTTAAACCAAATAGAAACGAAAAAAGCGCAAAGAACTTACTGATGATAAAAATCATGTAAGTTCCTATGGCGATGCCACTGCCTATATCTTTGTATTGCTGATAGGTTTCTTCCGGTAGTGGGCCTGCGGCATACCAGAAAATCATGTGCGCATAAAGAATCCCAAACAATGCAAAACCCCGGAGCACATCCAGGGTGACAATGCGATCAATTTTGGGTGTGAGGTAGGGGAAAGAGGCGGATGCTGTCATGGTTTATTCCTTGCACCATTGCGAGTAAATCGGCCACCGCAATGGCCGGTTATATGTGATTATTCTTTGTTATGACGAATTACATCCTGCTTTAGATTCATCGTGCAGTATTATTTTTGCTGGGTTTATTTAAATTGTATTTCTGCCGGTAGTTCTACTACTACAGGTTGTTTGGTATTGGGGCAAACAAATTCGAGGCGGTAAGCCAGAAGTTGCAAACCAGCGCTGGCTTTGGTGCCGTAGAGTTTGTCACCCACAATTGGATGGCCGATGTTGGCAAGATGGCGACGGATCTGGTGTTTGCGCCCGGTTTCGATATGCACATCCAGTAGCGTTTTATTATTTTCCACGCGCACTTTTTTAATATTGGTGATGGCTGATTTTCCATCCAACTCGTAATTCAATGTCATTCCCGTTGCGGGAATGTCGCAATCATCAACTACCCATGCCTGATAAAATTTGCGCATATCGCGTGTTTGGAACAATGTGGATAATTTTGCAGCGCTTTGGCTATCGTGCGCGAGGATAATCAGGCCCTGCGCATCGGCATCAAGACGGTGCACTAAAAAACATTCGCGCTGCCGTTGGCCTTGATTAGGCTGTCCATTCACTTCAACCCACCGTAAAATGCTACAGTGGTCGCCCCATTGGGAGCCTTGCGAAAGCATACCTGCGGGTTTGAACCAGATACTGAAATTGCCTGCATCGTAAATCAAACTGGCGTTTTCAGGTTTCCGCGCGAGCACCTGCTTATCGTAAAAAAATTGGATTGTCGAACCCTTATGCAACACTTTGGTAGCGCGACGCAAGCGCAGGGTTTTGCCTTTCAGCGTCCACCAGACTGCACCTTTGTTCATGGCATCTTTAATGCGTTGCTTGGACAAGCCGGTGCCTTCCGCTAACAAATCCAGCGCGGTTTGTTCAGCCTGGGTGACAGTGAATTCGTATTTCTGCGGTATTTCAAATGAAGTATCGGACATTATTTAGCTTTGATTAAGTGAGAACATTGTGGCTGAGAAGGCAACTATCTATAAAGCGAACCTGACTCTGTCGGATATGGATCGCAATGTGTTTGGCGATTTTAATCTGACTATCGCCTTGCATCCCTCCGAAACGGTGGAGCGCATGATGGTGCGTATTCTAGCCTTTTGTTATCGCGCTGCGGAGAATTTAACCTTTACCAAAGGCCTCTCCTCGATGGAGGAGCCGGATTTATGGCTGAAGCATGATAACGGCACTATTTTGGAGTGGATTGAAGTAGGGCAGCCAGCGCCGGATCGCTTGAAAAAAGCCTCTGGCCAATCACAAGCGGTAAAAGTATTTAGTTATGGTCGTGGTATGGATGTCTGGTGGAAAACCAACTCCGCTGCGATTCGCGCCTTACCCAAAGTGAGCATCCAGCATTTTGCGGCGGATGAATTGCAAGCACTTACCGCATTAGCCGATAAAACCATGAATTTCACGGTCACTATCACTGAATCAATCGCCTATGTTTCCAGCGCAACTGAAAACGTCACTGTCAGTTTGCGTGAGATGGAGTAACCACTATGAATGCCCCCTTGTTATCTATTGTTGATATCACGCTCGATAATGCCCAGCAGTTTTTGATTGATGAATCCTTTAATCGTCCGGTGGTGATTGATTTTTGGGCGGACTGGTGTGGTCCCTGCAAAAATTTAATGCCTGTGTTGGAAAAACTCGCTAATGAATATGCGGGTGCATTTTTATTGGCGAAAGTGAATGCAGATGACCAGCAAATGATTTCATCGCAATTTGGTGTGCGCAGTTTGCCAACGGTGATGGTGATGCAAAATGGTCAGCCGGTTGATGGCTTCACCGGTGCCTTGTCTGAAGTGCAAGTGCGTGAAGTGTTGGAAAAATATTTGCCTAAGCCGTGGGAAGCGCCGCTCAATCAAGCGCAGCTGTTGATGGCAGAGGGAAATTTCACTGATGCATTGCCGCTGTTGCGTCAGGCTTATGATACTTCGCAGCAATTAGCGAGTATTGCGTTATTGATTGCGCAATCTCATCTTGAACTTAATCGTATTGATAATGCAGAAGCAACCTTGGCGACGATTAAAATAGTCGATCAGGATGCTCATTATGAACAATTGATGGCGCAGATCGAGCTGAAAAAACAAGCGGCAAAAACGCCAGAGCTTGCGGCATTGGAAGATGCTTTTGCCAAGGCGCCGCAAGATTTAACCGTGCGTTATCAACTGGCGCTTCAGTATTATCAAGAGACGCAATATCGGCCCGCGCTTGAGCATTTATTGGAAATCATTCGCACTGAGCGCAATTTTGCAGATGGTGAGGCACGTAAAACATTTACTGCGATTATTTCAGCACTTGGTAAGGGCGATCCTTTGGCAATTGAGTTTCAACGCAAGTTATTTACCTTGCTTTACTAGGCTTTACCTCGTGGTAAATAGTCGCTGCCACCAAAAGTGGTTACACTGACACACCTGTAAAAAAACCGTAACAAGTGAATACCAAGAGGGTTCCGCGGTAATGTGACGGTCACCTTACTGCTAGAGGATTATGATAGACAATGAGTAAACGCTATTCCCTGATCGCATTCCTGGCCATATCAATGGCTTTGTTCGGGTGTGGCAAGTCCAAACAGGTTGAGCAAGAGCTGCCGGTATTTTGTAAGCAGGATGGTGCGCATCTGTTTATCAAGCAGGGCAATCTTCGCATGGAGATCATGCCGAAGATCGGTGCCCGCGTCTCCTCGCTGAAATTCGATAACCACGAGCTGCTCGTGGGCATTGCTGATATAGACAAAATCACCGATTGGGGCACCGTATTTTGGTCTAGCCCGCAAGCGGAGTGGAGCTGGCCTCCAATTGATACGCTCGACAGCAAAGCTTACACGCTTAGCTCTGATACTGACCGTTTGGTGTTGACCAGCGGTATCGATAAAAAAACCGGTTATCAATTCACCAAGACTTATATCCCATCGGGCGACGACCGGATTACGATCACCTATCGCATCACCAATCACAGCGAGCAACAAAAAAGTGTTGCACCGCTTGAGGTAACTCGCTTGCCGACGTCAGGCAGTTTGTTTTATCCGCGCGGTGATGCCGATCCTATTAGCGGTATTTTCTATCCGCTCGATGCGCAAAGTATTGATGAGTTAACTTGGTATCAGTACGACGCAAAAAAAATTCGCACCGACCACCACAAAATTATGCAGGACGGCAAAGAAGGCTGGTTTGCCTATGTGGATAAAGGTTATTTGTTAGTAAAACAATTCTCGGATAGCGCACCTGAAGCGATTGCAGCCGGTGAGCGCGAGATCGAAATATTTGCCCACGTTGAGCATATTTTTATCGAGATGAAACAGCAGGGCGCGTCGGTTTCGTTGGCGCCGGGTGAGCATTTGGATTGGACTGTGGTGTGGCATGTAAGAAAACTGCCGGAAGAATTGGCGAATACACTGGAGCCACACGCGCTGGCTGATTATGTACGCAGCATGTTGTAAGTAATTTTTATGATCAAAAAAATCGCCGCTTAGCGGCGATTTTTTTTGGTTTTCAAACGGCGGATGCGATCTGCCTCTTCTTTTTCGATGCGCTTTTTTTCATCTTCTGCTTTTGCTGTTTCTACTTCTAGCTGAGTCATTTCCGGCGTTTCCCAACTGATCGGCCCGAGTAATCCAGCGCGCAATTCGGTGATCAATATCGATGACACTTTCTGTATTTCCACTCCGCCGCCTTTGCGGGTGCAACCACGTCTTACACCGATAGCATCCAGCACTTCCAAATCCGACTCCGGCAACTCATCCAGGCCGTAGCGTTTTTTGAGCGCTTCCGGATAGGCTTTGAGCAAATATTCAGCGGCGTAGAGCGCGATATCGGCGTAATCGAAAACAGTGTCTTTGATTGCGCCAGTAATTGCGAGGCGATAACCGCATGAAGGCGGCGACAGTTTCGGCCACAAAAATCCTGGGGTGTCGGTTAATAAAATGCCGTTCTCTAATTTGATTTTTTGTTGCGCTTTGGTCACACCGGCTTCGTTGCCTGTTTTGGCAATTACACGCCCGGCGAGGGTATTGATAATGGTCGATTTGCCAACATTGGGAATGCCCATAATCATCGCGCGGGCAGGGCGCAATTCACGCTGGCGTTCGCTCACGAGACTGGTGCAAACATTCAGCAAATTGCGAATTTGCTCGGGGCGCTGTTGGCTCACTGGGAGCGCTTTTACGCCCGCTTCCTGCTCCATTTTTTCGACCCACATTGCAGTGATCGCCGGGTCGGCCAAATCGGCTTTGTTGAGTAATTTGATCAGTGGAGTATCGCCGCGCAAGCTTGGCACCAGCGGATTTTCACTGGAGAAAGGTATGCGCGCGTCTATCACTTCAATGACCACATCCACATGAGGCATAACTTCCGCAATTTCTTTGCGGGCCTTATGCATATGGCCGGGAAACCAATTAATTGTTGACATTATGTGCTCTGGGGGAGGGATTTTTTAAAACCTGTCCAGCGATTCACTGGAATCAAAATGATGCAGCAACAGGCATTCTTCGTCGGTTTCGCCTTCACAAATGGCGACGGATACCGGTGCGATAACTGCGCTGTAGATAGCGTCCTGATAAAGCGCCGCACTTAACTCCTGCCAGAGTTGCGCGGGGAACTCGGTGAAAAAATTGAAGCTCAAGTAGAGTTTGCCTTTCTCTTCAATGGCGTCCACCTCGGGCGAGCGGATTGATCGCACCCGTTGCAGGAATTGCTCGCGGTCAAATTCGCGACTGTGTTTTGGCTGGATTTGAATGCTAATGCATTGCATGGTGGGGTTATCCTCAGGTGCAATTGCAGGCCTTGTGGGCAATTGCGGACGATTATACAGAAAGCGCGCCTTGATCACCCTTAAATAAGTCGTCCTGTCCGCGAACGAACTGCTGGTTAAGAAGCATTAATCCCGCATGCCCCCATGTTGGACGTAACCGGTTTCAGCTATGATGCGCGCTTGTCCTCTCCCGTCCGGTATTGAGTGTGCCCTCTCCCTTATTTCGCCCGATTGCCTTAGGTTTATACCTGTTGTTTTTTACCGCTGGTGTTGTTGGCGCCTTGGTGCTGCCGACGTTCAGCCTGTTTCTCGCCAAAGAGATTGCGGTGCGACCACTGCTGGTTGGAATGGCATTTGCGGGAATTGCGCTGGCGAGCATCGCCTACAACCACTGGATCGGGCATTGGTCTGACAAGCTTGATGATCGTCGCCCGCTGGTGGCCTTCTGCTGTTTGCTGGGTACGGTTGCCTGCGTGATCTTTGCGCTATCGCGCAATTACTGGCTGGTCGCGTTTACCGCGATTTTTTTGCTCAGTTTGTCGATGGTGTCTTTCTCGCAAATCATGGCCTACAGCCTGGATTACGCCGAGGCGGAAATTCCCACTGAACGAATTCCATTATTTAACGCAATCATGCGTGCGCAAATTGCGTTTGCCTGGGTTGCGGGTCCGCCGGCCGGATTTTTGTTGGCGACCTATTTTGGGTTTGATGTGAGTTACGGTATAGCTGCGCTTTTGTATGTGTTGGTGGCGGTCGCCAGTTTTAAATTATTGCCGCGGTTGCCCAAGAAAAATAAACCGGTCGATGCCGTTGGTGTGCAACTTACATTACCTGCACTTTCACCAAGCATTAAACAATCGCTCTGGTTGTGTGCGATTGCATTTTCACTCATGTGGGGTGTGAACAACGCCTACTTGATTAGCTTGCCCATTCATTTGAAAGACAACCTCCATTTGGAAGCGCAATGGATGGGATGGGTGATGGGCACTACCGCTGCCTTGGAAGTTCCGTTCATGCTACTTGCGGGTCATTACGCCAGCCGTTTCCGCTTGATTAGTTTGATTCGCTGCGCCGGTGTGGCAGCGCTGCTGTTATATGTGGGCGTTTATTTCGCGACTGAACTATGGCACTTGTTTGTGCTGCAAATTTTTAATGCAGTATTTATCGGTGTGCTCGCAGGTTTGGGCGTGTCGGTGATTCAGGATTTAATGCCCGGCCGCTCGGGCGGTGCATCGGCGCTTTACACAAATACCACTCATGTGGGTAATTTGTTCAGTAGTTTGATGGTTGGTTTAGTGGCGGATATGTACGGCTACCATGAGGTGTTTTTGGTAAACATTGTGCTGGTATTTGTCGCGATATGGGCATTTGGCAAAGTAAAAACATCACGCGAGTTGTCGACGGTAACGTCTTAATACAAGTAACCTAAAGAACAGCTATTTACAACCAACTACCGGCAGCGATTCATTAATCGCTGCCGGTTCAATCTTCATCTTCAGTTAACAGTCTTTCCAAATCCTCAACGCTCATTGCAAACAAACGGTGGCGCAATTCGCGCTCAATCTGCGGCATCATACTGAGCATCACTTCTTCTACTAAGTACTGACGCGGCTTGTTAGTTTTGTTTGCGATATTTTTGGTGGAGCTGATAATTTTTTTCGCCGTCTCATATTCAAATAGCGGTGGGGGATTATTGCCGTGCAAACGCTCGCGAATATGCTGGGGTAAAAACGGATTTTCACCGCTGGCTTTTGCCAGTGTGCGCTGCGCTTGTTGCGCGTTTGTTGTATGGGCTGTCGTATGGTTTGTGTGAGTTGTTGTGTAAGAAATATCGTTATTCAGGTGCGATGCAAAACCGGGTTTTTTGTTGTCTTGCGATGTTGGGGTGGCCTGTGCGGTGGATATGTTTTGCTGTAATTGCTGCGCAATACTGGTGACTGCCGGAGTGTGTCCATCGAGTGTGATTCGATCTTCAAATGAGGAGGAGATCTTGAGCGGATTTAGCTCATCAAATAAAGAGCCTTGTCCGGGCAGCACAGATTCGTGGCGTGAAAACAAAATGGGTGGTTCGGAATTGAATTCTTCGTCGAGGATTTCGTCCTCGTCTTCCATATCTTGCAGAATTGGAATGTCATCCTCTTCCAGTAATAATCCTTTTATTGATTCCAGCTCCTGCAATATTTCGGCTTTGGTTTTATTCGTATTGGCCATGATGCATACCTGATAATCGCCTTATCTGTGTGTTCGTATCACAATTTCCGGGTTTCAATTGGATAGCCGCGGCTTTTATAAAAGCTGAAGCGCTCGCGGCTGGATTGCAAACTTTCCTGCTCCTGAATCACCACCTCACTCAAGCGCTCAAAGCGGCTGAAATAGGGTGGGGTAGTCTTGCTCAAGTTAAGCAATAAACCTTGATGATCGCCAGCGTCCTGCGTGAAAGTGATTTCCACCGGCGCAGGTTTTCCACCGTTAATTAATTGGTGTGGAATAAAACTCTCGGGCTTGAAGGTCCACAACAATTCATCGAACTGGCGCGCGTCCGCTTCATTATCCAGCGCGACCAACACTCGAACACCCATGCGCTGCACTTTGTCGATCAAACGGCAGGCAAACAACCAGCGCGCTTCGCTGGTTGCTTCCGGCAATATATAAAAATCAACCTGGGTCACGATCAAACCTGGTTCAGCAGATATTGCACTAGCAGGCCGACCGGGCGACCTGTTGCACCTTTAGCGCCGCCAGAACGCCATGCGGTGCCGGCAATATCCAAATGTGCCCAGGCAAACTTTTTCGCAAAGCGCGACAAGAAGCAGGCTGCAGTGACGCTGCCTGCTTCACGGCCGCCGATATTGGCGATATCGGCAAAGTTGCTGTCGAGTTGTTTTTGATAGTCGTCCCACAGCGGCATTTGCCAGGCGCGGTCGGCTGATTCATCACCCGCTTTAAGCAGGGCTTTCGCCAGATCATCGTTATTGCTGAAAAGGCCAGTTGCATGGTTGCCCAGTGCGATTACGCAGGCGCCGGTCAGGGTGGCGATATCGACTACGGTTTTAGGTTTGAAACGCTCGGTGTAAGTGAGTGCATCGCACAGTACCAGGCGGCCTTCGGCATCGGTATTGAGGATTTCGATGGTTTGGCCGGACATAGAAGTCACTATATCGCCGGGTTTGGTCGCGTTGCCATTGGGCATGTTTTCGGTGGCGGCAATGACGCCTACTACGTTGATAGGTAATTGCAAATCCAACAGGGCTTGGAAGGTGCCCAGCACGCTCGCAGCGCCGCACATATCGTATTTCATCTCGTCCATGGCAGCGCCGGGTTTAAGGCTGATGCCGCCGGTATCAAAGGTGATGCCTTTGCCAACGAGTGCAACCGGAGCCTGCTTTTTACCGCCGCCTTTATATTCCAACACAATTAATTTGGCTGGCTGGTCGCTGCCAGCAGCAACTGACAGGAAGGAGCCCATGCCCAATTCTTTCAGTTGCTTCTCTTCGAGAATATTGACGCTCAGCTTCGCTTGCTTGGTTGCCAAGCGTTTTGCTTCATTGGCGAGATAAGTTGGAGTACAAATATTGCCCGGCAAATCGCCCAATTCACGTGCGAGGTTAACGCCTTTGGCAATGGCTTGGCCAAGTTGTAGGCCTTTTGTCGCGCCCGCCGTTTGTGCTTTGGTTGCGCCAAAAATAACTTTCTTTAATTGCAGGCTGAGTTCAGCTGGTTTGCTTTTTAGTTTGTCGGCGCGATAATCCAACAGGCTTAAACTCTCGGCGACAAGGCGTGCCTGCCATTCAGTAGTCTGTTGGTCCACGCTGACTTCGGCCAGTGCCAGAGTGATTTCACTGCAAGTTGTTGGGCGCAATGCGTCGGCGATTTTTTGTACCGCGCGGCGATAATTGTCGGCGCTCACATGACCATCTTTGGTTGCACCAAAACCCAGCACTAGCAAACGTTCAGCAGCGATCCCCTGTGGGTTCAGTAGCAGCAGGCTCTGGCCCGCTTTGCCCTGAAAGCCTTCACGCTTGAGCAAGGTTTCCAATTGTTGTGCATCAGCGCTGTTGATGGCGCTGGCGGACGGCGACAGTTTTACGCCTTCGTAGCTCGCGACTACCAGACATTGGGTCGCTTGCTTGATCGGCTCAATCGCTTTGGTGGAAAACTGGATCAGGGTAGATTTAGGAGTCGCAGGTTTGGCAGATTTTGCAGAAGCTTTGGCGGCGGTCATAGAAAGTCCTTGGTAAAAAAGCAGTGAAAAATTCGCTCAAGACAAATCGGGCGCAGTACGTGATAATGCCACAATTCGCGCGGGCCATGGCGGCAAAATTCGGTGAAAACCGGAACCTTGTCGCTTAACATTAGTCACTAGTTACACCTGCGCTGCGCATCCATAGATGTTGGCGGTAGATCTGGATAAGTTTTGTACATGCCGGACGCTAATATCGAATGACAGGATTATCACTTTGATTATTTTTCGTTATCTCTCACGGGATTTATTAATCACCAGTTTGGCGGTGAGCGCAATTTTGCTCACTATCTTCCTCTCGGGAAAATTCAGCGATTACCTCGACGATGCTGCGCAAGGAAAACTTGCAGTCGATGTGCTCTTCACCATCATTGCCTATCGCATGCCTAACCTGCTCGAATTGATTTTGCCGCTGGGTTTTTACCTGGCGATTTTGCTCGCCTATGGGCGCATGTATATCGAAAGTGAAATGGTGGTTTTATCAGCAACGGGTATGAGCCAATGGCAATTGGTGCGTATTACCTTGGCACCGGCTGCATTTGTAGCCTTGATCGTTGCGGCATTTAGTTTTTGGTTAAGTCCACTGGGCGCGCAACTCACTGAACAAACGCTCGCTGAGCAGCGCAACCGCAGTGAATTTGAAAGCCTGCAAGAAGGGCGTTTCCAGGCCATAGGTCAGGGGCGCATCATGACGTATGTTGAACAAGTTAGTGACAACAACAAGCTGCTGGAAAAAGTATTTGTTGCACAGCAAGATGGCCAAACAAATTCCACTATTGTAGTGGCCGAAACCGGTGAGCAGGCCTACATCTCTGATTACGGGCAACGTTATTTAGTGTTGCACAATGGTCATCGCTACGAAGGTATTCCGGGTACGCGCGAATTTAAAATTACGCGCTTTAACGAATGGGGTCGTTATTTGCCACCGACCACCAGTGAGGCAGAATTCGAAAGTGAAGCAGATGGCAAAACCACTGCTCAGTTGTTAGCGGCAAATGATCTGGAAAGTAAATCTGCGCTGCAATGGCGTATCTCTATGCCGCTGATGGTGTTGATCGGTACTCTGCTTGCGGTACCGCTGAGTAAAACCAATCCGCGTCAGGGGCGATATTTAAAAATGTTGCCGGCGATTCTTATTTATATTTTCTATCTCGCGTTCCTCATTAATGCGCGTGGTGCAATTGCTGAAGGTGGTTTGCCTGCGTGGTTGGGTGTCTGGGTGGTGCACATTCCCTTTTTGATTATTGCGTTAACTATGTTGAATTGGCAGGCGCTTACGCACTCGCGCGC
>Ga0247822_10002562_pt1 | contig 11633 bp, 6 predicted proteins | sample 13C_Cellulose_Da_FD_192423 | JGI IMG/M metagenome (GOLD analysis project Ga0247822, IMG submission 192423) | Soil microbial communities from agricultural site in Penn Yan, New York, United States - 13C_Cellulose_Day30 | ecosystem: Environmental > Terrestrial > Soil > Agricultural land | place...
GCGGAGAATAGCCGGTTTACGATATCGAGCCGCGTGGAGGGAGAGGAAACCAGCGGAGCCCGCCATTGCCGAGGGCGGCTGCTTCCTCAAAGCGAGCCACGACCTCCGAAGCTCGATTTGGCCAAGCTCCGCGAGGAGTGCCCCGACGCAGTCTCGAAGGAAGACTACTACGCGCGTCTGGCTCGTCGCGGGCTTCACTACGGGCCGGCTTTCCAGCCGACGGCGGAGATTTTTGTCGGGGAGAGCTCGTTCCTCCTGCGCATCGATGGAAGCGCGGCCAGTGGAGAGACGAATCATCCTCTGCATCCGACTATTTTTGATGCGGCGGTGCAGCCCGTGCTCTATTGCGCGAAAGGCGACCGCCTCTTCGTACCCTTCGACTTTGAACGGTTCACCTACTACGGCCGCCCGGGCGAGGTTTGTTATGCGTTCGGTCGGAATCTGAAGCAGACGGAGACTCTCATTCTCGCTGAGATCTGGCTGCTTTCGGCCGAAGGTGAGGTCCTGGCCCATGCGGAGAATGCCGCCTGCCAGTTGATCGAGACGGAACTCAAAGCCGAACCGGAGGATATTTATTATGAACTCGGCTGGAAGCCATCTCCTTTACCGGAGGTCGTGCCGGTCGATGCTGCTCGTGTTTTGATCCTGGCCGATGCCGGCCAAAGTTTGGCGCCAGATCTGGCCAGCCTGCTGCCCGGGGCCACTGTGGCGCATGATTTCTCATCGGCCCACGCGCAGGATCGCATCGTCGTTTTGTGGGGTGCCCAGGTGGGAGTGGATATCTATCAACTCAATGAAAGGTCGGTCGTTCTCTTGCAGGCTCTCGCCGAGAAGAGCCACGCGAATGTGGAGGTGACCTTCGTCACGACACGCGCGCGGGCCGTCATCAAGGGCGAGCAGATCGAGAACCTCGCGGCGTCTTCGCTGGCCGCGCTGGGCTTGGTCGCGCAGAATGAGAATGACTTTCTCGTCTGTCGCGCGGTTGATTCCGACAGTGCGGAGGAGATCGTGGCTGAACTCGGCACTGGTCGCAGCGGTGACGTGGCGTATCGCAACGGGGAGCGCTATGAAAGCGTCCTCGGAGTCTATCGCGAGACGGATAAGGGTGAACAGCTGGTCCCGAAATCGCTGGAGGAGTCGGTCGCTTTAAGAACGGGCGGCAAAGGGCGTTTCGAAGCGCTGCAGTATGTCTCGGCGGCGACACGCGAACCTCAGGAGGGTGAGATCGTGCTGCGCCTGCAGCGGGTCGCGCTGAATCACGAGGACATCCTTAAGATCGAGGGCCGCCTGCATCCGGTGGCTGTGGAGGATACCTTTAATAAGGCAGCCATCGGCAAGGAAGCGGCCGGTATTGTGGTAAGGACTTGTCCAGGCAGTTCCTTTCAGGTCGGGGATCGGGTGGTCGCTTTGCTGCGTGATGGGCTGGCCAGCTATGCGGTGGTGCCGGAGGAGTTTGTTGTTAAGTTGCCCGATCACCTTGGTTGGGAGGCGGCTGGTATTCCCCTTGTCTATTTGGCGGCCTATCGGGGATTGATCGACATCGCGCATTTGCGGAATGGCGAGAGGATCCTCATCCATCACGCCTCGGGCGGCGTGGGGCTGGCCGCCATCGCCATCGCCCGATGGGTGGGTGCGGAGATCTTTGCGACCTCAAGTTCGCCCGAGCGGCAGGAGTATCTGCGCGGTTTGGGAGTTGCTAATGTTTATTCCTCGCAAGACCTGGACTTTGGCGAGCGCTTGCGGGAGGCCACGGGAGGTGAAGGCGTGGACGTCGTCATCGGCGCGGAGACGGGTGCGGCCGTGCAGGTCTCGCTCGGCGCTCTCCGAAGTGGCGGGCGCTACATCGCGATCGGGAAAAACGATATTTCGGAGGATCAGAATCTGCCGATGCGCGCCTTCCAGAAGAACCTGGTGTTTGCCTCGGTCGATATCGATCGGCTCATGATTGCTGATCCGGGTGTGATCAAGCGAACGCTGAAAGCCATTTTCGCGCGTTTCGAAGACGGAACGCTAACGTTAGGGCCTTCCCGCACGGTGTCCGCGCGTGATGTCGGTTCCGCTCTCCGGGAGATGGCCGAGGCGCGGCCCATCGGCAAAACGTTGGTCGACCTTTCGGTCGGAGAGGTGGAGGTCGTGGAGCAGCCAGTCGTGCAGCCGATCATTAATCGGGAAGGCAGCTACATCGTGACCGGCGGGACTTCGGGTTTTGGCCTCGTCACGGGACGCTGGCTGGCCGATCAGGGAGCCGCGCGGATACTGCTCGTGAGTCGTTCCGGAAGAAAGGCCGAGGGCCTGGAGGAGACGATCCAGTACATCGAATCCAAGGGCGTGCAACTCGACATCATGGCAGTCGATGTGACCAACGCTGAACAGGTGAGGGGGCTCGTGGCGCACGCGCGCGCTGGTCGACACCCGCTGCGCGGCGTGTTTCACGGGGCCATGGTGCTCGACGATGCGATGCTGGTCGATGTCACGCCGGAGCGCTTGCATCGAGTCCTGCGACCAAAGGTGGAAGGAGCCTTGCAATTGGCCGCGGCCATTAAGGAAGTGCCGGATCTGGATTTCCTCGTCTTCTACTCCTCGATCTCCTCGGTCGTGGGAAATCGCGGTCAGACGAACTACGTCATCGCTAATGCGCTGCTCGATGCGCTCGCGCATAAGCTGCGGGCCGAGCAACTGCCCGCCTTGTCCATCAACTGGGGCGCTCTGTCCGAAGTGGGAGTGGTCGCCCGGGACGAGCACATCGAGATGGTGCTGGCTTCCAGCGGAATTACCGGTCTGACAAATCTCCAGGCTTTCACTGCTTTGGAAATAGCTTTACGCTCCGCAAAATCTCAAATGGGGGTATTTCTGGTCGATTGGGAAAAATGGAACGAGATCCATCCGCACCTGGCGGAGGACGCTCGATTCCGCGAGCAGCGCGTCCGCGCCGGTTCATCGGGCGGAGGCGGTGTTGCCGACGAGATTCGCGCCTCGCTGGCTGATCTTTCCCGGGGTCAACGCGTGCGCGCCCTCGAAGCGCACGTGCAGGAAGTCCTGGCGGCTACCCTTCGCATGTCGAAGGAAAACGTGCCCGTGAATCGCAAGATCAACGAAATGGGCGTCGATTCCCTCATGGTTTTAGAACTCAGCCTTGGCATCAAGGAGCGGCTGGGGCTGACATTTTCAGCGATGGAGTTCCTTAAAGGACCCAACATCGAGCAACTCGCAGCCATGGCCGAAACTCGGTTGTGGAGCAAGTGACGACACTTTGATAGAGTGACCCCTTCAGAAACATCGAAACGTGGAAAAAGCATTATCAGGAATAGATAGTCTCGTCGCCTTCACCAACACGTCCGGGCAGCGCGGTCGTGGCACACTGGTGCATATCTCGAGGTCTCTGGCCGTTTTCGAGGTCTACAATCCATATTCACTCATTCAGCTCAGTGAGGTGCTCCAGGAAGTCACCGTCATGCGCGGTGAGCGCGTGATCTACCGGGGCCGTGGCGTGGTCACCAGCATCGTGACTACCGGCGTCATGGTCATCGTGTCCGTCACGCTGATCGAGTCCTGGAACAGCTTTGATAATTTCGAACCCGGTGACGCTCTCAGCGGCGAATTTGAAAAATTCGTCCGCGATTGGGAGGAGGGGATCAATCTTTCCGACAGCTACCAACTCGTGGTCAACAAGATGGGCAACTTCCTCGCCGAGGCCAGTCGCTGGATCGCCGAGGCGGAGTCCGCCATCGTGGGAGATGCCGGCGCGGATTCGGAGAAGGCGGGCCAGTTCCGCTTTTCCATCGAAGATCCGGTCTCGGGTAAGCTGAAGAACCTGCTCAGCCTCTTCGAGGTCGAGGCCGCAAAGGTTCCGCCCGAGGAAGCCATGATCTACAAGGCTTTCGCCCGTCGCGAGATCCATCCGTACATGCTGTGCGCGCCTTTCGCCTACCGCTGCTATAACAAACCTCTCGGCTATGCCGGTGACTACGAGATGGTGAACATGATGTTGAAGGAATCTCCTTCCATCGGAAACAATGCCTACGCGCGTATTTTCCAGGAGGTCCAGACCGACGTGGCTGCCGCGGCGGCTCACCGCAATCGTATCGACATCCTCGAAAACGCGCTGGTGGAGGAAGCCACCCGGGTGATCGAGGAGGAGCAGCGCATCTTCACCGTGCTCACGGTCGGCTGCGGGCCGGCGGTCGAGGTGCAGCGATTCATTCGCAACCACGACGTGGCGAACCAGTCGGCCATCCATCTGATGGATTTCAACGACGAAACCATCGCCTATGCCAAGCAGCGCACGGCCGCTTCGGTGGAGGCTTCCGGTCGCACACCTGCGCTGACCTTCATCCAAAAGTCGATCGACGAGTTGTTAAAGGATGTGCACAAGGACGAAGGTGCCTTCCTGCCCACCTACGACATGATTTATTGCGCGGGGTTGTTCGATTATTTCCCGGACAATGTGTGCCGCAATCTCGTACACCTTTACTATCGCTGGGTGCGTCCAGGTGGTTTGCTGATCACGACGAACGTGCATCCTAACAATCCGGAGCGGTACTGCATGGAGCATCTGCTCGAGTGGTATCTCATCTATCGCGACGAGGCTCAGATGGAGACCCTAGCGCCCAAGGGTTCGAATCCTCATGTCTATGCGGATGCGACGGGTGTCAACGTCTTCATGCACAATCGTAAAGCAGAAGACTAATGGCAACGGAGGCCGCCGGCACTGATGGGGGACAACTCCTGTCCGCTTATCAAAAATACGACTGCAGGTTGCGGTACCGCTACCTGTTTGCCGCGCTCATCATTTCCATGGTGGGCGTGCCGGCGGGCTTTACCCTGGATGCTCTGATCTACCCGGACCGGGTGGGGCAGTTCTTTCTGATCCGCTTGGGCGTGGACGCCGCGCTGCTGGGGATTCTCCTCGTGCTCTACTTCACTAGGAATCTTTACAACCTGCTGCTGCTGAAATTTCTCGGCGTCCTTTCCACGCTCGTCATTAGTCTCGTCTTCTGTCTGATGATTTTCGTGACGGACGGGGCGAAGTCTCCCTACTACGCCGGCATCAGCCTGATCCTCGCGGCTATGTCCACCTTGCTGCCGTGGACGGTGGTGGAGACGGCTATCGCCTGTGTTTCGTCCTATGTCGCATATGTCTTAGCCTGCGTGGCTAATGCGGGATGGGCCGCGACGTTTGCGGAGCGCCTGCTTTATAGTAACTCTTTCTTCATCATCGTCACCGGATCGGTGGGTGTTGCTTGCACTTACTTCCTATCGCGCGCCCGTTTCGAGGATTTCAAGTTGCGTCATCGTCTGGACGAGCAGAACCGCGAACTCCAGGATCTCGATCGCCTGAAGACGCAGTTCTTTTCCAATGTTAGCCACGAACTGCGGACTCCTCTCACGCTGATTCTCGGTCCTTCGGAAACCCTACTCCAGCAGAGCAGCGATATGGATCGCGGCATGCATGAGAATCTCATGTTGATCCATCGGAACAGTCTGCGACTCCTCAAGCTCATTAATGACCTGTTGGATTTGACGCGTCTGGACCAGGGATCTGAGGCTTTGCGCAAACAAAGCTTCGATGCCAATCCCTTTCTCAAGGGAATCGTGGATTCCGTGCGGCACCTCGGTATGACCAAGCAGCTTCGTATCAAGACGGAGCCGGCGGATGCCTCGATGAAGATCGTGGCCGATCCCTCGCGTTTGGAGAAAGTCGTGGTGAATTTGCTGACCAACGCCATCAAGTACACGAAGCAGGGCGGCCAAGTGACCGTTCGCTGGGGACAGGATACGACGCAAAATTTTATTGAAGTTTCCGACACCGGGGTGGGTATTCCCGAGGAAGATCTTAGCCGTGTCTTCGACCGCTTCCATCAGGTGCGCAGCAATGCGGCGAATCAGACGCAGGGCGTCGGCATCGGTCTCTCGCTGGCTAAGGAACTCGTCGTGGCCCATGGCGGTGAGCTCACCGTGAGCAGCGTCGTTGGCCAGGGATCGACATTTCGGATTTCACTTCCGATCGAGGCTGCTCCGCAAGGTGAAGAACCCGCATTCCGAGAGGAAGCTCCCTTGTTGGTGGAATCCGTGCCATTGGCCGTGGTCGATGAGCCTTTTGAAAAGGCGTTCCGTTCCGCGGATCGCAGCTGGCGGAGCAATGAGAAGCTCGTGGAGGGCGATCTGCCCGTGGTCGGACAGGGAGACCAGACGATCCTCGTCGCGGATGACGAGACGGACATGCGCCAGTTCATCGTGTCGATGCTTTCCAGTAAGTATCGGGTCGTGCAGACGCAGAATGGCGACAACGTGCTCGACCTTGTCGCCAAGCATCAGCCTGATCTCGTGCTACTGGACTGGATGATGCCGGGCAAGGACGGCCTGAGCGTGTGCCGCGAGATCCGCGCGGAGGCCGCCTATCGAGATCTAAAGGTCGTGCTCGTCACCGCTCGTATCGACGAGAAGTCCAAGCTGGATGCGCTGGAGGCGGGCGCTGATGATTTTCTGACGAAGCCCTTCAGCAGCGTCGAACTAATGACGCGGGCGGCCAATCTGATCCGCGCTGCGCATTTGCAGAAGGACATTCGTCAGCGCAATGAAGAACTCACCGCAGCGATTCGTAAGTTGCAACTCACGGAAGCAAAATTGATCCAAAGCGAGAAGATGAATGCCATCGGCTCGCTCTCCGCCGGCCTCCTGCACGAGATCAATAATCCTCTTAACTACACGCTGACCGCGATCGACATTGCCATCCAGTTGAAGGATCAGCTTTCTCCGGACATGCAGGAGATCATCTCCGATGTGCAGGAAGGCATGGTGCGCATCCGTGACGTGATCACGCATCTTAAGAATTTTGCCTATCCCGAGAAGCCCGGCACGGAATCCACCTTCCGGGTCGAGGAAGCGCTCCTCTCCGCCAAGAAGATCGTCGCGAAGGAACTCGAAGAAGTGCAGATCGAGATCGATCTCGCGCCGGATCTGACCGTGTACGGACAGAAGACGCAGATTACTCACCTGTTCATGAACCTGCTGAGCAACGCGGGTAAGGCTCTACACGAGAAGCCACCCACCGGTCCGCGCAAGATCACCGTGCGCGGACGCACTGTCGAAAGCTCCCTCGTCATCGAGGTGCAGGACAATGGACCCGGCATTCCGGAGGAAATCCTCGGCCGGGTTTTCGAGCCATTCTTTACGACCCGTGACGTAGGCTCAGGCATGGGTATGGGCCTTAGCGTCTGTCATACCATCATCGAATCTCACCGCGGTGCCATCGACGTCAAAAACTCGGCCGATGGCGGCGCGATCTTCACCATCACTCTTCCACGCGAAGAAGAACCAGCCACTATATGTTGAACTCAGGCACCCAACCCTCATGCGAAATCCTCTACGTCGATGACGAAGAGAAAGCGCTTAAATACTTCCGAATGGCCTTCTCCCCGAAGTTCACCATTCATACCGCCACCTCGGCGAAGGAGGGGCTGGAGATCATTCGACGGCTCGGTCGTCAAATCGGTATCGTCGTCTCCGACCAGCGGATGCCGGAGATGCTCGGTGCGGAGTTTCTCGGCATCATTCGCCAGGAGTTCCCTCACGTGGTGCGTATCCTCACGACTGCGTACTCGGACCTCGAAAGCGCCATCGCCGCAGTCAATAAAGGCCACATCTATCAGTACGTGGTGAAGCCCTGGGAGGTGAAGGACTTTGGCATGGTGCTGCAACGTGCGGCCGACTATCACCATATCCTCACCGAGCGCAACCAGCTCCTTTCGCTCAAAATGAGCACGCTTCAGCGTATCCTCAGTGGAGACCGTCTGGTTTGGCTGCTTTCTTTCCAGAAGACTCTCGCTCCCGAGTATCAGGAGGTCTTTGGTCCGACGTTGCTGGCCTACATCGGTTCTCTCCCCGATCCAGCTCGTTTCCTCACTGACGCTGCCGGGTTGAGCCACTTCAACCCCAGCCAGATCATGCGGACGGAATACGCCAACGCGGAGAAGGAGCTCGCCGCACTCTCTCGCCCCGAGAGCCTGGAAGAGTTGCTGGCGCAGTTCAGCGCTGCTTTGGTGGAGAAGCACGGCTTTTCTGCCGACGGGGTTGGCATCGAGCAGATTGGCTCGGACGTGAAAATCAGTCTCTCATCGACGGCTAATTTTGATCAGGTTACGCGGCAGATTTTCGGGCTTTTGCTGTCGAAAACGACTGAAGATGCAGCCGTCCTTTACTTCCGGATTCTGCTCGCCGTTGCCGCCCAAAAGGGCGCGGTAACCCTCTCTCTGACAGCCTCGAACGAGAATACGGTGTTTACCTACCCAGCCATTGTTCAGTTGCCCACCACGCCGGAAGATGCGATTGATGCATTATATGAACGTATTTCCGCATGGGATGTGGCCAGCCTATGAGTAGCGAGACGGCGTTACCGCCGATGGGTCGAAAAGGGGTCCTTTTGGTTGATGACGAGCCGCTCACGACGAAGTATTTCGCGAGCTGGTTTTCGGCGCATTTCCCTGTCTTCGTGGCGAGTTCTTCCGATGAAGCGCTCAGAGTGCTCGAGGCCAATGCGGACAAGATCGGCGTGGTCGTCACGGACGAGCGCATGCCCGAGGGCAATGGGGTCAAGCTGCTGGAGGCTGTGCGTGTCCGCCATCCGCAGACCATCCGCATCCTGACGACGGCCTACATGGACATGGAGACGCTGCTGGAGGCGATCAATATCGGCTCCGTGTTCTCCTTTGTCGCCAAGCCTTGGGAGTTGAAGGAACTGGAGCGGGTGCTTTTCGATGCGCTACAGGTCCATCATAAGCAGGTGCGCGATGCTCACCTGATCGAGCGAAAGCTCGACGATCTGCGGAATCAGATCATCGATAACCATGTTTACGACATCGGCATCATTGCCGGTAAGCTCGGCCACTACGTTTACAATGCCCTGTGCCCGGTCACTTTCCTGCTCGATCAACTGATCGACGGTAAGATCGTCAATGACTACCCGCCGGAGTTTCTCCGCGACGTGCAGAGCCATGTGGCCGAGGTCGTCCAGACGCTCAAGGATCTCGACCGTGCCAGTGCTCCGCCGACCTCGTCGCTCTACGAGCAACTCGACTTCCGATCTCTCGTCGAGGACGCCGTGCAGCAGTCCGGCCTCAGTCGACAGGAACGCCGCTTGCAGGTGGAACTCGATTTCGCTGAGAACCTTCCGACGATCTACGGGATACGTCCCGAACTGGAGAAGCTCCTGCGTTTCATGATGGCCGAGGAGATCATTTCTCTGCCAGTGGACAGCCGTGTGCGCGTGAAGTGTGTTCCCCGGGTGGTGGATGCCGAGGTGCTGGGGCTGGAAGTGGAGTTCGAGGATTTCGTCCCGTTGTCTCCAAAAATTCAGGCGGAAAGCCTGCTTTATCCCTTCAATCTCCGCAGTGGCAATCCTCGTGAGTTTGGCATTTTCCTCGCCTGTTGCTACTTTATCGCTCGTCGCCACGGAGGGTCCCTGACGGCCCGCACGAAAGGCAACGACGGAGTTGTCTATTCGTTCTTTCTCCCCTATGATCCGCGCGAAACAGGCGATCCCACGGGAGGCTTGTTTGAAGGAATCTCCCTAGATCCATCGCGATAAACATGAAATTGGCCGGTGCACACCGAAGGCTGCTTGTCGTGGACGACGATCCCGTCGTGCGCAAGACGCTCGCCTTGTGCCTGAGTGACAACTATGACGTCACTACCGTGGAATCCGGCGAGAGCGCGATAGAAGTCTTTGAAAGCGAATCGTTTCCGGTAGTCGTTCTCGATTTGCGCATGGGCGGGATTTCGGGCATCGAGACCCTGAAAAAGCTCAAGGAACGTCAGGAGCCGCCCAGTGTGATCATCCTCACAGCTCATGGCAGCATGGAAACAGCGATTTCGGCGGTCAATCTGGGTGCGTTCAACTATCTGACGAAACCCTTCGATCGCGCTCACCTCCTCCAGGTGGTCGAGCAGGGCTATGAGGCCTACTCACGCCAGCGCGCCAGGGAGCAGGAGACCCGCGAGCGTCTTACGGGGATTCACGACGCATTTTTCGCGCATCTTTGCCATGAATTTAACACCCCGCTGAACGGGATCATTGGTTTTTCGGAGCTTCTGGCCGAGTCCGTTCCCGACACCGAGCATGCCGCTTGGGCTCGCGAGATCAGTGTATCCGGCGACCGACTGCATGAGGTGCTCATGGAGATGGTGGACTACATCAGCGTCTCTCACCTAGCCGCCTCCGGAGTGGAGGAGGAGTTCGTCCCGCATCAGCTCATTCAGTCCCTCAAGCAGACTTTCCACGCGAAAAACGTCCGAGTGGAGATCAATCCCGCCGATGCCCGCACGGTGAGGGGGCCTTCCAAGGCTGTTTTCATTCTGGCCCGCCAACTCGCGAAGATGGTGGCCCGGAGTTCGTCTTCCCTTCAGATCAACGTCCGCACCGACGATCGCTCGGTGGAAGAGCCGCAGATCCATCTGACGGTGAAGGCGGTGGAGGGCGCGGAGAAGGAAGTCAGCCCTCTCGATGAGGCGAAGTTGCTGCATCCTTACCGGGTGCACGAGGATTCCTTCCATCTGCCCAGCCTGGAGTTGGAACTGGCCACTCTTCGCAAGATCGCAGAGTACGCCGGAGGCGTCGTCGAGTGCCGTCGCACGCTCAAGGGCGAGACCCATTTCGCCGTGCGAATCCCGGTCAGCCACCCGGAAGACGGCGAGTAGTCGGCCTTCTGAGAACAGCCCGGGGTTGAACTCAAGCCCCGCTCTGCTAGCGTTTGCTGCTCTATGCGTCAGATGTCGTGGCTCAAAGGATGGCTCGGAGTGGAACTCGATCCCGTCAGTTGGAAGGAAAAAATCGTGTCGGGTGCCGGCGGGGTGCTTGCGATTTTCCTCGTCACTTTGATCAGCCAGGAAGCCCTGCATCTGACGGGCGCGGCGATGCTCATCGCATCGATGGGGGCCAGTGCTGTCCTGCTTTTCGCGGTGCCCCATGGGCAGCTTTCTCAACCCTGGCCGGTCGTCGCAGGGCATGTTTTCTCCGCTTTTATCGGGGTCTTCTGCGCGCAGCACATCGGAAACCTCCCGCTCGCGGCGGCCTGTGCGGTGGGCCTGTCCATCGGCGTGATGCATCTCTGTAAATGCATTCACCCACCGGGAGGGGCGACGGCTCTCACGGCGGTGATCGGTGGAGCCGGCGTGCACAGTCTCGGGTATTCTTTCGTCTGGTGCCCGGTGTTGCTCAACGCTCTGATCATGGTGGCGATCGCCGTGGCGTTTAACTCGCTTTTCAAATGGAGGCGCTATCCGGCTTTCTGGAACCGGCCGCCCAAAGCGGAGCCGGGTGATCAGGAAATCACTCACGAAGAGGTCGTGGCAGCTCTAGAGAGCTTTGACTCGTTTGTCGACATCACCGAGGAAGACCTCATCCGGCTGCACCATTTGCTTTCGCGACGGGTAACCTCGAAGCCCTAGTAGACGCGGCTCTTTTGCGCGCTTTCCGCTCGCGACCTTTGACCGGGCTGGTACTCTGTCTGTCTTCTGCATGATCAGATTTTCGCGCCCATTCCTTAGCCTCTTTCTGGGGTGCGCGATTTTCTGCCTGCTCGGACTTAGCGCGAGTGCCGAGGTCGTTCCTTCAGATGGAGGGGAGAGTGTTTTTCCTC
>Ga0247822_10002563_pt1 | contig 11631 bp, 14 predicted proteins | sample 13C_Cellulose_Da_FD_192423 | JGI IMG/M metagenome (GOLD analysis project Ga0247822, IMG submission 192423) | Soil microbial communities from agricultural site in Penn Yan, New York, United States - 13C_Cellulose_Day30 | ecosystem: Environmental > Terrestrial > Soil > Agricultural land | place...
CACCACGAGGCCGAGCACGCCGGGCTCGGCGGCGACGCGCCGCCCGACCTCTGCGCCGTAGTGCGGATAGTCGACCGAGGCCTCGTCGTTGGTGCCGAGATCGATGACCTCGTCCCCCTGCGCGCGCAGGACCTCCACCAGGTGCCGTTTGAGCGGCAGCCCCGCATGGTCGCAGCCCGCGTACCACTTCATCGCGCTCAGTCGCCCTTGTATCGCGCGAGCACGAGCGCCGCGTTCGTGCCGCCGAAGCCGAAGCTGTTCGACATCGCGATGTCGACCCGCTGCTCGCGCGCCTGGTTCGGCACGTAGTCGAGATCGCACTCGGGATCCGGCGTCTCGTAGTTCGTGGTCGGCGGCAGCACGCCGCGTGCGACGGCGAGCGCGGTGATGCCCGCCTCGATGCCGCCCGCCGCGCCGAGCGTGTGGCCCGTCATCGACTTGGTCGACGACATCGCGAGCTTGCGCGCGTGGTCACCAAACACGACCTTGGTCGCGAACGTCTCGTTCTTGTCGTTGAGGTCCGTCGACGTGCCGTGCGCGTTGATGTAGCCAACCGCGCTCGCTTCGATCCGCGCGTCCTTGAGCGCGAGCCGGAAGCACGCCTGCGCGCCCTTGTGCTCGGGCGCCGGCGCGGCGACGTGGTGCGCGTCGCTGTTCGCGCCGTAGCCGATGACCTCGGCGTAGATCCGCGCGCCGCGCTTCTTCGCGGCCTCGAGCTCCTCGAGGACGACGATGCCGGCTCCCTCGCCGATGACGAAGCCGTCGCGCTCCTTGTCGAACGGGCGGCTCGCCTTCTCGGGATTCGCGTTGTTCGTCGACATCGCGCGCATCGCGTTGAAGCCGCCGACGCCGAGGATCGAGATCGTCGCCTCGGTACCACCGGCGATCATGCCGTCGGCGTAGCCGTGGCGGATCGTGCGCATCGCTTCGCCGATCGAGTGGGCGCCGGTCGCGCACGCGGACACGTGCGAGAAGTTCGGGCCCGTCGCGCCGGTGCGGATGCACACCATGCCCGGCGCCTCGTTGATGATGATGTCGGTGACGAAGTACGGCGAGAACCCGTGGCGCGGCCCCTTGTGCTGGGTCGCGAGGTACGTGTCCTCGATCGTGCGAACGCCACCGAGGCCAGAGCCGATGTAGCAGCCCCAGCGTTCCTCTTGGCCCGCGGGGACCTTGCCACCGAGGCCCGCGTCCTCGACAGCCATCATCGCTGCACCGACGCCGAACTGGAGGAAGCGGTCGAGGTGCTTGAGCTCTCGCTTGTCGAAGAACTTCGCGCCCTCCCACCCCTTCACTTCACAACCGAACTTGGTGGCGAAGTTGGTGGTGTCGAACTGCGTGATGGGCCCCGCACCGCTCTTGCCCGCGAGCAGCGACGACCACGTAGTTTCGAGGTCGTTGCCGATCGGGGTGACGAGGCCGATGCCGGTGATGACGACGCGACGCATGTCAGCTCCTTAGCGCGGGCGAGGCGAATCACAAAACTCGGCGACCCTCGCAGGGCGCCGAACGCCTCACTTGGCGTGGGTCTTGATGTAGTTGACGGCGTCCTTGACCGTCTTGATCTGCTCGGTGTCTTCCTCGGGGATCGTGATCTTGAACTCCTGCTCGAACGCGAGCACGAGCTCCACGACGGCGAGCGAGTCCGCCTTCAGATCGTCGATGAACGACGCCTCGGGGCGCAGCTGCTCGGCCGACACCTCGAGCTGATTGGTGATGATTTCCTTGACCTTGCTCTCGATCTCTTCAGGCGACATGGCTTTCCTTCGCTTCTAGCTGGGCCCTTGGGGCGACCGTTATTAGTCCAGAACTCTGCCTACATCAACATCCCGCCGTTGACGCGCAGCACCTGGCCGGTGATGTAGCTGGCCTCGGGGCCGGCCAGGAACGCGACCGCGTCCGCGACGTCCTCGGACCGCCCGATGCGGCCGAGCGGGATCTGCTCCATCAGCTTGGCGCGCGCAGCCTCGGGAAGGTGCTCGGCCGTCATGTCCGTCTCGATGAAGCCCGGCGACACGGCGTTGCACGTCACGCCGCGCGACGCGAGCTCCTTCGCCGTGGTCATCGTCAGGCCGAGCAGGCCGGCCTTCGACGCGGCGTACGCGATCTGGCCGCCGTTGCCCTGCTCGCCGACGACGGAGGTGATGTTGATGATGCGCCCGGCCTCCTTGGCCTTGAGGATCAACATCGACGCCGCGCGCAGGCAATGGAACGCGCCCGCGAGGTTGGTGTCGAGCACCTTCCTCCACTGCTCGTCGGTGAACCGCATCAGCATGCCGTTGACGGCGACGCCGGCGTTGTTGACGAGGATGTCGAGGCTGCCGTGGTCCTTAGCGATCGCCTTGATCGCGTCGGTGGTCTGCTGCGAGCTGGCGACGTCGAACTGCGAGAGCGCGGCCTGCCCCCCGACCTTCTCGACCTCCGCGGCGCACTCGCGCGCGGCGTCCTCGCGCGACGCGTAGTTGATGACGACCTTCGCGCCGCGGCGTGCGAGCGCGACGCAGATGCCGCGGCCGATGCCGCGCGAGCCACCGGTGACGAGCGCGACGCGCCCTGCGAGTGCCTTGTCGTTGATCGCCATCGTCGTGTCCTTATGCGGTGAACGCGTTCACTTCGTGGGGCTCGCCGATCGTCGTGACGCTGATCGCCGGCGAGATGCGCTTGACCAGGCCCTTGAGCACGGCGCCCGAGCCGAGCTCGAATGCGCGCGTGACGCCGAGCTTCGCGATCGTCTGGATCGACTCCTCCCAGCGCACCGACGCGGTGACCTGCCGGACGAGCAGCTCCTTGATGCGCGCGGGATCCTGCGTCGGCTCGGCGGTCACGTTCGCGACCACCGGCACGCGCGGCGAGGTGATCGCGACGTCGGCCAGCGCGGCCGCGAGACGCTCCGCGGCGGGCTTCATCAGCGAGCAGTGGAAGGGAGCGCTCACCGTGAGCTTCTTGGCGAGCTTCGCGCCTGCGGCCGACGCGAGCGGGATCGCGCGATCGATCGCGGCGACGTGGCCGGAGATCACGATCTGACCGCCGCCGTTGAGGTTCGCGGGCTCGACGGGCTCGCCAAGCTTGCTCGCCTCGGCGCACACGGCCTGCGTCCTCGCGAGGTCGAGGCCCATCAGCGCCGCCATGCCGCCCTGCCCGACGGGCACGGCCTCCTGCATGAACGTGCCGCGGAGGTGCGTGAGGCGCACGGCATCGCGCAGCGATATCGCGCCGGCGGCGACCAGCGCTGTCCACTCGCCGAGCGAGTGCCCCGCCACGATGTCGTATACGAGGCCCTTGCTCTCGAGCACGCGCGCCACGGCGATCGACGTGGTCAGGATCGCGGGCTGCGTGTGCTTGGTCAGCGTCAGCTCGTCCTCGGGCCCGTCAAAGCACAGCTTCGAGAGCGAGAACCCGAGCACCTCGTCCGCTTCCTCGTACGTCCGCTTCGCGACCTCGAAGTCGTGCGCGAGGTCGCGGCCCATGCCGACTCGTTGCGAGCCCTGGCCGGGGAACAGGAGCGCCGTCTGCATCGGCTGCTTCTTCGCACGTGGCACCCGGCGTGGGAAGGGGCGATCAACAGATCCAGGTGCGTGAAATGATTGATGCACCGCGCAGTGGACTGCGCACCTGCGACTCTTTCGCTCCGCGATCGTCCGGAGACGCATGCGTCTCGTCGCCGCGCCCGTGCTCGCGCTCCTCGCCATCGCCGCGTGCGGCAAGCCCGTCTGCGAGACCTACGCGGACATGGAGTGGAAGTGCGGGAACTATCCTGCCGACGAGAAGGCGATCACCATGACGCTGGCGCGCGCGGCCTGCGAGGCTGGTTCGACCTCTCCCATCCCCGAGGAGCGCGACGCGATGGCGATCTACGCGCACGAGGGCGACTGCGCCGAGCGCCACGCCAACGACTGCGCCGCCTACGCAGCGTGCAAGAACCGCCTGCGAGAAGCCACGCGCCAGGTAGCGCGCTGAAGGCGCGCGCTGGAAGGCGGAGCCGCCCAGCTCACGCACCGCGTGGCAGGACCTCGTCGTCGGCGACCGTGGTCTCCTCCTGCGCGCCCGCCACCCCGCGCTCGTCGCGCTCGAGACTCGCGAGCACCGCGTCGAAGAACTCGGACCAGCCGCCGCTCTTCGCCGTCTGTTCCAGCTGCCGGACCGCGGTGGGCAACACGAGCTTGCCCACCCTCACGGCGCGACCTTCACGTGCCGGCGCCGCACCTCGAACAGCACCGCAAGCAACCGCGCGCGCCGTTCGAGCGACAGGCGCGCGAACTTGTTCGCGAGCACGTCCCCCGGACGACAGGCGGTGAGCCTGAACTGCATCGCGCGCGCGTCCGCGCCGTGCAGCGTCATGAACAGCGCGCCGAGCTCGCACTCCTTGCGCGCGAACGCCTCGTCGGTCCGTTGATACGGCGTCATCGGCGCTTCGAGGATCGCGATCAGCTGCTCGTCGAGCGTCCGTGCCGGCGGCGCGACGGCGATCCCTTGCCGGCTTTCGCGCGAAGCGGAGCTGGTGATGGTGGCCATGATGTGGCCGCCTGTCGGACACACGCGTCCGCGGTTGCGTCCGAAACCTGCGAACGCCAGCTCCAACGCCGACGCCGACGCCGACGCCGACGCCCAGCCTCGCCTCGCCGAGCCCGAGCCCGCACGCGAACGAGCCTCTCACGCAAAACGACCACACCGATTCGAGAACGGGTCCGTACACGGTCCACACGGGGTCCGTCCGCTGTCAGTACGAATGCGACGGTGTTCGTAGGTGCTGCCGAAGCGAGCGCGCGGCGCCACGTAGCCCCTGGTGCTCTCTCGTCTCGACGGTGTCATTCCATCGTCAGTACATCGTCCGTTCCGGTTTCGAATCGAGGGAGCTCGATCCTGTCAGGGGGCGGGTGGGCCGACGCAGACGCGGCGCTCACGCGGGCGCCGGTGCGAGTGCGATGACGGAGCCCAACGCCCACCGGGCGCATGTGCGTTGCGACGCCGCGCGACGCCGGAGGATCGGACCCCGCGGCTCCTACTTCTTTCCGGGCTTCTTCCCGGCGGGCTTCTTCGCGGCTGGAGTCTTCGCGGCTGGCTTCTTGGCCGATCCGCTGGCCGACGAGGCCTTGGTCGGTTTCTTCGCAGGCAGGCTCTTGGCAGCCGCCTTCGCCGGGGCCGCCTTCGCCGCGGCCGCCTTCGCCGGGGCCGCCTTCGCCGCGGCCGCCTTCGACGGTGAAGCCGCTGCTCTCGACGGCGCCTTCGTCGTTGGTGCCGCCTTCGACGGTGCAGCCTTCGACGGTGCAGCCTTCGCCGGTGCAGCCTTCGCCGGTGCAGCCGCTGCTCTCGACGGCGCCTTCGTCGTTGGTGCAGCCTTCGCCGGTGCGGCCTTCGTTGGTGCAGCCTTCGCGGGTGCGGCCTTCGCCGCTGCCGCCTTGCCGGTGGCCTTCGGCGCGCGCGACGTGGGCGCCTCGTCGGCGGGCGCCGGCTCGGCCAGCTTCTCGACGGGGATCGCGCCCGCCTTGATCTTCTTCGCCGCGCCGTTGCCCGTGGCGGGCGCCGGCTCCCGCTTCTTCGGCTCCGGGTGGATCTGGATGAGATCGAGCGGCAGCGACGCAGCGCGCAGGATGTCCATCAGCTTCTCGGCCGAGACTTCCTTGGGCACGGCGAAGTAGGCGCGGCCGGGCTCGCCCTCGCGCGGCGCCCAGGCGCCCTCGCACACGACTCGCTGGCCCTCACACGCGCGGGTCAGCGCTTGGAACGCGTCCTGGACGTCGGCGCCGGCGTGCGGTGCGTAGTCGACGATCATCGCCCAGCGACCGCCGTCCTCGACGATGCGCGTCGAGATCTGCTTCCACGGCGTGCCGCTGCGATCCCACGTGAGGGGTTGCTCGTTGCCCGTGGGACTGACGACGATCGTGTCGCCCCAGGTGGGTTTGGCATGCATGAACGGCACGTTGACCAGCTTGACGATCCGGCTGCCCACCGGAGCGCTCGCGGGTGCAGGCCCGAGGTCCTGCGCCCAGGGCGTCTCGGTATCCTCGCCCTTGTTGGTCAGACACACCTTGATCGGCTTCGACTCGACCATCGCGGGACCATCCTATCCCAGGGCGCCGAGCGCGGAGGCCAGCTGCGCGGGGAGTGATCGCTCCGCGAACGAGGCGGCCGCGCGGATCGCACTCGCGATCGCCTGGGCGTCCGACCGGCCGTGGGCGATCACGGCCGGCTTCGACACGCCCGCGAGCAGTGCGCCGCCGATCTCCGTGTAATCGATGCGCTTGGCGAGGCCGCGCAACGCCGGGCCGACCAGCGCCGAGCCCAGGCGCGCGAGAGGAGTCTTCTCGAGCTCCTGGCGCACGAGCCCGAACATGCCTTCCGCGATCCCCTCGCATGTCTTGAGCACGACGTTGCCGGTGAAGCCGTCGGTGGCGATCACGTCGACGGCGCCGCGAAACAGATCGCTGCCCTCGACGTAGCCCACGTAATGGAAGGCGCCCTTCGCCGCGGACAGCAGCGCGTGCGCCTCGCGCGTGAGCGGCGTCCCCTTGCCGGGCTCGGCGCCGTTGGACAGCAGCCCCACGCGAGGGCGCGCCCGCCCGTGCACCACGTGATCGTACGCGGCGGCGAGCACCGCGAATTGCGCGAGGTGCGCAGGCCGCGGCTCCGTGTTCGCGCCCGCATCGCACAGCACGAGCGGACCCGAGGGTGTGGGCAGCACGGTGACGATCGCCGGCCGCTCGACGCCGGGTAGTCGCCCGAGCACGAACAGCGCGCACGCGAGCATCGCACCGCTGTTTCCCGCGGACACGACCGCATCGCCGAGCCCCTCGGCGACGCGCGCCACGGCGATGCGCATCGACGAGTCGGGCTTGTGGCGGAACGCCTGCGCCGGATGGTCCGTCATCGTGACCACCTCCGACGCATGCACGATCTCGATGCGGTCGCCCGAGGTACGTCCCGCGCGCGCGAGCTCGACCTCGAGGCGCCTCGCGTCGCCGACGAGCACCACATCGAGTGCGCCGCTGGGATGCGCGCGGACCGCACGCAACGCGCCGGCCACTTCAGGACCGGGCGCGTGATCGCTCCCCATCGCGTCGACGACGACCTTCATGGCCGCGCCGACCTCATCGCTTACTCTTCAGCGGTCTGCTTGGCGATCACGGTCTCGCCGCGGTACTGGCCGCAGCTCGCGCACACGCGGTGCGGAATGCGCGGCGCGCCGCAGTTGGAACAGGCTTGGGTCATCATGTGGTTCGCGCCGGACTTGCGCGCCCACGCCGAACGCTGCTGGCGGGTGCGGGTCGGACCGCGACGTCGTTTCTGAAGTGCCATGGCTAAATCTCCGGGGGGGCTCTTGTGCCAGGTCAGGAGGGCAATTTCAAGCCCTTGAGTGCAGCGAGGCGCGGATCGATGGGCTTCTCGCACGTGCAGGTGGCTGAATTCCGGTCGATGCCGCACTGCGGGCATAGCCCTTTGCAGTCCTCGCGGCACAGCGGCGCATAGGGAACCGCGAGCACGAACTCCTCGCGGAACAGCGGCTCGAGGTCGATGTGCTCGCCTTCATAGGGGAACAGGTCGAGATCCTCGGCGCCGACCTCGGCACCTTCCTCGCCTTCCGTGGGCTCCTCTTCCGCCGGCATCTCGTGCCGGGGCATGAAGGTGACACGCACGGGGTCGTCGATCTCGAGGCGCATCGGCTCGACGCAGCGACTGCAGGCGACGTTCAGGTGGCCCTTGAACGTGCCGTTCGCGAACACGTGCGAGCCCTCGCTGTACAGCTCGAGCTCCGCCTCGCCATGGCCCGCCTCGGGATCGATCCCGGGCGCACCGAGCGCATCGCGCATCGGCAGGCCCTTGACCCACTCGCTGACGAGCTCGCCGGGCACGGTGAACTTCCGGCGCGCCGGGAGGTCCCGGAGGAGAACTGCGTACGGTGGAAGCTTGGCCATGGGCGTGCCGCGGTTGGAGAACAGCGGAGTATAGGAACGCGATCCCAGCTGTCAACCGGTCGGAGTTTTCGGCACGATGACCGCGTGAGGTCGCTCGTCGCACTCGCCCTGGTGCTCCTTGCTTGCGGAGACGATCCGCCGCCGGCGCTGTCGTTCCCGGCGCTCGGCTCCCTGACCGATCCGGCGGGAGCCGATGGGTTTCGGTTCGGCGTCGCGACGGCGGCCACGCAGATCGAGGACGGCAACACCGCCACCGATTGGTACGTGTGGACGCAGCCCGTCGCCGACGGCGGCCTGGGCAAGGGCACGTTCGTCGGCGATGCCGTGCGCGGCTACACGCGCGTGATGGAGGATCTCGGGCTCGTCGCGGAGCTCGGCGTCGACAGCTACCGGTTCTCGATCGAGTGGGCGCGCATCGAGCCGGTCAAGGACCAGATCGACGAGACCGCGATCGCGCATTACCGCGCGCAGCTCGAAGCGATGAAGGCGATGGGCATCAAGCCGCTCGTCACCCTCCACCACTTCTCCAACCCCGCGTGGGTCGCCGACCCGCGCGACTCGGCATGCACCGCGGGCACGAGCGCGACCAACCTGTGCGGCTTCGGCGGCCCGGCGGGCGCGACGATCGCCGCCGAGATGGGCCAGCACGCCGCCCTCATGGCGCAGCGGTTCGGCGACCTCGTCGACGAGTGGGGCACCGTCAACGAGCCGATGAACTACCTCGTCGCGAGCTATGGCCTCGGGTTCTTCCCGCCCGGCCGGGCCTCGCTCCTCGACCTCCCCAAGTTCTCCGCTGTCGTGCGCGACTACATCGCCGGCCATGCCGCGATGTACGCCGCGATCAAGGCCAACGACACCGTCGATGCCGATGGTGATGGCGTCGCGTCCGCGGTCGGCTTCTCGATGCTGACCACCACGTGGTCCCCGTCGCGTACGAACAAACCATCGTCCAACCCCGACGACCTCGCCGCCGCCGAGCGCATCACCTACCTCCTCCACTACCTGTTCGTCGACGCCGCACTCCACGGCACGTTCGACACTAACCTCGACGGCACGCCCGACGAGAACCATCCCGAGTGGACCGGCACGATCGACTGGCTCGGCATCCAGTACTACCTGCGCGCCGGCGTCTCCGCCGACCGCCCGCTGCTCCCCGCCCCCGTCAGCGTCACGCCGTGCATCGGCGGGTTCGACGTCGGCTCGTGCCTCCCTGCCCTCGATCCCACGTTCTGCGTCCCGCACATGGGCTACGAAGGCTCGACCAGCGGCATCGAGGACATCCTCCTCGCCTTCACCGCGCGCTACCCCGGCCTGCCGCTCGTCGTCACCGAGTCGGGCATCGCCGACGAGACGGGCACCCGCCGCGCCGAGTCCATCGTGCGTGTCCTCGAAGCGATCAGCCGCGCCCGCGCCCGCGGCGCCGACGTCCGCGGCTACTACCACTGGAGCCTCACCGACAACTTCGAGTGGGCGGAGGGCTACGCGCCGCGCTTCGGCCTCTACACCGTCGACTACGCCACTTACGCGCGCACGCCGAGCGAGGGCGCGACCGTCTACCGCGACATCGTCCATGCGCGCAGCGTCACGAGCGAGCAGCGCGCGCGCTACGGCGGCGACGGCCCGATGTCGCCCGACCCGTCGTTCACCGACGAGTACTGCACCCACAACTGAGTGACGCAACCGGCGCGCGGCCCGGCCGACACCCGGGCGCATGTCGAAGCACGCGCACGCCAAGAAGGTCGATGGTCATGATCGCTCGAAGCCACCTCCTGTCGATGTCGACGTCCTGAAAGCGCGCGGGCAAGCCCGCCTGGTGCACGCGCATGTTGCCGATATCCCGTCGCAACGCATGCGGTTGCTCGAAGCGAAGCTGATGGGTGACCCGAGGCAGATTCGCCTCGCCGCTGCAGATTTCGAGCGAACGAAGCTGCTGCTCGAGATCGCGAGCGCGGTGATCACCTACGCCGTCATGCTGCCAGGAGGGGATGCGAAGGATCTCGTCGATGCATGCGAGGTGGCGCGACGCATCGCCAACGACTTGGCCGCCGAGGTAAGGAAGGCGCTCGAGATCGCGCATCGCCTCGAAGGCAAGGACGACGGCGCGCTCGCGAAGCTTCGCGGCGATGACAGCGCTGCTTCCGAGCCGGACCAGGTTCGTGCGCGCGCCGCGAGAAACACGCCTCTCGGACTGTGCGACGACTCGGAGCTCCAGCGACCGGACTCGCACGTATGTCCGCTCGGCGGGCCACAGCGAGCAGCGATCCGCGCGAAGGTCATCCTGCGTATCGGCTCGATTGCGGATGCGTGGAGAGATGCGATTCAAGAGAGCGCGCTAAACGCGGCACTCGCGGATCTCGCGGCTGACCACGGACTGCACCCGCTCCTCACGCTTCTGCTCGACGCAGGGAGTGCCTTCGTTGGCGGCAAGGCTGCCTCGGCATTGGTGAAGTACGCCGACCGCCAGACCGCAGAGCAGCTCGGCCTCGCGTTTCTGCCCAGTGACACGTCGTGGTCGATCATGCCGCTTCGGGCTGCGGCATTGAAACAGGGCGCGAGCACGCTGCCAAGCCTCGCCAAGAAACTCGCCGACCGCGCCAAGGCCGCAGCTGCATCCGCGCCGAAAACTCCCAACGACCTCCACCGTCAGGCCAACGAGATCGCCAGGTCCTGGCGGGATAACGCTCAGATCGACGTGGCGCAGTTGACGGACCCCGACCTGGTGACCCTGTCGGAAGGTCTCGACAGCACACCATTTGACCGTGCGTACTTCGACGCGAAGATGACGAGGCTCGTCACCGAATATCATCCGGTGGTCGCCCTCGGCACCGTCAACTGGACTGGACATCCACTTCGCCTCGCATGGGTCACGTCGGCAGGGCGCCCCGCTCGACTCGCGGCCGTTCGACCACGGCTCTGCGACCGAGTGGCGGGGTTCGCGGAGTGTGCCTTCGACGTAGCGCACGTCCTTCGCCACGATGGCAGCACGCGCTTGGATTTCGAGGCCTGGATCGATCCATCGCTGTACGAGGTCGCGCTGGCTCGTGGGTCCGAGCCCATTGGTGTCGATGCGAAGGACGCGCGCTGGGCGACCTCGCCGATACCGTGGACCGCTCCCGACGATGACGAAGGCTTGACGCTACTGGGGCTCCACCTGGGGGAGAATCTGAAGTGATGTCGGCGAAACGCAAATGGGTGATCGCAACCGCCTGTCTCTCGCTCCTCCTCGTGGCTTCGACGGCCTACATCGCGCTTCTGCGCAAGCGCATCGAGCGTGCAACCCGCTACGTCAACGCTGGGATGTCCAGTGTTGCGTACGTGTGCGAGGTCACCGCGGCGGCTCTCAAGAACCCGAATGCTAGATATCCACCGATACTGGATGTGGCCGACGCCTGCATGGACGTGCCCGGTGACTCCGAGCTCGATCTTCGCCGGCAGGAGCTTCGAGACCAGGACTTCGGCGCGGTCGCACGGCGACTCGAGCGTCACATGGAGCAGCGGCTCTTGCCAATCTGGGGCACGCGGGAGCCCTACGGCTTCGACGAAGCGTACTTGCCGAAGGGGTTTCGCGACGACTGAGAGTCGCAACCGTTGCTGAGGCGTGTCGATACGCGGCGCCATGTCCGACTCTATCGAAGTCGCTTCTCAGAACTGGATGTCGTTGTGGCTCGCCGCGATCCAGGCCCGGATCGACGCAGCGCTCTGTGACGCCGCGGGCGCGTGC
>Ga0247822_10002568_pt1 | contig 11614 bp, 13 predicted proteins | sample 13C_Cellulose_Da_FD_192423 | JGI IMG/M metagenome (GOLD analysis project Ga0247822, IMG submission 192423) | Soil microbial communities from agricultural site in Penn Yan, New York, United States - 13C_Cellulose_Day30 | ecosystem: Environmental > Terrestrial > Soil > Agricultural land | place...
GCCGCTCGCGGCCAGCGCGGCGAGCGTCAACACCACGAACTTCGTCCGAACTGACTTCATGAGCTTAATCCTGCTGCTGCAGCCCTGGCAGCGACGCGCTTGCGTCGATGCCGAGCGTTCCCGCGACCTGAACGGCGCGGGACCTAATGGAATTGGGAACCTGGGGGTCCGCGGCAATCGCTGCGAACAGGCGGCCAGCCTCGGCATTCTTGTTCTGCTTCATCAGAGCAAGAGCCGTCATCTCGCCAGCGCTTCCGAACCAGGGATTGCCTGCCTTCGACAGCGGCGCCAGCCGGGCCACGACGTCCTCCGGCTTGAGCGTGTCGAACTCGAGAGCCGTCAGCCGCACGGTGGCCAGGTCGCGGAAAGGCTCTGCAAGGCTCTTGTCCGCTGCCAACGCGCGATACTTAGCGATCGCGGCGGGCCGATTGTTCTTCTCGAGCGCATAAGCCGCGTCCGTCAGGGACGCTGAAGCGCGGACAACGTCGCTATGCGACTTTTCCAGCTCGGCGATGCGCTGCGGCACCGTCTGCTGCTTGCCGGTCGAAATGTCGGTGAGAACGGAGTGAAGTTGCTCGGATTGATCCGCAGCGTCGCGGTTCTGGCGTTCTTCCCAGTAGATCCAGCCGCCAACGGCAGCGAGGAACAGGACGAGCGCCGCGGCAAGCCACTTGCCGTACGACTTGAAGAAGTCGGTAACCCGATCGCGGCGGAGGTTCTCCTCGACTTCTTGAAAGAATGTGTCGTTGCTGTCCGTCGGAAGCGCCAAGACTGCCTCAATATGAAGTGACCGGGAAAATCGGTGCCGGCGCTTCCTCATCCACCCCAGATGAACGGAAGCTGGCGGCGAATCGTCTAGCGGCTAAGCGCTGAAAGGCAAAGGCCTCACGAGCCCTTCGGCCGATAGGTCTGATCGGCCGACGGGAAGGCCCGCGAACGGACCTCCGCGGCATAGGTTTCGGCGGCCTTGCCGATCTGCTCCGCCAGATTGTCGTAGCGCTTCACGAACCGGGGCGTGCGCTCGAACAGTCCGAGCATGTCGTCGGTGACGAGGATTTGCCCGTCGCACTCCGCCGAGGCGCCGATGCCGATAATCGGGACGGCAATCTTGCGCGAAACGGTGGTCGCCAGCTCTTCCATCACGCCTTCGAGAACGATGGCGAAGGCCCCTGCGTCGGCGATTGCCTGCGCGTCGGAGAGAATCTTGTCGGCTTCGGCCTTGCCACGTCCGCGGGCACCGTAGCCGCCGAGGACGTTCACCGCCTGCGGCGTCAGCCCCACGTGGCCGACCACAGGAATGCCGCGCTCGGTCAGGAACCGGACCGTGGGGGCCATGGCCGATCCGCCTTCCAGCTTCACGGCGGCACAGCCGGTTTCCTTCATCACCAGCGAGCAGGCGTCGAAGGCCTGCTCCGGAGAGCCCTCATAGGATCCGAACGGCATGTCGACGGCCACGAGCGCATGCCAGCTTCCGCGCACCACAGCTGCCCCGTGCGCAATCATCATGTCGAGAGTGACGGGGATCGTCGAGGGAAGCCCGTAGATGACCTGACCCAGGCTGTCGCCGACCAGCAGCAGGTCGCAATGCGCGTCCAGCAATTGCGCCATGCGCATCGTGTAGGCCGTCAGCGCGACGATCGGCTCTTCGGTCTTGCCGTCAACCTTACGTGCCCTCAGCGAGGGCGCGGTCATCCTCTTGCCGGGAACAGGCGTCGGCGTGGCACGGCTCGTCGCCGTATCGATAGTGAAGGTCGACATGGCCGCGGCTTCTAGCTGTTTGCGGCCGCGACCGCCAACAAACCTAGTTCAGCCAGCCTCGCTGCCGCGAATGGCGAGCAAACCAGAAGATGGTCCAGGTGATGGCGATGATGATCAGCCCGAAGGCGATCTCGCCTGTGCTCACCAGGTCGCTGACGGCTGGAACGACGAAATAGGGCAGGAAGGTGAAGACGCAGGCGGTGAGCGAGACCAGCAGCAATGGCTCTGCGAGCTTGCGTCGCAAGAAGAGGAGCACTGCCCCTGCGAGCCCGACCCAGACGGCGATCGCGTAGGCCGCGACTTGCCACGTCGGTCGTGCTTCCATCAAAGCGCGCTGGTCGAGCGGCAAGGAGGCCGGGTCGCTTGTGACGTCCATCACATAGCCGGCACAGCCGATCAGCATGAACAGGATCGATGCGATGGCCGCGAGTTTGAACCAGCTGGCCAGCGGCTGCGGTGCGTATTGATCGTCCACTTGCCCTCCACTCGATGCGGCGGGGAGACTGCCTCCGCTGTTCGGTCGAGGCAAGCCTCCAGCAACAATCTCGTTCCGCGTGCGTTACGGCGGCCATGGATCGATTCTTTACGCGCGTATCGAGCGGTATTTCGGTCGCGGCGGGGCAGCCGCTTACCTTTCTGCTCGCGATAGCCATCATCGTGGTTTGGGCGGTCACCGGGCCGCTCTTCCATTTCTCAGACACGTGGCAGCTGATCATCAACACGGGCACGACCATCGTGACCTTCCTGATGGTCTTCCTCATCCAGAACACGCAGAACCGTGACGCGGCCGCCATGCAGGCGAAACTCGACGAACTCTTGCGCGCCGTGGGCAAGGCGCGCGATCAATTCATCGGGGTGGAGCATCTTACCGAGCGTGAGATCGAGATGATCCGCCGCGCGCTCGAACGCGAAGTGAAGGATCCGAACAGGAAGACGGGAAGCGCGAAAGGGACCGTAGATCGGCTACTCGACCGCTTCTAAGCGTGTGGACGGGGGAATATTTGCTTTGAGTGCTAAGGCATCTGAAATAGGTGGTCTCTACGGGGGTGGAGTCTGCCGGGAGTTCGTGCCGGTGAGTTGGGATCAGCCGCGTTTTGTCTAGCCTCGAATCCATCTCTGAGCAGCAGCGTTTCCAGCTGCTCATCAACTCGATCACCGATTACGCCATCTACATGCTCGATCCGACGGGCCTGGTGGCGACGTGGAATCCAGGGGCCGAGCGGTTCAAGGGCTACTCGGCGGATGAGATCATCGGGCGATCCTTCTCCACCTTCTTTACGCCGGAAGACCGTGCGGCGGGTGCTCCCGAACGCGCACTGAGGACCGCCCTCGCAGAGGGCCGCTTCGAGGCGGAAGGCTGGCGCGTACGCAAGGACGGAACACGCTTCTGGGCCAATGCCGTGCTCGACCCGGTGTTCGATCCCGAAGGTCACCACATCGGCTTCGCAAAGATCACCCGCGACATCACCGCGAAGCGGGACCAGGAGGTTGCGCTGTTCGAAAGCGAGCAGCGCTTTCGAATGCTCGTCCAGGGCGTTCGCGACTACGCCATCTACATGCTCGACACCGAAGGCCGCGTCACGAACTGGAACGCGGGCGCCCAGAACATCAAGGGCTATACGGCGGACGAGATCGTCGGCCAGCATTTCTCGCGGTTTTACACCGAGGAGGATCGCGCCCGTGGCGAGCCGCAGTTCGCGCTCGAAACCGCCCTTCGCGAAGGCAAATATGAGCGCGAAGCGCATCGTGTGCGGAAGGACGGCACTTTGTTCTGGGCCAGTGTCGTTCTCGACCCTGTTTTTGACGAGAAGGGCAAGCATATCGGATTTGCCAAGGTCACGCGCGACATCACCGAACGGAAGGCTGCAGAAGAGCAGCTGGAAGAGGCGCGCACCGCGCTTGTCCAATCGCAGAAACTGCAAGCGCTCGGCGAACTGACCGGCGGTATCGCCCACGACTTCAATAATCTCATGACCGTCGTGGCGGGCTCAGCGGACTTCCTCCTGCGCAAGCCCGACCTGCCCGACACGAAGCGCAAGCAATATCTGGAAGCGATAGCCGAAACGGCAGACCGGGCGACGACACTGACCAATCATCTGCTGGCCTTCGGGCGGCGGCAGCCGATCAAGCCGGAAGTGCTCGACCTCAATGTACGCCTCGACGCCTTGGCGGAAGTCTTGTCGCGGACCCTTGGCAACAGCGTGAATGTCAGGCTGGACCTGGCATCGGAGCCGTGCCGTGTGGAGATCGACGCCGCGCAATTGGAAACCGCAATCCTCAACGCCGCGGTCAATGCGCGCGACGCCATGCCCGACGGCGGGACCCTGACGCTGTCGACGCAGCCGCGTCATGAGAATGGACAGAAGTTCGTTGCCTTATCCATCGGCGATACCGGTTCGGGTATGTCTCCTGAGGTTCTGGAACGGGCTTTCGAGCCGTTCTTTACGACCAAGGACGTGGGAAAGGGCACGGGCCTCGGCTTGTCGCAGATTCACGGCTTCGCCGCTCAGGCTGGTGGCCGCGCCGAAATCCACTCGAAGCTGGGTGAAGGCACGACGATCACATTTATCCTGCCTCGCACGGAAAAGGATCCGGCAGACGTAGTGCAAGGTGAGAATCTTTCGGAACTGCCGACGGGGCTCAACGTGCTCCTCGTCGAGGACAATCCCCAGGTTCGGGAATTCGCGGAAGGCCTGCTGTTGGACCTCGGTTGCGAAGTCACGGCTGTGGACAGCGCCGAGCAAGCCCTGCGGCACCTTGGCAAGGGCGGCGCCGACCTCGTTCTTTCCGACGTGGTCATGCCGGGGATGAGCGGCGTCGAACTCGCCCGGCACATGCGGCAGGATTATCCGGCAGTCCCGGTGCTGCTCGCCACCGGCTACAGCGACGAGATCCTCAAACGCGGCTCGGAATTCGCAGTGCTCAGCAAGCCGTTCGGCGCCGCCGACCTCAGCAAGGCCATGGCGGCGCTACTGTCGGAGGCTAGACCGCGGCCTTCTGCTGCTCTGCGCGGGTGATCGCTTCCAGCACGATTTGGCGCGCATCTTCCGCCGTACCCCACTTGCCGATACGGACCCACTTCTCGGCTTCCAGATCCTTGTAGTGCGTGAAGAAGTGCTCGATCTGCTGCAGCACGATCGACGGCAGGTCCTGCCGCTCGCCCACGTCTGAATAATATGGGAAGGTCGAGTCCACCGGCACGCAGATGAGCTTCTCATCGCCGCCATGCTCGTCTTCCAAATTTAGCACGCCGATCGGACGCGCGCGGACGACGCAACCCGGAACGAACGACGAACGCGCGATGACGAGAGCGTCGAGCGGGTCGCCATCCGGCGAAAGCGTGTGCGGCACGAAGCCGTAGTTCGCCGGATAGCGCATCGGCGTGTGCAGGATGCGGTCGACGAACAAAGCGCCCGACTTCTTGTCGAACTCATACTTCACCGGTTCGCCGCCGACGGGCACCTCGATGATGACGTTCAGGCTTTCGGGCGGATTGTCGCCGACGGGAATCAAATCGATATTCAAGGGAGTGGTGCTCCAATACGAAAGAGACTGAGGCCCGCGAACAGTGCCGCCAGGCTCAGGATGACCGAGCCCAGCATGTAAACTGCCGCAGACCAGTAAGCGTGGCGCTCGATTAGCAGCACTGCATCAAGACTAAAGGCCGAAAATGTCGTGAAGCCACCGAGCACGCCGGTGGTCAGGAACAATCGAACGTGCTGCGGTATCCCGGCGCGCGATGCGAAATAGCCCGCGAGCAGGCCCATCAGGAGCGAACCGAGTATGTTCACGATGAGGGTGCCATACGGGAAACCGACGCCGAACAGCCTCGCGGAAGCCTCGTTCACGCCATGGCGCAATGCCCCGCCGATTCCCGCTCCGGCAAAGACGATAAGATAGCCCATCAGCCCCTCCGGACGAGCCAAGCACCGAACAGCACGAGCGCGACGCCGGCGATCTTCTCAAGGCTGACCGGTTGCCGCGCGAGGCCGAGCAAGCCGAAATGGTCGAGAACGATCGCGCCGATAAGTTGCCCGCCGATTGCGGCGGTCAGCAGCGGCCCCACGCCGATCCGAGGCGCGCCGAACGCGGCAATGGCTACGAAGAAGGCTCCGTAGAAACCTCCGAGCCAGGCGTACCACGGGACCGCCTTCAGCTCCGGTGCGAACAATCGGCCCGACGTCGTCGCGACGATGGCACCTAGCCCCACCGTCCCGACGACGAAGGAAATGAAGGCCGCAACCACCGGCGATCCCGATGCCTTGCCGAGAAGCGCATTGGTCGGCGCCTGCACGGCCATCAGGAAGCCGGCGAAGAGCGCCAGGAGGAGCGTGAGCGAGGCTGCGTTCATGCCTCGCCCCTTGCCGGTTTTACTGTCCGAAGTCGAACAGGTCCCGATGCTGGCGCGGATTGGACCGCAGATATTGCGGCGGCGCCTTCACCTTGCCGCCGAGTTCGGCAGCCGCGTGCCAAGGCCAACGAGGGTCGAACAATATGCCACGAGCGAGAGCGACCAGGTCCGCATCGCCGGTGCCGACGATGGCCTCCGCCTGCTCGAACTCGGTGATCATCCCGACGGCCACGACCGGAATGCCGACAGCCTGCTTGATCGCGCGGGCGAGGGGCACCTGGTAGCTTGGGCCGACCGGGATCTTCTGCGCTGGGTGAAGTCCGCCGCTCGACACGTGGATGGCCGCGCACCCGCGCGCTTCGAGTTTCTTCGAGAAAGTGATGCTTTGCTCGATGTCCCAGCCGCCATCGACCCAATCGGTCGCGGACAGCCGGACGGTCACTGGCCGACCTGCCGGGAACGCGGCCCGCACGGCATCGAACACCTCCAGCGGAAACCGCATGCGGTTCTCGAGGCTGCCGCCATATTCGTCCGTCCGCTGGTTCGACAGCGGCGACAGGAACTGATGCAGCAGATATCCGTGCGCCGCGTGGATTTGCACGGCGGCGAGCTCCAGCCGGGCCGCCCGCTTCGCCGCACCGGCAAAGGCCTGACGAACGCGATCGAGGCCGGCGCGGTCTAGTTCCTCGGGCGGGTTTTCGCCTTCTGCGAACGGGATGGGCGAGGGGGCAACGGTCTGCCAGCCATTCTCCTGACCGGGCGCAATTTGCGCGCCGCCGAACCATGGCTTGTCGGTCGACGCCTTGCGGCCTGCGTGGCCGAGCTGGATCGCGATCGGCATGTCCGACCAGCGGCGCACGCTTTCGAGCACGCGGGCCATCGCCGCTTCATTCTCGTCCGACCACAGGCCCGTGTCGCCGTAGCTGATGCGGCCTTCCGGCGTGACGCCTGTCGCTTCGATGGTCAGCAACGCGGCGCCCGACAGCGCAAGATGACCGAGATGGATCGTGTGCCAGTCGGTCATGCATCCGCCCTCGGCCGAATATTGGCACATCGGCGCAATGACGATGCGATTGGCGAGTTCGAGGTTTCCGACTTTGAGCGGAGCAAAGAGCTTGGACATGGGCGGCCTTATTCGACGAGAGCGGGTTCGGATTGGCGGACGGCTTCCATCAGCAGCTCGTAGGAGCGCAGCCGTGCCTGGTGATCGTAGATTTGCGCGGTCACCATCAGCTCATCGGGCTTGTGGCGCTTTACAAACGCAGCAACCTGCTCCCGCGCCTTGTCCGGACTGCCGATGGCGGAGCAGGACAGGACGCTTTGCAGGATCGCTCGAGACTGCAGCGGCAACGTGTCGGCATATCCCGCTTGCGGCGGCGGAAGCTTGGTGGGCTGACCGGTACGCAACGCCACGAACGCCTGTTGAATCGAGGTCGACAGCAGCTCGGCTTCCTCATCGGTGTCGGCAACGAAGGCGTTGAAACCGAGCATCACGTAGGGGCGATCCAGCTGCTCTGAAGGCTGGAAGCTCTCGCGATAGACACGGAGCGCCTCGTCCAGCATCTGCGGCGCAAAATGTGAGGCGAAGGCATAAGGCAGGCCGAGCACGGCGGCGAGCTGAGCGCCGTACAGGCTCGAGCCGAGAATCCACAGCGGAATGTCATGACCTTCACCGGGGATCGCCCGCACCCGGCCGTTCGTTCCTTTGAAGTAACCCTGAAGCTCTAGCACGTCCTTCGGGAACTGGTTTTCGTCCGCGCTGAGGTTGCGCCGAAGCGCATAGGCGGCCGCCTGATCGGTACCCGGCGCCCGCCCAAGACCTAGATCGACGCGGCCAGGATACAGCGCATCGAGCGTCCCGAACTGTTCCGCAATGGTCAGGGGAGCGTGGTTGGGAAGCATGATGCCGCCAGCACCAATACGGATCGTCGAAGTCCGCGTCCCCACATAAGCGAGCCCGACCGCAGTTGCCGCACTGGCGATACCGGGCATCGAATGGTGCTCTGCCATCCAGAAGCGGTTGTAGCCGAGCTTTTCGGCGTGACGGGCAAGTTCGCCGGACTGGATCAACGCCTGCCGGGCATCGGCTCCCTCGACGATAGGCGCGAGGTCGAGGACGGAAAGTTTGGTCATGGCGGGCAAATGGGCGGGGCGCCCTTTTATTCAAGCGACGGCGCTTATTCGTTGTGCGCTGCGGCCTCTCTTTTGTCCGCCGGTCCCTTCAGTTCCTCATCGTCGAGATTTCCCAGACGCTTCAACGGAGACATGATCCAGAGCGTGCCGATGGTAACCAGGGTCAGGACGACGGCTACGTCGTAACTTCCCAGACCGACCGAAGCGCCGATCGCGCCGGTCACCCACAGGCTGGCCGCGGTCGCCGTGCCTTTGACGCTGTCCTGCTGGCGAAGGATCGCGCCACCCCCGATGAAGCCCATGCCGGTGATGATGCCCTCCATGATCCGTGCCATGGCCTCCGGCTCGCCGACGATGAATGTTTCGCAGGACTGGACGAAGCCGCACGTCGCTACGGCGACCAGCGGAAAGGTCCTCAGTCCTGCGCTGCGTTCTTCCTTTTCGCGATTCCAGCCGATCGGGATGGCCAGCACGTAAGCAACGAGCAGCGCAACGACATGCGGGAGCATGTCGAACGGGTTCGATCCGAAGACGTCGTTGATCATCCAGCCGTAACGTGACGGGCCAGAAATGGATGCGCGGGTGCGATCTCCAATGCACCCGTCAAGCGCTCCGTTCAGCCAAAAAGATAAACAGCCGTAGGGACTTTTGGCGGGGCGAGCGCGTTCTCAGGGCCGAAAACAAGAGGATGCACCATGGCCGACAATCCAGAGTTCGGATCGTCTTCACAGCAGCGCGTTTTGATCGGCGCCGGGATCGCTGCGGTGGCCGCGGGCGCAGCATTTGTCTGGGGACGCAGGATGAAAAACGACGATGATCATGAACTTATCAGCGATGCACCGCCGCATGTCCTGCGGGGTGATGCTAAAGACGCGGAGACGGGAGACGATACTCTCGTCGGCCGGACAGTCACGATCGGCAAGCCGCGCCAGGAAATCTACGATCGCTGGCGCAATTTCACTCGCTTTTCCGACTTTATGGAAAATGTGAACGCGGTCGAGGATCTGGGCGGCGGCCGCTCGCGCTGGTCGATCAAGGGCCCGGCCGGCAAGGACGTCGAACTCGTCACCCGCATCGTCGAGGATGTGCCCGGACAGCGGATCGCGTGGGAAAGCGAGGACGAGTCCGACATCGACACGGCTGGCGTTCTGGAACTGACTGACGCGCCCCCGGGCCGCGGGACCTACGTTCGATTGCTGATGAGCTACGACCCGCCGGGCGGCGCTATCGGCCGCGGCATCGCCAAGCTGCTTCAGCGTGAGCCGAGCCTTCAGGCGCGTCGCGACCTTCGCCGGTTCAAGCAGCTCATGGAAACGGGTGAGGTGGCGGTGAATGCGTCGCCCTCAGCGCGCCGTTCCGAACGCCCCACAGAAGCCCGGATTTAAGGAGTATCTCATGCGTGCAGTAACCTGGCACGGCCGTCACGACGTCCGCGTCGACAGTGTTCCCGACCCGGAGATCGTCAATCCGCGCGACGCGATCATCAAGATCACCTCGACGGCGATCTGCGGTTCCGACCTTCACCTCTACGACGGCTACATTCCCGGCATGCGAGCCGGCGACATCCTGGGCCACGAGAACATGGGTGAGGTCGTCGAAGTCGGCCCGAAGAGCAGCCTCAAGAAAGGTCAGAAGGTCGTCATCCCCTTCACGATCAGCTGTGGCGACTGCTTCTTCTGCAAGAAGCAGCAATACAGCGCGTGCGACAACAGCAATCCTGCGGAAACCTCCGACGCGTCGGAGATCATGATGGGCAAGGCGATGGGCGCCGCGTTCGGCTACGCCCACCTCACCGGTGGCTATGCCGGCGGGCAAGCCGAGTATCTTCGAGTGCCTTATTCCGACGTCGGCCCGATCGTCATTCCGGACGGCGTCGAGGACGACAAGGTCCTGTTCCTGTCCGACATCCTTCCAACCGGATGGATGGCGGCGGAGAATGCCGACATTGAGGACGGTGACACGGTCGCGGTCTGGGGCGCCGGTCCGGTCGGTCTGTTCGCGATCCAGTCCGCCTTCATACTTGGCGCCCACCGCGTGATCGCAATCGACCATTATCCTTCGCGCCTAGCGCTGGCGAAGCAAATGGGTGCCGATGTGCTCGACTATAATGAGGTCGATGTTCGCGCGGCTCTGACGGAGATGACCGGCGGGATTGGGCCGGACGCCGTCATCGATTGCGTCGGCATGGAAAGCCACGGGATCGCGATCGACAATATCGCCGACACGGTGAAGGCGCACATGTTCCTCGGCACGGAACGGCCGCACGCTCTTCGTCAAGCGATCCTCGCCTGTCGCAAGGGCGGACGGGTCTCCATCCCCGGCGTCTATGGCGGGTTCGCCGACAAATTCCCGCTCGGTCAGATGATGGAGAAGGGGCTGTCCATCAAACAGGGTCAGACCCACGTGCAGAAGTATACGAAGAAGTTGCTCGACATGATCATGGAAGGCGAACTCGATACGACCTTCCTGATCTCGCACCATGCCAGCATCGAAGACGCGCCGGAGATGTATCGGAACTGGCACGACAAGCAGAACGAATACACGAAGATCGTCCTTAAGCCTGGGCTTGAAAAGGGCGAAGTCCAGACCCTCAAGGAGTTCGAACATGAGCCAGCGTAAGCTTGCGATCGTCACGGGTGCGTCCAGCGGTATCGGACTGGAAATTGCGAAACTTGCGGCCCAGGACGGTTATGACCTGGTGGTCGCCGCGGACACGCCGTTCGTCGAAGCCGGGCCGGCACTCAAGGAATATGACGTGGAGGTGGAGCAGGTGGAAGCCGATCTCGCCACTAAGCAGGGCGTAGACCAGCTATTGCAGCTCGTGGGCTCGCGCGATGTCGACGTCCTTGTCGCGAATGCCGGCCACGGTCTCGGCCACGGCTTCCTCGATCAAAGCCCCGATGAGTGGCAGCATGTCATCAACACCAACGTCACCGGCACGCTCCTGCTGATCCAGCCGATCGTCCAGCGCATGGTCGAGCGTGGCGAAGGCAAGGTGCTCATCACCGGATCCATCGCCGGGCATCTCGCCGGCTCGTTCCAGGCCGTCTACAATGGCTCGAAGGCCTTCGTGGACAGCTTCTCCGCCGCCCTCAACGAGGAGTTGAAGGACACCGGCGTGACCGTCACTTGCCTCAAGCCCGGTGCGACGGAGACGGAGTTCTTCCATCGCGCCGAACTTGACGACACCAAGGTCGGGCAGGCCAAGAAGGACGACCCCGCCGACGTGGCAAAGACCGGGTGGGAAGCGATGAAGAAGGGCGAGCCTGCAACGATCTATGGCCTGAAGAACAAGGTGCAGGTTGCAACCGCAGGGGTGATGACCGACGCGACGACGGCCAAGCTTCACCGCGCGCAAGCGGAGCCGGGTTC
>Ga0247822_10002569_pt1 | contig 11613 bp, 8 predicted proteins | sample 13C_Cellulose_Da_FD_192423 | JGI IMG/M metagenome (GOLD analysis project Ga0247822, IMG submission 192423) | Soil microbial communities from agricultural site in Penn Yan, New York, United States - 13C_Cellulose_Day30 | ecosystem: Environmental > Terrestrial > Soil > Agricultural land | place...
CGTGGCGAGCGCGCCGGCGACGCCGATCCCGACCGCGACGGTGGCGATCCGCCGGCGCCGGCCCAGGCCGCGATCGATCGCCGCGGCGACGGCGGCGACGTCGGGGAACCGATCGGCCGGCGCCGCCGCCATGGTCCGGCGCACGATCCGCCGCAGCCAGCCGGGCGCGCGCTTGCCGGCCGGCTCGGCCGGCGGGCCGGCGCCCTGAGCCTTGCGGCGCTGCGCGAGGTTGGTCTGGTCGAACGGCAGCTCGCCGTACAGCGCCTGCCACAGGCTGACCCCGAACGCGTACTGGTCGGCGCGGGCATCGACGTCGGCGTCGTCGATCTGCTCGGGCGCCATGTAGCCCGGGGTGCCCATGAACGCGCCGGTGACGGTGAGGTCGGCGGCGCCGCCGTCGCGGTGCTGGCTGCCGTCAGTGCTGCCGCCGGCGATCTGGACCAGGCCGAAGTCGGCGACCCGCACGCGCCCGTCGGTGCCGACCAGGACGTTGTCGGGCTTGAAGTCGCGGTGGACCATGCCGGCGGCGTGGGCGGCGATCAGGCCCTCGGCGGCCTGGCGGAACACCCGCGCGATCTCGGTCGGCGTGCGCGGCGCCTCCTTGAGCCAGCCGCGCAGGCTCTGGCCGTTCACCAGCTCCATCACGATGTACAGCTCGCGGGCGTGATAGCCGGCGTCGTGGACCGCGACGATGTTGGGGTGGACCAGGCGGGCCAGCGCGCGCGCCTCGCGCAGGGTGCGATCGCGCGCCCGCTCCGACACCGCAGAGCCGGCGAGGTCGCGGCGGAGCACCTTGACCGCGACCTTGCGATCGAGCTGCGGATCGTAGGCGGCGAAGACCACGCCCATGCCGCCGGCGCCGAGCCGCTGGACCAGCAGGTAGCGCCCGAGCCGCTCGCCCTCGGCCAGCGGCGGGGTCGCGGCCGGCGCGTGGGCGACCTGAGCCAGCAGCCGCTCCATGGTGTCGAGCGGACCGTCGGCGGTCGCGAGCCGGTCGAGCTCGGCGGGCACCGTGTCGTCGGTCGGGTCGGCCACCGCCCGACATCCTACCGTGATCAGTTGGCGACGTGGATCGTGACCTCGGCCGATAGCCCGGCGCGCAGCGGCACGCCGGTCGGCGGCGGATCCCAGACGATCTTGACCGGGACGTGCTGGACCACCTTGACGAAGTTACCGGTGGCGTTGTCGGGGGGCAGCAGCGAGAAGCGGGCGCCGGTGGCGGCGGCGATGCTGGCGACCTTGCCGTGGAAGGTGCGGTCGGGGAACGCGTCGATCTCGATGTCGACCGGCTCGCCGGGCTCGATGCGGTGGATCTCGGTCTCCTTGAGGTTGGCGACCACGTAGGTCTCGTCGGGCACGATCACCACCAGCGGCGTGCCCGGCGACACGCCCTGGCCGGGGTGGACGGCCAGCCGCGACACCGTGCCGGCGATCGGCGCGGTGACGTGGGCATGGGCGAGCTCGAGGCGGGCCTGCTCGACGGCGGCCGCGGCGGCGTCGACGCGGGCGTGGGCGAGCCGGGCCTGGGCCTCGGCGGCGCGGACCTGGGCCTCGACCGGGCTCGACTGCTCGAAGCGGCCCTCGGCGGCGGCGACGTTGGCCACGGCCAGCCGGCGCTGCTCCTGGGCGGCGGCGAGCTGGGCGCGCGCGGCGTCGGCCGCGGCCTGGGCGACCTCGAACGCGCTGCGGGTGTGCTCGACGGTGGCGCCGGGCAGGGCGCCCTTGGCCAGCAGCTCCTGCTCGCGCGCGAGATCGCTGCGGGTGCGCTCGAGATCGGCCTGGGCGCGGGCCAGCGTGGCCTGGGCGGCCTTGACCTGGGCGTCGGCGGTGCGCGCGCTGGCGCCGGACGCGCTGACCTGGGCCTGGGCCGACGACCGCCCGCCGGTCGACGACGCCCGCACGATCTCGACCTGGGCGTCGGCGGCCGCGGCCTGGGCGACCGCGGCGGCGAGCTCGGCCTCGGCGCGGGCGAGCCCGGCGGCGAGGTCGGCCGGCTCGAGATCGATCAGCGGCGCGTTGGCCTCGACGCGCTGGTGATCGGCGACGTGGACGGTGGCGACGGTGCCGCCGACCCGCGCCGACACCGGGGTGACGTCGGCGTCGACCATCGCGTTGTCGGTGCGGACCCGGCCGCGGGTCATCCACCCGTAGAACAGGTAGCCGCCGATCGCGAGGGCGGACACGATGGCGAGGATGGTGAAGGCCTTGCGGCCGCGGGTGGGTGGCATGGAGATCCTCACTCGGCGTGGACGTCGACTTTCGGGGCCGGCTGGCTGCGATCGACGCGCAGGAACAGGAGCAGGGGCAGGACCGCCAGGAACGTGCCGCCCTGGAGCAGGAACGCCTTCTCGAAGCCGAGCACCGCGCCCTGGGTCGCGACCGCGCCCTGCAGCCGGGCGACGATGCCGGCGTCGGACAGGCCGCTGGCGTGCATGGCGGCGACCTGGGCGGCGACCTCGGGCCGGAGCAGGGTCACGTGATCGCGCAGCGCGCTGGTCGCCTGCGCGGTGTAGCGGGTGAACACCGTGGTGACCACGGTCAGGCCGATCGAGCCGCCGATCTGGCGGAAGAACGAGTTGATGCCGGCCGCCTCGGCCAGCTCGTGGCGGGGGATGCGGCTGAGCGCGGCGGTGGTCAGCGGGACGAACAGGCAGGCGAACGCGAACCCGGTGACCACCAGCGGCACGACCAGGTCGGTGCTCGAGGTGTCGAGCGTGATGTGCGACAGCTGCCAGTTGCCGACGACGAACAGCAGCACGCCGACCGCGATGATCCACGCCGGCGCGACCTTGTTGTAGACGCGGCCGATGATCGGCGACGCCACCATCATCGCCAGCGTGCGGGGGATCAGGACCAGGCCGGCCAGGGTGGCCGGGAAGCGCAGGATCTCCTGGGTGAAGATCGGCAAGAGGAACATCGAGCCCATCAGCAGGCCGAACATGACGGTGGCGATCGCCGTGCCCGACGCGAAGGTCGGATCGCGCAGCAGGCGCAGGTTGACGATCGGCTGGGCGGCGGTGAGCTCGCGGATCGTGAACGCGGCGCCGGCGATCACCGCGGTGAACGCGGCGACCACCACCTGCGACGACTCGAACCAGTCCTGCTGGGCGCCCTCCTCGAAGAAGAACTGGGTCGCGCACACGAACACGGTCATGAAGCCGAGCCCGGCCCAGTCGAAGTCGGCCTTCATGCGGGCGGCGCGGGCCTGGTTGGCGGCGACCACGTCGTCGGGCTCGTGGACGTTGCGCCAGGTCAAGAAGATGCCGAGCAGGCCGACCGGCAGGTTGATGTAGAAGATCCACGGCCAGTGGTAGGTCTCGGTGATCCAGCCGCCGAGCACCGGGCCGAGCGCCGGGCCGAGCATGATCACCATGGTGAACAGCGCCATGGCCATGGCCTGCTCCTGGGGCGGGAAGGTCTGGCGCAGGATCGCCTGCTGGGTCGGCTGCAGCGCGCCGCCGCCGAGGCCCTGGATGACCCGGAACAGGATCAGCGCCTCGAGGCTGCGGGCCTGGCCGCACAGCGCCGAGCCGGCGACGAACACGATCAGCGACACCAGGTAAAACCGCTTCTGGCCGAACACCGCGCCGAGGAACCCGGTCAGCGGCATGACCAGCACCATCGCGATCATGTAGGCGGTCGAGACCCAGGTCATCTCCTGGAGGCTGGCGCCCAGCTCGCCGCGGATCGCCGGCATGGCGACGCCGACGATCGACGAGTCGATCGCCGCCATCAGCGAGCCGAACGCGATCGAGATCGCGACGACCCACTTGTTGACCGCGCGCGGGGGCACCGCGCCCGCCGTCATCGCGGTCATCGCCGGCCGAGCCCGTCGAGCAGGAGGTCGACCAGCGCGTCGACGTCGTCGGTGAAGCGGCGGCCGTGCTCGAGGCCGTCGAGGATCGCGGCGCGCACCGCCGCCGCCACCACCCGGACCTCGAGCGCGACCCGGGCCGGGGCGCGGCGGCGGCGACCGAGGATGGCGGTCAGCGACGCCCGCAGCTCGTTGACCACCGCCCGCTCCTTGTCGGTGAGCCGGCCCGGCGGACGCAGCTCGAACGCGATGCGCAGGAACGCCCGCCGCTCCTCCATCAACGTCAGGCAGTCGCGCAGGAAGCCGCGCAGCGCGGCCTCGAACGGCTCCTTGGCGTGGGCCTCGGCCGCGGCGCGCAGGCGCGGCACCAGCGCGGCGCGGCGATCGTGGAGCAGGGCGCGGATCAGGCCGTCGCGGTCGGGGAAGTAGTTGTAGACCGTCCCCACCGCCACCCCGGCCCGGCGGGCGATCTCGGCCATCGGCGGCGCGGCCAGGCCGTGCTCGTCGACGACCGCCTCGGCGGCGTCGAGGATGGCGGCGGTCACCGCCTCGCGCTGGCGCTCGCGCAGCGAGCCCGTCGCGCGCTGACTTGAACCGCCGTTCATGTGATGAATCTACGTTCAGATCGTGACCACGGCAAGCCGGCGCCGCCGGGCGGCGGCGCGCGCTCGGCGGCCGGCTCAGGCCCGGCGCAGGACCAGCTGGTGGTTGGTCAGGGTCCGCTCGGCGAACGCGGCCTCGGAGAACGCCAGGTACAGCGTCCACGTGCGCACGAACGGCTCGTCGAAACCGAGGCGCCGGACCGCGGGCAGGGCGGCGGTGAACCGCTCGCGCCACGCTCGCAGGGTCGGGGCGTAGTCGGGGCCGATGTCGTCGGCGGCGACGCGGGTCAGGCCGGTGCCGGCCAGCGCGGCGTCGATCGCGCCCAGCGACGGGATATGGGTGCCGGGGAAGACGTAGGTCTGCATCCAGTCGACCGACCGCCGGTACGCGGCGTAACGCGCGTCGGGCATGGTGATGGACTGGATCGCCGCCCGGCCGCCGGGCTGCAGGCGAGCGGCGACGGTGGCGAAGAAGCCGGGCAAGAACTCGGCGCCGACCGCCTCGAGCATCTCGCACGACAGGATCGCGTCGTAGCGGCCGGTGGTGTCGCGGTAGTCGCACAGGGCGACGTCGACCCGATCGGCGACGCCGGCGGCGGCGACGCGGGCCCGGGCCTCGGCGAGCTGGGCCGGCGACACGGTCACCGCGGTGACGCGCGCGCCGCGGCGAGCGGCGTGGATCGCCAGCGCGCCCCAGCCGCAGCCGAGCTCGAGCACGCGCGCGCCGGGGCCGATCGCGGCCAGGTCGCACAGCCGGTCGAGCTTGACGACCTGGGCCGCCTCGAGGTCGCGGGCGCCGGGCGGCCACAGCGCGCACGAGTAGATCAGCTGGTCGTCGAGGAACAGCCGGTAGAAGGCGTTGCCGAGGTCGTAGTGGGCGCCGACGTTGCGGGCGCTGCCGGCGCGATCGTTGGCGGCGCGGCGGTGGCGGCGGCGGGCCGCGGTCACCGCCAGCCGGGTCAGCCACGACTCGAGCCCGCGGGCCGCGGTGGCGCGCAGGAACAGGCGCAGCGCCGCCGGCAGATCGTCGGCGGTCCACTCGCCGGCGACGAACGCCTCGCCGGCGCCGAGCTCGCCGCGCAGCGCGACGCGCACGAACGCGCGCTCGTCGGCGACCGTGATGGTCGCGTCGGGCGCGCCGGCGGCGCCCAGCCGCACCCGCGCACCGTCCGGCAGCCGGACGTCGAGCCGGCCGGTGCCCGATCCCTGCCACGCCCGGGCCAGCGCGCCGAGCACCAGCCGGCGCGCCAGCGCGCGCCCCGGCCTGGCCAGGCGCGGCACCGGCGCGATCAGGGGATGGGCGACATCGGTACCCGACACGATCGCACGGTCAGCGTAGCAGAGCTACGGTTGGTGATCCGGCCCCGGGCGGCGGTACGGGACCCGGCGCAGGTGGCTGAGCAGCGCCTCGCCATAGATGAGGGCGATGACCTGGACCGACATGAGCGGGTAGCGCAGCGCCGCCGCGGCGAGCGCGCGATCGGTCAGCGCCACGCGCGCGCCGGTGAGGCGGGCGGCGAAGAAGCGGTCGCCGTCGGGCCGGACCACGTCCATGCGCACGTCGAGGCGTGGGGCCGCGGGCCGCGCGCCGTGGAACCAGAACCGGTAGGCGGCCGGGCCGTGGATGAACGGCGACACGAAGAACGTCTTGGCGGCGCCGAAACCGGCGCGCTCGGCCGGCGCCGGCAGCCGCTCGGCCGGGCCGAGCACGTAGGCGTGGTTGCCGCCGTAGTTGTTGTTGACGTCGGCGACCACGGTCTCGAGCCGGCCGGCCGCGTCGTAGCCGAGGTAGAAGCTGACCGGGTTGAACACGTAGTCGGCGGTGCGGAGCTGGGTCACGAGCTCGGTGCGCGCCGGCACGGGCAGGCCGCGCGCGGCCAGGCGGGCCCGGTGCGCCCCGGCCAGGCCGATCGCCTCCGCGCCGGCGTGGTCGCGATCGTGGAGCGAGAACAGGTTGCGGCGGTTGTGCGAGAACAGCCGCAGCCGGCGATCGAGCGCCGGCAGCTCGTCGAGATCGAGGCAGGCGACGTAGATCGGGTAGCGGAACCGGCGGCGATGGGCGTCGCTGCGCGCGTGGGCGAGGTGGCCGCGGTACAGCGCGGACCTCACGCCTGCGCCTCGTCGCCGAGCAGCCGCGCCGCGGCGTACACGCCGGCGCGCAGGCCGTCCTCGTGGAAGCCGAAGCCGGCGTAGGCGCCGGCGACGTAGGTGCGCCGCGCCCCCTGCAGGCGCGGCAGGCCGGCCTGGGCGCCGAGGGCGGCGAAGTCGAGCTGCGGGTGGGCGAAGTCGGCCTGGTGGTCGATCGCCGCCGGCGGCCGCCGCGGGTTGAGCGTGACCAGGTACGGCCGGTCGTCCGGCAGACCAGACAGCCGGTTCATCCAGTAGGTGACCGCGACCCGGCCGCGGTCGGCGTCGGCGACGTAGTTCCACGACGCCCACGCCGCGCGGGCGCGCGGCATGACCGCGGCGTCGCCGTGCAGCACCACGTGGTTGCGGCTGTAGCCGAAGCTGCCGAGCACGGCGCGCTCGTCGTCGGTCGGCGCGGCCAGCAGGGCGAGCGCGGTGTCGGCGTGGGTGGCGAGGACGACGCGGTCGAAGCGGTGCTCGCGGCCGCGCACGAGCAGCGTCACCCCGCGCGCGTCGCGGTGCACCGCGGTCACCGGCGCGTCGGTCACCACGGTCGGGCGGTCGCGCGCGAGCAGCGCGTCGACGTAGGTCCGGCTGCCGCCGACCACGGTGCGCCACCGGTGCGGTCGGGTCGCGCGCAGCATGCCGTGCTGATCGAGGAAGCGCAGCCAGGTCTCGGCCGGGAACGCCCCGCAGCGGTCGGGCGCGAGCGACCACAGCGCCGCGGCCAGCGGCACCACGAAGCCGTCGCGCACCTCGGCCGGGACCCGGCGCGCGGCCAGGTACTCGTCGAGAGTGGCGCGCCGGGCCAGCTCGCCGCCGAGATCGCGGCGGCCGGCGGCGAGCAACCCGACCACCGCGGCGAGGAACCGCCAGTGGCCGGGGCGGGCCAGGTTGCGCGGCTGGGCGAACCAGCCGCGCGGCGACGCGCTCGACCACACCAGGCCGTCGCCGTCGCCCGGCAGGGTCACGCTGAACGACATCGCGGTCGGCCGCGACGCGACGCCCAGCTCGTCGAGCAGCGCGGTGAACCGCGGGTAGCTCGGCCGCGAGAACACGATGAAGCCGAGGTCGACCGCGACGGGGCCGCGCGCGCCGGCGACGTCGACGGTGTGGACGTGTCCGCCCGGGCGCGGTCCGGCCTCGAAGATCGTCACCTGGGCCCGCCCGGCCAGGGCGTGGGCGCAGCCGAGGCCGGCGATGCCGGCACCGACGATGGCCACCCGCGGCGCGCCGCGCCGGTTCAAGACGGTTCCTCCCTCACCGGCTGGGATCGTGGAGCGCGGCGCCGCGGAACCGGACCGGCAGCTCGGGCGCGGTGCCGTGGGCGTCCTTGATCCGCGCGGTGACGGTGAGGTCGCCGTCGGCGAGCGCCAGGTCGGCGGCGGCCGAGATCGGGATCACCCCGACCACCTCGATCGACGCCTTCGCGGCCAGCCGGCCGACGTAGAGCACGCGGCCGTCGAGCTCGGGGTTGCTCGCGGCGATGACCAGGCGCACGCCGTAGGCGTCGCCGGGCCCGGCGTTGGTGAGGGGCAGGGCGAGCCGCACGCCGCGCTGGCCGTCGCGGTGGACCCGCCCGACCCGCAGCAGGCCGGGCTCGAGCCGCGGCACCTTGCGCACCGGCTCGACGGTCGCGTCGACGCCGGCGTGGGCGAGGAAGCCGTCGCGCACCCGCGCCAGCGCGGCGGCATCGATCACCACGTCGAGCGCGCGCGGCGCGCCGGTGCCCTCGAGCTCGATCGCCAGCGCCAGCGCCGGCAGCCGGTCGAACGCGTCGACCAGGCTGAACGGCGACACCGCCAGGTAGCCGTCGCCGTCGACGGTGGTGACCGCGCGCAGCCCGCTCCAGGTCAGGGTGACCCGGGTCGCGGTCACCCCGCGCTCGCCGCACCGCTCGTCGCCGGCCGGCGCGCGCACCTCGCGGGTGCCGGTCGGGCGGGTCTCGACGTCGTTGCCGATCAGCGGGCCGATCGCCAGCGGCAGGCCGGCCACCACGCCGGCCGGGCCGAGGTAGCTCCACGGCGAGCCGCTCGGGTCGTCGCCCATCCAGCCGGCCGCGGTCGCGACCCCGCCGACGGTGGTGGCGATCACGCCCACCACCAGCGTGGCCAGGTTCGGCTGGGTGCGCCGGACCAGGCTCAGCTCGAGCTCGGTCACGCTGTCGACCGGGCACACCAGCGGCTCGACCAGCCGGAACCGACCGTCGTCGGCGACGATCAGCGTCGCCGGCAGCGCGCGTGGCTCGGCGCGGGGCTCGCGCCGGGTGTCGCCGCGGCGGACGTCCTCCGCGCCGACGACGACGTGGCAGGCGGTGGTGGCGAGGGCGAGCGCGGAGACCGCGAGGCAGGTTCGTCCGGACAACCCCACGATGGTAGCCGTGCTCGGCGTGGACTTCACCCGCGCGCGCGCCGCCTTCTGGGATACCCTGCGCGGGTGAGGTCCCTTCGCCTGACCGTTCCTGCCGTCTCGCTCGTGACGCTGCTCGTCGCCTGCGGCGGCGACGACGTCACCACCCTCGACATCCCGGCCGAGTGCAACCCGCTCGGCGGCGGGGCGTGCCTGGCGCCGTGGCCGCCGGCGGCGTACCTCGCCAAGGACGAGGCGTCGCCGACCGGGTGGCGGCTGGCGTTCCCGGCCGGCGCGGTGCCCAAGAACGGCAGCGGGGTGGCGTTCGACCCGGCCGCGATCAACGGTCGCACCGGCTACTCGCCGGCGACCCAGATCATCGCCCACTTCGGGGTCGCGCTCGACGACGGCAACCTGGTCCACCACGGTGACCTCGCCCGCAGCGTCACCGCCGAGAGCCCGACCGTGATCCTCGACGCGGCCAGCGGCGAGCTGGTCGCCCACTTCGCCGAGCTCGACGCCAACGTCAACGAGAGCCAGCTCGATCAGCAGGCGCTGTACCTGCGACCGGCGGCCCGCCTCGGCGCCGGCCGCCGCTACATCGTGGCGATCAAGAAGACCCTCAAGGCCGCCGGCGGCGGCGAGGTGCCGGTGCCGCCCGGGTTCGCGGCGATCGTGTCCGGCCAGCGGACCGATCACGCGCCGCTCGAGGCGATGCGGCCGCGGCAGGAGGAGGTCCTCGACCAGCTCGAGTCGTACGGCCTGGCCCGCGGCGACCTGCTGGTCGCGTGGGACTTCGTCACCGCCTCCGACGACGAGCTGCGCGCCGATCTGCTCGCCGCCCGCGACGCCGCGCTCGCGGTCGCCGGCGCCAACGGCGCCAACCTGCAGCTCCACGACGTCGTGATCGAGCCCAACCCGCGCGCGGGCATCGCCAAGAAGGTCACCTTCCTGTTCGACGCGCCCACCGTGCGCGACGACGGCGGCCTCCTCCGCGACGCCGCCGGCAAGGCCACCGCCAGCGGCACCAGCCAGACCCGCGGCGTCGCGCTCATCCCGACCTGCGCCACCACCGAGGCCAAGGTCGGCATCACCGTGTTCGGCCACGGCTTCTTCGGTGGCATCGAGGAGAGCGGCGGCGGCTACTTGCAGGGCTTCGCCGCGCGCGGCTGCCGGGTCATCATCGGCGCCGACTGGCGCGGCATGTCGACGCCCGACTCGCCCGACGCCATCCTCGCCATGGGCGACCTGAACAAGGCGTTCCCGTTCGGCGAGCGCATCGCCCAGGGCATCATCGACATGGTCGCCCTGACCCAGCTCGCCCGCGGCAAGCTGGCCACCGACGTGCTCGTCGACGATCAGCAGCAGTCGGTGGTCGACCCCGCCGACATCACCTTCTACGGCATCTCGCAGGGCCACATCCTCGGCAGCACGTTCTACGCCATCGATCCGGTCCTGCGCCGCGGCGTGCTCCACGTCGGCGGCGCCAACTGGAGCGTGCTGTTCGAGCGGTCGATCAACTGGGCGGTGCTCGGCCTGCCGCTCAAGGGCGCCTACGAGGGCCCGCTCAACGCGGTCCTGATGGAGCAGGTCCTCCAGATGGCGCTCGACGTGATCGATCCGATCCACTGGGCGCCGACCGTCGCCGGGCCGGGCACCACCGGGAAGCAGTACCTGCTGTACGCCAGCAAGGGCGACGCCCAGGTGACCAACCTCGCCACCTACCTGCAGGCGCGCACGATGCAGATCCCGGTGGTGACCCCGTCGGTGGAGATGCCGTACGGCCTGACCCAGGCGACCGGCACGCCGATGTCGGCGCTGGTGATCGTCGACGAGAAGCCGAGCCCGCTGCCGCCCGAGACCAACCTGCTCAACGAGCGCGACAACGAGGCGCACGAGAACCCGCGCCGCCGCGAGAAGATCATGGACCAGATCGAGGCCTTCCTCGACACCGGCGCGATCACGCCGACCTGTGGCGGGGAGACCGCCGCCCCGTGCGATTGCACCACCGGCGCGTGCGGCGCGCTCGCGCCGTTCTGACCCGCCCATGACCGCCGAGGCCGCGACCGAGGTCGCGATCCCGACCCCGCGCGGCCCGATCGCCGGCCTGCTGGTGCGGCCGCCGGCCGCGACCTGGCTGTACGTCTTCGGTCACGGCGCCGGCGCCGGCATGCGCCACCCGTTCATGACCGCGATCGCCGGCGCGCTGGCGGCGCGGTCGATCGCGACCCTGCGCTGGGAGCAGCCGGCGATGACCGCCGGTCGGCGCCGGCCGGATCCACCACCGGTGGTCGAGGAGCTGGCCCGCGCCGCCTGCGTCCACGCCCGCGCCACGTTCCCCGAGCTCCGCCTGTGCGCCGGCGGCAAGTCGATGGGCGGGCGCATGACCTCGCAGGCAATGGCGAAGGAGTCGATGGCCGGCATCGAGGCGCTCGCCTTCCTCGGCTTCCCGCTCCACCCTGCGGGGGCGCCGGCGACCGAGCGCGCCCGCCACCTGGCGGCGGTGACGGTGCCGATGCTGTTCGTGCAGGGCAGCCGCGACGCGCTCGCCGAACCGAGCCTGCTTCGGCCGGTGCTGGCCGCGCTGCCGACCGCGCAGCTGATCGAGCTCGAGGGCGCCGATCACGGCCTCGCCGTCGCCAAGCGGGCCGGGATCGACCCGATCGCGGTGGCGGCCGACGCGATCGCGCGCTTCCTCGCCGCGCTCCCGGCCGGGAGCGC
>Ga0247822_10002570_pt1 | contig 11612 bp, 10 predicted proteins | sample 13C_Cellulose_Da_FD_192423 | JGI IMG/M metagenome (GOLD analysis project Ga0247822, IMG submission 192423) | Soil microbial communities from agricultural site in Penn Yan, New York, United States - 13C_Cellulose_Day30 | ecosystem: Environmental > Terrestrial > Soil > Agricultural land | place...
TGTCGGTCCGCTAAGGTTTTATTATCCGGGTCGTTCGCACAAAGAACAGTTTGAAAGCAGTGCAGGTCCCCTTTCCTTGTCGGGCTTTTCCTGTCTTTCTGGTGGTCTATCGCTCATGAGATATCGGCCGATTCGAGCCAAAGCTTAAACAGAGGGTGAAAAAACATGCCTGACTCTTCGCAGTTCATTCTCGGTGCCGATCCGGCCGGACAAGCGGTTGCCCAGGCCATGCGCCTGGCCAACCGCCACGGCCTGGTCGCCGGTGCTACCGGTACCGGCAAGACCGTAACCCTGCAGCACATGGCTGAGGCGTTCAGCGATGCCGGGGTGGCAGTATTCGCCGCCGACGTCAAAGGCGACCTGTGTGGCCTGGGCGCGGTGGGCAACCCTCAGGGCAAAGTCGCCGAACGCATCGCCGGGATGCCCTGGCTTGAACATCGGCCGCAGGCTTATCCGGTCAGTCTGTGGGATGTCCATGGACAATCCGGTCATCCATTGCGAACCACCCTCAGTGAAATGGGCCCGTTGTTGCTGGGCAACCTGCTGGAGCTGACCGACAGTCAGCAGGCCGCGTTGTACGCCGCGTTCAAGGTGGCCGATCGCGAAGGCCTGTTGCTGCTCGATATCAAAGACCTCAAGGCGCTGCTGGCGCACCTCAAAGACAACCCGCAATTGCTCGGTGAAGACAGTGCGCTGATGACCACCGGCTCCAGCCAGGCCCTGCTACGGCGCCTGGCCACCCTGGAACAGCAGGGTGCCGAGGCGTTGTTCGGCGAGCCGGCGTTGCAGCTGGAAGATCTGCTGCGTGCGGATGCCGATGGCCGCGGGCGAATCCATCTGCTGGATGCCAGCCGTCTGGTACACGAGGCGCCGAAGGTCTACGCGACCTTCCTGTTGTGGTTGCTGGCCGAGTTGTTCGAGCAGTTGCCCGAGCGCGGCGATGCCGACAAGCCCTTGCTGGCACTGTTCTTCGATGAAGCGCACCTGCTGTTCAACGGCACGCCGAAGGCATTGCAGGATCGCCTGGAGCAGGTTGTCCGGTTGATTCGCTCCAAGGGAGTCGGGGTGTATTTCGTCACCCAGTCGCCGGGCGACCTGCCGGATGATGTCCTGGCGCAACTGGGTTTGCGTATCCAGCACGGCCTGCGTGCCTTCACGGCCAAAGAGCAGAAGTCGTTGAAGGCAGTGGCCGATGGTTTCCGTCCCAACCCCGACATTGACACCCTGAGCGTACTGACCGAGCTTGGCATCGGTGAGGCGTTGGTCGGTACCCTGCAGGACAAGGGTACGCCGGGCATGGTCCAGCGGGTGCTGATCGCTCCGCCGCAGTCACGCATCGGGCCGTTGAGCGACGCTGAGCGCGCCGCCCTGATTGCCGCCTCACCGTTGGCCGGGCGCTACGACAAACCGGTGGATCGCGAGTCGGCCTATGAGATGCTTAACGCCCGAAAAGGCGGAGTAGCGCAGCCCGAACAGGCGCCGGCAGCTGCCGAGCCAAGCTTTGCTGACCAGGCTGGGGAATTCCTCCAGAGCGCTGCCGGGCAGGCGATCAAGTCGGCGGTGCGTCAGGCGGCCAACCAGTTCGGACGGCAGTTGGTGCGTGGCTTGATGGGCTCGTTGCTCGGCGGTAGCAAGCGCCGGTAACTGGAAGGTCAGGGATACTTTAGTTCCCAGTGTCCCTGTGGGAGCCGGCCTTGCCGGCGATGAGGTCGCTGCAGTTGCGCGGCGCCTGCATCGCCGGCAAGGCCAGCTCCCACAGTTAACCAGGTGACAGACAGTTGCTCCCACAACAGCTACAAAAAAAGGCGCCCGAAGGCGCCTTTTTCAATGCAGCATGGTTCAACCGATGAACCTGGTCGCCAGCCAGAACAAACCGGCCGACAGGCCCACAGTTGCCGGCAGGGTCAGGACCCAGGCCAGCAGGATGGTCTTGACGGTGCCGCCTTGCAGGCCGCTCTTGTTCGCGACCATGGTACCGGCCACACCCGAGGACAGTACGTGGGTGGTCGATACCGGCAGGCTGAAGATGTTGGCCATGCCGATGGCGCAGGCTGCGGTGATCTGCGCCGACATGCCCTGGGCATAAGTCATGCCCTGCTTGCCGATTTTCTCACCGATGGTCAGGACCACACGCTTCCAGCCGACCATGGTACCCAGGCCCAATGCCAGGGCAACCGCGAGGATCACCCAGAACGGTGCGTACTCGGTGGTGGCGGTCAGGTCTTTGCGCAGTTTGTCCAGGTCAGCCTTCTCGCGAGGCTGCAGGCCTGGGAGCTTGCCGACTTTCTTCGCAGTGTCGTCCAGGCAGAGCAGGTAACGACGTACTTCAACGCGTTTCTCTGGCGTCAGCGAGCGGTACTCGGTTACGCCCTTGAGCGAGTCGAGCAGGGCATTGATGGTCGGCTCGGTCTGCTGCGGGTTGCAGCTGAACTGTTCCGGCAGGTCGCCATTTTTGGCTTTGCCCAGGGCCAGGAACTCGCCCAGGGTAGCCTGGTTACGCTGGTAGAACTGGCTCAGGTGCAGGGTGGCGTCGCGGGTCCGCTCGATCTGGTAGGTGGTGCTGTTCAGGTCGAGTACGAACTGTGCCGGGACGATACCGATCAACACCAGCATGATCAGGCCGATGCCTTTCTGGCCATCGTTGGAGCCGTGCACGAAGCTCACGCCCATGGCCGACATCACCAGTACCAGGCGGTTCCAGAAAGGCGGGTGCTTCTTGTCGTCGAGCTTGCGGCGCTGTTCCGGCGTCTTGTGCATCTTCGACAGCGGGCGCCACCATTTAAGGCCCAGCAGCACCAGTGCCGCGACGGCAAAGCCAGCCATCGGCGAGAGCACCAGGGACATGCCGATGTCGATTGCCTTCTGCCAGTTGACCCCTTCACCCAACGGGATGTCGCTGATCAGGGCGTTGGCCAGGCCAACCCCGAGGATCGAACCGATCAGGGTGTGGGAGCTGGACGCCGGAATGCCGAAGTACCAGGTGCCCAGGTTCCAGGCAATGGCGGCGGCGAGCAAGGAGAAAACCATGGCCAATCCATGACCGGTGTTCACATTGATCAGCATCTCCACCGGCAACAGGTGAACGATGGCATAAGCCACGCCGACACCGCCGAGCAGCACGCCAAGGAAGTTGAACACCCCGGAGAAGAACACCGCCAGGTGCGGGGGCATGGCTTTGGTATAAATGACTGTAGCAACCGCGTTAGCGGTGTCATGAAAGCCATTGATGAACTCGAAGGCGAGTACGAAGGTCAAAGCGAGCAACAGGCTCACCAGTACCCAGGCATCAAGTCCGCTGAATAAATCGATCATGAAGGTTTTCTGACCCGGTCATAAGGGGGCGCGATTATGCCAGAAATCCCTGTTAATCGATGCACCTGCCGCTGACCGGTTCTGGCCGAGGAGGTGCTTTCCCGGGGTGGCATGTGTCGGGAATGATTAAACAAATGTCGGCTAAAATCGGTAAAAATCGAGAAAATATAAGGGTTTACGACAACCATCAGCTCACATTAAAAATTCAAACGTTTGTATGAAATTTGTGAGAAACCGTTACGACATGCGTGAGGAGCTGTAACGATCAGCCACCCGGACTTTTCTTAAGTACCGGTCATCCGACCGCCACAAGCTGGCGTCATGCTCGTAGCCTAGGGCTCGTCGCTCTTGAGTTCTTTCTCGATCTTTTGCAGTTCCTGGGCAAATGCCTGATCAAGAATGCTTGCCCGTTTGCGCCAGGGCTTGCGCTCCGGGTCGGGCTGGGCGGCGTAGGTGGTGACTTCCCCGCCGTAAACTTCCTTGTAACGTTGTTCCTGACGCTCAAGTTCCGCGCGCAGTTCGTCTTTCGTCACAGTGCTACCTGTTGGTTTGAATAAACTCTGGCGTTAACGCGTGGGGTTGCGCATTCGCGCAACGTGCACGTGGCTACGCTGCCAGAGCATGATTACTGTCGCAGCAACAGTAAATTCTGATTAGACAAGTCGATACGAACAACAGGGTGTTCAATCTTGTGCCACTTGCTTCAGGCTCGTTCCCTGCGACTTCTGGCGCGTGCGGATTGGATCCGGCAAAAGCCTGCTGGGTCGCGGCAACGGAACTTGATTATAGCAAGCAAGTTTCATCAGCGTACCACTCTGTTGTTTCTCTAATGACAACAAAGATGGGCTTTTGTTACCGGTTTGTTAAGTTCGCCTGGCGTTTCGCTTAAGCGCCTGCTTGAGACGCAAAGTTCTTCAGCAAAATGGGTAACTGAAGTTGATCAGGCAAGGAGGGAGAAAAAACGGCCTCGCTTCGTGGGCAAGGCCGTGCCTGGGACTTCTACGGTGGGTACCTGACCAGTCTCTCCAAGAAGCCACATGGTGGCGGTAGAAAGGTATAAGCAATTGAGGGTAGCGGTCAATTGCGATTATCGGTCGTTGGTTCGATAATCGCCCCAGTGACTGTGTTGTCGAGGTGAGCCATGACAGAAGAAACAACGCCCAAAGGGCCCGGATTGAACGATCAGGTGCGCAGTTCGTTTGCGTCGCTGGCACCGCCCATCGTCGCGTCACCGGCCAGGCGTATCCAGGCCTTCACCGGTGATCCTGACTTCATGACCTCGCTGGCCCGCGGCCTGGCGGTGGTCCAGGCGTTTCAGGAACGCAAGCGCCACCTGACCATCGCGCAGATCAGCCACCGCACGGAAATTCCTCGGGCTGCGGTGCGCCGTTGCCTGCATACCCTGATCAAGCTGGGTTACGCCACCACCGACGGGCGGACCTATTCGCTGCTGCCCAAGGTGCTGACGCTGGGTCACGCCTACCTGTCATCCACGCCATTGGCAGTGTCGGCCCAGCCCTACCTGGACCGTATGAGTGATCAGTTGCACGAGGCCTGCAACATGGCCACTCTGGAAGGCGATGACATCCTTTATATAGCCCGCTCGGCCACGGTGCAGCGCCTGATCTCGGTGGACCTTTCGGTAGGTGGCCGGTTGCCGGCCTATTGCACTTCCATGGGGCGGATCCTTCTGGCGGCGCTGGACGACGCGACCCTGCATGAATACCTGGAGCATGCCGACCTGCAGGCCAAGACCAGTCGCACCATTCACGACCCGGTGGCGTTGCTCGAATGCCTGCAACAGGTCCGCCAGCAGGGCTGGTGCGTGGTCGATCAGGAGCTGGAGCAGGGCCTGCGTTCGATTGCCGTGCCGGTCTACGATGCCTCCGGCCAGGTGCTGGCAGCACTGAACGTCAGTACCCATGCCGGCCGGGTCAGCCGTACCGAGCTTGAGCAGCGCTTCTTGCCGATCATGCTGGCGGCCAGCCGCGACCTCAGTGCCCAGCTGTTTGTCTGAGCCTGCACGTTCCTGTTCGATAAACGCACAGTGTTGTGTTTATCGAATTGCGCAGTTTTCGACCTGTTATTAATGTCCTTCGCACCGATCGATCTGCCTGGATCGATTGTGTTGCTCACGCGCGCCCCGCACATAAGCGCGCTCCAACTGGATAAAAATAATGAACAGTCCGCAAGCTGCTGTCGGGAACTGCCTTGATGTGCAGTCCTTTATCAATTCGCAACCGCTGTCGCGCTATCAATGGCGCGTAGTGATCCTGTGTTTCCTGATAGTCTTTCTTGATGGCCTGGATACCGCTGCCATGGGCTTTATCGCCCCGGCGCTGTCCCAGGACTGGGGGATCGACCGCGCCAGCCTCGGCCCGGTGATGAGCGCGGCGCTGATCGGTATGGTCTTCGGCGCCCTGGGCTCGGGACCCTTGGCCGACCGTTTCGGGCGCAAGGTGGTGCTGGTGGGGGCGGTGCTGGTGTTTGGCGCCTTCAGCCTGGCCTCGGCCTACAGCAGCAACGTCGATCAGTTGCTGGTGCTGCGCTTTCTGACCGGCTTGGGCCTTGGTGCCGGTATGCCCAATGCCACCACACTGCTCTCCGAGTACACCCCGGAGCGCCTCAAGTCGTTGCTGGTCACTAGCATGTTCTGTGGCTTCAACCTGGGTATGGCCGGTGGTGGTTTCATTTCCGCCAAGCTGATCCCGGCGTTCGGCTGGCACAGCCTGCTGTTGATCGGTGGCGTGTTGCCGCTGGTACTGGCCGTGGTGCTGCTGCTGTGGTTGCCGGAGTCGGCGCGTTTTCTGGTGGTGCGCAATCGCGGCACAGACAAAGTGCGCCAGGCCCTGGCGCCGATTGATCCTGCCATTGTCGGCCAGGCCTCGAGTTTCAGCGTGCCGGAGCAAAAAACGGTGAAGGCACGCAATGTCTTTGCGGTGATCTTTTCCGGTACCTACAGCGTCGGCACCTTGTTGCTGTGGCTGACCTATTTCATGGGTCTGGTGATTGTCTACCTACTGACCAGCTGGCTGCCGACGCTGATGCGTGACAGTGGCGCGAGCATGGAACAGGCCGCCTTTATTGGTGCCTTGTTCCAGTTTGGCGGGGTACTCAGCGCCGTGGCGGTGGGCTGGGCCATGGACCGCTACAACCCGCACAAGGTAATCGGCACTTTCTATCTGTTGGCCGGGGTGTTTGCCTACGCGGTGGGTCAGAGCCTGGGCAACATCACCGTGCTGGCGACTCTGGTACTGATTGCCGGTATGTGCGTCAACGGTGCGCAGTCGGCCATGCCTTCTCTGGCGGCGCGTTTCTATCCGACTCAGGGCCGTGCCACGGGCGTGTCGTGGATGCTCGGTATTGGCCGCTTCGGCGCCATTCTCGGTGCCTGGATGGGCGCAACCCTGTTGGGCCTGGGCTGGAACTTCGAGCAGGTGCTGACGGCGCTGGTGATCCCGGCCGGGCTGGCTACGGTGGCGGTGGTGATCAAAGGTATGGTCAGTCACGCAGACGCGACCTGAGTCGTAGGCCTGAGGAAAACTCCTTGTGGGAGCCGGCCTTGCCGGCGATGGGATCAGCGGGTTACCTGTGACTGCGCGGTGTCTGTATCGCTGGCAAGGCCAGCTCCCACAAGGATCGAGCTAACCTTGCTTAGCAAGACAACAATTTGTTCGATAATCGAACAGATAGTCGATTATCGGATTGTACCGCCCTCAGCCCCGCCTTAATCTGAAGTCCTACCGGCGCCACCCAAGGCGCCATGCAACCGACCTCGACTCAGCATATCCAGGAGTCTGCAATGGCTGAAATCCTCTCGCTCCACGATGCCGTGAAGCAGTTCGTCCACGACGGTGACAGCGTCGCCCTCGAAGGCTTCACGCACTTGATTCCGACTGCCGCCGGGCATGAAATCATTCGTCAGGGCAAGAAAGAGCTGACCCTGGTACGTATGACTCCTGACCTGATCTACGATCAGCTGATCGGTGCCGGTTGCGCCCGCAAACTGATTTTCTCCTGGGGCGGTAACCCCGGTGTAGGCTCGCTGCACCGCCTGCGTGATGCCGTGGAAAAACAATGGCCGCAGGCCATGGAAATCGAAGAACACAGCCACGCCGACCTTGCCAACGCCTATGTTGCCGGCGCCTCGGGCCTGCCTTTTGCGGTGCTGCGCGCTTACGCCGGTTCCGACCTGCCCAAGGTCAACCCGCTGATCAAGAGCGTCACTTGCCCGTTCACCGGTGAAGTACTCGCCGCCGTGCCTTCGGTACGCCCGGATGTCACCGTGATTCACGCACAGAAGGCTGACCGCAAGGGCAACGTGCTGCTCTGGGGCATTCTCGGTGTGCAGAAAGAAGCGGCCCTGGCGGCCAAGCGCTGCATCGTCACCGTCGAAGAAATCGTCGACGACCTCAATGCCCCGATGAACGCCTGCGTGCTGCCTACCTGGGCACTGTCGGCGGTGTGCTTGGTGCCGGGCGGCGCGCATCCGTCCTACGCCCATGGCTACTACGAGCGTGACAACCGTTTCTACCAGGCCTGGGACCCGATTGCCCGCAATCGCGAAGCCTTTACTGCCTGGATCGACGAATACATTCGCGGCACCGCCGACTTCAATGAATTCAAGGCAAAACTGGCCAGCGCTTCGGAGGCTGCACAATGAGCTACTCCACCAATGAAATGATGACCGTCGCCGCAGCCCGTCGTCTGCGCAACGGTGCAGTGTGCTTCGTCGGCATCGGCCTGCCTTCCAAGGCCGCCAACCTGGCGCGCCTGACGTCCTCGCCCGACGTGGTGCTGATCTACGAATCCGGCCCGATCGGTGCCAAGCCGAGCGTGCTGCCGCTGTCGATCGGTGACGGTGAGCTGGCGGAAACCGCCGACACCGTGGTGCCGACCGGCGAGATTTTCCGCTACTGGCTGCAAGGCGGGCGTATCGACGTCGGCTTCCTCGGCGCCGCCCAGGTCGACCGTTTCGGCAACATCAACACCACCGTGGTCGGTGACTACCACAACCCGAAAGTACGCCTGCCCGGTGCCGGTGGCGCGCCGGAGATTGCCGGTTCCGCCAAGCAGGTGCTGATCATCCTCAAGCAGTCGAACCGCGCTTTCGTCGACAAACTCGACTTCATCACCTCGGTCGGCCACGGCGAGGGCGGTGATTCGCGCAAACGTCTGGGCCTGCCAGGCGAAGGGCCGGTGGGGATCATCACCGACCTGTGCATCATGGAGCCGGAAGCTGGCACTCACGAGTTTGTCGTGACCTCGATCCATCCGGGCGTGACCCGCGAGCAGATCATTGCCGCGACGGGCTGGGCGATTCGCTTTGCCGACAGCGTGCAGACCACCGCCGAGCCAAGCGAAGTCGAACTCAGCGCCCTGCGTGACCTGGAAGCGCGCACCGCCGCCGCCCACGGCCAAGCGCCAGGAGAAGCCTGATGCGTGACGTATTTATCTGCGATGCCATTCGTACCCCCATCGGCCGCTTCGGCGGCGCCCTGGCCGGTGTGCGCGCCGATGACCTGGCCGCGGTACCGATCAAGGCGCTGATCGAGCGCAACCCGCAGGTGCAATGGGATCTGCTGGACGAGGTGTTCCTCGGCTGCGCCAACCAGGCCGGCGAAGACAACCGCAACGTCGCGCGCATGGCGCTGCTGTTGGCAGGCCTGCCGGACAGCGTGCCGGGTGTGACCTTGAACCGCCTCTGCGCCTCGGGCATGGACGCTGTCGGCACCGCCTTTCGCGCCATCGCCAGCGGCGAGATGGAGCTGGCGATTGCCGGCGGCGTCGAGTCGATGTCGCGTGCGCCGTTCGTCATGGGCAAGGCCGACAACGCCTATTCGCGCAACATGAAACTGGAAGACACCACCATCGGCTGGCGCTTCATCAACCCGTTGATGAAAGCCCAGTACGGCGTCGATGCCATGCCGCAGACTGCCGACAACGTCGCCGACGATTACCAGGTCTCGCGTGCCGATCAGGACGCTTTTGCCCTGCGTAGCCAGCAACGTACCGCAGCCGCCCAGGCCGCAGGTTTCTTCGCTGAAGAGATCGTGCCGGTGCGCATCGCCCACAAAAAAGGCGAAACCGTTGTCGAGCACGACGAGCATCCACGCGCCGATACCACCCTGGAAGCCCTGACCCGCCTGAAGCCGGTCAATGGCCCGGACAAGACCGTCACCGCAGGCAATGCCTCGGGGGTCAACGACGGTGCCGCGGCATTGATCCTGGCCTCGGCTGAAGCAGTGAAAAAACACGGCCTGACCCCACGTGCCCGGGTCCTCGGCATGGCCAGCGCCGGTGTTGCGCCGCGGGTCATGGGCATCGGTCCGGTACCGGCGGTACGCAAGCTGACCGAGCGCCTCGGTGTGGCGGTGAGTGATTTCGATGTCATCGAGCTCAACGAAGCCTTCGCCAGCCAGGGCCTGGCGGTGCTGCGCGAGCTGGGCCTGGCCGACGACGCGCCGCAGGTCAACCCCAATGGTGGCGCCATCGCGCTGGGCCATCCGCTGGGCATGAGCGGTGCGCGGCTGATCCTCACCGCCTTGCATCAGCTGGAGAAATCCGGCGGTCGCAAGGGCCTGGCGACCATGTGCGTCGGGGTAGGGCAGGGCCTGGCGCTGGCCATCGAGCGGGTGTAAGCCAATACCCCCGGACACGCGGCTCCCACGCAGGGTTGCGGGGCCGGGGGGATTGTTTGTGGAACGAGAGTGTTACTGATTGTGTCTAGACTCCAGTAACCCTCCTAGAGTGAATTGCCATGACAACTGCCTATTACACTGGTGAGGAGCGCAGCAAGCGTATCTTCGCCATCGTCGGTGCCTCCTCGGGCAACCTGGTGGAATGGTTCGACTTCTATGTCTATGCCTTCTGCGCCATTTACTTTGCCCCGGCGTTTTTCCCTTCTGACGATCCGACGGTGCAGTTGCTCAATACCGCCGGGGTGTTTGCCGCTGGTTTTCTGATGCGGCCGATTGGGGGTTGGCTGTTTGGCCGGGTTGCCGATCGGCATGGCCGCAAGAATTCGATGATGATCTCGGTGCTGATGATGTGTGCCGGCTCCCTGGTCATCGCCTGTCTGCCGACCTACGCCTCGATCGGTGCCTGGGCGCCGGCGCTGCTGTTGCTGGCGCGGCTGTTCCAGGGCCTGTCGGTGGGCGGCGAATACGGCACCACTGCGACCTACATGAGCGAGGTCGCCTTGCGCGGTCAGCGCGGTTTCTTTGCCTCGTTCCAGTACGTGACGCTGATTGGCGGGCAACTGCTGGCGGTACTGGTAGTGGTGATTCTTCAGCAACTGCTCAGCGAAGATGAACTGCGCGCCTGGGGCTGGCGGATTCCGTTCGTGGTGGGTGCGGTTGCGGCGGTGATTTCGCTGTTCCTGCGCCGCTCGCTGGAAGAGACCAGCAGCGCCGAAACCCGTAACGACAAAGAGGCCGGCAGTGTCGCCGGGCTGTTCCGCCACCACACCGCAGCCTTCATCACCGTGCTGGGTTACACCGCGGGTGGCTCGCTGATTTTCTACACCTTCACCACCTACATGCAGAAGTACCTGGTGAACACCGCTGGCATGAGTGCCAAGACCGCCAGCTTCATCATGACCGGCGCGCTGTTTCTGTACATGTGCATGCAGCCGTTCTTCGGCATGCTTTCCGACCGTATCGGCCGGCGTAATTCGATGCTGCTGTTCGGCGCCTTGGGCACCGTGTTCACCGTGCCGATCCTGATGGCGCTGAAAACCGTCACCAGCCCGTTCCTGGCTTTCGTGCTGATCACCCTGGCGCTGTGTATCGTCAGTTTCTATACCTCGATCAGTGGCCTGGTCAAAGCCGAGATGTTCCCGCCGCAGGTGCGTGCCCTGGGTGTGGGGCTGGCGTATGCGGTGGCCAACGCGATGTTTGGCGGTTCGGCCGAATATGTGGCCCTGGGGTTGAAGTCGATGGGCATGGAGAACACCTTTTACTGGTACGTTACCGCCATGATGGCGATCGCCTTCCTGTTCAGCCTGCGCTTGCCAAAACAGGCGGCGTACCTGCACCACGATCATTGACCTGTTGAAGGACTTGGAAATGAACCCGCGACCGGGCAATCAGCTGTTCGATGCCTACTTCACTGCACCCGCCATGCGCGAGGTATTTTCCGACCGTGGCCGGGTGCAGGGCATGCTTGATTTCGAAGCGGCCCTGGCGCGCGCCGAAGCGGCCGTGGGGGTGATTCCGCAGGTGGCGGTGGCGCCTATCGTCGCCGCCTGTCAGGCCGAGCGTTACGATTTTGCCGCGCTGGCCGAACCAATCGGCATA
>Ga0247822_10002572_pt1 | contig 11604 bp, 7 predicted proteins | sample 13C_Cellulose_Da_FD_192423 | JGI IMG/M metagenome (GOLD analysis project Ga0247822, IMG submission 192423) | Soil microbial communities from agricultural site in Penn Yan, New York, United States - 13C_Cellulose_Day30 | ecosystem: Environmental > Terrestrial > Soil > Agricultural land | place...
GGGAGAAGAGAATACTTCTATTTCTGAAAGCCCGAGGTCACGGCCGGTGCCGTCTGTTGCGACGAAACGAATCCAGGATGTTTGTCTTTCGGGAAAATTGATCGCGAGACCTGTGCCATCAGCTGGTAATTGATTTACCCAAACTACGCTGCCATCACTGAAGAGCAGTTTACCACCCGCGATGTTGTTGCGAAGTGTTGCCCTGTCATACAATACCACTTTATTCACCCATTGCGGTTGTGCCCAGTCGAGTTGGATCCAGGGAAGGCGGATATAACCCCAGTCGGTGGTATCACCCTGGCAGGCCCATTCGCCGAGGCCATCAACGCCGATCATGCCGTCGGTGGCTTTGATCGCGGCATATTGTTGATTCAATTCTGTGGGGGCAGTCACTTTCGCCTGCGGCGCGATGTTGTTCGTACCAGCGGTGGATCTGGTAGTGCAGGTGATGAAAAAGAGGAATAATTGAAAGCGGATGAAATATTTCATGTGCTCCTGTAATTTTTTAATGGCACTGTTCCGGTGCGTGAGACACGCACCATGGCGTAAAGGAACAAGAAGTGGATTTTTTACTTTTTACTAATCGCGTACTTCAGCCGTATAAACCTCGGCCGATACAAATTCGGCAGCTTCTTAATATCCTTATCAAAGTCGAACGAATTGATATTATAACTGATCAGCAATTCTCCCGGTGCAGATAACACCGGATGCGCTTTCGCATTATAAGGAAACAACTGATCCGATCCTTTGAGATCTTCACTCACATCATAGATATCCATTGCCGGACCAAATGGTCCAACCGGTGATTCCCCGATCCGGATCGCCACCTTCCGGCTCAATCCGCCACGCTGGAATACCATGATATAGCGTCCATCTTCCAGTGGTGAAACGCTTAGTTCATTTGATGCACTATCTGTAATGGGTTTAATGTCTGCTACGTTCCTGCTCCATCCATCGCCATTCCAGAATTCCCATTTTTCAAACGCTTCGATCTCTGCCGGTTTAACGCGTGCCGTCAGCACCTGCTTATTACTACCGCGGCAACCATAGATATACAGGAAACCATCAGGGGCCGGTGCACCGGCTTCTTTGGTATTCACGAGCAGACCGGCACCAAACGAACCGGTGGAATCCACGTCACGGCCAAGGAAGAACGGAATATCCAGCTGGCGCTGCGCTTTGAATGGCGGCTGTTCGCCCTTAGGAATAATGATCAGTGTATTGCCGGCTTCTTTAAAACCAAATACTTTTTTCTCCGGGATATTATAGATCCGGTAACCAAAGATGTACATGTCATTGTTCTTCTCCTGGTTCACAAATCCATCGCCCAGCCAGTAGTAATCTTTCGGACCGGTAGCGCGTGTCTTTGGTATAAAAAGCGATTGTGCTTTGCCGCCTGCGGAATCCCAGTAAAAGCGGATGGCAGATGAATCGGGTTTACCGCCATTTAATAAGGCCACGGAATTATTGATCATGACAAAACCCGGTTGAAGCGAATCATTGTTGATCTCACCCAGCATGGTATCGCTGAACCAGATCACGGTCTCATCAGTTGCGGCTGCGCCGTTCTTTTCATTGCCGGTGCGCGTGAAGGCGAAGATGCCATCACCGCCAAACCAGCCGTGGTGGCGCTTCAGCAAAGCATTCCACTCCGGTGCGGATTCTGCTGTAAAAGAAAAGTTTGTTTTATCCGCCCTATCTTTTTTCTCTGTATTGCCTGACTGGCAGGAAGCGAATAGTACCGCTATAGCTGTTGGTAGGAGTATTTTTTTCATGATGTGTGAGGTTAGAGGGAATTATTTAAAGGGAACTGAGATATGTTCTACAAAGGCTGGCGTAGGTTTCCTCCTTCGCTTCGCTACGGCGGACGGTGCCCGCAGATTTCGCAGATATCTTCAAGCTATCAGAAACTTATCTGCGAAATCTGCGGGAACCCAAAGCCTCCTGCTATGGAATTGGCACAAATGTCGATTCGAACACTTCCTTATCGGTCAGTCCGAAGACGGTCAGATCGATCAGTTGCACCAGCACGATCTTATCCCGTGTCAGTGTCTTCACCGTATACGTTTCCGTAGTGATCGCAGACGGATCAAAGAGCGAATGATACACCTGCGTCAATGTTTTCTCATCATCACTCAGATACCAGCGGTCAAACACATTGAAGCCATCATACGTGCAGGCGCTGGTACCGAACTGCACATTGTAGGTGCTATCAGCTTTCCATACAAAAATATTATCCTTCTCACAGTCCTTCATGTCTTCCACCACAGGGGATACGGAAGTCCACATGCGGGAGATCAGCTGCCAGCGGCGGCTGTACATGATCTGCTGACCGGAAGTGGTGGTGTTCACCGTAAGATCTTTCTCCGCTGCAACGCCTTTATTATCCTCAAAGCGGAAATTGATGCCGACAAGCTTGTCGACTTCAGTTCCCTGCAACTGGTAGGTGAAATGATATTCGTAATTATTGTTGCCTTTATCAACCGGCATAGCGGTGATGGTTCCGGTTCCACCGAAGGTTGGATCCTTGACGAGATTAATGGTCTTATACATCGTAACCGATTTTGCACCATTCGGCGCATGGATGTATAAAGTTGCTTCGATATCCCGTCCGGATTTGCCGGTGACGTTATCGGGAGTAAGTTTCAATACTGGCTGATTCGGATCAGCCTCATCTTTTTTGCAACTGGTAGTGGCTACACAGACCAATGCAAGAACTGCGGTTAAAAATTTAAGCGGCTGCATAATCGTTATTTTATTCGTTTTAAAAATTTAAAAGCTGGTGAACGTCTGTCTCATTTTTTGGCCTTCCACATTCCCTGGATCTCTTCCAGCGATTTGCCTTTTGTTTCCGGCAGCATCCGCCACACGAACACAAAGGCGAGTACAGACATGATCATGTAGATCCAGAATGTATACGCGGTGCCGATGGATTCCAGCAGCATCGGGAATGTTTGTGAAACGATATAGACCGATAACCACAGGAAGAAAATGGCCACGCTCATTGCGCGTCCCCGGATATGATTCGGGAAGATCTCCGCGATCACCACGAACGTCAATGGACCGAGTGAGATCGCGAAGAAGGAGATATACGCGAGGATGCCGATCAATACTCCATAGCCCTGTGTCGATCCTGAGTAAAAAGCCCATCCAACGAGCGCAAGACAGATGGTCATGCCCGCAGCGCCGATCAGCAATAGCTTTTTTCTGCCCAGCTGATCCACATAGCGGATAGCTACCAGCGTCATCAGCAGGTTGATCCCGCCGACTAATATTGTTTGTATCAGGGCAGAAGAAGAACCGTCTCCCGTTGCCTTGAAGATCTCCGGTGCATAATACATCACGACGTTGATACCCGTGACCTGTGAGAAGATCGCGAGCAATACTCCAATGATGAGTGCGAGGCGCAAGCCAGGTTTCAGCAATTCACCGAAAGATCCCTGTTCCTGCTGCAGGGCTTCGCGGATGGAAGTCAGCTCCTGTGCTGCTTTGCCCGGTTCATTGATCTTCTTCAGTATATCCCCCGCTTCGTCCCATCTTCCCTGTGCCGCCAGCCAGCGCGGGCTTTCCGGAGTTTTCAGCAGCAGGAAGATGAAGACGATGGACGGGATCAAACCCGAACCAAACATCCATCTCCATCCCGCATCCACATTCCAGCTATGATCATACATCGCCGCGATAGCTGCATTCACGAAATAGATCAGCAGGATGCCGACCACAATGCCTAGTTGATAGATAGAGATCAGCCTTCCGCGGATCTCCGCCGGTGCTACCTCCGCGATATACATCGGTGCGAGAATGGATGCCAGGCCGATCCCGGCTCCGCCGATAATGCGGAACACGATGAAGGCCGGCAGACCCATCGGCAGCATAATACCGAGTGATGAGATGGCGAAGGCAAAGGCCGAGATCATCAGCACTTTCCGGCGGCCCAGCTTATCGCTCCAGGCCCCGGCCAGCATCGCACCGATCATACAACCGATGAGCGCACAACTGGCGGCCCAGCCGGTCATCGCCGGTGAAAGCTGGTATTTCTCTGTGATAAAACCGATCGCCCCGGCGACCACCGCTGTGTCATAGCCAAACAGCAAGCCACCAACAGCGGCCACCAGGGTGTAACGGTACACACCTTTGAGTGATGAATTCATTTGATTAGTTTATACGGTAATCATCTAAGTTTTCAGTGCGCACAAATGCTTTCATTGTAGCACAACGGGTGCCTGTTGATCCACCATGCGGACGCACCGTATACGCACCTGCGGCGGCAGGTACGATAAAGGTTTCCGCATAATGCACGATGAATGGCTCGAATGCATGGTCAGGACTTTCCACGATCGCTTCGCGGCCCTCCACCAGATTCAGCACATTCACCACACCATTGGTATGATGCTCCACCTTTCCGGTGAACCAGTGACGGCGTGTTTCAATGAATGAATCTTTATACAACCCGGTGCGTTCTTCTTTCCATCCTTCGCCTTCGGCGATGGTCTCGAACCGGTTGACCAGGTTTTGTTTTACCCAGTTGGTCGTCCTGTTCCATTGGATATTCTTCGCGCCGTGTTCCAGTGAGATCGGTCTTGGTTTGCCATCGAGTCCCATGCGGCCCCAGTCCCAGAGTTTGAACGTGAAGATGTAGGGAGTGGCGCTGATCTCCAGCACTACGCTGTTGGCGCCGGAGCAATGCACCGTGCCGGCGGGGATCAGGGTGTGATCATGCTTAGCGACCGGCCATTTCTGCACGAAACGATCCGCATCAAATGGCTTTTCACCCGTCTGCGCTTCTTTCAATTCATGCAGCATTTCATCCGGATTGATGTTTTCTTTCAGGCCGAGATATTCGAATGCGCCAGGCTTTGCGTCCATAAAATAATAACTCTCATCCTGCGTATATGCCATGCCGAAATGCTTGCGGATATAGGCTTTCAGCGGATGCACCTGCAGACTGAGGTTGCCGCCTTCCATCGTATCCAGAAAATCAAACCGGATCGGGAATTCTTCTCCAAATGCCTGGCGCACCGCGGTGCCAAGCAACGCATCAGGTTGATAGAATACGAGGTTGATGGCAGGTGTTTCCAGGCGTATCTCGCCAAAGCGCAAGATCAGCGAGTTCTCTTCCGGCACGCAATCAAATGCCCAGGCGAAATTCTTTTCGTTACGGTCCAGATCACATACTTCTTTGAGCCACTGACCACCCCATGGACCGGGATCGAAGAACGGCACCACCCGGAAAGGCCGTCCGGCAGCGAATTTCAACGCGGCCTGCAGGGCTTCACCGGAGATCATGCGCGGATCATCCGGCTTCGTCGTATCCAATACAAAATCCGTTTTATGCAGCCATTCGCGCTTCAGGCGATCGCACACACGCCAATCGACAAAGAAGGCCCGCTTATATTGATACGCAAAACTGTCTGTTGAATTATGATCACCGAGATTACTGACAGCATTCTTCCTGAAACGCAATTGGATTTCCCAGCGCGGCATATCTGCATAGATGAACAGATCAGGCGTCAATCCAATCAATGAAGCACCGATGCCATACACGATGACTACGCCTTCCCGAATGCCTTGCACTTGTTCTTTTAACGACTGCAATTTTCCCGCATCAAAAAAATCACTCATTTCCAGCGGCGTCATATAACCGAACACAGGATCATCTGTTACATATTGCTGCACTTTGTTCCGGATCTCTTGCGCAGGCAGCATTGCTTCCGCCACATCCATCGCCTGTAGTCCGGCGATCCTTGCCGTCAGCTCTTTGACCAGTGCGGCGGTGTCAACGCCATGATAACACTCGAGGCAAACAAGCACACTCTTTTTTCCTTTTTTGCCGATCTTCTCACTGATCGTCTTCGCAATACTATCCCAGCCCGCTTCCGCCACATGGCCGGGCACATTCAATTCCGGGAACTTTTCAAAATTCGATTGGTACAAGATGTTGGGTTTTATAGTTTGTTATAGTCTTATGGTTGTTCGATGATCGTTCCTCAGTATCCCTCATTCTGCGACAACCCCTTATTCAGATCGACTTCCCGCTGCGGTAACGGGAACAGATAATTGCGGGCGGCAGGTGTTACCCCGTTCTTGGCGAGTGGCACCTGCTGTTGCAGCTTGCCGGTACGCGCAAGGTCGAACCAGCGCTGGCCTTCGCCAACGAATTCCATCAGGCGTTCTTTGATCACTGCATCGCGGAACTGATCTTTGGAGAGGCCGGCGTAATCCGGAACGGCATTTTCGTACGTGGTGCCATTGAAACGCGCTCTCTTGCGGACCTTGTTGATATACTCATGCGCGATGGCGGTATTGTTGAGTTCATTGTTGGCTTCTGCATACATCAGCAGTACATCGGCGTAGCGGATCACAGGAAAATCATTCGCGGTGGAATTGCCCTGCGGTTCCGCTGCGCGGTCCCAGTACTTCTGGATATAAGGACGAATGGTGGTAGTGGGACCAGCCGGATCATGGATCTCTGTAATGAACGTCACTTCGCGGCGCTGATCATTCGCATCAAACGTATTGTATGCGTATTGTGTAGGGATCTGCCAGCCCTGTGCGTTCTGTACACCTTCCACGCTGAGCGCTGAAGGGAGGAGACGCACATTGAACTGCCCGGCTTCCCAGAAGATGATCGCGCCACCGGCATCACCAAAGCCTACAGAGAACACGGCTTCCTTGCCATTGCGGCTGGACAGTTTGAACACATCCGCATAATTCTGCCAGAGATCATACTGTTGTGAATCGATCACTTTCTTTGCATAGTCAGATGCCAGTTGCCAGTTCTTTTGCGTGAGATATACTTTTGCCAGCAGTGCATTCGCGGAGCCTTTGGTGGCACGCCCGCGGCCGTTACCGGGATCATAACTAAGCGGTAACGCATTGGCAGCATCGGTGAGATCTTTAACGATCTGTGCATAGATGTCTGCTGCTTTTGCTTCGGGAGGCGTTAAGGGATTGTTCTCCTCCAGCAAGAGTGGGATATCGCCAAACATTCTCACCATGTTGAAGTACATCAGGCCGCGCAGGAATTTCGCTTCGCCCAATAATCTTGCCTTTAATGGTTCATTCATGGTGATGCCGGGGATCCGCGCGATGGCCACATTCGCGGTAAAGATGGTCTTGTAATGCATACCCCAGATCTCTTCCAGGGAGCTGTTCTGTGAATTATACGTGAAGTTAGAGAGCTGATCGAAGTTGGCTGCACCCAGTTGATTGTTCAGCAATTCATCGGAAGCCAATCCTGCGGTGACCCAGAATGTACTGTGATAGATCCCGGCCGTATTACCACCTGCTGCGAAGTTGTCAACCGAGTTCAGGTAAGCATAGATCGAATTCACCGCTGCAATGGCATCGGCCTGCGTCTGGTAATAGTTCTGGATGGTAACAAGATTCTTCGGCTTCTCTTCCAGGAATTTCTTGCAGGAAGTTTGCGTAGCTGCCAGCCCTGCGAGCAGCAAACCGGATGATATAAGTTTTATGAAGGTTTTCATGATAAACAAGCTTTAAGGTTAGAAGGATGCACTGATGCCTAACTGGTAAACGCGGGCCTGCGGATAACCGCCAAGGTCTAGGCCGAGCAATGTGGTGCTCTGACCAAACGTATTGGCTTCCGGATCATAGCCCGAATAATTCGTGATGGTAAACAGATTGGAGCCGCTTGCATACACACGCAGATTGCTCATGCCGATCTTCGAGATCATGCGGGATGGCAGCGTATAACTCAGCGTTACGTTGCGCAGGCGCACATACGATGCATCTTCCACGATGGCGGAGGATACAACGCCTACATCAAGGCTTCCGGCAGATAGTGCGCGCGGATATTTATTACTTGCGTTCTGCGGCGTCCAGCGGTTAAGCGCTGCTTCTGCCAGCACATTGTTCTGGCCGTTGAAGTTGAGCAGATCAAGGTTGTTGAAGTTCGCCATCTTGTTGCCCTGTGAACCCTGGATGAAGAACGACAGTTCGAAATTCTTATACGAAAATGTATTGTTCAGACCCCAGGTGAAATCAGGTTGTGCAGAACCGAGAATGGTGCGGTCATTTGCATCGATCTTACCATCTTTATTCATATCACGGTATTTCCTGTCACCGGCTTTCGCTCTTGATGCAGGGTTTGGTGATGTTGGTTCCTGACCGACGAGCACCGGGCTGGATGCTGCTTCTGCATCGCTTTGGAAGATGCCGTCGAACTGATAACCATAGAAGGTACCGATGGACACACCTTCTCGCAGCAGGATCGCATTCTGCAGGATCACATCTGTTTCGCTGTTGAGGTTGGTGATCTTGTTGCGGTTCACCGAGAAGTTTACGGAAGTAGTCCATTCCAGTTTTCCTTTCAGGTTGATGGTACGCAGATCGAGATCGATACCGTGATTGGCGATATTGCCGATGTTCAGCAGCGTATAAGCAAAGCCGGAAGTCAGCGGAATGGGGCTTGACAGCAACAGGTCATTCGTTCTTTTATTGTAATAATCCGCCGTGAAGTTGACACGGTTGCGGAACAGGCTGAGGTCAACACCAATATCCAGTTGGCGGGTTGTTTCCCATTTCAGGTTCTGGTTCACATACGTGAGTGGCTCACGGCCGGTGAACACTTCGCTGCCATTAACCGAGTTGAATACACCTTCACCATAAGGACCGACAAGCGCGAGTGATTGATACGGCGGGATCGCCTGGTTACCCAATACACCATAGCTCACACGGAATTTCAGATCCTGGATGGCTGCTGCATTTTGCATGAAGTCTTCTTTCGATACTCTCCAGGCAAATGCACCGGAAGGAAAGAAGCCATACTTATTACCATCGGCAAACTTGGAAGAACCATCCACGCGGCCGGTAGCGGTGAACAGGTATTTATCATCCAGCGTATAATTCACGCGACCGAGATAAGAGATCATGCTCCAGGATGATTCGCTGTTCGATGGCTTCTGCGGATTCAACGCGGAAGCAATGTTGTGGTAACCAGTTCGGTTATCCGGAAAATCAAATGCATACACAAACAACTGCTCATTGTTGAACTTTTGCATCGTGTAACCCACCACCGCATTTACGGCATGGCGTTGATTGAAGGTATTGTTATAGCTCAGCGTGTTTTCATTCAGCCAGGTGGAGCCAACACTTTTACCGAGTGAAGCTTCGCCGTTGCTGGCTTGTGTACGCTTGAGGAAGTTAGGACCGAAACTGTTTTCACTGTTCGTAAATGCATCGAGGCCAAAGGTTGTTTTGAACTCGAGTTGTTTACTGATCGCATATCGCGCGAAGACATTACCGAGGAAGCGGGACAGTACCGTATTCGATGTGTATTCTTTTGCTTCCGCGATCGGGTTGCCGAGGATCTTGCCGCGATCGTTCTCAAATGTGTAACCACCTTCAACAGTAGAATCATACACCGGCAACACAGGATTGAACAGTAACGCAGATGTGACCACACCGGGGACTATCTGTCCGCCGTTCGTTAATACACCGGTACTGGACAAACGCGAATATGTTACGGCAGAACCAACGGTCAACCGGTCGGTGACTTTACGTTCGAGATTCGTGCGGAACGTATAGCGTTTGAAGTCGGAGCTTTGGATGATCCCTTTCTGGTTGAAATAAGAGCCGGAGATATTGTATTTCGTTTTATCATCACCACCGGAGAAGGATAATTGATAGTTGGCGAGAGGCGCTGTGCGGAACAGTTCATTCTGCCAGTTGGTTCCTTCGCCGAGGTTCTTCGGGTTCACATAGACGGGCGTCTGGTTTGCGTTCAGCTTGCCTTCGTTTACAAAATCGGCAAACTGCGCAGCGTTCAATAGTTTGAGTTGATTGGCTACGGTCTGTATGCCCTGGTAGGTTTCCAATGTGAGTGTTCCTTTACCGGCGCGTCCGCGTTTGGTGGTGATGAGCACGACGCCGTTTGCGCCGCGTGCACCATAGATGGCGGTGGCGGAAGCGTCTTTCAGGATCTCGATGGATTCGATATCGGAAGGGTTGATGGAAGAAAGCGGGCTGATGCGTGGTCCGCGGGTAGCGCCGGCGCTCATATCGGAACCGTCGGAGTTGACGAGCATACCATCGATCACATACAGCGGTTCATTGCCTGCGTTGATGGAGCTGGTACCACGGATCCGGATGGAGGTTTCCGCACCGGGCTTGCCGGAGATCTGCGTGACCTGTACACCGGCGGCACGACCCTGCAATGCCTGGTCGAGACTCGTCACAGGCACGGCCTTCAACTCATCAGAGGTGACGCGTGCAACGGCACCGGTGAGGTCGCTTTTGCGGACGGTACCATAACCGATCACGACGACATTGGACAATTCAGCGGGATTTTCTGTCAGGCGGATCTCGATGGAGGTCTTTCCATCCACGGGCACTTCCCGCGTGATGTAGCCGACATAAGATACAACGACTACGGACTGACCGGTTGCAGCCGGCAGGCTGAATCGCCCATCCTTATCGGTTGTGGTGTTGGTGGTGCTGCCCTGGTAGCTGACCGTGGCACCGGAGAGTGGTTGACCGGCGGCGGTAATTACAGTGCCGGTAACAGCCTGTTTATCCTGGGCGGATAAGGGGCCGTAAACACAGAGACAGATCAGAAGGCATACGAAAAAGCCAGGCCATGGCTTAGTGGCAATCGTTCTCATTGGAGCAATCATTAAAGATGAATAAATCGTTTTACATCATGTTCATATGTATGTACATATATCGGTCAGGCAAAAAAAATTACCGTGCGATATCGATCGTATAAGTGAACCGGTCTGCCCGATAATAGCCAAGGTTGTACTCGATCGGCCTGTCGCCCGGGTCGCAGACTACGCGTTTGCGGAACAGGATCGGATCGCCTTGTTTGATATGGAGCAGTTTGCTGAGTTTGGCATCGGCCAGGATGGCGCTGATGCCTTCGCGGGATAAGGTTGCGGTGATATGATGATTCTTCTCCAGGGTCTCATAGAGCGGCTTCGAGAAATCATCGTCGGCCGTCAGTCCAGTCCTGGGATGGAAATAGGATATAAAATAAACGATCGGGCCTTCATCCGGGCCTTTCACGCGTTCCATTCTGAGCACTTTCACACCCTCGTCTATATTGAACGCTTCCTGGATCTCTTTATCCGGCACGACCATGCTCACCTTGATGCTGTAGTTCTTGAACACCACGCCTTTCTCGTCCATTTCGTGCGTAAAGCTGGACCATTTGTTGAGTTTCGTGGTGATATTGTTCTTGGCGACTTTGGTGCCTACGCCTTTTTTGCGGATGAGCAGTCGCTCGAAGACCAGTTTGTTGGTCGCCTGGCGGACGGTACTCCGTGAAATGCCGAGGCGCTGGGCCATATGGATCTCGTTGGGCAGCAGTTTCCCGTTCTGGTATTCCGGCTGGCCGATCATTTTGCGCAGCAGGTCTTCTACCTGGGCGTGGAGGGGGAGTGAGCTGTTATGGTCGATTTCGAAATCCATATGTCTGTATGTTCGTACATACCAAAACTAAGGGGAAATAAGTAAAAAGTCAAAATTAAAAAGTAAAAAGCGAAGGGGCGCCGGTGTCGTGCTTGAGCGGACAGGTTGGGAGCAGGTCTTTTGATTGAGCGGCGTGAGGTTCCCGCGGAACTGGTCGGACGAAGGGGATTACGC
>Ga0247822_10002574_pt1 | contig 11601 bp, 7 predicted proteins | sample 13C_Cellulose_Da_FD_192423 | JGI IMG/M metagenome (GOLD analysis project Ga0247822, IMG submission 192423) | Soil microbial communities from agricultural site in Penn Yan, New York, United States - 13C_Cellulose_Day30 | ecosystem: Environmental > Terrestrial > Soil > Agricultural land | place...
TCACCGACATCGCCGCCGCCACCACCGCCGGCGATGTCGGTGATGGTCGCGGACATCGCGGCGCCGGCGAGCGACGCCTGGCATCCGGTCGCCATCGGCAGCATCGTGGTCGCGTCGACCTGGCCGAAGTCGACGCCGGTCACCGAGACGGTCAGCGGCGAGCCGGGCGCGCCGATCGCGGTGACGGTGACCGAGCCGGCCTTGGCGAGGAACTCCTGCGCCGACGGCGTGCCGTGCTCGGCGATCGCCCGCACGCACACGCCGCAGGTGTCGTAGCTCAGCTCGGCGCCGGTGATCGGGAACGTGCCGGCGCGCGCGACGCCGCCGGCGAACGCGCCCAGCCCGTCCCACAGCTCGATCTGCACCCGATCGGTCGAGCCGGGCAAGGTCGCGTAGGCGACGTGGTACTTGGCGGCGCCCATGGAGCCGGGCTGGTTGCGGCGCTCGGCGGTCGCTGGAGCGATCGTCCCCGCATCCGGGATCGACGCCGCCAGCCCGCACGCGGCGGGCACCGGGTCGGGATCGGGATCCGGGCTGGTGCCGGCGTCGACCTCGGGGTCGACATCGGGAGGATCCTGGGTGGGATCCCCGACGATGCAGGCCGGGACCAGGACGGCGAAGGCGACGACCTTGAGACGCATGGGCGCCGGGAAGAGCAAGCCCGAGGCCAGGTGGTGTCGCGCAAACCCCGCGACGCCGCGCGATCGCGGACCGCCGCCCCGGGGTGGTACCTCCCCGCCCTGGGGCGGTGTAATCCACCTGCAACATGTGGCACCAGGCCTGACTTCCGGACGTCACCGGCGATACTCACGCCGTGCCCCCTCCCCCCCTCGTCGCGCTGCGCGGCGTCACCAAGAGCTACTACGGCCAGAAGGTCCTGTCCGACGTCTCGTTCGAGATCGCCGAGGGCGAGGTGTTCGGCTACATCGGCCCCAACGGCGCCGGCAAGAGCACGACCCTCAAGATCATGGCCGGCCTGATCACGACGTACGAGGGCGAGGTGAGGGTCGGGGGCGCCGACGTCGGGCGCGACCGCGACCGGACCCACGCGCTGATCGGCTTCATGCCCCAGGGCGCAGGCTTCCAGAACTGGCGCACCGTCGAGTCGGCGCTCGACTCGCTCGGCGAGCTGAGCGGCGTGCCCGCCGACGTCCGCGCCCGCCGCATCCCGGCCTTGCTCGAGCGGTTCGACCTGCTGAAGGCGCGCACCAAGAAGGTCAAGGAGCTGTCGGGCGGCATGACCCAGAAGCTCAGCTTGATCCAGGCCCTGCTCCACGAGCCGAAGTTGCTGATCCTCGACGAGCCGCTCGAGGGCCTCGACCCGCCCAGCCGGCAGCTGCTCAAGGACGTCATCCGCGAGCGCCAGCGGGCCGGCACCACCGTGCTGTTCTCGTCGCACATCCTGTCCGACGTCGAGCACGTCGCCGACCGGATCGGCATCCTCAAGGCCGGCGAGGTCGCGACCACCGGCTCGATGCGCGAGCTGATGACCGCGTTCGACACGCCGATCGAGGTCGACGTGTGGTTCTCCCAGGCCCCCGCCGATCTCGCCTACCTCCACGATCCCGCGTTCGGCACCGCCGCGCTGCGCAAGCCGGGCGAGTGGCGGATCACCCTGCCGCGCGGCGCCGACGTCGACGCGATCATCCACGCGCTGGTCGAGCGCACCCTCGCCGGCGGTGGCCGCCTGCGCAAGATCGGCGTCGCCGAGCCGGCGCTCGACGAGCTGTTCGCCCGCTACATCCTCGAAGGAGGCCGCCGTGGCAACTAAGGCGGCGACCCGGATCCTGGTCCGTGACGAGCTGATCGGGTTCGCCCGCTCGAAGGTGATGCTGGTCCTGTGGGCCGTCCTGCCCGCGCTCGCGCTGGCCGGCTACTTCCTCCTCAAGGACGTCAAGCTCGGCCCCGGCGCCGACGGCGCACCGATGCCGGCGACGACGTTCATGAGCATGCTCATCTCCAGCATCACCGGCACGATGGCCGCGCTGATGGTGGCGGTCGACCTCGTCAGCGAGCGCCAGCGCAAGGTCTACGAGCTGCTGATCATCCGCCCGGTGCGGCGCGAGGTGATCGTCTGGGCCAAGTTCATCGCCGTGTTCCTGTCGGTCACCATCGCCTGCGTGATCTCGCTGCTGCTCGGCATCGGGGTCGACGCCGTGCGCGGTCAGAGCCTGACCGACGAGGAGACCCGCGGCGTGGTCCGCGCCACCGTCACGATGGTGACCACGGTCGGGATGTCGGCGGCGATGGGCGCGCTCCTCGGCGTGCTCGCCCGCACGATCCTGGTGGCGGTGCTGCTCATCCTCTACGTCGGCCAGAACCTCGCCTTCATCCCGATGGCGCCGGTCTACTTCGGCGTGTTCCCCGATCGCTTCTGGCTGGTCCAGCTCGTCTCGGTCGGCATCATCATCGGGGCGCTGGCCCTCGCCGGCCGGTCGTTCGCGCGCTCGCAGTTCTGATCGACCACGCCGCGCGACCGGTCGGCCGTCCTGGCCCGCCCGAACCGCCAGGTGCGGCCGCCGGCGGACCACCCTACGATGGACGGGTGTTCGAGTCCGACTACATCGTGCGGCTGATCAAGTCGATCGGCGCGCTGGTCGCGCGGGCCGCGGGGCTCGGACGCCAGGGCAAGGTCTACGAGGCGGTCGAGGAATGCGAGCGCGGCTGGGAAGAGCTCGGCGTCCCGACGGACCTGCTCGATCGACTCGACGGCGCGACCCTGGCCGGGTTGCTCGGTGACCCCGCCAAGCAGGAGGCCGCGCTCGCCCTGCTCGACGCCGAGGCCGACCTGCGCGACCAGGCCGCGCCCGGCAGAGGCGCGGCGCGGCGGCGGCTGGCCACCGAGCTGCGCGCGTGGATCCAGGACCAGCCCCGGTAGCACGGTCGCGCGATGCGGATGCTCGGCATGGCCGCGGCGTTCCGCTGTCCGTGAGCTCGTCCGATGCTACCGGTACGGCCCGCCGTCGATCACCGGCGCCGCCGGCCGTGGGGCGGGCGTCGCAGGCGGAGGCGGCAGCGGCACGAAGTCGACCAGGACCGCGCCGCGCAGGTAGGCGAAGCCGATCGCGTGGACCAGCTCGCCGGTGATCGTCGACGCGACCGCGACCTCCCGGCGATGACCGCGCGCGTCGATCGCGAACGGGACGATCTCGAAGTGCGTTCCGAGCAGCCACGCCAGCGCAGCGGCGAGCACCAGCGCGAGCGACGCCGCGAAGATGCCGCGCGCAACCCGGCGCAGGCGGTGGCGGCGCGGACGATAGGTGGCACCATCCAGGTACACCTGCGCTCGCTCGGCCTCGGCCAGCGCGAGCAGGATCCGATGCTTGAGGTGCCCGTCGTCGGTGATGGCGTCAGGGTGGCCATGCCCCGTCCGCGGACAAGCGGCAGCCCCTGGCAATCGGTCAGTCGGCGCCGAGCTCGCGGGCGACGACGAACGTGACCAGCCGGGTGGCGAGCACGTGGTACGCGCGATCGACGGTGGCGGCGGTGTCGGTCGGCCGGTGGTAGTGCGGCGTGGTGTCGCCGCTGACGTACTCCTCGGTGAGGCCGATGGCGGCGAAGCCACGCTCGCGGAAGGCGGTGTGGTCGGTGCCCGACGTGGTCGTCGACACCACCTGGGCGCCGACCGCGGCGGCGCCGGCCTGGTACTCGGCGAGCAAGGCCGGCGTCGGCAGCTCGAGCTCGAAGCGCAGGTCGTCGTCGGCGTCCCAGCCGACCTGATCGATGGTGTGGACCGCGAGGATCGGCGTGCCGGCCTGGAACTGGCGGGTCGCGTAGGTGGTGCTGCCGATCAGGTCGGTCTCCTCCTGATCGAACAGGACCACCTTCACGCCGCGGTCGCGGCACGGCAGCTCGGCGAGCGCGCGGGCGACGGCCAGCGCGGTCGCGACCCCGGTGGCGTTGTCGTTGGCGCCCGGGCTGCCGGTCACGGTGTCGAAGTGGGCGCCGACCACGATCCACTCGGTGGCGCCGGCGGCGGTCGCCGGCAGCTCGCCGACCACGTTGGCGCCCTGGCCGTAGTCGTCGAGGCTGACGGTCAGGCCGAGCCCCGTGAGCTGGTCGGCGAGGTAGGTGCGCGCGGTCGTGCGCCGGCTCGCGGTCGCGCGATCGGCCAGGCGCACGCCGGGCGCGATGTCCGCCGCACCGGCCAGGCGGGCGACGTGATCGGCGAGGAACCCGTCGAGCCAGGCCGGGGCCGCGACCGGGGCCGGGCACGGCGGCCCGTCGCGCGGCGGGCGATCCGGGCCGGCGCCGTCGTCGGGCACGACCGCGTCGTCGTCGCCGGCCGGGCAGCCGGCCAGGGCCAGCAGCAGCCACGCCCGCTTCACCGCGCGTGCTCGCGGTAGTCGACCTTGGTCTCGACGTGGAAGTGATCGTAGTGGCTCTTGGGATCGTTGCCGGGCGTGAGCACGGTGCGGAACCCGCCCGAGCTGGCCAGGTACAGCTCGATCGCCAGCAGCAGCGGATCGGCCTTGGGGTAGTCGTCGAGCACGACCGCCTTGCGGCCCTCGGCGTCGACGAACCACTTGATGTCGATGGCCAGCCCGAGCGCGTGGCGCGACAGGAAGTTCTTCTGCACGCCGCCGACGATCACGTTGGTGTAGCCGTGGATGCGCGAGAAGCCGATCTCGCGCACGCCGAGGCCGAACAGCGCCTGGGCGTGGGTCGACAGCGCCAGCGCCAGCGCGCAGTCCATCACGAACGGCCCCTTGCGGAACTGCGAGACCAGCTTGATGCCGCCGATCTCCATCGCCGGCACGACGATCGGGTTGGCGACCTTGAGCTCGGCCTGGCCCGGCTTCCAGACGATGCTGCGCCGGTCGAGCTCGTCGGTGCACGCCTTGCCGGTGGCGAGCATCTCCGGCGACGGCGGCCACGACCAACCGGCCGGCATGTTGTTGCCGCGCCGGTCGCCGCGCCTCCGCGACGACGCCCGCGCGGTCTTGCCGGCGCGCCGCTTCTTCTTCTTGGCCGCGAGCTTCTTCTTGGCGTCGGCGCGGCGCTTCTTGGCCGCGCGCCGCTCCTTGGCCTTCTTGGCGGCCAGCGCCTGCTTCTTCTCGGCCCGGGTCGCCGCCGTCTTCTTCGCCGCGGCCTTCCTGGCCGGGCGCTCGCCGGGCTGGGTCGGACCGTCGACCTGCGCCGGCGAGCTCACCGGTCCGTCGTCCTGCGCCGCCGCCACACCGGCGACGCCGACGACCGCCGCCGCGATCGTCAGGGCGGCGAGCCGGGAGCGCGATCGCATCCTCGCAACCTTACTACGCCGCTGCGGGGCGCACCGCTGACAGCGACTTTCGATACGCTCGCGCGCGATGGACATCGAGCAGCTCGAAGCGCTGGCGCTTGCCGACGATCGTGACGCGGCCCTCTCCGCGCTCGTGGCTGGTACCGAGGATCACGACTACTGGCGGGCCATTCGCCTGCAGCACCAGGGCAAGCTGACCGAGGTCGATGCGATCCTCGATGGTTGGCGTTCCAAGCACGGCGACACGACGCGGCGCGGCGTGATCGAGCGCCGCCAGCTCCTGCTGCGCGCCGACGCCGACCTCGCGGCCAACGCCCAGCGGCTCGCCGATGACCTCGGCGTCCGCCACGATCACCAGCCCGAGCTCGAGGCCGAGGCCGCGCGCTATCCGAGCCGGCTGCCGCCGATCCTGCTCGATCCGACCCGGCTGCTCGATCAGGCGCTGCAGCGCCCGCGCGGGCTCGGCGCGGTCACCGACGCCGCCCTGCCGCACTTGCTGGCGCGCCCGCTCGACGCCGCCCGCCGGCGCGAGCTGCTCGAACGCCTCGGCCGGGTCGGCCGCACCGGCCTGCCCGGGCTGATCGGCGCCATCGCCGCCGACCTCGGCGAGAAGTCGTCGAAGGGCTTCGGCTCGCTCGCCATCCACCACGGGCTCACCCGCGCCGAGCTCGACGACCTGGCGACCCGGGTGCCGCGGCTCCGCAAGGACCGCGCGTGGATCGAGGCCAGCCTGGTCCGCCTGCGCCCGCCGGACCACGTCGACTGGGAGCACGACCTGATCGCGCGCATCGCCTACCTCGATGCCCTGTGGGCCGAGGTGGCGGCGCTGCCGGACGTGTTCAACTCGCTCAAGGCGCACGTCCTGTATCACCGGCTCGCGTGCGATCTGCGCGCCGACACCCTCGATCGCGCGCGCCTGCTCGCCTACCTCGCGCTGCCCCGCCGCGCGACCTACGTGCGGGCGACGTGGATCACCAAGCTCGAGCACGCGGTGGTCGCCGGCCTCGATCACGACTTCTCCGCGGTGACCGGCCTGCCGGTCGTCGCCGACGACGAGGAGGTGATCCGCCCGTACCTCGCCCACTTCCTCACCGGCGAGGACGGCCGCGCGTTCGCCGATCACGTCGAGGGCGGGTGGCTCGATCGCCTGCTCGCCGAGACCCGCTTGCTGGCCGGCGACCCCGACGTCGAGCGGTGGACGACGATCCTCGGCGCGACCGCGGCGACCGCGCTGCGCGACCGCGTCGATCTCGACCTGCTGCCGACCCACCCGCGCCGGTTCGGCGCCGGCGATCGCGTCGCGCTCGACGTGGCGGTCAAGAACGCCGGCGCGCTGCGCGTGCGCGTGTTCCGCATCAACACCGTCGCCTACTTCCAGGCCCGCGGCGGCGACGTCGATCTCGGCCTCGACCTCGACGGCCTGGCCGCCGGGTGGGAGGAGGTCCGCCCGGCGACGCACCCGCCGATGCGCCGGGTGCGCGAGCGCATCGAGCTGCCGGCGTGCGACCGGCCCGGCACCTACGTCGTCGAGCTGATCGGCAACGGCCGGGCCAGCCGCGCGCTGATCCGCAAGGGCGACCTGCGCGCCACCACGCGGCCGAGCCCGGCCGGCGTCGCCGTGACCATCCTCGACGAGGCCGGCCAGGCCCGCCCGGGCGCGTGGGTGTGGCTGGGCGGTCGCGACCACCGCCCGCGCGAGGACGGGACGATCACGTTGCCGTTCTCGACCCGGCCGGGCCCGCAGCCGGCGCTGTTGATCGACGGCGACGTCGCGGTGGTCACCACCATCGACCTGCCGGGCGAGGCCTACGCCTTGACCGCGACCACGGTGCTCGACCGGCAAGCGATGGTGCCGGGTCAGGACGCCACCGTGCTGGTCCGCCCCAGCCTCACCGTCGGCGGCGAGGCGACCACGCTGGCGCTGCTCGAGGACGCCTACGCCGAGATCACCGCCGTCGACCGCGCCGGCGTGCCGGCGCGCCGCCGCCAGCCGCTCACCCTCGCCGACGACCAGGATGTCGCGCTGACCGTCGCCGTGCCCGAGCACCTCGCCCGCCTGACGCTGGCGATCGGCGGTCGCGTCCGCGTCGTGTCCGAGCAGCGGACGATCGACCTGCGCCACGAGGTCGGCTTCGACGTCGGGACCATGCACGCCCGCCAGGCCACCGAGGCGCTGTACCTGACCCGCTCGGCCGAGGGCTGGTCGCTGAGCCTGCTCGGCAAGAGCGGCGAGCCGCGGCCGGGCCGCGCGGTGGCGCTGCAGCTCACGCCCGAGCTGCTGATGTGGAGCGTCGACGTGACTCTCGCCACCGACGAGCGCGGCGTGATCGAGCTCGGCGAGCTGCCGCGCCGCCTGCGCCTGCGCGCCACCACGTCGACCGGCCTCGATCAGACGTTCGCGCTGGACGCGCCGGCGCCGGTGACGGCCACGACCATCCACGTGCGCGAAGGCGACGAGCTGACCGTGCCGGTGCCGCCGGACATCGCCCCGCTCGACGGGTGGATCGTCGAGCATCGCGCCGGCGTACCCGCGTACGATCACACCGCGCTCGGCCGGCTCGAGCCGGGGCTGCTGCGCGTGCACGGGCTGCCGCCCGGCGAGCACCGCATCGGCACCGGCGTCGCGGCGGTGACGGTCCGCGTCGTGCCGGCGGCAGCGCCGGTCGCGCGCGGCTGGGCCACGCTGCCGCGCACGCTGCTCGCCCTGCCCCCGCCGGCCGCCGCGCTGGGCGAGGTGACGGTGTCGGCCGAGGCGCTGACCGCGACCGTCGTGCACGCGACCGCGCGCACGCGCGTCCACGTCGTCGCCATGCCGCTGTGGTCGGCGCCGGCGACCGACGACGACGAGCTGTCGGGTCCGGTGCGCGACCCCGCCGCCCGGTGGCTCCGCCCGCGCGAGACCCGCTACGTGTCGGGCCGCGACATCGGCGACGAGTACCGCTACGTGCTCGATCGCCAGCACGCGCCGCGCCGCCCGGGGATGATGCTCGACCGGCCGAGCCTGCTGCTCAACCCGTGGGCGCTGCGCGCCACCACCACGGCGGTCCAGGGCGCCCGCGGCGAGGGCGGCTGGGCGGCCAGCGCGCCGGCGCCGGCCGGTGCGGTCGCCGCCGGGGCCGGCGGCTACCCGGCGGAGGATCGCCGCGCCGGCGATCCCGCGTTCGCCGCCTACGACTTCCTGGCCGCGCCGCCGGTGGTGATCGCCAACCTGCGCCCCGACGCCGACGGTCGCGTCCAGGTGCCCCGCGCCGCGCTCGGCGCCGCGCGCCTGGTCCACGTCATGTGCGTCGATCCGTCGGCGACCACCGGCCGGCTGGTGCCGCTGCCGCTGACGCCCCTGGCGGTGCGCGACCTGCGCCTGCCGGCGGCGCTGCCCGCCGATCGCCACCTGCGCGAGGACCGCCGCCTCGCCGCCTTGCCGGCCGGGGCGACGCTCGAGGTCGCCGATCGCGCGACCTCGCGGGTCGAGCTGGTCGACTCGGTCGACAAGCTGTACCGCGCGCTGTGCGCGCTCGGTGGCGACGCCGATCTCGCCGCGTGGGACTTCCTGCCGCGCTGGGCCGCGCTGTCGCGCGCCGAGCGCCTCAGCCTGTACTCGAAGCACGCCTGCCACGAGCTGGCGCTGTTCATCCACTTCAAGGACCCCGAGCTGTTCGCCGACGTCGTCCGGCCGTACCTCGCCAACAAGCTGGTCAAGACCTTCGTCGATCGCTGGCTGCTCGGCGACGACCTCTCGGGCTACCTGGCGTCGGTGGAGATGGACCGCCTCAACGCGTTCGAGCGGGCGCTGCTGGCCCAGCGGCTGCCGTCGGCGCGAGCGGCGCTGACCCGCCAGCTCGCCGACGCGGTCGACCTGATCCCGCCCGATCCCGAGGGCGACGATCGCCTGGTCGACGCCTTCCTCGCCGGCGGCGCGCTGTCGGGCGACGGCGCCGATCTCGGGGCCGCCGCCGCGGCCGAGGTCGCCGAGGAGGTCGAGGAGATGAAGGAGGAGCGGCGCAGCGGCGCGCCGCCCAAGCTGGCCAAGCGAGCGGCGCGCATGATGGCGCCGCCGCCACCGCCCGCGCCCGCCGCGCTGGCCGCGTCCCTCACCGGCTCCATCTACGACCGCGGCCTGGCCGACGAGGCCGAGCTGCTCGATCTTGCGGCGCGCGAGACCACCGCGCCGCTGTACCGCGGCGCCGAAAAGACCCAGGAGTGGGCCGAGCACAACTGGTGGCACAAGCGCCGGGCCGAGCAGGGCCCCGACCTGATCCGGCCGGCCCGCCTGTGGCGCGACCTCGCCGGCCACGCCGGTGGTCCGTTCCTGTCGCCGCACCTCGCCGACGCCGCCGCCAGCTTCGCCGCCAGCGTGTGCGCGCTGGCGGTCCTCGACCTGCCGTTCGTCGCCGCGCCGCACGCGATCACCGCGCGCGGCGCCGGCGCGGCGGTGCGCGCCGGGTCGAACGCGCTGGCCGCGCTCGCCGAGCTGAGCCCGGTCGCCGGCCCGCCGCTCGGCCAGGTCCTGGTCGGGCAGAGCTACTTCCGCGCCGACGATCGCTGGGAGTGGGACGGCGCCGAGCAGCGCGAGAAGTACGTCACCGGCGAGATGCTGAACGGCGTCGTCTACCAGCGCCAGATCGTGGTGACCAACCCGACCAGCCGGCAGCAGCGCCTGGCCGTGCTGCTGCAGATCCCGGCCGGCGCGATCGCGGTCGGCGGCGGGGTCGCCACCCGCACCGCGCGCATCGAGCTGTCGCCGTACGCGACCACCTCGCTCGAGCACGCGTTCTACTTCCCGGCCGCCGGCACGTTCGCCCACTACGGCGCCCAGGTCACCCGCGGCGACGAGCTGGTCGCGGCCGGCGCCGCGCGCGCGGTCACCGTCGTGCGCGCGCCGACCGAGGTCGACACCGGGTCGTGGGCCCACGTGTCGCAGCGCGGCTCGCTCGACGACGTGATCGGCTACCTGACCGCGCGCAACCTCGGCCGCGTCGACCTCGGCAAGATCGCGTGGCGGCTGCGCGATCGCGCCGCGTTCGAGCGGATCACCGCCGCCCTCGCCGCCCGCCACGTGTACGACGACACGGTGTGGAGCTACGCGCTGGTCCACCACGATCGCGCGCGCGCCGCCGAGTGGCTCGGCCACCAGGACGCCTGGCTGACCGACCTCGGCCCGCTCGCCACCGGCCTGATCACGGTCGATCCGGTCGCCCGCGGCAACTACGAGCACCTCGAGTACGCCCCACTGATCAACGCGCGCGCCCACCGCCTCGGCGAGCGGCGCACCGTGCTCAACGAAGGCCTGGCCGCCCAGTGGCGGGCGCTGCTCGAGCTGGGCGCGACCCGGCCGGCGCCGCGGCCCGACGACTGGCTGGCCGCCGCCCACTACGCGTTCACGATGGATCGCCCCGACGACGGCGCCCGCGCCCTCGCCCGCGCCCCGCGCGATGCCGTCGCGGCCGGGCTGCAGCACGACTACCTGACCGCCTACGCCGCCGCCGCCGCCGGCGACCTGACCACCGCGCGGGCGCGGACCGCCCCCCACGTCGACCACCCGGTCGACCGCTGGCGCCACCGTTTCGCGGCGATGGCCGCGATGCTCGACGAGGTCGCCGGCGCCGCGCCGGCCGCCGCGGTCACGCCCGATGCCCGCGACGCCAGGATGGCCGAGCTGGCCGCGCGCCAGCCGACCCTGGCCGTGCGCGTCGACCACGGCCACGTCGTGCTCGACCACCTCCACCTCGAGCGGGCGACCATCCGCTTCTACCGCATGGACGTCGAGCTGCTGTTCTCGCGCCAGCCGTTCCTGGGCGCCGCCGGCGACCGCTTCGCGTTCATCGACCCCGGCGCGTCGATCGACGTCGCGCTCGACGCCGGCGGCCGCACCCGTGTCCGGCTTCCGGACGACCTGCGCCAGGCCAACGTCGTGATCGAGGTCGTCGCCGGCGCCCTCCGCCAGGCGGTCACCCACTTCGCCCACGACCTCGCGGTCGCGGTCGCCGCGCCGTACGGCCAGCTCCAGGTCCGCCGGGCCAGCACCGGCGCGATGCTGCCCGCCGCCTACGTCAAGGCCTACGCCCGCCTGCGCGGCGGCGCGGTCCAGTTCTTCAAGGACGGCTACACCGACCTGCGCGGCCGCCTCGACTACGCGACCCTGTCCACCGACGACCTCGACCGCGTCGAGCGCTTCGCCCTCCTGGTCGTGCACGACGACGCCGGCGCCACCGTCCTCGAGGCCGAGCCGCCGACCCGCTAGCCCGGATCATTCATGACGATGGCGAGCGAGGACCGCAGATCGTCGAGAAGGCTTGGCCGCACGCCCGGAGAAGTACCGCAGGCGGGTTGGAACCCGTCGAGGAACACTTCGAGGACGTACG
>Ga0247822_10002575_pt1 | contig 11600 bp, 11 predicted proteins | sample 13C_Cellulose_Da_FD_192423 | JGI IMG/M metagenome (GOLD analysis project Ga0247822, IMG submission 192423) | Soil microbial communities from agricultural site in Penn Yan, New York, United States - 13C_Cellulose_Day30 | ecosystem: Environmental > Terrestrial > Soil > Agricultural land | place...
GCGACGAGAACTCCCGCCACTGGGCGAACGCGGACGGGCTTTCCGCCGCCGCGGCGAACGACGCGGGCGTCCGCCAGACGCTCCGCAACCGCAGCCGGTACGAGGCCGCGAACAACGGGTACGCGGCGGGCATCGCCCGCACCCGCGCCGACGACCTCGTGGGCACCGGGCCGACGCTCCAAGTCCCCGTTGACGACGAGCAACTCGCGCAGGCGGTCGAGCAGTCGTGGGCGGCGTGGGCCAAAGAGGTGCGGCTCGCCGAGAAGCTGCACACGATGGACCTCGCGCGGATGGTGGACGGCGAGGCGTTCGCGCTCCTCGTCGAAGACCCGTCCGTCCGTCACGCGGTCCGGATCAACCTGATGCCGGTCGAGGCCGACCACGTCTGCGACCCGGCGGGCTACTACGCGCGGGTGAACCCGGACGCGGACGGGTGGCTCGACGGGGTCCGCTACGACCGCTTCCAGAACCCGGTCGAGTACGCGGTCCTCCGGCACCACCCGGGCGACGACCCGCGCGGGTTCACGCGCGAGTACGACCGCTACCGCGCCGAGTACGTCTGCCACTGGTTCCGCCGCGACCGGCCGGGCCAACTCCGCGGCGTGCCGGAACTCACGCCGAGCCTGCCCCTGTTCGCCATTCAGCGGCGGTTCACGCTCGCCACGCTGTTGGCGGCGGAAACGGCCGCGAACTTCGCGCTGATGCTCGAAACGGACGCGCCGGCGTACACGGACGGCGACGACCCGCCGCCGACGCCGTTCGAGGCGCTCGAAATCGAGCGCAACATGATGACCACGTTGCCGGCCGGGACGAAGGCCAAGCAGTTGGCGGCGGAGCATCCGCAGACGACCTACCCGGAATTCAAGTGGGAGATTCTGGCCGAGTGCGCCCGCCCCGTGCGGATGCCGGTCAACGTCGCCGCGGGCGACACCAGCAAGGCCAATTTCTCGTCGGCGAAGATCGACCACCTGGGCTACCGGCACGGGCTGCGGGTGGACCGGGCGGCGTGCGAGGCGGCGGTGATCGACCGCGTGTACGCCCTGTGGCTCGACCTCGCGGTCCTGGCCGGCGCGGTGCCGCCGGACGCCGCCGGGCTGCCCCACAAGTGGTACTGGCCCGGCTGGGTCAGTTGGGACAAGTCGGAAGCCTTGCAGGACGCGCAGATGCTCGCCAGCGGCACGACGACGCGGGCGGAACTGCTCGCGGAGTGGGGCCTGGACTGGCGCGACGTGCTGCGGCAACTGGGCAAGGAGAAGGAACTCATGGACGAACTGGGCCTGTCGCCCGAGCCGGAGCAGCCGGAGCCGCCCGCGGGCGACCCGGTGGCGGCGCGGCTGCGGCTGAACGGGCACCTGAACGGCCACGGGGGGAAGAACTGATGCGGCTCGTGCTGAAGCCCCTGCACCCGTTCAAGCCCGGCCCGGTCCGGGCGGAGATCCTGGCCGACGGGTCGGTCGTGCTGTCCGACGACGCGGCGGGCGAAATCGACGCGCCGGAGGACGTGAGGGCGAACATCCGGGCGGCCTACGAGAACGGGCTGCGGACCTGCGCCTCGGAAACCATCGAACTCCAGGCGGCGCGGTCGGAGGGCGGCAGGACGCTCCGCCCGTTCGCGATGACGGCGTACACGGGCGCGGCGATGCGGGTGGAGGGCTTCTACCGCCCGGTGGTGATCGACCTCGCGGGGCTGCGCGTGCCGTCGAAGGCGCTGCCCATCCTGCGCGGCCACGACCCCGAGCGGATCGTCGCCCACACCGACGACGTGCAGGTGACGGCGCAGCGGGTCCGCGTGACGGGGCTGATGTCGGGCGTCGGACCGGCGGCGCAGGAAGTCCTGCAACTTTCGGACAACGGCTTCCCCTGGCAGTCGAGCGTCGGCGCCTCGGTGGAGCGGATGGAGTACGTGGACGCGGGGGCGTCGGTGAAGGTGAACGGCCGCACGGTGGACGGCCCGGCGGTGGTGGCGCGGGCCAGCACGCTGCGTGAGATTTCCTTTGTCCCGCTGGGGGCCGACCCCGGCACCTCCGCGAAAGTGAGCGAGGGCGGATCATGACGTTCGAAGAGTGGCTTCAGGCGAAGGGCTTCGGCGGCGTGACGCTGACCGACGCGCAGACGGCCGCCCTGAAGGCGGCGTTCCAGGCGGAGCAGACCCCGCCGCCCGCGCACCCGCCGGGCGACGACCCGGGCCGGGCCGCGATCGAGGCGGCGCGCAAGCGCGAGGAGTGGGCGCGCGAGACGGGCACCATCATCGCCGCGGCGCTCGAATCCGGGCGGATGACCAGCGAGCGGGCCGAACTCATCGCCGCGAAGGCGAAGGCGGAGAACTGGGACCGGAACAAGCTCCAGTACGAGATCATCCTCGCGGGGATGCCGCAGAGCGCGCCGAGTCCGACCCGCCGGGACGCGGTCGGGGACGACGTGATCGAGGCGGCCGTCGCGGTGGCGGGCGGGCTGGAGAACATCGACAAGCACTACAAGCCGGAGGTGCTGGAGGCGGCGGGCCGGCAGTACCGCCACGGCCTGCACCTGTCGGACCTGCTCATGGTGTACGCCCGCCGCGGCGGGTACGCGGGCACGAGCGTCAAGGCGAACCTGGGCGCGGCGCTGCGGGCGGCGTTCGAGGTCGCGCCGAACATCCAGGCGGCCGGTTCGTGGGGTCCGTCCACGGGCGGCGGGCTGTCGGGCGTGCTGAGTAACGTCGCGAACAAGTTCCTCCGCGCGGGCTTCGAGTCGGTGGACCAGGGCTGGCGGCCGGTCGCGGCGACGCGGAGTGTGAGCGACTTCAAGGCCATCACGACCTACAGCCTCACCGGCGGCATGACCTACGAGAAGGTCGCGCCGGGCGGGGAGATCAAGCACGGGCAGGTCGGGGCCGAGACGTACACGAACCAGATCGACACCTACGGGCGGATGATCGGCCTGGACCGCCGGGACATCATCAACGACGACCTGGGCGCGCTGACGCAGGTCGGGCGGCGGCTCGGCCGCGGCGGGGCGCTGAAGATCAACGACGTGTTCTGGACGGCGTTCCTCAACAACACCTCGTTCTTCACCGCGGGCCGGAACAACCTCGTCACGACCAACGCCCTGTCGCTGGCCGGGCTGGACGCGGCGAACGCCAAGTTCCTGACGCAGACCGACCCGGACGGCGCGCCGCTCGGCGTCATGCCGAAGATCCTGCTCGTCCCGCCGGGGCTGTGGAGCACGGCCTCGACCCTCATGTCCTCGACCTCGCTCGTGAGCGGGGCGACCACCACGCCGGGCACGCCGTCGAACAACGTCTGGGCGGGCATGTTCCGGGTGGTGACCAGCCCCTACATGGCGAACGCGACCTACACGGGCTACTCGGCGACGACGTGGTACCTGCTGGCCGACCCGATGGACATGCCGACGGTCGAGGTCGCGTTCCTCAACGGCAACGAAACGCCGACGGTCGAAACGGCCGACGCGGACTTCGGAATGTTGGGGATCGCGCTAAGGGGCTACCACGACTTCGGCGTCTCGATGCAGGAGTACCGCGGCGGCGTGAAGAACACCGCGTGAGACGCGGCCGGGCTGTCACACACACTCACGGGGGCGGTTCATGGGGTCGGTCCGGGCGAGGCGGGTGGCGTTCTTGGGGATGCCGGCGGGCGGCGAGTTGACGCCGGGCGCGGCGCGCGGGTTCTACCGCGCGAGCGCCGGCACGCTCGACGTGCAAGGGCTGATCCAGTCGTCCAGCCTCCTCGCGACGAACATGAACGCCCTGTGGGTGTCGGCGCTCAACCGCGTCCGCGCGGGCGAGCGGATCGACTACTTCGCGATGATCCACAGCGACATCGAGCCGGAGGAGTTCTGGCTCGACAAACTCACCGAAGAGTTGGAGGCGGGCGACTTCGACGTGCTCGGGGTGGCGTCGCCGATCAAGGACCAGCGGGGCGTCACGTCGATCGCGGTCGGGCGGGACGACGGCGACAACTGGCGGCCGAAGTGCCGCCTGACGATGACGGAAATCCACCGCCTGCCCGAGACGTTCACGAGCGCGGACGTGGGCGGGCCGCTCCTGCTCAACACCGGGCTCTGGGTGTGCCGGTTCCGGGAGAGCTGGGCGAAGAAGGTGTGCTTCACGATCAACGACCGGCTCTGCTTCGACCCGAAGCGCGACCGCTACTTCGTGCAGGTGGAGCCGGAGGACTGGTACGTCTCGCGGTTGTTCCACGAACTCGGCCTGAAGGTCGGTTGTACGCGCAAGGTCGAACTCGGGCACCGCGGGCACATGAGCTTCGGCAACGTGAAGCCGTGGGGCGAGAACACGTTCGACCGCGAGTACGTCGAGAGTTCGACGCTGCCGGGCCGGGCGGCGGCGGACTGGTTCCCGCACGACGTGCCGGGCTGGCTGACGGAGGCGGAGGGGCGCGAACTCGCGCGGCTGGCCGAGGGCAAGGTGGTCCTGGAGGTCGGCTCGTACTGCGGCCGCTCGACGGTCTGCCTCGCGAAGACCGCCCGCAACGTGGCGGCGGTGGACACGTTCGACGGCCGCGGGACGGCCGTACCGGGCGACACGCTCGCGACGTTCAAGGCCGGCCTGGCGCGGCACGGGGTGACTGGCCGGGTGAACGCCCTCCGGGGCGCGTCCGAGTCCGTCCTGCCGACGCTGCCGCCCATCTTCGACCTCGCGTTCATCGACGGCAGCCACGACGCGGCGAGCGTGCGGCGGGACGCGGAACTCGCGGCGAAGTGCCTGCGTCCGGGCGGCCTCCTGGCGTTCCACGACTTCGACAAGCCGGACGACCCGGGCGTCGCGGTCGCGGTGGGCGAACTCCTGTCCGCCGGGGCGGAACTGGTCGGCCGGGTGGACTCGCTGGCGGTGGTCCGGCCCGCCGAAACCCTTCAACCTGTGGGAGTCTGAGCAATGGCCGAAGCAGTTTTCCGTCACGGCGACCCGGTCCACATGGACTACACCCCGTCGGCCGGCAACGTCGCCGCGGGCGAGGTGGTCCTCCTGGGCAACACGGCCGGCCTGACGTGCGGCATCGCCCACCTGGACATCACGAACAACGCGCTCGGCGCGCTCGCGGTCGGCGGCGGCATCTACGACGTGACCATGATCACGAACATCGCCGCGTACACGAAGGTGTACTGGGACGACACCAACAACAAGGTCACCTCGACCTCAACGAACAACGCCACCTTCGGCTACCTGCTGGAAGGCGGCACGGGCGCGAACACCGTCGTGGAGTGCCTGCACCAGCCCTACGCCTGAGCACCCGTTCGAGTCGTCGCCTTTCCCGTTCGGAGTGTGAGACATGGCCGAGGAAAAGAAGACCGAGAACCCGGTCCGCCTGCGGTTCCGGCGGTCCGCGTCGCTGGGCGGCAAGACCGTCCAGGCCGGCGCGGTCGAGTCGTTCGAGCAGTCCGACGAGGTGTGGGAGGCGGTCAACCGCGGCGACGCGGACCTCGACCCGCCGCCCGGCACGAAGGTCGGCGAGGGCGTCCAGCCGACCCCGCCGGAGTGGGTCAGCGGCGAGCCGCCCGAGGGCGAGGACGCCAAGCCGAAGAAGGGCGCGAAGCCGGTCAAGGCGGCCGCGGCCGACACGGCGAAGTTGACCGACGCGGACGGCGGCGACGCCGACGACCTGGACGGGATGACCGCGGCGGAGTTGCACGACGTGGCCCGCGACGAGGAGGTCGAGGGGCACAGCGGGCTGAACAAGGCGGACCTGCTCGCGGCCATCCGCAAGGGCCGCAAGTCCAAGAAGTGAGGGCCGACTCGTGGCGGAGAAGAAAGCCGAAGACGAGGCGAAGGCCGCCGAGAGGCCGGCGGCGCGGAGGGGCAAGCCCGACGCGCTGAGTGCGGCGGCGGCCGAGCGGGTGAAGGCCGCGGTCGCGCCGTTCCCGCCGGGGGCGGGCGGGTACGCGAAGGTCAAGGCCGCCGACGTGCGACTCCTCTCCCGGCTCGCGGGCGAGCAGTCCGACGACGACCCGACCGGGAAGATCGTCAACGCCCTGGCGGCTGGCGCGGCCGAGGCGATGCGGCGGCGGGAGACGGTCGAGGTGTTCCAGAAGCCGGAGGAACTCCGGGCGCTCCTGGAAGCGGCGGGGGTGTGACGTGGGGCTGCTCGACGGCGCGCGGGCGTGGCTGGCCGAAAAGTGCCGGGCGGCGTCCGGGTCGGTGACCGTGACCTACGCCCGCGGGGCGGAGTCCGTCACCGTCGCGGCCACGCCGGGGCGGGTGGCGATGCTGTCCCGCGGCGACTCCCGCGACACGCCGGTGCGGACGGAGCTCTCCGAACGCGACTACCTGATCGCGGTCGCGGACCTGGCGGCGCTGACGCCGGACTTCGGCGTGCCGCACGAGCACGACACCGTCACCGAGACGGTCAACGGCGAGGAGTTGGTGTTCGAGGTGCGGCGGCCGGACAACGGCGAGCGGTGCTGGCGGTACTGGGACATCGGCCGGACGGAGTACCGGATTCACTGCAAGCGGGTGCGGTAGTGACTGACCCGACCATCACGCTGTGCCAACAGGTCGTCGGGGCGATCGAGGCGAGCTGGAACCCGGCGGAGCCGCACGGCGTCGAGTGGGACTTGGTGAAGACGGCGTCGGACGACGAAGTCCCGTCCGACCGGCTCTCCGGGCGGCGCGTGTTCGTGTTCCCGACCGACCCGGATTCGGTCTACGCGACGCGGGGCGAGGACGCCTACACGCACCGCCTGACGGTGGTGGTCGCGGAGCGGTACGACGAGGGCGGCAGGCCGCCGCGGGAGTGGGTCGCGGAGCGGATCGACTTCGTCTACGAGCACGTCGTGCGGCTCCTGGACTACGGGCCGGACGGACCGTCGGCGGGCGACCAGAAGGTGCGGACGGTGTCGATGGACCGGCAGTTGTACGACTGGGACAAGCTCACACAAGAGTCCATGTTCTTCTCGGTCGTGTCGATCGAGTTCGAGGAACTTATCGCGAGGTGACCGATGGCAGCCGTATCCGCCCCGAAGCCCGGCATCGGCGCGAAGATGTACCGCAACACCGGCACTTACGCCAGCCCGACGTGGGCCGAGGTGGACGCGGTGCTGAACTGCACCCTGACGCTCAACTGGAACTTCGCGGAGGCGGGCAGCCGCGCCACCCGCGCCATGATCCAGCAGAAGACGCGGTTCGACCACACGGTGACGTGCGACATGCGGGCGGACGACGCCGACACGGACTACGCGGCGTTCCGGACGGCGGCGCTGTCCCCGACCTCCTCGCTCGACCTGCTCGTCCTGGACGGGTCGCTGGCGACGGAGGGCGTGCGGGGCTTCCGGGCGCACTATCAGATCAACCTGACCAGCCAGCCGCAGGAGGCGGACGGGAGCATCTACGACCAGTTCGAGTTGAAGCCCGCGCCGAACGCGGACAGCGCGGGCGTGGCGGGGATCGTGGTCGGAGTGAACTCCAACTTCACCGAGACGCAACTCTGATGCTGGAGTTGAGGGAGTTCAAGAAGGGGTTCTTCGACCGCAAGGGCATCGCCGACAAGGCGACCGCGGCGGGGCGGAAGGCGCTGTCGCAGTTCGGGGCGTTCGTGCGGCGTCGGGCGAAGTCGTCGATCCGCAAGGCGAAGAAGTCCGCGCCGCCGGGGCAGCCCCCGAAGAGTCACGAGGGCAGTCTGCGGCGGCTGATCTTTTTCGCCTACGACTCCGGGCGTCAGTCGGTGGTCATCGGCCCGGTGAAGTTCCGCAGGGGGGAGGCCCCGCCGCTGCTCGAACACGGCGGGACGGTCGTCCGGCGGAGGCGGGTGCGGACGAAGGGTAAGCCCGCGACCGGGCGGCGGAAGGAGACGTTCCTCCGGCTGGCGCGGGACGGGCGGCTGGACTCGAAGCCCGCGGTGTACCAGTCGGTGCGGGCGGTGTACCGGGGCAACCCGTTCATGGAGCCGGCCGCCGAGGCGGAGTTGCCGAAGTTCCGCGAGCGACTGAGGAACGCGATCCGGTGAGTCAGTCCCGCGGCGGCTCGTTGCGGTAGACCGTGACGACGGCCGCGACGACGAGGGCGGCCAGGGTGACGAGGCAGACGGCGACCATTGTGACGGGTGCGGGTTCGTTCACTGCGACGCTCCGGGGTGGGTCGGGAGAGTTTAACGGGGCGTAGTCCGATTCGCCACGGGCGCGGGGAGATTTCACGGTGCCGCGACTGGGCAGGAACTTCCGGGCGGGCACGCGGCGGCTCAACTGGGGCCGCCCGACCGTCGTCGTCCCCCCGACCGACCCGCCCGAAGACATTACGGACCTCGCGGCCGGCAGCCCGACTAGCACCACGATTCCCTTAACTTGGACCGCCAGCCCGACCGCCGGCGCGACCACCAAACTCTACCAGTCGTCCACGCCCACCCCGTCGTTTCCTAGCGACTACACACTCGTCGCCACGAAGGCGGCGGGCGTGGAGAGTCACACCGCGTCCGGGCTGTCGAACTCGACGACCTACTACTTCGTGGCGGTGCCGAACACGACCGCGGGCGGCGACGGCAACCCGACCGGCGCGGTCAGCGCGACCACGACGGCCGCGGGCGCGCAGGAGTTGGTCGCGAAAGCCGACCTGACCTACCTCGGGTCGTTCGTGCCGCCCCGCGGGCGGACGGTATTCAGCGAAGGCCGAACGGTCATCGGCACCCTGAGCGGCGAGCAACTCGTACTCCCCGCCGACGAGCCGGGCTTGTCGGGCAGCAGCCTCGTGTTCGAGGTGATGACCGGACCGAACGCCGGCTCGACGTGGTCCCTGTTCCGCTACGACGGGTTGTTCGAGGGCGGCCCGAACAAAATCTTCTCGGTGTTTCCGGCAACCTTGATGCAGTTGGCCGGCGAGGAGTACCAGACGTACCAGGCGTACACGCAAAAGCACTTCACGTGGGGATTCGGGGCGCTGGCCTCCCGGCGGGTGGGCGGCGAGTTCCGGCTGTCGTGCTTCACCGGAGCGGACGACAACGGCCTAGCGAACGACAGCGGGTACGTCAGCGAGTTCCTGCCGCCGGCGACTCTGGGCAAGAATTTCGCGGCATTGCCTACCGGAACTCACGTCTACACCTGGGCCGACCAGGAGGCGAAGACGGGCGCGCTCCAGGCAAATGGTGGCAACGTCGGCCCGGCTCCCGACGACTGGGGCGGCGACAACGTCCCCCGCGGACTGTTCTGGGAGGACAATACGACGCTGTGGGTCAGCTACGGCGGGGACTACCAAGTCCAGGCTTCCGGCCCGTCGTTCCTGCGGCTGCGTTTGTCCGGAGGGGAGCACGGCACGTTCACCCGCGACGGCCCGTTCCGGTTGAAACGCGAGAGCGACGACTCCGTCATCTCGTACAAGCGAAGGGACATGGGGGTGATCCTGCTCCCGCAGGAGTGGGCCGACACGCACCTGGGTGCGGGGGGGACTCCGACTGTTGCAATTTACGGCGGGGGCTACCACTCGCTGGTTGAAGGTCAGGGCGGCGGGTCGGGGTTGTGCATGTACGCCGTCTTGGAACCGTTCCCGGAGACGGCGTACCCGAGCGGGGCAGACGTGGGGGATTCCCCAGTCCCGTACACTCCGGCGACGGTGCTGGTCGAGTACGACGCGGTCGGTACCGGGGCGCAGCGACGCCCACTCCCGCCCGACGCCCCGCTCCAGGACCGCAACTACCAACAGCGGTACGCCGGAAGTGATTCGGGTCTCGGGTGCCAGGGGCACGAGTACGCCCGACTTTACAACCTCAGCGGGACGTGGGCGGCAGGCGATCTGATCCGCGTCACCCTCGGGGCCGAGGAGTGGACGTACACGGCCCTCACGTCCGAAATCTCCGGGACCAGTGGCATCGTGCCGGGACTCGTCGCGGCGTTCAACGCCCTGGACAGTGGGACGTACCCGAACTTGAGCGCGTTGACGGCCGAACAGTTCGCAATCTTCGGTCGGCTGATGTTCTTCCTGCCGGGCGGCACACTCGGGACACTCACCCTGACGCCGCTGCACGCGGGTGAGACCCCGGCCGACACGAACCTGATCGACGGCGGGGCGGTCGCGACGACCGGGCTGTACGGGTCGGCGGTCCGCCTCTGGATGGGCGGCACGGTCTACGACCGCTCATTCGACGACATGCAACTGGAGATGCTGACCGGGCCGGCGACGGGCGAGACCGGGGCGGTCCTGCATTCGGCCGGCAACTACCTCGCCACGGCGTTCCTCGACACGGCGTTCTCCGTCGTTCCGGTCTCGGGCGACGAGTACGACATCTGGCACCGGGAAATCGTTTCGGCCACGAGCAACACCGTCACCCTGGACAGTGCCCCCCCGGCGGGAATCCCGGGGAACACCGTCTACGCCTTCTTCCGGGTCACCAACGGGGCCGGGGCGGGTCAGGACGAGCGAACACTCACTCTCGACTCGGGCACGACGTACACGGTCAGCCCCGCCTTCGACACCGTCCCATCCGCGGGCGACCGGATTCGCATGTACGGCTACGGCCACGGCGGCATCGGCCAGCCGACGGAGGAGTACGCCTACTTCACGGCCGGCGACCAGTTGGGGCAGACGGTCGTGCCGATCTGGACGGCCGACCGGCAAGGACTCCTCATGCCCACGACGCTCGGCTGCGACCACCAGTTCTACGACCGGTCGGCGATCCGGGGCAGACAGCGCATTGAATACTGCTTCGTCTTCGACTTCGACCAGTTGGCCGAGGTGGTGGCCGAGACGCGCAACCCCAAAGACGTGATCCCGACTTGGTTCGAAATGTTTTACACGGACGAGGCCGAGGTCGAATACGGGGGATGGTTGGGCAACCCGTCGCCGTCCGCGCTGCCGACCGACAACACCGTCAACGTAAGTCAGTTCCAGTTGTGTCGCGGGGGAACACGCGACGAGGTGAACGGCCGCATCTACTGGTTGCGGTCCTACTTCCCGGACGACTACGTCGTGGACGTATACCAGGGGCCGGTGTGAGTCAGGCGGGCGGCAGCTTCTCGGGCGGGCCGGGGTCGGAGGTCTTGCGGGCGCACCAGAACTGGGTGCCCCCCGAGTGGCGCAGGGCGTGGCGGACGGCGGCGGGGTCGAGGGTCAGGAGTCCGGCGAGGGCGAGGCAGGACTTGCGGGCGAACTTCCGCCAGCCGCGCAAGTCCCCGGCGTACAGGTCGGCCGTCTCGCAGGCGAGCGGCTCGAACCCGGCCCACGCCAGGAGGCCGCGGAGTTCGTGGGTGCCGTACTCGCGGGTGTGCAGCCAGTGGGCGCGCGGGAAGAAGGCCGTCTGGAACGGCCGCCCGCCGCGGGCCGCGTGGTACTGGGGCGTCAGCCCGCCGACGTTCGGCGTCGAGAGCAGGAACAGGCCGCCGGGCCGGAGCGCCCGGTTGAGGGCGGCGAAGTGGAGGCCGGGGTTGAAGTCGAGGTGCTCGGCGACCTCCCACAGCGAGACGGCGTCCCACGGGCCGCCCGGCGGCGGGGGCGAGTCGGGGCCGATCGGGTAGGCGGACGGGGCGTAGCGGAAGACGACCTCCCCGGTCGCGCGGTCGGTGAAGGCGCACCCGCCCGCGTCGTGGTCGGTGTGGGACCAGCGGACGCCGGGCGTGGCGTGGGCGACCGCGAGGGCGACGTGCGGGCCGCTCGACACGTCGAGCGCCCG
>Ga0247822_10002576_pt1 | contig 11599 bp, 6 predicted proteins | sample 13C_Cellulose_Da_FD_192423 | JGI IMG/M metagenome (GOLD analysis project Ga0247822, IMG submission 192423) | Soil microbial communities from agricultural site in Penn Yan, New York, United States - 13C_Cellulose_Day30 | ecosystem: Environmental > Terrestrial > Soil > Agricultural land | place...
GGCTTGGCGCTCACCCGCCCCTTGTCGTATCCTAGTCCGCGCTCCGTGGAGCGCGTTCCGTTCGGTATGCGTCTGCCCCTGTTTCGCGTCGCCGCCTTTGTCGCCCTCGTCACCGCCCTGGTGACGGCCTCCGGCATCACCACGCCGCGCTCCGGCGCGGCCAGCCGCGATCGCGACCGCGTTGTCCGCGTCACCCGCGGCGGTCCCCAGCGGCTCGATGCCACCGATGGCACTCCGCACAGCCACGAGGAGAGCGACGCGGTAATCACGCCGGCGACGGACCTCCTCGAGGTCGCCGTCGTCTCGGGCACCGACGCGGTCCCGGGTTCAGAGACCAGCCCGATCGCCGCATCGGCGCCATTCCAACCCGACCCGGGCGCCCAAGCCCTGGTCCTGATCGCCAGCCAACCACCGCCCCCGGCGCGCTGCCTCTTCACGCTCCACGCGCCCGGCCGCGCCCCGCCTCCCGCCTAGCGGCGTCCCTTCTGCCGCCAATCGTCAGCCCGCACTCCCCCGCGTGAATCGCGGAGTGGGTAGTGCCGCATGCCGTGGCGGTGTGTCTGTTTTCCGTTCAGCTTCGCGGAACCGCTATGCATCAGTACCCGTCCATGTTCGCTCACGCCAAAGAGGACACGGTCGCCGGCATCGTCGTCTTCCTCGTGGCCCTGCCACTGTGTCTCGGCATTGCCATCGCGAGTGGCGTGCCGCCGGTGTCGGGGCTCGTCGCCGGCGTCGTTGGTGGGCTCATCGTCCCCCTGATCAGCCGCTCGCCGTTGTCGGTGTCGGGCCCTGCCGCCGGGCTCACGTCCATCGTGCTCGTCGAAATGCAACAGCTCGGCGGTGTCAGGCCGTTCCTCGCCGCCGTGTTCGTCGCCGGGGGTCTGCAGTTCTTGCTGGGCGTCCTGCGGGCGGGCCGTTTCACGACCGTCGTGCCGTCCGCCGTCATCAAGGGAATGCTCGCAGCCATCGGCATCACGATCGTGCTGAAGCAGCTGCCGGTCGCGTTCGGAGTGAGCGGCGGCCTCAGCGACGTCCTCACCGAGTGGCACACCGGCGCGGTGCTCATCGCCGTCGTCTCGCTGGTGGTGCTGTATGGCTGGAAACAGACACCGCTGGCTCGCTTCAAGCTGATCTCGCCTGCGCTGGTAGTGGTGGTCGTGGCCAGCGTGCTCGCGGAGGTCCTTCGGGGCACCGTCCCGGCGCTCGAGGGCCGGCACTACGTCGAGGTGCCGCTCGGCGGACTCGGTGCCCTCTGGACAGCCGTGCCTCGCCCCGACTTCGGCGCTCTGGTCAATCCGGGTACGTGGATGGCCGGCGCCACCATCGCCATCGTCGCCAGCATCGAGACGCTGCTGTCTCTCCAGGCGGTCGACCGGCTCGACCCGTTGAAGCGGCACAGCCCTCCCGACCGCGAGCTCCTGGCGCAAGGCGCGGCCAATGCGGTCTCGGGCCTGCTCGGCGGCCTTCCACTCACCGCCGTCATCGTCCGCAGTGGCGCCAACGTGACCGCCGGTGCGCGCGAGCGGCTCTCCGCGGTGGTCCACGGCGTGCTCCTCCTCCTCGCCGTGATCTTCGCCGGGCCTCTCCTCAACAAGATCCCCCTGGCGGCCCTTGCCGCCGTTCTCATGCAGGTCGGCCTGAATCTATGCAAGCCGGCGCTCTTTGCCACGCAAGCCAGGTTGGGGATTACCCAGCTGCTGCCCTTCGGCATCACGATCGCGGCGGTGCTCGCGATGGACCTTCTGAAGGGCGTAATCGTGGGCATCGTCGCCGGCACGATGTTCGTGCTCTACGAGAACTCGAAGCGCGCGATCATCGCCGTGCGCGACGATACGGGGACATGGCGCCTCCGCTTCCGGCGTGATGGCACGTTCGTCTCCAAGCCGGGCATCGTCTCGACCCTCGACGAGGTGGACGATGGCGAGCACGTGGTCATCGACGGGAGTGGGGAGTACATCGATCACGATGTCAAGGAGGTGCTGGCCTCCTTCATCGAGGATGCGCGGCACCGCAACATCAAAGTGACGCTGGTCGGGATCGATCTGACCCACGCGCAGGCCGGAGGCGGCCACTAGGATGCACCGCCCCTTCGCAGCGGCGACCGACCCGATCTCGCGTGCGCTCGACCAGGCGCGAGGCGTCCTGCCCGATCAGGGCCCGATCGGCGTGTTCATCCATCACAACACGTTGCACGCCTTTCAGCACCAACCGTTCCACGATGGGGTGCAGGCCGGCGCCGATGCGCTCGGTGCGCGGCCGTACCTCACCCTTCACGACTTCCGTGCGGCGCACCGCTCTGGACGCATCGCGGACATGGACCTGCGGCACGAGATTGCGCGCCTGCTCGGCCAGCGGGCGTCCGAGCCGATCCTTCGCGGGCTGACGCGCGCGGACTTGTGGCATCAGTTGCTGGTGAGCGACACCGACACCGAGGATGCGGCGGGCCTCGAGTTCACCGTTCGGACGGGGATTGCGCCGCAATGCGCAGATCGCCCCCGTTGGGATTCGTGCCGAAGCCGGGTGACCGCCGGCCCGTTTCGCGCGACGCCCGTGGCAAGGGTTCCCCAGCGGCACAGGGACGTGCTGGTGGCACTCGACTGCGGCGACACGGACCCGGCGCTGCATGGCGAGCTGATTCGGCTTGGCTCCGGCTACCTGGACCAGGGCCAGGCCCATGCCCAGCTGCCGGGGCGCGAGCACGGCTTCTTCCGGGCGGTCTCGGCCTTGTACGCTGCTGGTGGCGCGCCGCCACTCGCATGCCGCGGCGCTGACGCGGACTTCCGCGCGGCTCACAAATCCAGGGCGTCGGCGCGATCGGCGATTGAGTCGAGTCTCGCGGGACTCGGGGTCACTGGAGACGCAGTGGGGCCGTTCCTGCTGGCCGCGGCCCTTGCCCTTCCCGGTTGGGCGGGGATGTTCGCCCGGCTGGAGCATCACCCTGATGAACACCCGGACGGCCCCCCTGCGTCACTCGAGGATTTCCTCGCCGTCCGGCTGGTCCTCGAGCGGCGGGCGGTGGAGCAGGCGTGCGGGCAGCGCCTCGACCCGGCGTGGTCCAGCCTCAGGCACCGCATGCCACCGCCCCGGGCGCTCCCGCTCGTGGTGGAGTCGGCAATCCTCTGGAGCGTGGCGGCGGCCGCGGGGTGGTCTCCCGAGCGAATCGCGGCCCTGCGCGACCACGAGCTCGCGCGATTGTGGGAGGAATGTGACGCCTGTCCGGACATCGTGAAGCGGCAGGTGTACCAAGAGGCGTACGAGCGCACCTATCGCCGCCAGATCCTCGACGCGCTGGCGGCCCGCCGCGCCCTGCCAGAGGATGGGGGCGCAGAGCGGCCCGCCGCACAGTTCGTCTTCTGCATCGACGAACGCGAGGAGTCCATTCGCCGGGCGCTTGAGGAACAGCACCCGGGCTACATCACGTTCGGCGCCGCGGGCTTCTTCGGCGTGGCCATCGACTACCTGGGCCTGTACGATCGCGAGCCTGCCGCCCATTGCCCGGTCGTCGTGATTCCGGGTCACGAGGTTCACGAACAGCCGGTCTACACCGATCTGGGCTGGCATGCGCTCCGCCAGCGTCTGCGGGATCGCTGGCATGCGCTGGAGCGCCGAGCGCTCGCGGCGTCCCGGACGCTCACGGGAGGCGCCGGCCTCTCGTTCCTGCTCGGCCCGGTCTCGGCCGTGAAGACATTGGCGCACGTGATTGCCCCGCGTGCATCCACCCAGATCGGCGACCGCCTGATCTCCAGGCTCGCTCCACCGCCAGGCACCAGGCTTTCCGCCATCCGTGTCGAGGGTGCGGCACCGCCCGCCGCTCGTCGCAAGCCGCTGGGCTTTTCCCTGGAAGAATCGGTCGATCGGGTGACGGCGATGCTGACCAACATCGGCCTGGTCGGTGATTTCGCGCCGATTGTGATCGTGCTCGGCCATGGATCGACCAGCCTGAACAACCCGCACGAATCGGCCCACGACTGCGGCGCGTGCGGCGGACGGCGAGGCGGCGCCAACGCGAGGCTGTTCGCCGACATGGCCAACCGGCCAGACGTGCGCGAAGGTGTCCGGCGCAAGGGCATCGACATCCCCTCTGGCACATGGTTCGTCGGCGCCCTGCACGACACCGCGAGCGACGAGGTTCGCTACTTCGACCTCGAATTGCTGCCGGTGTCCCACGCCTCTCGGTTCAGCGAGGCCTACGACGCCCTCGATCGCGCCCGGCGCGACAGCGCTCTCGAACGCTGCCGCCGTTTCGACGACGCACCGCTGGACCTGAGTCCCGAGGCTGCTCTGCGTCATGTCGAGGCCCGATCGTCCAACCTCGCACAGCCCAGGCCTGAGTACGGTCACTGCACCAACGCGATCTGCATCGTCGGCCGACGGTCGCTGACCAGAGGTCTGCATCTCGACCGGCGGGCGTTTCTCGTCAGCTACGACCCCACGATCGATCCCACGTTCGCGATCGTCGAACGCATCCTGGCCGCGGTCGGACCGGTTGGGGCAGGCATCAGCCTCGAGTACTACTTCTCATCCGTCGACAACGAGCGGTTCGGATGCGGGACGAAGCTGCCGCACAACGTCACGGGGCTGATTGGCGTCATGAACGGCCATCAGAGCGATCTGCGGACCGGGCTTCCGCTGCAGATGGTGGAGATCCACGAGCCGATGCGGCTGCTGCTGATCGTCGATGCCACCCCGGAGGCGCTGCTGGCCGTGGCCGGACGGCAGCCCGAAGTCGCCGAGCTCGTCGTCAATCAATGGATCCAGCTCGTGGCCGCCGACCCGGGGACCGGCACGATGCACGTATTCGAGGACGGGCGATTCGTTCCCTATGAGCCCGCGCCGACACTGCTGCCGGTCGTGGAACGGTCGGCCGAGTGGCACATGCGGACCCGCGACCATCTTCCGCCGGCGCTCGTCCGACGCGCGCTGCCGGAATCGGCCGTGGGGCCGGGGCATCGACCCGAAGCCGAAACCGTGGTCCTGGCTAGGGGATGACGATCCTGCATCTCGCCCTCGCTGTCGCCATCTTGGCGCCGCTGGCCGCTGTAGCGGTCCTGGGGCTCCGCGTCCTGCTGGGGGACCGTCATCCCTCGGAGCTCGACACGTTTCGCACCATCGGCGCTGGGCTTCTAGCTTCTCTCGTGGCCTCGGCGGTCGTCGCGGGAGCGTTCGCGGGCCTATGGGCCCCTTCGTATCGCGGCGACATCGAGTTCGGTGACTGGCTCAGGATCGGCGACTTCGTCATCCCCGGCGTGCTGCTCGTGGACGGCATTTCCGTGACGATCTCCGCCTTCGCCGCGGCCCTCACCGCCGTAATCGCACGGTTCTCACGCACCTACCTCCACAAGGAGCCCGGCTTTGTGAGATTTTTCGTGCTGCTGGGCCTGTTCGCTACCGGCACGCAGCTCGTCGCGCTCGCCGGCGCCCTTGAGCTCTTCTTCGCGGGATGGGAGATGATTGGCATTGCGTCGGCCTTCTTCATCGGGTTCTTCCATGAGCGAGACGAGCCGGTGCGATCCGCCGTCCGCGCGTTTGCGACATATCGCCTCTCGGATGCGGGTCTGCTCATCGCGACGGTGACGACGTTCGAGCTCCTCGGTTCCGCACGGTTCTCCGCGTTCGATCGGGCGGCCAGCCTGCCGCCGGCCGAATCCAGCATCATTGCGCTGCTCTTCCTGGTGTCCGCGATGGGCAAGTCCGCGCAGTTGCCATTCTCGGGATGGCTTCCCCGTGCGATGGAAGGGCCGACCCCCTCGAGCGCCCTCTTCTACGGTGCGGTGTCCATTCACGCTGGCCTCTTCCTGCTGCTGCGGGTGTGGCCGGTCCTTGAAGTCTCGATCATCGCGCGCTCGGTGGGAGTGGCGGTCGGACTCGCCACTGCGCTCTATGCGGCCGCCGTCGTCCGCGTGCACACCGACGCCAAGGGCGCCCTGGCACACGCGACGCTCGCGCAGGTCGGCCTCATCCTCACCGAAATCTGCCTGGGATGGACGACGCTGGCTCTCGTGCACCTCGTATGTCACGCATTCCTGCGGCTGGGCCAGTACTTGAAGGCACCGAATACCATTCACGACACCCACAGGATGGGTCATCAGCATGCCGGTGCCGGCTGGCTCGAGCGTGCGGCGCCGACCGTGGCCGCGCGCGTGTACTCGGCGTCGCTGCATCGGCTGCGCCTGGACGATCGCATCGACTGGGCGTTCTCGCCGGTCCTGCGCGTTGCTGAAGCGCTCGATGGTGTCGATCGCTGGTGGCGTCGCGTGCTGTCGGCAGACGGAGGCGCCCAGTGAATGCGGAGGTCGTCGCCCTGTCTGCCCCATGGGAAGCGCTGATCGTGTGCTCGCTGCTGCTGTTCGCGCCGGCGCTTGCGTCCCAGCGTCCGATGCCCGCATGGCAACTTGGCGGATGCGCCATGACGCTCGGCATGGCGCTGTTCGCCTCCAGTGGTACGGTCGCGTTCGCCGCAATTGCACTGGGTGGGCTGCTTCATGCCGTCGAAGCCTGGCATCAGACGCGGACCGGAGCGATCTTCCTCGCCGCATCTGCGCTGCTCTGCTTCGGCGCATCGGCCGCGATGGCGGGCGCCCAACTGACCGCCGCATTCCTGCTCTCGTGCCTCGCGGTGGCGCTTCGCGCAGGGGTATTACCGTTCCACGTGGGTGTTGCCGCGCTGTGCGACCGTGCGCCGGTCGTCCAGACGCAGCAACTGGCCTCCGCCATAGCGCTCGTCTTCGTGCACCTGCGATTCGTGGACCATCATGCGACGGCGGTGGAGCTGGCGCCGCTGCTCGTCCGCTACGGTGCGGCGGCTTGCTTCATCGCCGCCCTTATGACCCTGGTGCAGCGCGATCTGCGCGGATTGTATCGGGGCACGACCGGCATGCACGGCGGCATGCTGCTCGCGGCCATGGGTGCCGCCAGCCTCGGGAACTTCGCGGCGGCCTTGCTGGTGGCCGTCGCCATGGGACTGGCCCTTGGAGGGCTGGGCCTCGTCATTACGTCGCTCGAAGCGCGCGTCGGCCCGGTGGCTTTCGCCGGACCTGGCGGACGCGCGCGGACGTTCCCACGGCTTGCCGCGGCATTTGCGCTGTTCGGTGGCGCGGGAGTGGGTCTGCCGGGGACGGCTGGCTTCGTGGCGGACGATTTGCTCCTGCACACGCTGTGGATGGAGAGCCCGGTCAGCACCGTCACCGTAATCCTGTCCAGCGCGATGCTGGCCGTGGCGACGCTGGTGGGGTTCTCGAAGGTCTTCCTCGGACGGACGACCCCGTCGCTCGCGCCGGACCTGCACGCCCGCGAACGGCTCGTGATGGTGATGCTGCTGGTGGGGCTCCTGACGCTGGGATTCGCACCTTGGGCCCTCCTCGGCCCAGCGGATGCTTTCCTGAGCGGCGGAGGATAACCAGCGCCCGCGCTTTCACTTCACTGTTTCTTCTCCCTGGTCACTTTTCTTCCCCGGCCCATGCGCGCACCCGCTCGGCCAGATACGGGAAGAAGGGGTTTGAAGTCAGCCGGATGAAGGTATCGGCGCCGGCGATCAGAACCGCGCGCTCTCCGCGCGGGTTGAGCCGTCCCAGGCGGAACAGCCCGCTTCCATCTTCGACCGGATCGGTCCCGTACAACGGGTCGTCGACGGGGAACGGAATCGCGATGTGCGTCAACGAGAACACGCCGGGTGGCCACGAGAGATGCAGGTCGCGGTCCGCGAACGAGCGCTCCCCGTGCTCGATGGTCCGGGCGACGATGTCGGTGCTGTCGGTCGATCGGTTGGTCAGGAGCGTGCGCCGGTAGTTGCGTGAGGTCCCGTCGAACAGCCGCTCCACGAGCGTCAGGTCGTCGGCCCGCACGAACGCGTTGATGCCGGCGCGATGATTGAGATCGAACAGCACGAGCTCGCTTCCGTTTGCCGGCAGCCGATCATAGAGGGCGTGGACGACAGCCGGCGTGCTCACCGTCGCGTCGACTGCCGACTGAAACGTGAGCATCGGCGGAAGGGCGGCGATGCGCCCATCTTCGTCAAGCCGGGTCAAGTCGCGGAGCAGCGCCCGGGTGAGCGAGGCCGTTTGAAAGGCGGCGTTGGCCGGAAAGGAGTTGTACTTGATCGGGTTGTACTCCGGCAGCACATCCAGCCAGCGGGCCTTCTCGAAGTAGGGGACGACACCCAGCCGGCTTATCCACCAGGCCAGGCGTGCCGCTGGTGTCACCCCAATCATCGGCGAGAGGAGCAGCAGCCGCGATGGGCGGGGATCCTGCGGACGGTCGAGCGCCTCGGTCGCGTATTTCACGGCCAGCGCGCCGCCATTCGAGTAACCGACGAGGAGCAACGGGCGATCAGGCCCGGCCCGCTGGCGGGCGTGGCGCATGCCCATTCGGACGGCCGCCAGCCAGTCTGCCCAGTCGGCGTCGATCAGCCCGGCTGGGACGGTGCCATGGCCAGGCATCCGAAGTGCGAGCGTGTAGAACCCCTGCTCGCGCAGAAGCTCGGCAACTGCCCGCATGCTGTACGGGGAATCGGTGAGACCGTGCACCAGCACGGCCGCGCCTCGCAGATCGGCCGGCTCCAGCTCGAACGTGCGATTCCAGTTCCGGCCGAGTCGTGAATAGTGCGTCAGGCTGGAAGCAAAGTAGCGGTTGACCGGCGTCTGATCGGCCTTTACGAGGTCGTATTCCAGCCTGTCGACTTGCGCAAAAACCGCGTCCTCGCGACGGAGCCACTGCTCGAACGTGAAGTCGTCTCCAAGCTCGCCGGCATCCACATCGTCCGGGATCAGTTCGTGCCACGGCTTCAGGTCCGGATGCCGCCGCCGGGCATCGACGGCGCCACCGATTACCAGGGTCGCGAGCACCAGCAGCACGGCCCACACGAGACGGATTGCCCATCGCTTCACAGTCCGCACGGCTCGAGTCTATCGCTTCCGTCACGCCGGCTCTGTACCCTCTTCCTTCGACGGCCGCGGCAAGGCACAATCGTGAGCATGAGACAGGTCCTCCTGAGCCTGGCGCTGCTGCTCGCCGGCGCGGGCGCCTGGCCCGCGGCCGCGCAGAACGGACCGAGCTCGTGCTCGGTGACCGGCCAGAACCTGTACGTGCGGGACGTGATGCAGGACCTGTATCTCTGGAACGAGTTCCTGCCGACCGTCAACCCCAGTACCTTTTCATCACCCGAGGCCTATCTCGAGGCCGTGCGGTATCGGGTGCTCGACAGCCGGTTCAGCTACATCACCTCGGCGGCCGCATCGAACGCCTTCTACAGCGACAGTCAGTTCATCGGCTACGGTTTCGCGACCAGCCTGCAGGGTGAGGAGCTGCGCGTCCTGCAGGTCTATCCCGACAGCCCGGCGTCCGAGGCCGGATTGGCCCGCGGCGACTACATCCTGGAGGTGGACGGACGCTCCGTGGCCTTCCTCGTGGCGTCCGGGCAGATTGGTTCGGCCTTTGGCGCCAGCGAGATTGGGATTTCGTCGGAGATCCTGTTCCGGTCACCGGCTGGCGGGGAACGTCGGCAGCGAATGACGAAGCGGCCCGTGACCATTCCGACGGTGTCGCTGACCCGCGCCTATGACGTCGACGGCCGGCGCGTCGGCTACCTGTTCTTCCGCAACTTCGTCCGGCCATCGGTGGCCGCGCTGAGCGAGGCGTTCGATGCCCTGCACCAGGCCGGCGTCACCGAGCTCGTTCTCGATCTCCGTTACAACGGCGGGGGGCTGGTCGACGTCGCGGTGCACCTCTCGAGTCTCATTGGCGGCGTGCTGACCGCCGGTCAGCCGTTTGCCACTTTTTCGCACAACGTTCGCAACGCATTCCGCAACGAGACGCTGCGCTTCGCCGATGCCCCATCATCGGCGCCTACCTTGTCGCGGCTGATCGTCATCACCTCCCGATCCTCGGCCTCCGCGAGCGAACTGGTCATCAATGGGCTGCGGCCCTTCATGCCCGTTGTCCTGGTCGGAGACGCCACCTACGGGAAGCCCGTTGGGCAGTACCTCATCGAGTTCTGCAGCAAGGTCCTCGCACCTGTCTCCTTCTCGCTCAAGAATGCCAATGGCGAAGCGGACTATTTCGATGGCTTCGCTCCCACCTGTGTGGCCGGCGACGGCATCGAGCGTGAGCTTGGCGATCCTGAGGAGGCCTCGCTCGCCGAGGCCTTTCACTTCATCCGCCACGGGAGCTGCAGCGCGATTCCGGAATCGGCCAAGGCCCGGCGTCCTGCCGCCGGACCCGACCGGAGAGCGGTCGGCTGGCAATCGCTCGTCAACGCGTACTGAGCCGCGCAGCCTGGGGCCGCGGCGCGTTCAGTCGGACAGGCTTGTGTTCCTCCTCCTGCCGGGATAGCGTCTGACCATCGTGTGGAACCCCCATCACGCGGAGGTAGGGCCATGACGTCGGCGCGGATCTGGCGAACGCTGCCATGCATCGTTCTGCTCGTGATGTCGGCGTCAGCCCAGGCCTGGGCGCAGGCGTACCCGAACGCCAAGACCGGCGGCAACTACATGCACAATTACCTGCTGCCGCCGGCGGCGAGCAGCACGCCGTGGTGGCCGGCCTGGTCGCCCGACGGGCAGTGGGTCGCCTTCGCCATGGACGGCTCCCTCTGGCGCATGCGGGTGAACGGCGGCCGCGGCGACGGCGTCGCCGAAGAGATTTTGCGTGACAGGGAATATCTCTCGTCGCCAGAGTGGTCTCCCGACGGCCAATACCTGGCGTTCACGGCCGACGATGACGGGAAGAGCATCAACCTCCGGGTCCTGCATGTGGCGACCGGCGTCGTGACGGCAGTGACCAGTGGCGCGTTCGTCAACATCGAGCCCGCGTGGTCGCCTGATGGCCGGCGCCTCGCCTATGTGACCACCGCACCCAACGGCTTCTTCAACGTCGTTGTCGCGGCCATGTCGGACGGGCGGCCGACCGATCAGGTCCAGGTGACCGTGGATCACCGCTTTGGCGGACCGCGGCTGTACTTCACCGACGAAGACGTGCACCTCGCACCGGCCTGGTCACCCGATGGCCGCGAGCTATTGCTGGTGTCGAACCGGGGTATTCCGCTCGGGTCGGGAGGCGTCTGGCGGGTAGCGGTCGAGCGCGACGTGATGAACACCGGACGTGCCAGGTTGATTCACAAGGAGGAAACGCTGTTCCGGACGCGTCCGCAGTGGTCGCCGGACGGAAAACGGTTCGTGTACGCCTCGCACCTCGGTGGCCAGTTCACCAACCTCTTCGTGCTGCCGACGACCGGCGGCGAGCCCTACAAGATGACCTTTGGTGAGTACGACACGTTCCTGCCGCGATGGTCCCCGGACGGCGAATGGATCGTGTGTATCTCCAACGAGCGCGGGCTCCCCCAGCTGAAGTTCCTCAAGGCATGGGGCGGCGAGGCGCACCTTGCGGCGATCACCAGCAAGAAGTGGAAGACCCCGATGGGCCGGCTGGACGTCCGGATCGTCGACGAGCGTGGACGCGAGACCGAAGCGCGCGTCTACCAGACCGCGGCGGATGGCAAGCCGTATACTCCGGCGGACTCGTACGAGCGTCTGTCTACGCTCTCGCGCCACCTGTTCCACACCCGAGGCCGATACGAGGCTGAGGCGCCGCCCGGGCCCTTCCGGAT
>Ga0247822_10002577_pt1 | contig 11597 bp, 10 predicted proteins | sample 13C_Cellulose_Da_FD_192423 | JGI IMG/M metagenome (GOLD analysis project Ga0247822, IMG submission 192423) | Soil microbial communities from agricultural site in Penn Yan, New York, United States - 13C_Cellulose_Day30 | ecosystem: Environmental > Terrestrial > Soil > Agricultural land | place...
GGCGCCGCACGGCTATGAGCCCGTGCAGGTGATGGAAGACGCCGACCTCGTTGTCCTCAACACCTGCCACATCCGCGAGAAGGCTTCGGAGAAGGTGTTCTCCGAACTCGGCCGGCTGCGTGACCTGCGCGAAGAGCGCCGGGCCAACGGGCAGGACCTGATGATCGGTGTCGCCGGGTGCGTGGCGCAGGCCGAGGGCGACGAGATCGTGCGCCGGGCCCCCGCCGTCGACCTCGTCTTCGGCCCGCAGAGCTACCACCGCCTGCCAGAGCTGATCGCCCGCGCCCACAATGGCGGCAAGGTCGTCGACACCGACTTCCCCGAGGAAGACAAGTTCGAGCACCTGCCGGCGGCGCGGAAGGAAGTGACGCTGGCGCGCGGGCTCACCGCCTTCCTCACCGTGCAGGAGGGCTGCGACAAGTTCTGCTCGTTCTGCGTCGTCCCCTATACGCGCGGCTCGGAAACCTCGCGCCCGCTCGAGCAGGTGCTGCGCGAGGCGCAGACGCTCGCCGAGGCCGGCGTGCGCGAGCTGACGCTGCTCGGCCAGAACGTCAACGCCTACCACGGGCTCGATGCCAAGGGCCGTACGGTCGGGCTGGGCGAGCTCTGCTACCGGCTATCGCTGATCCCCGGGATCGCCCGCATCCGCTACACCACCTCGCACCCGCTCGACATGACGGACGAGCTCATCGAGATGCATCGCGACCTCGATGCGCTGATGCCCTACCTGCACCTGCCCATCCAGTCGGGGTCGGATCGCATCCTCAAGGCGATGAACCGCCGGCACACGGTGGCCGAGTACCGCTCGGTGATCGAGCGCATCAAGGCGGCGCGGCCCGACATGGCGCTTTCGGGCGATTTCATCGTCGGCTTTCCCGGCGAGACCGATGCCGATTTCGAAGAGACGATGCAGATCGTCGCCGAAGTCGGCTATGCCTCGGCCTTCACCTTCAAGTACTCGATCCGCCCCGGTACGCCCGGCGCCGCCATGGACGACCAGGTCGCCGAGCCGGTGAAAGCGGAGCGCCTCGCGCGGCTCAACGCGCTCATCACCACGCAGATGCGCGACTTCGGCCGCTCGGTCGTCGGCCGTACCCTGCCGGTGCTGATCGAGAAGCCCGGGCGGCAGCCGGGACAGGTCGGCGGGCGCTCGCCGTACCTGCAGGCCGTGCACATGGACGGGCCGACGCGGCTCATCGGGCAGATCGTCCCGGTCGAGATCGTCGCGGCCGGGAATAATTCACTCACTGGCAAGATTGTCACAGTGGCGGAACCGAATCCTGCTAGCGTGATTGAGTCTCGAGCCAGCGCGGCCCATATCTGAGGCTGCAACAACGGAGCCAACAGAGATTTGAGCAGGCATTTGCCCCCGTCTATTGACCAAGGCCCATCCTCACAGCTTGAACTCGCCTTCGAAGACAACAAGCTCGCCGCACAACTCTACGGCGATTTCGACCAGCACCTCGCCCTGATCGAGCAGCGTCTTTCCGTGCAGGCCACGCCGCGCGGCAATCACGTCATGCTGAAGGGCGGCGCCAGTTCGGTCGACCAGGCGCGGCGCGTTCTCGAATCGCTTTACGAGCAGCTCGACGAGGGTCAGTCGATCGATGTCGCCACCGTCGACGGCGTCATCCGCATGATCGAGACCGAAGACAGTCAGCTCACGCTTCCAACCCTCGAAAAGAAGGGCCGCGTGCGCATGGCCCAGATCGCGACCCGCAAGGCCACCATCGTTGCCCGCACGCCGGCGCAGGACGCCTATATGCGTGCCATGGACCGCTCGGAGCTGGTCTTCGGCGTCGGCCCGGCCGGCACCGGCAAGACCTATCTCGCCGTCGCCCATGCGGCGACGCTGCTCGAGCGCGGCGACATCAACCGCATCATCCTGTCCCGTCCGGCCGTCGAAGCCGGCGAGCGCCTGGGGTTCCTCCCCGGCGACATGAAGGACAAGGTCGATCCGTACCTCCGTCCGCTCTACGATGCGCTCTACGACATGATGCGCCCCGAGCATGTGGAGCGCTGCATCACCTCCGGCATCATCGAGGTGGCGCCGCTCGCCTTCATGCGCGGCCGTACCCTCGCCAATGCCGTGGTGATCCTCGACGAGGCGCAGAACACCACCTCGATGCAGATGAAGATGTTCCTCACCCGCCTGGGCGAGAACTCCAAGATGATCGTCACCGGCGATCCGACCCAGGTCGACCTGCCGCGCGGCGAGAAATCCGGGCTGATCGAGGCGGTGCAGCTGCTCGACGGCGTCGAGGGCGTCCACATCTCGCGCTTTTCCGACAAGGACGTGGTGCGCCACGCGCTGGTCGGGCGTATTGTCCGCGCCTACGAGGCCGACACGCAGCGCCGGCTCGCGGAACAGAACAACAAGGCCTGAACTTGCCCAGATCTCCGCTTTCCATCGCCTTCTCGGTGAACGCTGACGGCTGGCCCGATGGCCTTGAGGCCGTGGCCGAACGCGCCATCCTCGAGGCGCTGAAGCAGTCGGAAGCCAAGGTCACGGGCGTTGCCGAGGTCTCGGTGGTGCTCACCGACGACGAGGAGCAGCGCGAGCTCAACAGGCAGTGGCGCGGCTTCGACAAGTCGACCAACGTCCTCAGCTTCCCGCAGATCGAGCCCTTTGGCCCGGTCGAGGGGCTGCTGGGCGACATCACGCTTGCCCTGGGCACGGTCCAGCGCGAAGCGGACGAGATGGACATCAGCTTCGATGACCATTTCACCCACCTGATGGTGCACGGTTTCCTGCACCTTCTGGGCTACGACCACCTCGATGATGACGAGGCGGAGGAAATGGAAGGGCTCGAAACCGAGATCCTTCACACCCTCGGCATTGCCGATCCCTATGCCGACAGCTAAATTACGCGCTCCGATCCATGGAAGGCCGCGATGCGGCCAATTTGATGAACGAGACCGACAGTCAGTCTACCCCGGCCAAGAAGCCGGCTCCGAAATCCAGCGGTGAGCCTCCCTCTAGTACCGCCCCCACGCTGACGTGGGGGCAGAAAATCTGGAACCGCGTGCGCGGCCTGCTCGCCATGCGTACCGTTTCCCTGCGCGACGACCTCGAGGTCGCGCTCGAGAACGAGGAATCCGGCGGTACCGCCGATTTCAGCCAATCCGAACGCACCATCCTCAAGAACGTGCTCGATCTCGCCGAGAAGCGTGTCGAGGACGTGATGGTGCCACGCGCCGACATCGAGGCGATCGAATCGACCGAGACGCTCGGGACGCTGGTGTCCCGTTTCCGCCAGGTCGGCCATTCGCGCATGCCGGTCTATACCGACAGCCTCGACAACATCACCGGCTTCATCCACGTCAAGGACGCGCTGCGCCGGATCACCGAGCCGGCGACCGATCCGGAGGCGACCCAGCCGGTCAAGCTCGTCTCGACGCCGCTGCGCTCGAGGATCGAAAAGCTCGATCTCGCCCGCCAGGTGCTGTTCGTGCCGCCGCTGATGCCGGTGGGCGACCTGCTGCAGCAGATGCAGCTCAAGCGCGTGCACATGGCCGTGGTGATCGACGAGTATGGCGGCACCGACGGGCTCGTCACCATCGAGGACCTGCTCGAGGCCGTGGTCGGCGAGATCGAGGACGAGCATGACGACGACGTCGCGCTGGTCCGCAAGGTCAATTCGAACGTCTTCATCGCTTCGGCCCGGGCCGAGCTCAAGGAAGTGCGCGAGGTCATCGGCCCCGACTTCGATCCGGGCAGCCATGCCGACGAAGTCGATACGCTGGGCGGCCTCGTGTTCGAGCTGGCTGGCCACGTGCCGGCAAAGGGCGAGCACGTCAACGGCATCAAGGGTTTCGAGTTCGAAGTGCTGCAGGCCGACAGCCGGCAGGTCAAGCGCGTCAAGATCAAGCGCCAGAAGCAGCCCAAGCCGCGTCCGCCCAAGCCTCCGGCGCCGAGCGCGCCCGAGGATACGGCGGCTCCGGCCGCCGAGTAGCAGATCGAGCGGGGCCGAAAGGCCCCGCTGACGTATCAGGCGTCGGGATGCTTGAAGACGAGAGTCGCGTTGGTGCCGCCGAAGCCGAAGCTGTTCGACAGCGCAATGCCGATATCGACGTTGTCGCGGCGCTGGCGGAGGATGGGCATGTCGGCGAAGGCCGGGTCCAGTTCCTCGATATTGGCGCTTTCGCACAGGAAGCGCTCCCGCATCATGAGGATGCAGTAGATCGATTCCTGGACACCGGTGGCACCCAGCGAATGGCCGGTGAGCGACTTGGTGGCCGAGATCGGCGGGCAATCGTCGCCGGTGCCGAAGACGGCGCGGATCGCTTCCATCTCCTTGAGATCGCCAACGGGCGTCGAGGTGGCGTGCGGGTTGATGTAGTCGATCTTGCCCTTCACCGTCTCCAGCGCCTGCTGCATGCAGCGGACGGCGCCTTCGCCCGAGGGAGCGACCATGTCGTAGCCGTCGGAGGTGGCGCCATAGCCGATCAGCTCGGCGTAGATGGTCGCGCCGCGCGCCTTGGCGTGCTCGTATTCCTCGAGCACCACCACGCCCGCGCCGCCGGCGATGACGAAGCCGTCGCGCTTGGCATCATAGGCGCGCGAGGCCTTTTCGGGCGTCGCGTTGAAGTCGGTGGACATGGCGCCCATGGCGTCGAAGAGGTTCGACAGGCTCCAGTCGAGATCCTCGTGGCCGCCGGCAAAGACGATGTCCTGCTTGCCCCACTGGATCTGCTCGTAGCCGGCGCCGATGCAGTGCTTGGACGTGGCGCAGGCCGAGGTGATCGAATAGTTCACGCCCTGGATGCCGAACGGCGTTGCCAGCGTCGCCGAAGCGGTCGAGCTCATCGCCTTGGGCACGGCCAGCGGCCCGATACGCTTGGGGCCCTTTTCGCGGGTGATGTCGCCGGCGTCGATCACGGTGCGGGTGGACGGACCACCCGAGCCCATGATGATGCCGGTGCGCGGGTTCTTGATGTCTTTTTCTTCGAGCCCGGAATTGGCGATCGCCTCTTGCATGGCGAGGTAGTTCCAGGCCGCGCCCTTGCCCATGAAGCGGGTCGTGCGGCGGTCGAGCACCTCGAACGGATCGATCTTGGGCGCGCCGTGCACATGGCAGCGGAAGTTGTACTTGGCATAGTCCTCGGCGAAGACGATGCCGGACTTGGCCTCCCTGAGGCTCACGACCACTTCATCGAGATTGTTTCCGATAGAGGAAACGATCCCCATGCCGGTGATGACGACGCGCCTCATATTGCCTCCTTGGGCAGGACCGGCAGAGCCGATCAGACTTCCGTGAACAGACCGACGCGCAGGCTGCTGGCTTCGTAGATCACCTTGCCATCGGCCTTGACCCAGCCGTCGGCGATGCCGAGCGCCAGCTTGGACTTCATCACGCGCTTGAGGTCGATGCCATACTCGACGAGTTTGACATCATCAGTGACCTGCCCGGTAAACTTTACTTCACCGCCCAGTGCGCGGCCCTTGCCGGGCGAACCGTCCCAGCACAGGAAGAAGCCCAGCATCTGCCACAGCGCATCGAGGCCGAGGCAGCCCGGCATCACCGGGTCGCCGATGAAATGGCACTTGAAGAACCACAGGTCCGGGTTGACGTCGAGTTCGGCGCGCACCTGCCCCTTGCCGTGGGCGCCGCCGTCGGAATCGATCCGGGTGATGCGATCGAACATCAGCATCGGCGGGGCGGGAAGCTGGGCCCGTCCGGGGCCGAACAGCTCGCCCTTGCCGCTCAGGATGAGGTCGTCATATCCGTATGCGTTCTTGCGCTCCGCCATGGGCAGGGGCTTTCTCCGTTCCTACTTTGGGGTTCGTTACTAGAGAGCGGGCGTAAAGGGGTCAAGCGGCGCGGTCCCGCGACCGAGCGCCGCTTGTGTGCTAAAGTGGCGGAAGTTATAAGCGTCGGAACCTGACACGGCCTGTCACCAAAGGACCATATGACCGACCGCAGCCTCCAGAGCCGTCCGATTCCGTCGCGCCGACCGTGCCTGACGGCCGTCCTGCGCATGGCGGGCCTCAGGCCGACGCGGCAGCGCGTAGCGCTGGCGGAGCTGCTGTTCGGCGGCCCGCACCGGCACGTGAGCGCCGAGCAGCTGCATGACGAGGCGAGCATCGCCAAGGTCAACGTGTCGCTGGCGACGATCTACAACAGCCTGCACCAGTTCCGCGAAGCGGGGCTGCTGCGCGAAGTGGCGATCGATGCGTCGCGGTCCTATTTCGACACCGACACCTCGGACCACCACCATTTCTACCTCGAGGACGAGCAGCGGGTGATCGACATCCCCTCCTCCTCGATCGTCATCCAGAACCTGCCCGAGCCCCCCAAGGGCATGGACATCACCCATGTCGACGTGGTGGTGCGGGTCAAGAAGAGCCGCTGAGCGGTTTCGGGCGCCCCAGCACGGGCGGTTGAGCGCACGAGCGGCGACTGGACCAGAACCACCCCCGTTTGAAATCCGCGCGCGCGCGCCTAAATAGGGCGGGACACTTCTCGGAGTTTTCCCCCATGTCGCAAGACGATAGCTTCCCCGGCTGGCACGGCACGACAATCGTGGCCGTCCGCAAGGGCAACAAGGTGGTGGTCGCCGGAGACGGTCAGGTCTCGGTCGGCAACACCGTGATGAAGCACACGGCAAAGAAGGTCCGGCGCCTCGCCGGCGGCAAGGTGATCGGCGGCTTCGCCGGCGCCACGGCCGATGCCTTCACCCTGTTCGAACGGCTCGAGAACAAGCTCGAGCAGTATCCTGACCAGCTGATGCGGGCTGCGGTCGAGCTCGCCAAGGACTGGCGTACCGACCGGTACCTGCGCCGCCTCGAGGCGATGATGATCGTCGCCGACAAGGACGACACGCTCGTGCTCACCGGCACGGGCGACGTGCTGACCCCGGACCACGCGACCATCGCCATCGGTTCGGGCGGCAACTATGCCTATTCGGCCGCCCTGGCGCTGAGCGAGAACACGGAGCTCGATGCCGAAGAGATCGCCCGCAAGGCGATGAAGATCGCGGCCGAGGTCTGCATCTACACTAACGAAAACGTGACCGTCGAAATCATCGAGACGGACAAGTGAACTGGACGATCCGGCAGCTCGACGGCGACGATGTCGTCGCCTATCGCGCCCTGCGGCACGAGGCGCTGACCAACCATCCGGAGGCCTATGCCAGCTCGCCCGAAGGGCTGGCACAGCGCAGCGACGACGATCTGCGCCAGATGCTGGGCGAGATGGCGTTCTTCGGCGTGTTCGATAAGGAGCTGGCCGGCATGGCGGCCGTCGGCCGCAGCGAGGGCGAACGCGAACGCCACCGCGGCTGGCTCTACCAGGTCTATGTGGCGCCGCGGCTGCGTGGCTCGGGCGCGGCGGCAGCGCTGATCGAGCGGGTGGCGGCGCATGCCAGCACCGAGATGCTGCAACTGCATCTGAGCGTTGCTACCCACAACCAGCCGGCCATCCGGCTCTACCAGAAGGCGGGCTTTGCCATCTACGGCACCGATCCCCGCTTCCTCCACGTGAACGGTCGCTATGTCGACGAACACCTGATGGTGCGCTTTTTCGATGAGGCACCAGGAAAGTCAGAACCATGAGTGATACCAATTTCTCCCCGCGCGAGATCGTTTCCGAGCTCGACCGGTTCATCGTGGGCCAGCACGACGCCAAGCGCGCGGTGGCCGTGGCGCTGAGGAACCGCTGGCGGCGGCAGCAGCTTTCGGACGACTTGCGCGCCGAGGTGACGCCCAAGAACATCCTGATGATCGGGCCTACGGGTGTCGGCAAGACCGAGATCAGCCGGCGGCTCGCCAAGCTGGCCCAGGCGCCGTTCGTCAAGGTCGAGGCCACCAAGTTCACCGAGGTCGGCTATGTCGGCCGCGACGTCGAGCAGATCGTGCGCGACCTGGTGGAAGCCGGCATTTCGCTGCTGCGCGACAAGAAGCGCGCCGAGGTGCAGGCGCAGGCCCACCACAATGCCGAGGAGCGCGTTCTCGACGCGCTGGTCGGCTCGTCCGCCTCGCCCTCGACCCGCGACAGCTTCCGGACCAAGCTCAGGACCAACGAGCTGGACGACCGGGAGATCGAGATCGAGATGCAGCCGGCGGGCAATCCGGGCGGCTTCGAGATCCCCGGCATGCCGGGCGCCAATATCGGCGTCATCAACATCCAGGACATGCTGGGCAAGGCCTTTGGCGGGCGCGGGGTCAAGCGCAAGGTCAAGGTCAAGGACGCGCACGCCCCGCTGATGGCCGAGGAGGCCGACAAGCTGGTCGACCAGGATGCGCTCGCCAAGGAAGCGGTCGACCTCGTCGAGAACCACGGCATCGCCTTCATCGACGAGATCGACAAGATCGTGAACCGCGAAGGCGGCTATGGCGGCGGCGTCTCCCGCGAAGGCGTGCAGCGTGACCTCCTGCCGCTCATCGAAGGCACGACCGTCTCGACCAAGTACGGGCCGGTCAAGACCGACCATATCCTGTTCATCGCGTCGGGCGCCTTCCACGTGGCCAAGCCCTCCGATCTCCTCCCCGAACTGCAGGGGCGCCTCCCGATCCGCGTCGAGCTCAAGGCGCTGACGCGCGAGGACCTCATCGGCATCCTCAACGATACCGACGCGAGCCTCATCAAGCAGTATGTGGCGCTGATGAAGACCGAGGGGCTGACGCTCGACTTCACCCCCGATTCGATCGAGGCCATCGCCGATGCGGCGGTGCATGTGAACGCCACGATCGAGAATATCGGCGCGCGGCGCCTCGCCACCATCCTCGAGCGGCTGGTCGAGGACATCTCGTTCGACGCCCCCGACCGCTCGGGCCAGACGATCACCATCGACAAGGCGTATGTGAACGACCGCATCGGCAAGATGGCTGCGGACACCGACCTCAGCCGCTTCGTGCTCTGAAGCTTGAGGGGCCGGGAGCGATCCCGGCCCTTTCCCTATGGCCCCGCCTTGCGCAGGTCGGGGGCCGCGTCCGAGTGCAGAAGCTCGTACACCCCCTTGCGATTAAGGGGCCGCGAGATCAGGAATCCCTGGCCTTCGCCGTAGCCGAGCTCGCGTACCTTGATGAACTGCTCGTCGGTCTCGATGCCCTCGGCCGTCGCGACGATGCCCATGCGCGCGGCGATATCGGCGACCGCCTTGAGGATGGCCTCGGCGCCCGGATTGTGGTCCAGCGCCCGGACGAACGAGCCGTCGATCTTGAGCTTGTCGAACGGGAACGCCAACAGGTAGCTCAGGGCCGAGTAGCCGACGCCGAAATCGTCGAGCGCGATCTTGAGGCCGAGTTCCCGCAGCTGGTGGAGGACGCTCATGTTGGCCGAGTTGTTCTCGAGGAAGATCGTCTCGGTGATCTCGATCTCGACCCGACCGGGCGCCAGGCCGCTCGCCCCCAGGGCGTTGGCAGCGATGCCGACGAGGTTGCCGCGATCGAACTGGCTCGAGGACACGTTGACGGCGATGCCGAGGGGATGCGGCCAGCTGGCGGCTTCGGTGAAGGCCTCGCGGATCACCCATTCGCCGATCGGCCCGATCAGTCCCGTCTCCTCGGCGAGCGGTATGAAGAGCGAGGGGAGGATCGTGCCTTCCGTCGGGTGCTGCCAGCGCAGCAACGCCTCGAAGCCGCTCAGCGCGCCCGATTCGAAATCGAGGATCGGCTGGTACCAGAGCTCGAGCTCGCCATTGGGGAGGGCCCGCCTCAGGTCGTTCTCGAGCTGGACGCGCCCACGTGTCGAGCCGGCGAGGCCGGGCTCGTACAGACGATAGCCGCCGCGCCGCCCGCGCTTAATCGAGTAGAGCGCCAGGTCGGCATTGTTGAGCAGCCGGTCCGGGGTATTGCCGTCGCGCGGCGCAACCGCCGCGCCGACGCTGGCGCCGACGAGCACGGAGTGTCCCTCGATGTCGAGCGGATAGCGGATGGCGTCGAGCATGGTCGTCGCCAGCCCTGCCGCCTGGTCCTCGCCGGCATCGCGCAGCATGATGGCGAACTCGTCGCCCCCCATGCGGGCGACGATCCCCCGGTCCCCGACGCTACGGCGCAGCCGGTTGGCGACCTGCCGCAGCAGGTCGTCGCCGGCCGCGTGCCCCATCGTATCATTGATCGCCTTGAAGCCATCGAGGTCGAGGCAGAGCACGGCGAAGCTGTCGTCGGCGTCGAGGCTCTCGAAGGCGGTTTCGAGCTCCTGGTGGAGCTTGTTGCGATTGGGCAGGCCGGTCAGTGCGTCATGATAGGCCTGGTAGGCAAGCTCGGCCTGCATGCTGTGCAGCTCGGTGATGTCCATGTGCATGGTGACCCAGCCGCCATCGGCCATGGCGCGATGACCGACCGAAATCACGCGACCGTTCCTCAAATGGTGGATGACACTCGAATCGAGGCCTTCGGCGGCGGTCGAGAGGCGCTCCTCGAAATAGGCGCCGGGATCGATATCGGGTGCGGTCCCCGCCGCAATCCGGGCCTTGACGATGGCCGTCAGGGTGGTGCCCCGCCGGCCGTAGCGGCGCGGCAGGTCGTACATGTTGAGGTATTGCTGGTTGCAGATCAGCAGGCGCTGGTTGCGGTCGAACATGGCGAGGCCCTGCGACATGTTCTCGAGCGCCGTAAAGAAGCGGGTATTCTGCGTCCGCAGCTTCTGCTGGCTGAGCCGGAGCTGAGCCGTGCGCTTGCCGATCTCCTCCTCGAGGCCGACCTGGAAGACGGTGAGTTCCTCGACCATCAGCTCGATCGAGCGATCCGTGCGGGTCCGGTCGTGCTCGGCTTCGTCATAGGCAGCACTGACGAGGCGACCCAGGGCCTCGATGTCGATGTTGCCATCGTCATCGGTCGCCTTTTTGAGCTGCCTCTCGAACAGTTTGCGCACGGTCACACCACCTCTTCGGCGAGGACCGTGACGGTCATGGTCTGGTTGTGCAGCTGGGCAAAGCCCGAAACCTCGTTGGGGGAGAACTCGCCATAGGAGTAGAAGCCCACCGACAGACAGTTCTGCGTGAGCTCGGAATTGGCCGCTTCGATCTCGTCGGCGATCCGCTGCCCCATCAGCAGGCGGCGACCGACGCTGGAAACGAAGATGGCGACGCTGGGCGTATCCTGCTGCAGCCGTGCCCCGGTGACCGCGAGGTGCGTCGCCTTGGCGGCGCCGGCGCTCAGGCGATCGAAGCTGCCGCGCATCAGCTGCGCCGACCAGCCCTCCGGCATGTCACCGGCAAAGGTCATCGAGGCCGCCTTGTGATCGACGGCGACGATGGTGCGGACAACCCCCTCTTCGGGGCGGCGCGAATTGAAGATGCGAAGCGGAAACAACAGTGCCGACCCGGGCAGGTTCTGACTGTCCTCGGGGCCGAGATAGAGCTTGTAGAGGTCCAGTGCCGGCTTGCCGTCGACCTCGAAGAGGACGTTGCCGGCCGAGCGGGTGATGCGCCGGGTGGGGCCGAACACGTCCCAGCCGCCGGCACTGCCGTAGCCCAGGCGGATCGCGCCGCCATAAAAGCCGATGGCCGCGACCTGGCCGGTTACCGGGGGACCATTGCAGCCGACCAGCGTCGCGACGAAGGCCTCTCCGTCCCCGGCGAGGCCCCCGCTCACCGGCACATGGCTGCCGACCTCGCCGGCGATACCCTCGACGAGCGCGCTGCCGTTGACG
>Ga0247822_10002578_pt1 | contig 11596 bp, 3 predicted proteins | sample 13C_Cellulose_Da_FD_192423 | JGI IMG/M metagenome (GOLD analysis project Ga0247822, IMG submission 192423) | Soil microbial communities from agricultural site in Penn Yan, New York, United States - 13C_Cellulose_Day30 | ecosystem: Environmental > Terrestrial > Soil > Agricultural land | place...
GAATGCCACCGGCGGCGAGGCCGCTGCTGTCGACCTGCACGCCGACGTCGGTGCTCGCGCCCGGCGCGACACTGCCGCCGGTGGCATTCAGCGTCAGCCAGGACACGTCGCTGGGACTGTCGCAGCCCGAGAGGTCGCGCACGATGCCGCGGATCATCAGCGAGCGATAGCTCGAATAGGACGTGGCCAGCGCGGTCCAGGCACCCGCATCGCGCCGCGAATAGCCCTGGCCGACATTGGCCGGCTGGCCGGTCGAGGTATCGGCCGTGATGAACACGCCCGGATTGCTCGCGGCCCAGCGCAGGCCGACGTAGACGCCGCCGGAGCGGATGCGCAGGTTCAGGCTGGACAGGTCGAAGCCGTACCAGGGCAGGGTCGTCGGCCAGGGCGGATAGATCGGCAGATTGTTCGCCGTCGCCGGCAGGACGCCGAGCAGAGTGCCGGGTGCACCGCCGGGGCCGTCGTCGGCATGGACGACGATGTCGAAGTCCAGCGAGCTCGGCCCCAGGCTCAGCAGCGCGAGGCAGACGCCGTCGATGGCCGCCGGATACGCCGTCGGCACGAAGTGGTCGGCCATCGTGAAGTGCTGCATCTGGTCGGGATCGCCGGCGTAGCCGCTCTCGGCGTTGCCGTCGTCGTGGCGGATCAGGCCGGCGCCGGTCGTGCAGTTGAGCGTGGCGCCGGCGAGGTCGAGCGCCGCAATGTGCGGCAGGATCTGCTCGCGGCGGCCGAGGTCGTCGCGCGTGGCGGGGCCTGTCGCCGCTGCGGGCGCGGCGGCCGGTACCGCGGTCGGCACGGCTTCGCCGGCGCTCCAGTTCAGCGTTCCGGCGCCGTCGCTGTTGCGGATCGTCAGCGTATGCGTCGCCGTCTGGCCTGCGTCGATCTGCAGGTCGAGCGCGGCCGGTGCCACGTCGACGCAGGCCGCCTCCAGGGCGAGCTGCAGATCGAGCTCGGTGGTCTGGGCCGAGGTCAGCGTGACGTTGCTCTGCGTCGCATCGAGGTGGCCGGTCTTGTGCACCAGCACCGACAGCGGGCTTTCGCTGAGGGCGATCGGCAGGCTGAAGCGGCCGTTCGCGTCGGTCGCGAGCGTGAAGCTGTTGTGCTGGCCCGTGATCGTGACCTGGGCGTTCGCCGCCGCCGTCGTCTGCCGGCCGCAGTAGCCCAGCGCCGAGACGTCGCCGGCCAGCGTGCCGCTGGCGGCGTCGGCGACGTTGAGCTGCACCGGCACGCGGACGAGCTCGGCATTCGGATCGTTGGTGTTGAAGCAGAGCTGGGCGCGGTACTGGCCCAGCGCCAGGCCGCTGGCATCGGCGCTGACCGTGAGGCTGGTGCTGCTGCCCGGCGCGTTGCTGCCGCTGGTCGGCGTGACGCCGAGCCAGGGAACGTCGAGCGGATTGATGCAGGCGCGGGCCTCGCCGCCGAGGCTGGTCTCGAACGTGCCCTGATAGGTCGACAGCAGCAGGTGGGAGTCGCCCTTGAACGCGAGCGTCTTGGGCTGCAGTGCGCTGACCGGGATACCGGTGTCGAACGGCGCGAATGTCAGGCCGCCGTCGCCGGAACGCATCACGCGCGGCACGCTGCCGTAGTTCTGGGCGGCATACAGCACGTCGGAGTCCAGCGGATCGCAGGCCAGGGACATCACGTCGGTGGTCGTGCTCCAGCCCGTCGCCTGCCAGCTGCCGCCGCCGTCGCTGCTGCGGTAGAGATAGCTGCGCGTGGGCGAGCCGATGGCGAGGAAGATCCGTTGCGGCATCGCCGCGTGCGAGCACAGGCGCGCGTTGGTGAAGGACACGTCGGTCGGCAGTCCGGACGACGAAGCGGTCCAGGTGGCGCCGCCGTCGGCGGAGTGCAGCATGCCGCCGAAGCCGGTGCCACCCCAGGACGCGAGCACGTTGAGGTCGGTGCCGTCCTGGACGATCTCCACGGCGGTGACCTTGGCGTTGCTCGTGGCCTCGTAGACCTTGGTCCAGTTCTGGCCGCGGTCGGTGGTGCGCCAGATCGTCGCTTCGGTGCCGGCCAGGCCGTTGTCCCGGCCCGCGGCGATGATGAGGTCCGGATCGTTGCGGCTGAACACCACGGCCGACAGGTCGATCAGGAAATAGCCGGCGGCGCCCTGGTTGGGGCCGATATGGGTCCAGCTGCCGTCGCCGTTCTTGCGGTACAGCGCTTCCTCGGCGCTGTTGGTCGGGCCGGTGGAATTGGCGTAGAGCGTGCCGTCCGGTGCGAAGACCGCGCGGTTGTAGCGCACCGACGGCAACAGCTCGAGTTCCCAGCTCTGGCCGCCGTCCTGTGAGGTGTAGACGCCGCCGCTGTTCTGCGACTGGAAGGCTACGGCGAGCTGCTGCGGGTTCTGCGGATTGGCGGCGACGTCGAACAGCCAGAGCTCGGCGATGCCGCTGCCGTACTTGGCGAAGCTGGCGCCGCCGTCGGTGCTGCGCAGTACCGCATGCGACAGCGCGCCGGCGACCACCCGGCTGGAATCGCCGGGCTGCAGGGCGAGGTCCATGGTCGCGATCGCGGCCGCGCCACCGATGCCGGTCTGCCAGCTGGCGCCGCCGTCGCTGCTGTGGTGGATGCCGCTGCCGGAGGTGGCGAGGAAGATGCTCGCCGGATTCTGCGGATCGACCGCGATCGCCTCCACGTGTGGCGGCGGCGTGGTCGTGTGCAGCGCGGTCCAGCTCGCGCCGAGGTCCTGCGAGGCGTAGAGGCCGACGAACTGGTTGTTGTAGGCCTGGCCGCCGCCGACCAGGATGCGGTTGTCGGCGCCGATGTGCACGGCACGCAGCGGATTGCCCGGCAGGCCGGCCGAGCGGTTGGTCCAGCTCGTGCCGCCGTCGCTGGTGATCCAGACCTGGCCGCCGCCGAAGGCGCCGGAGAACAGCGCGACGGCGATGTTGGGATTGGTCGGATGCACGGCGATGCCCTGGCCGATCAGCGGCGCGGACAGCGGCGGCGTCACGTTCTGCCAGCTCGTGCCGGCGTTCGTGCTGCGCACCAGGTTGACCGTCTGCTGACCGTTGTTGTTGGTGATGCCGGCCCAGACGATGGCGGGGTTGCTCGGTGCGTAGGCGACCGAATAGGTCGCCTGCGCGCTGCCGATGCCCAGGTTGAGCGTGGACCAGGTTGCGCCGTTGTCGGTGCTCTTGCGCATGCCGAGCTGGGTGCCGGCATAGGCCGTGCCGTCGGGCGTGAACACGATGTGGTAGGCGCCGTTGCCGGCGATGACCTTGCTCCAGGTCGCGCCGCCGTCGGTGCTGCGGTAGACGGTGCCGTTGCCGGTCGGCGGAACGGTGCCGGCGAGCAGGACATCGGGATTCATCGGCGAGATCGCGATCGCGTTCACGTCGCCGCCGGTCGGACCGATGTTCTGCCAGGCGGCCTCGGCCTTGCTGCCGGCCTGGCGGAGATGGGTATTGCCGGTGCCGGCTTCGTCAACGGCCCAGGTGAGCTCGGACGTGCCCGCGTTGGTCACGGTCAGCGTCGCGCTCTGGCTGGCGTTGGCGGCGAGATTGAACGTCAGCGATCCCGGCTGGATGTCGGCGACGGGCGCGATGCGCGTCGTGAACTGGCCGGACGCGGCCCAATTGCCGCCGCCGCAGGTGTTCTCGCCGCGGACGCGCCAGTGGTAGGTCGTGCCAGTGGCGAGCGTCGTGGTCGGACGCAGTGCCGTGGAGGTCACGGCCTGGTCGATCACGGGCGCGGTGAACGCCGCGTCGGTCGCGACCTGCAGGCGATAGGACTCGCCGGCATTGCCGGCCCAGACGAAATTCGGCCTTATCGGGACATCGGCTTCGCCGGCGGTCGGCGCGGTCAGCGCCGGTGCCGGGAGCGGCCCGCCGTCGATCTGCAGGGCGAGATCCAGCCGGCGCCGGGTCGCCGCGAAGGTCGGCCCCGACGACTGCGCCGCGAGGACCAGCGTATGACTGGCGCTGGCCTGGCCGGCGGTGTTGCCGAGATTGAGGACGGTGGTGACTGCCGGATCGGCCGGCACGCTGGGATTCTGCGAGAAGCTCGCGGTGACGCTGGCCGGCAGGCCGGAATCCACCGACAGCGTCACCGCGTCGGTGAAGCCGCCGAAGCCGTGCAGCCGCAGCGTGTAGCTGGCCGGCGCCGCGGCGCAGACGCGCAGGCTGCTCTGTTCGCTGGACAGCGTATAGCTGCCGCAGTGTTCCAGCGCCGCGTCGACCGCGGCCAGGGCGTCGATCTCGCCCCAGCCGGTCGCATAGTTGGGTACGTTGCCGGGACCCGGCGCCGGCGAGCCGCCCGAGGCATAGGGCAGGGGCCGGGCGCTGCGCATGATCAGCGTGCCGGTGGTCGCGTAGTCGCCGACCAGGCAGGGCGCCGCTTCCCACATCAGCGCGATCAGGCCGGCCACGTGCGGCGCCGACATCGAGGTGCCGGTGCTGCTGTAGAAGTAGTCGTCGCCGCTGCGGCCGGCGGACAGGATGTTGACCCCGGGTGCGACCACGTTGGGCTTGATGTTCGCAAAGCCCTGGTGGTCCGGGTACAGCGGCAGTCCGGCCGAGGCGTAGTCGGTCGGGCCCCAGTTGGAGTGGGAGGCGTAGAGGCCGTTGTCGGTGCCGGTGGAACCGATCGAGAAGACCTTGCCGTAGCGCGCCGGATTGCCGACGGTGTTCAGGCCCGGCGGGCGCGTATAGCTGCAATTGCCGGCGTTGCCGTTGGAGAAGATGGGCACGATGCCGGCGGCGATCCAGGCATCGACCACGCCTTCGTACCAGTTGTTGACCTGGCGGTCGCAGTCGCCCCAGGAGTTGTTGACGACGTGCGGGCGGCGGTCCGCGTCGGCGTTCTGGTGGTTGAGGTCCCACGGCGCCAGCATGAACTGGCCGCATTCGAGCAGCGCGCTCGAGGTCGCCGACGGATTGAAGCCCTGGCAGGCCATCCAGTGGGCGCCGGGCGCCATGCCGATGCGATGGTCGAGGCCGTCGTCGCCGACCATGGTGCCGATCACGTGCGAGCCGTGGTTATGGCTGTCCGACGGTGCGGTGGCCTGGGTGTAGGGGCTCCACCAGTTGTAGTTGTGATCGTACTGGCCTGCGGCCAAGGTGCCGCGGTATTGGCGCACGAGCGCGGAATGGGTGTGCCGGACGCCGGTGTCGATGTTGGCCACGACGATGCCACGGCCGGTCAGGCCGAGTTCCCAGACCTGCGGCGCGCGCACGTGCTCGATGTTGCTGATCGCCGCGGACAGCTGCGGCTGGTTCACTTCTTCGCCCGGTTCTGGCTCGATCAGGTGGACATCCGGCTCGGCGATGACGGCGCTGATGTCGCCGAGCTCGGGCCGGCTGGTCAGAGCGTCGAGCAGCGCGCGGTTGCCGTTGCGCACGTGCACCACGTTGTCGATCCAGAACGCCTGGTGCTGCACGCCCTGCTGGGCCAGATAGGCACGCAGCTCGCCTTGCGACTGCTGCGCGACGGCTTCCAGCTGCTGCCGGACGTAACGGCCGCGGGCCGTCCAGTCCATGCCGAAAGCGGCCGACAGGTCGGCGTGCGGCTTGAAGTAGACCAGCATGTTGGCGCTGGCACCGCCGTCGAGGCGGGCGCGCAGGGAGGGATCGACCTGGACCGGTTCCCGCGACGGCGCGCCGGGCGCGGTCGGGGCCGCGAGGGCCGGCGCCCCGGTGGCGAGGGGCAGGGTGGCGGAGCCGGCCAGACACAGGGCCAGCGACAGCAGCAGCGGACGCGGGTTGAGCCGTCCGCGACTTCGGACAACGGACATCGGGAGTCTCCTTCGAGCTACGGCAGGGGCGCGGATCGGGGGACAGGACAGCTCGCCGCAGCCCCCGGAATCCACGCCCTAGTCTCCCGGCTGGACTTCCGGCGGGCTTTGCCTAAGCCATTGCAAAGGTTTCCAAAACCCTGCGACGCGCCGCTGCAATCCCTTCATCGGACAGAATTTTTTTCCGCCGCACGGGGTCGTGGCCGGATATTGCGGTGCAGCGTCGCCAGCGGGAGGAGGACCCGGCGACGGCGAGGCCGGCCGAATCAGGGCGCGCGCGGCGGATCGAGGATTTCCGGCGGCAGGCGCCGCTCGCCGGCAAGCTGGCGGCTGCGCTCCAGCGCGCGGCGCCAGGCGCTGGTCTGGCCCAGCGCGTGATACAGCCGGGTCTGCAGCAGGGCCGCGGCATAGCTGCTCTGGCTCCAGCGCGCGACGTGGCCGGCGATCAAGGTGGCTTGCTGCAGCTGCCCGTTGGCGAACAGGAAGCGGCAGTAGGACGAGGCCACGTCGAGCATTTCCCGCGGCACCGCGCGTGCGATCGCCTGTGCCCAGGCGGCCTCGTACTGCCGTCCGGCTTCGGCCGTGTCGCCGGCCGCGGCGGCGGCTTCGGCATGCAGCAGCAGCAGCCAGCGCGCGACCTGGGCTTCCTTGAGCCGCGACTGTGCCCAGGCCTGGGCCGCGGCCCGCGTCCTGGCGGCGGCCTCGGGGCGGCCCAGGGCAAGCTCGGCCCGGTGCTGGGTCAGCCAGGTGTAGGCGATGTTGCCGGGCGAGGCCGTCGGCACTTCGGCATGCCGGGCCAGCGCGTCGGCGGCGAGCCGTGCCGCCTGTTCCGGGTCGCCGATCTCCCAGGCCAGCCAGGCCGCCGTGTATTCGGGCCAGAGGCCCTTGCGCGTGCCCTCATCGGCGGGCCGCGGGCGCGCCAGCAGGGACTGGACCGTCTCGCTGGCCTCGCCGAGCAGGCCGTTGTCGAGGAGGACGCCGACCTTGATCAGGCTCGCCAGCTCGGCGAGGTCCGGGTTGTCGATCTGCGCGATCAGACGATCGAACTCGCGCGCTTCGGTCAGGGCCGCCGCCGCCTCGAGCCGGTCGCCATGCAGCTCGGCCAGGGTCACTCGCAGGCGCAGCTCCGACTGCAGGTCGCCGAAGCGGGCGACCTGGCCGAGCACGGCATGACCCAGCGACAGCGCCTCGGCCGCGCGGTTCGCGTCGCCGAGCAGCATCGACAGGTTCATGTCCAGGCGCACCAGCGCGAGCTGGTTGCCGCTGCTCTCGAACAGCACGCGGGCCTTGCTGTAGTCGGCCTGGGCGGCGTCGTAGTCGCGGTCGAGCACGCGGCGCAGGAAGGCGCGCGTGGACAGGGCAAAGCCCAGCGTGTCCTGGGCCTTGCCGAACGGCTCGCGGCCGTCGAGCAGGCGTATCGCCTCGTCGGCGCAGGGGCGGGCCTGGTCGTAGTGCAGCTGGCGGATATGCGAGAAGGCCAGCCCATGCAGGATCTGCGCGCGCAGCGTGGGATCGCGCTCGGCCGACACCTGGTCCAGCAGCGCCTCGAACTGGTGTTGCGCGACGGCGTAGTTGCCGGCGCGCAGCTCGATGTCGCCGCGCTGGTAGAGGATGCGCGGATCGTCGTAGGGGCCGGACTTGCCGAGCAGCGCGCGCGCTTCGTCGAGGCGGTCCACGAGCATCGCGGCCTTGACCTGCTGCAGCAGGTAATCCAGAGGATCGCTGTGCGCGGTACCCGCGTCGGGGCCGACGACGGCGAGTCCGAGCAGGATGGCCATGCGGTCGGCGGCGATGCGCGCCGCGTCGATGACGTTGTCGCCGTCGCCGTGGGCGACCAGCGCGCGCTCGCGGCCGTGCACGGTAGCGAGCTCGACGCGCCAGCCGCCTTCGCGCGGTTCAGCGCTTGCGCGCAGCACGATGCTGGCTGCGGCCGCACCGGCGAGCGCGTCGATGTCGGCCGCCGAGGGTTCCGCCGCCAGGCCGCGCGCGAGCGCGACCACGTTGTCGCTGGGCACCACGGTCTGGCCGGCCGCGCGCAGGCGTTCTCCGATCAGGTCCATGACACCGAGCCGTATCCAGGCGTTGCTCGGCTCGCGCGGCGCGCTGACCGGCAGGATCACGGCAGTGTCGGCGGCCGCTTCGGTCGGTGTCACGGGGCGCGGCGCGAAGTGGCGCAGGACGAGCAGCGCGGCCAGCAGCGCGAGGACGCCGATCAGCAGCGCGGCCGCCTTGCGCCGTCCGGCGGCCGGCACGGCGGTGGCCGGGATGGTCGCCGCCGCGTCGTCGTCTGCCGCCACGGCGGTTGCGGCGTTCTCGTCGGCGCCGGCGCGTTCCTCGGCAGCTGCCGGCGTTTCGGCCTCGCTGCTCAGCACGCGCACGGGCATGACCCAGATGTAGCCGACGCGTGTGATCGTGCGGATCGTCAGCTGCTTGTTCGCGTTGTCGTTGAGCACGCTACGTATGCGGCTGATGATCTGGCCGAGTACGCTGTCGCCGATCTCGACCCGGCCCCAGATCGTCGCGATGAGCTCGTCGTGGCCGACCACCCGATCGCGATGCTCGAGCAGATAGACCAGGCAGTCGAAGGCCTTGGGCTGCAGCGCGATCAGCTTGCCCTCGCACCAGAGTTCGCGCTTGGCCGGATCGACGCGGTAGTGGTCGAACTGGTAGACCAGATTGGCGCTCATGCGGCGCTCTGCGCTCCGCGCCGCTCGCCGGCGCGGCGCAAAACAGGATGCGGCGATGACAAGGTGCGGCGACGGAACGGCGGACGCACGGTAACTGACTTCGTCAAGCTGGTTTCCGCCTCGATTCCCCCCGGCGCAGTATCCTCGCGCCGCCGGCCGCCGAGAATGCCTTTTCCGTCCGCATCACGCCAGCCGCTGCCATTCGCCGCGTGACGCGGTTCGCGCCGGCGCCGGTTCCGTTGCGGGCCGCTGCGGCGGCTCGCGCCGCCTCCGGTCAGCGATTAGGCTAGGCGGCCCCATCGTTTGTGGAGGCCTCGATGCCCGGTCTACAGCGCGAAACCACGTTCCGTTTCCTTGCCCAGCCTGCCGACGTGAACTTCGGCGGCAAGGTGCACGGCGGCATGGTCATGAAATGGATAGACCAGGCCGGCTATGCAGCTGCGGTGGGCTGGAGCGGCCAGTACTGCGTCACGGTCGCGGTCGGCGGCATCCAGTTCGTCAAGCCGATACTGATCGGCGACATCGTCGTCGTGCGCTGCAAGCTGATCCGCACCGGCAGCAGCAGCATGCATTTCGCGATCGACGTGATCGCGCGCGATCTCAAGAGCGGCCTGGAGCGCCTCGCCACGCACTGCATGATCAGCTTCGTCGCGCTCGATGCGCCCGACGGCCGCCCCGCGCCGGTGCCGCCGTGGGTGCCGCAGAGCGACGACGACCGCATCCTCGCGTCCTACGCCGAAAAGATCATCGCCATGTCGCGCGAGCAGCAGGCCGAACTCGAACGCGTCCGCCACGACATCGACCGCGGCGGCTGAGCGCGCGCTTTCCGACGACTGCCGTCGTACGGGTTCTGCTTGCACGGCAACCCCATCCCCACCCATGCCCTCCTTTTGAAGGGGAGGGTTTGCAGGGCTCTGCGAAAACCAATCTGAGACAAGCGAAATTCTCGCGAATCGCCCGGGAAAAACCCTCCCCTTCAAAAGGAGGGTATGGGTGGGGATGGGGTTTTGCGATGAAAATCGCCAGCGCAGGAGTCGCGGAAAACGCCAGGCAAGAAGGCGGGAACGATGCCGTTCCGGCGTTGAAATTTCTACGGATATACAGCGTTCTCGTGCGGTTGCCCGAGTCCTAGGGCTCGAAGCCGTTCGCGAACAGGCGATCGTTGCCGTCCGGCGGCAGATGCGCCGGATCGAACAGGCAGACTGCCGAACCGGCCGCCAGCGCACGGCCGCCGTTGCAGCTCCAGTTCAGGCCGTCGGTCGCGCCGTCGGACTGGATGCCGATGCAGGCCGAGTTGCCGGCGCTGGTGTCGAGGGCCGCGTATTGCAGCGCGATCGCCGCGCTCGTGTGATAGAGGATCAGCGCGACGTCCACGGTGCCGCTGCTGCCGCTGCGCGACCAGTTCTTCCACTGCACGACGCTGCAGGCTTCGTCGCCGAGCCCCGAGGGCCGCGGACAGCTCGCGAAATAGGCGCTGCGCATCGTGGCGCCGGCGTCTTCGCCGTTCAGTTCGTCGTGATAGGCGAGTACGCGCGCCGCGGCGGCGCGCGCGTTGTCGGGCAGGCTGGGTACGTACGGGTCGTTGTTGAAATCGCCGCCGTCTTCCTGGCCGGGCTCGGCGATGAAGGCGATGTAGCCGTTGGTCGACACGGCGATGCGCTGCCAGTTCGCGCCGTAGAACGCGAACGGCTGGCTGAGATCGAGCTCGGCCGCGCCGTCGTCGAGGGCGGTGACCGAGCCGCTCGCGGCGATCGGCGACAGCACCTGCCCGCTGGTCGAGATGTCGAGTGCCTGGTAGGCGCAGACGCCGGCCGCCGCGCTGACGCGATGGCCGTAGGCGTCGCCCTGCAGCAGATCGTCGCGACCGTCGCCGCCGGTGCGCGCCGCCTGCGCCGTCGATGCCGAGGCTATCAGCGTCGTTGCGGTCAAGGCGAGCCATGCCGCGCGCGCGAGGAATCCCCGGGAAGATTTCATTGCACTCTCCCTTGCCAGACTTCGGGATTGCCGTCGGCGTTGGTGTTGAGGAAGTTTTCCGGCGACAGGAAGCTCACCACCGGCACGAGGCCGTCCTTGCCGATGCGCGCGTGGTAGACGAACGATCCGCTGGCCAGCAGATTCTCGCTGTCGGCACCGCTCGTCGCGATGCGGCGCCGGCCCACGCTGGTATTGCCCGTCGTGAGTTCCAGTCGCTCGAACGCGTAGTCGGTGGCGTCATAGCTCACGTCGACGGCGGTGAAATAGCTGTCCGATCCGTTGGTGCGTTGGCTCAGTCGCGACGCGGCCGCCGCATTGCCGTCCCAGCGGAAGATCTCGTAGCTGTAGTCGGAATTGAACACCGTACCGCTCGGAGTCAGGTTGCCGTTGGAAATGAAGAACACGTAGCGGCCGTCGGTGCTGCCGTCGAGCACGGCCATGGAGTTCTGCGTGACCTGCGCGGCGCTGCCGTTGTTCGTCGTCGTCGTGATCTGTGCGTAGCTGCCCGAACCGTTGCGGTCGTAGCGGAAGATCTCGTAGTTGCCGTCGGCATTGCCGCCGGAGACCGGCTGGCAGTTCGACTCGAACACGAGGAAGCGGCCGTTCGCGTTACGCGTCAGGCGCACGCCGCGCGCTTCGCGCGGCGGGGTCGGTGGAGTCGTGGCCGGACACAGCGAATTGGCCGGAATCACGGTGTTGGTCGTGCCGGAGCGCGCGATGACGCGCCGCGCCGTGCCCGCACCGGTCAGCGCGTTGCAGTCGGACACCCAGGCCAGCACGCCGCCGTCGCCGTCGAGGGTCGGATCGGTATTGCTGCAGCCGCTGGTCGTCGTGACCGTGGTCAGCGCGCTGGTGCTGCGGTCGTAGAGATAGATCTCGTAGTTGTCGGTTTCGGTCATGCGCGCCGAGAACGCGATGTAGCGGCCGTACAGCGTGCCGCTCTGGTCGCCGGAGATCGCGATGTTCTGCATCTGGCCGCCGAGGGTCATCTGCGTCGTGCCGGTCCAGGCCGCGCGCGTGAAGGCCAGGCCGTTCCAGACGTAGATCTGGTCGAGCAGGTTGGCATTGCCGCCGAGATCGGCGCTGCTGATGAAGGCGACCGTGCGGCCGTTGCTGTCCACGGCCAGCGCGCGCGCGGCGGCCGAGCGGGTGAAGAAGCCGCCGCCTTTGACGTCGACCGCGCGGCCGCTGGTGT
>Ga0247822_10002580_pt1 | contig 11595 bp, 7 predicted proteins | sample 13C_Cellulose_Da_FD_192423 | JGI IMG/M metagenome (GOLD analysis project Ga0247822, IMG submission 192423) | Soil microbial communities from agricultural site in Penn Yan, New York, United States - 13C_Cellulose_Day30 | ecosystem: Environmental > Terrestrial > Soil > Agricultural land | place...
AGGATCGCGCCGCCCGAGCCGCCGCCGCCGCCGCCGCCGTTGGTGACCAGCGTGCCCTTGCCGCCGGCGCCGCCGGCGTAGATCTGGGCCCGCTGGGCCGCGGCCGGGTTGCCGATGCGGATCGACGCCAGCGAGGTGATCTGCAGGGCGCCGCCGCCGCCGCCGCCGTAGCTCATCCCGCTGGGCGAGCCGGCGCCGCCGCCCGAGCCACCGCGCAGCGGCTCGAGGGTCGGACCCGGGCAGGCGGTCAGCGCGGCGGGGACCGCGGCCGGCTTGGTCGGCGTGCCGCCGCCGCGGGCCCCGGCGGTGCCCATGCCGCCGCCGGCGCCGCCGATGTCGTCGCCGCCGCCGCCGGTGCCGCCGGCGCCGCCCGCGCAGCCGGTGCCGGCCGGGGCCATGCGGGTCCCGCCGCTGCCGGCGCCCGGCCCGCCGCAGCGGCGGTTGATGCTGAACAGCACGCCGCTGGCGCTGCAGATCGCCGGCGTCCAGTCGATGGTGCCGCCGATCGCCACCGGCCCGGCCGACAGCAGGATCAGGCCGCGCGCGCCGTAGCCCTCGAAGGTCATGCCGGCGGCGAGGTCGAACGACGACACCGCCAGCACCGCGGTGGTCGCGTCGAGGGCGCGGAAGTTGATGCCGGCGACCAGCCCGGTCCCGGCGGCGCGCAGGACGACCTTGGTGTCCACGTCGCCGTTGGCGATGTAGTAGATCTCCCCGGTGTCGGTGTCGATGTAGTGGCGCTCGCCGGCGACGAACGCCAGCGCGCCGGTCACGCCGGCCAGGTCGCTGGTGTCGGGCAGGTTCGACGGATCGATCGTCGCGCAGTGCGGCGTGCCGGTGGTCGAGCACCCGAGGTCGCACGGGGTGCGGACCTCGGCGCTGCCGGTGCAGGTCACCAGCGTCGCGCCGTCGCAGCGCGCCACGCACGCCGCCCCGTCGACCGGCGCGGCCGCGTCGATCGCCACCGCGTCGTCGGTGGCCGCGCCGTCGATCGCGACCACGTCGGCGTCGACGTCGCCGGCACCGGCCGGCCCCGCGGGATCGAACGAACAGGCGGCGAGCGCACACGACAGGACGCCGAGCACGGCGCGGGCCGCGAGGACCGGTACACGCAGAATGATTGTCGAGCGCCCACCTGCGGCGCGCTGAGACCCCATGGGTCGCACCAAAGCAGGTTCCGGCGACCAAGTCCATGGCGATCGGCGGCGACCCGGAACACAATCGGGGCCGTGCCGGACACCGCCCTCGCCACGACCCGCCCGCGGTTCGGATCCCTCGGCCGCGTCCTCCACGTCGACCTCACCGAGTCGCGCCATTGGGTCGAGACCGTCGACGAGACGGTGTACCGCCAGTTCCTCGGCGGCTACGGCCTGGGCGCCTGGCTCATGTGGAAGCACTTCCCGGCCGGCACCGACGCGCTGGCGCCCGAGGCCTGCTTCGCGATCTGCTCCGGGCTGCTGACCGGCACCGGCACGCCGTTCTCCGGCCGCATCCAGATCGTCGGCAAGTCGCCGCTGACCGGCACCTGGGCCGACTCGAACTCCGGCGGCTCGGTCGCCTCGCACCTCCGCCGGGCCGGCTACGACGCGCTGGTGGTCCGCGGCAAGGCCGCGCGCCCGACGCTGCTGGTCATCCACGACGACGAGGTCCGCTTCGAGCCGGCCGACGACCTGTGGGGCCAGCAGATCCCGCCGGTGTTCGACGAGCTCAAGCGGCGCTACGGCGGCAAGCGCGACGTCGGGGTCAGCGCGATCGGCCCGGCCGGCGAGAAGCAGGCGCGGATCGCGTCGGTGATGAACGACCGCTACCACGCGTTCGGCCGCCAGGGCTTCGGCGCGATCTACGGCGCGAAGAACCTCAAGGCGGTGATCATCGGCGGCAGCGGCGAGGTGCCGATCGCCCGGCCCAAGGAGTGGAAGGCGGTCTGCAAGCGCATCAACGACGAGTACAAGGGCTCGATCGGCCTGTTCATGCGCTTCATGGTGTGGATGGCCAAGCCCAAGCGGTGGATGGCCTGGATGTACCGGCTGTTCCCCAAGCGGCGCATGAAGATCCAGGCGCCGACCGCGGCCATGCGCCAGCTGTGGGCCGACCGCGGCACCACCGGCGCGGTCAGCATCTCGATCGAGAACGGCGACGCCCCGGTGATGAACTGGAAGGGCGTCGGCAGCCGCGACTTCCCGCTCCGCCACAAGGGCCACAAGCTCGACGGCAAGGAAGTCGACAAGTACATCACCAAGAAGCTGTCGTGCGGCGACTGCCCGGCGCCGTGCAAGGGCATCGTCAAGGTGAAGAGCAAGGGCCTGGCCGACGTCCGCCGGCCGGACTACGAGACCATCTGCGGCTTCGGGGCCAACCTGCTCAACGACGACCTCGAGCTGGTCACCGCCTGCCACGACGCCTGCAACCGCTACGGCATCGACGCGGTCAGCTCGTCGGCCACCCTGGGCTGGGCGTGCGAGGCGGTCGAGCAGGGCAAGCTGACCAAGGACGACCTCGACGGCATCGACCTGCGCTGGGGCAACGGCGAGGCCGCGCTGGCCCTGACCATCAAGATGGGCGAGGCCGATGGCTGCGGCGCCTGGCTCGGCCAGGGCGTGCAGCGCGCCGCCGCCCACGTTGGCAAGGGCACCGACGCGTTCGCGGTCCACGTCCACGGCTCCGAACCGGCCTACCACGACCCGCGCTTCACCTCGCTGATGGGCGTGACCTACATCAGCGACCCGACCCCGGGGCGCCACACCGCCGGCTCGGCGTCGTGGAACGAGACCTTCGGCTTCGGGTTCTCGCTGCCGACCGCGGCGCCGGCCAGCGAGACCGTGGTCCAGTGGAAGGGCACCGAGGGCAAGGGCCGGGCCCAGGCGCTGCACTCCAACGCCCACCAGGCCATGAACGGCCTCGGCCTGTGCATGTTCACCCTGGTCACCGGCACCCTGCCGTGGCTCGAGCTGGTCACCGCGGTCACCGGCTGGGACCTGACCGAGAAGGATCTGCTCGACGCCGGCGAGCGCATCCAGGACCTGCGCGCCGCGTTCAACTGGCGCGAGGGCCTGGCCCCGCGCGACTTCACCGCCCACCCGCGCATGATGGGCGAGGGCGACGGCAACCTGCCGGCCGGACCGCTCAAGGGCGTCCGGGTGCCGCTCCCGGTCCTGCGCGACGACTACTACGCCGCGATGCGTTGGAACCCACAGACCGGCCGGGTCGCCCGGGCGCGCGCGGCCGAGCTCGGCATCGCCGACCTGCTCGGCGAGTACGTGGACTGATGGGCCTGAAGGGGCTGCTCACCCGGCGCGCGACCATCAAGGTCCAGGTCGTGATCCGCGGGCGGATCGGCGACGGCTGGTACGACATTGACGAGGTGGTCAAGGTCGCGCCCGGCACCACGCTGGGCCAGCTCATCGACGGCGGTGGCGGCCGCGGGCTGCCGCTGCGCGAGGCGGTCGAGCACAGCCCGCACCTCGCCCACACGCTGATGTGGAACGGCGAGCGCTGCCCGGTCGCCGAGCACCGCGATCGCCCGCTCGCCGACGGCGACGAGCTGTTCCTGCTGGCGCCGCTGGCCGGTGGCTGACGCAACGTCTCGACACGACTCGCGTCGTCTCGACACGACTCGCGGCTCTCGACGGGAGCCGCCAGCGCTTTCGGCTCGGCCAGTGCCCCCAGCGAGCGAAGCGAGCGGTCAACAATGACGCTGGGTGTGCGGGGTCACGGGTCAGGCGCGGGGTCTTTCTCGTGGCTCTCGTCGGGCGGCGCCAGCGCTTTCGGCTCGGCCAGTGCCCCCAGCGAGCGAAGCGAGCGGTCAACAATGACGCTGGGTGTGCGGGGTTTCTCGTGGCTCTCGACGGGAGCCGCCAGCGCTTTCGGCTCGGCCAGTGCCCCCAGCGAGCGAAGCGAGCGGTCAACAATGACGCTGGGTGTGCGGGGTCACGGGTCAGGCGCGGGGTCTTTCTCGTGGATCTCGTCGGCCGCAAAGGCGGGGGCGTTCTCGCGGCTCTCGACGGGAGCCGCCAGCGCTTTCGGCTCGGCCAGTGCCGTAGTACCGTGGGGGCCGGGCGATGTCGCAGGATTTCCATCCGAGCCTGACCATCACGGCGGTCAGCGGAACGGCCGACGAGACCAGCGCGGTCCGGGTCCGGCAGCTCCGGGTGGTCCACGCCCCGCGCGCCGGCCGGTGGGCGACCGCCACGGTGGGGCGCAGCCCGCTCGAGATCGGCCGCCTCGGCCAGACCCAGAGCCCGCTGGCGCTCGACGACAAGGAAGTCTCGCGCATCCACGCGATCATCGAGCCCGAGCCGGGCGCCGCCGGCGCGTTCCGCATCACCGATCGCGGCAGCCGCAACGGCACGTTCGTCAACGGCGCCAAGGTCGAGCAGGGCCGGCTCGAGCACGGCACGGTGATGCGGGTCGGCAAGACCATCCTGCTGTTCCTCGACCACGCGGTCGCCGGCGACGTCGCCGGCGTCGCCGAGAGCCCGCGCCTGCTCGGCCGCAGCGAGGTCATGCGCCGGCTGCGCGCCGACCTGGCCATGGTCGCGCCGCGATCGATCCCGGTGCTGATCCTCGGCGAGACCGGGGTCGGCAAGGAGCTGGTCGCCGAGGAGATCCACCGCCAGAGCGGCCGGTCGGGTGCGTTCATCGCGGTCAACTGCGCCGCCCTGCCCGAGGCGCTGGCCGAGAGCGAGCTGTTCGGCCACGTCGCCGGCGCGTTCACCGGCGCCAAGGCCAAGAGCGACGGCCTGTTCGGCGCGGCCCAGGGCGGGACCCTGTTCCTCGACGAGATCGGCGAGTGTCCGCCGCCGATCCAGGCCAAGCTGCTGCGCGCGCTGGCCAAGGGCGAGGTCCGCCCGGTCGGCGCCGCCGAGCCGACCACCGTCGACGTCCGCATCGTGGCCGCGACCAACCGCGACCTGTCGGCGGAGATCCAGGCCGACAGCTTCCGCTCCGACCTGTTCGCCCGCCTGTCGGGCTGGGTCCAGCGCATCCCGCCGCTGCGCGACCGCAAGGAAGACATCCTGCCGCTGGCGGCGATGTTCCTGGCCCGCGTCGCCCCGTCGGCGACCATCTCGACCAACGCCGCCGAGGCGCTGCTGCTCTATCACTGGCCGTTCAACGTGCGCGAGCTCGAGCAGGTCATCAGCGCCGCCGGCGTGCGCGCCGCCCAGGGCAACCGGGTCCGCTGCGAGCACCTGCCCGACGAGGTCACCCGCGTGCTCGGCCCGCGCGCGACCGCCAAGGAGCCGGTCGCCAACGAGAGCGAGCCGCTCCCGGCCATGCCGATGGTCCCGCGCGACGCCGTACCGGCGCGCGACGACCTGATGGCCGTGCTGGCCTACTTCGCCGGCAACGTCGCCCAGGTCGCCGAGTACTTCGGCAAGGATCGCAAGCAGGTCTACCGCTGGGCCGAGCGCTACCAGATCGATCTCGATCAGGTCCGCAAGCCCTGAGCCCCACGGCCGTCAACGTTGACGTTGACGTGGTCGTTGACGGCGACGAGTAAAGGCGCCGCGACGGCCGGCGCGGCGCCTCTATTCGACCACGTCCACGTCCACGACCACGTTGGTTGCGCGGCGCCCTCTATTCGACCACGTCCACGTCCACGTTGGTTCCGAGACGACCGGAACGTCCCACGGCCGTCAACGTTGACGTTGACGGCGACGAGTAAAGGCGCCGTGACGCACCGAGCGCCGAGCAACCCGGCGCATTCCGTCGCCGTCGCCGTCAACGTCAACGTCAACGTTCAGAGCCCGGCGCGGTTGCGGACCCACCACACCGCATCCGACAGGGCCTGCTTCTCGACCTTGTCGAGCAGCGAGCGGACCTGGCTCTTCACGGTGTTCTCCGACACGCCCATCACGTCGGCGAGGCGGCTGCGCGGGATGCCCTCGGCGGCGAACGCCAGGATCTGGCTCTCGCGCAGCGACAGCTTGTGGCTGTCGGTGATCTCGGCGATGACGCCGGCCAGCTTCTGGCGGTCACCGTACTGCGAGCCCGACAGGGTGCGCTGGACGAACTGGGCGAGGTTCTCGGAGAAGAACGGCTTGCACACGAACTCGACGCGCAGCGCGTGGGCGCGGTTGATCGTGGCGGGATCGTTGGAGCCGGTGAGGATCAGCACCGGCATGTTGCGGTCGTGCTTGCGCAGCAGCTCCACCACCTCGAACCCGGTGCCGTCGGGCAGCCCGATGTCGACGACCGCGGCGGCGATCGGATCGCCGGTCTCGATCATCTCGAACGCAGCCTCGACGGAGTCCTTCATGATCACGTCGAAGTAGGCGCGTGTGCCGCGCTGGATCGATCGGCCGAGGGCCGGATCGTCTTCGACGATGAGCAACTTCGGCTTGGTGGTCATGGCTTGGGTCGCGGTCGCCGCAGACTCCATAGGATCCCTTGGTTGTGCCACAAGTCGGCCCCCAGCGTCGACGCGCGGCGCGACGCCGATGCGTCACCCACCTCGGGTGATGGTGATGTGGGCGGACGTACGCCCGCGGCTCAGATCAGCAGCCCGGCGATCAGCGCGCCGTAGATCATGAGGATCCGGTTGATGTCCTGGTCGTGGAAGCGGAGCTCGAAGCCCAGGTAGTAGTCGCGCCCGTAGCGCAAGGTCTCGAACTGGTTGGGCACCGGCTCGGCGACGCCCCATGGCGCGATGCGCAACTCGGCGCCGTCGGTGAGCACGTCGTCGACGCCGCCGAGCACGTACAGCTCGCGGAACACGCGCAGGGCGGCGGCGACCTTGATCCGCGGCGCCTCGGAGAAGTTCGACTCCATGGCGTCGAGCGTGAGCTTGAGGTGACCGCCGACCAGCGCGACGTCGACGCCGGCGCCGAACTGCGACTCCTTGATGCCGAGGCGCACCGACACCGAGCGACCGAAGCGGCGGCCCCACTGGGCGGTGAAGCGCAGCTTCTCGGAGATGAGGCTCGACCGCTGGAACTCGCCCGAGTCGGGGATCGCGACCAGCGTGACCGCCGGGTTGTCGCCGGTGGGGCCCTTCTCGGCCTCGATCAGGTAGAAGGTGTCGTTGCGCGCGGCCAGCTCGGCGGTGACGTAGAAGCGCGGCTGCACCGCCAGCAGGTTGAACTCGGTGCGGAAGCCGAGCGTGGTCTTCACGCGGTCGAGCGCGCCGGTGACGCTCTCGACGTCGGCCGCGGTCGCGGCCAGCGACTCGCCCGCGCTCGGGTCGTTGATCATGCGGGCCAGGCGCCCTTGCTTGGCGCCCGGCGCCCCGGCCAGCTCGTCGATCAGCTCGCCGGCCTGGTCGATGTAGCGGTCGGCCTCGTCGATCTTGGCGCGGGCGTCGCCGAGCGAGCCGGTGACCTGCGCGCGGGCGTCGCGCAGATCGCCGGTGACGGCGGCGATCTGGCCGGGCAGCTCGCGCAGGCGGCGGGCGACGACCGGCGCGCCGTCGGCGACGTTGCCGGCCAGCTCGGTGGTGCGCTCGTCGAAGCGGACGGTGGCGTCGTGCACCTCGCGCAGCGGCCTGGCGATGGCGCCGTCGTCGAGGCGGCGCTCGAGCGCGGCGATCCGCTGGGCGAAGTCGCCCGACACCCACTCGCGGCCCTCGTCGAGGAAGGCGTTGGCCGCGGCCAGGTTGTCGTCGAGCCGCGGCAGCGCGCGCTCGACCGAGCGCAGGACCCGATCGGTGGTGGTGGCCTCGACGACCAGCGGGATCGGCTCGCCCGAGCGCAGGCGGCGGCGCGGGCGGGTGTCGCCGGGATCGGCGGGATCGGGGCCGCCCGGCGAGATCTCGACGTAGTTGTCGCCGAGCGCCGAGCTGGCCTTCTTGGTCGCGAACGCGTCGTCGAGGATGACGACGTCGTCGATCAGCCGCATGTGGACCCGGGCCAGGTTGCCCTCGATCGTCAGCCGGTCGATGCGGCCGACGGTGACGCCGGCGATCACCACCCGCGAGCCGACCGGCAGGCCGGACGCGTCGCGGAACAGCGCCGAGGTCTCGAAGTTGCCGGTGACCGTCGCCGGCTTCGCCACCGACACGATCGCGACCACCAGCGCCGTCGCGACGATCGCGACGATGGCGGCGGTGGTCAGGCGCGAGACCCAGCGCATGGCGAGATGCTAGCGCAGAAGCGGCGGCGGATCGGGGACGGGCCTGGGCACGCGGCGCCGGTCACGGCCGGGCGCGAGAGATCCGGACCAGATCGGCCGAGAACACCAGCAGGGCGGCCCAGATGAAGCCGAACGCGGTCAGCTTGCGGGCGGCCAGCGGCTCGCCGAACAGCAGCACCGCGGTCAGGAACTGCCCGGTCGGCGCCAGGTACTGGAGGAAGCCGATGATCGCCAGCGGCAGCCGGCGGGCGGCGGCGGTGAACCAGGCCAGCGGCAGGGCGGTGACCACGCCGGTCGCGGCCAGCAGCAGGTGGGTACGCAGGTCGGCGTGGCCGAACGCGCCGTGGGCGCCGGCGGCGCTCCACACCAGGTACGCGGCGCCGACCGGCGCCATCAGCGCGGTCTCGATCGTCGAGCCGGCCAGGGCCTCGACCGGCGCGGTCTTGCGCAGCAGGCCGTACAGGCCGAACGACGCGGCCAGGCCGAGCGAGATCCACGGCGGACCGGCGCCGGCCGCCAGCCACAGCACGCCGATCGTGGCCAGGACGATGGCGATCCGCTGCAGCGGCCGCAGGCGCTCGCGCAGGAACACCACGCCGAGCCCGACCGAGACCAGCGGGTTGATGAAGTAGCCCAGGCTGGCCTGGAGCAGATGGCCGCTCAGGGTGGCGTAGATGAACATCCCCCAGTTGAAGGCGAGCAGCGTCGACGACAGCGCCAGCACGGCGAGCACCCGGCGATCGCGGACGGCGGCGCGGATCGCCGGCCCTTGCCTGGCCACCGCGGCCAGCGCCACGAACGCGGCCAGGCCGAACAGCGCGCGGCAGGCCAGGATCTCGACCGGCGACACGCCGCCCAGCAGCTTCCAGTAGATCGGGACGACGCCCCAGGTCGCGTAGGCGGCGACGCCGAGGACCAGGCCGGTGCGCAGCTCGCGGGCCGGCGCGGCGACGGGCGCGGACGAGCGGCCCATCAGGACATCGGGGCGACGGCGGCGGCGAGCGCGGCCGGCCAGTCGAGACCGGCCGGCAGCCGGCCTTCGGCGTGGTCGGGCTTGCCGCCGCCGCGGCCGCCGCTGGCCTGGGCCAGGCGCTTGAGCAGCGCGCCGCAGTCGCGCGCCGAGCCGGCGGCGCGGGCGAGCAGCACCTGGGTGCCGTCGGCGGTGGCGGCGGCGAGCAGCGCGTCCTTGCCGGCGGCGGTCAGCCGGGCCGCCAGCGGCCGCAGCAGCGCCGGGTCCGGCACGGTGGCGACCACCGCCGGCTCGGCGGTGGCGGCGAGCGAGGCCGCCATCGCGGCGGCGAGCTGATCGCGGACCGCGGCGGCGTCGGCGCGGGCGTCGGTCAGGGCGCGGCGCAGCTTATCGATCGCGCCCGGCACCTCGGCCGGCGCGCAGGTCAGGTCGCGGGCCAGCCGGGTCAGCAGCTCGCTGTGCTCGGCCAGCGCGGCGCGGGTGCGGGCGCCGGCGGCGAAGTGGACGCGGGTCATGCCCTTGTAGCGCTCGACGCCGAGGATGCGGATCGGCCCGACCTGGGCCGAGCGGGCGCAGTGGGTGCCGCCGCACGGCGAGTAGTCGAAGTCGCCGATCGCGATCACCCGCACCTCGCTGGCGACCTTGGGCTCGCGACGCAGCGGCAGCGCCGACAGCTCGCCGGGCTCGGGGAACCAGGCGCGGATGACCACGTCGTCGTCGACCACGGCGTTGGCGAGGTCCTCGGCGGCGGCCAGCTCGCGCTCGGGGATCGGGTCGCGCTTGACGTCGACCGTGCAGCCGGTCTCGCCCAGCCGCGACGACACCGTCTCGGCGGCGGCGCGCTCGATCAGCGCCCGCGACAGGATGTGCTGGCCGGTGTGCAGCGCCATGTGGACCCGGCGGCGCGGCCAGTCGATCGTCGCGTCGAGCTCGGCGCCGGCCGGCGGGGGCTCGCCGTCGACGATGTGGTGGACCACGCCGGCGTCGTCGACCTGGACGTCGACGATCGCGGCGCCGCCGAGCACGCCGCGGTCGGCCATCTGGCCGCCGGCCTCGGGGTAGAACGCGGTCGCCTCCAGGACCACCGACGGCCGGTCGGCGTGGCTGCCGTGGCCGACCACCCGCGCGCGGAAGCTGCGAAGAAAGCTGTCGTGGTGGTACAGGCGCGCGGTCGACATCGGGGGCAGCCTAGCAAGCTCCGTCATCGTTGACGTTGACGTTGACGTTGACGTTGTCGTTGTCGTTGACGTTGACGTTGACGGCGACGAACAAAGGCGCCGGAGCTCACTGAGCGCAGATCAACGCGGCGCATTCCGTCGCCGTCAACGACAACGTCAACGTCAACGTCAACGGTGCAGCGAGCTCAGGGGGCGACTCGCTCGACGGCGTTGGCCGGGACCCACCCGGTGGTGCCGGCCGGGATGCGCACGCGCGCCCACTCGCCGCGGTCCTCGATGATGGTCACCTCGACGCCGGCGGGCAGCGGGCTGGCCAGCGCCGGCGGCGCGCCGGTGCTGTCGGCGACGCGCAGGACCAGCGTGCGCATCAGCACGGCGTCGTCGCTGCGGCGATCCTCGACCAGCACCGACACCGTCAGGGCCAGCCAGGCCAGCGCCGGCACCACCGCGGCCGGCGCCCACGCCCGCCGCCGGCCGCGCCAGGGCAGGAGCAGCAGCACGGCCAGGGCGAACCCGGCGGCGCCGACCAGCAGGCGGCGGTCGCGACTCCAGGCGTGGTGGAAGAAGAACAGGGTCTCGGCGGCGCTGCTCGCCCGCGGCCGGGCCGTGCCCGACAGCCGGCCGCGCAGCCAGGCCAGGTTGCGGCGGGCGCGGCCGTCGGTGGCGTCGATGGCCAGGGCGCGGCGGTAGGCCAGCGCGGCGCCGCCGAGGTCGCCGGCGCCGAGCGCGGCGTTGCCCCAGTCGGTGTACAGCGCCGCCGAGCCGCGCTCGCGCGCCAGCCGGGCGAACGCGGTCGCCGCGGCGGCGAAGTTGCGCTGGCGGATCGCCGGATCCGTGGCGTCGAGCGCGGCCTGGTACTCGCTGCGGCCGGCGGTCGCCGCGGCGTCGGCGCGGGCCAGCGCCGGCGCGCCGAGCACGCCGAGCCCGACCAGCAGCGCGATCGCCGCGGCGCCGCTGGTGCCGCCGGCGCGCGGGCCCCGGGCCCAGGCGTCGCCGACGTCGCCGACCTCGTTGCGCAGCTCCGACGCCAGCGGATCGGCGCCGGCGCCGGGCGCGAAGCCGGCGTTCTCGATGCGGATGATGAGCTGCTCGTCGACGGTGCGGCCGAGCGCGCGCGCGCACGCGCGCAGCGCCCGCGGCAGCGCCACCGCCGCGTCCTTGGCGTTGGTCTGCTTGGCCCGCTCGATCTCGGCGCGCAGGGCGCGCAGGGCGGCCCGGGCCTCGCCGGCCTCCTCGCGCTGGCCGGCGGTGCGCGACCGCCAGGCCTGGACGCCGAGCGCGCCGAGCGGGACCAGGTACAGGAGCGCCACCAGCGACCACAGCAGCGAGCGCGACAGCGGCCCGTCGCCGGCGGCGCCGGGTGACGACAGCGCCAGT
>Ga0247822_10002581_pt1 | contig 11595 bp, 9 predicted proteins | sample 13C_Cellulose_Da_FD_192423 | JGI IMG/M metagenome (GOLD analysis project Ga0247822, IMG submission 192423) | Soil microbial communities from agricultural site in Penn Yan, New York, United States - 13C_Cellulose_Day30 | ecosystem: Environmental > Terrestrial > Soil > Agricultural land | place...
CTACAAATCACGCCCGGCTTGTGCAACTCGGAATCGAGCACCTGCAGCGGCGGGGGTTCCGCCGGGTCGCCTATTGCGGCGACGCGCGTTTCGACTGGTCGAACCTGAGGCAGAAGCTGTTCCGGGAGTATGCCCGCCAGCAGGGGCTGGAAGTTCATATCTACAGCGGCGGCGGGAAGGGGGCGGCGCCGTCGTGGAAGAAAGTGAGCGCCAGCCTGCAGGAGTGGGCGCGGTCGCTGCCCAAGCCGATCGGCATCCTGGCGAGCCACGACCTGCGCGGCCAGCAGCTGCTGGATGCCTGCCGGCTGGCGGAAGTGGCGGTGCCGGAACAGGCGGCGGTGCTGGGGGTCGATAACGACGAGATCGTCTGCAACCTGTGCAAGCCGCGGCTGTCGAGCATTGTTCCGAATGCGTTCCGGTCGGGATACGTGGCGGCCCAGCTGCTGGATGACATGCTGTCGAAGCGGGTGCGGAAGCCGATCGGGATCGAGATCGACCCGGAGCGGATCGAGCGGCGGCAGTCGACCGACATCCTGGTGTTCGATGACAAGATCATCCGGGACGCGATGCAGATCATCCGGCGGCATGCGTGCGACGGGCTGAAGGTGGTGGACGTGGTGCGGCGGATGCGGGTGTCGCGGCGGACTTTGGACTCGCATTTCGTGGAGGCGCTGGGGCGGACGCCGCATGATGAGCTGTTGCGTCTGCGTCTGGACCGGGTGAAGGAACTGCTTTTAGAGACGTCGCTGTCAGTGGCGTCGATCGCGCGGCGGGCGGGCTTTGAGCGCGAGGAGTACATGAACGTCGCGTTCAAGCGGACGTTCGGCGTGACGCCGGGGACGTACCGGCGGAACCGCGGGGGCGGCCCGGGTCTGTTTGAAAAGCAGGCGAATCGGCGCAGTTTCTAGGCAGGCGGCTGTTGCCAAAATTCACAGCGATATTGTGAATGATTCTGTGGCTGAACCGGAGTTCGGCGGCTACCGTGATTCTCATCATTTCTTTGCGTGCTGGTTCGGCAATCGCTCGAGCTCGACGAGCCTTGCTTCACGGACGGTTCTCGATTCTTCTTCCAGAAGACCAGGGGTGGTGCAATGCCGCGCAAAAAGGCGAAGGGCTTCACGCTGATTGAACTGCTGGTGGTGATCGCGATTATCGCGATTCTGATTGCCCTGTTGTTGCCGGCGGTGCAGCAGGCGCGGGAGGCGGCGCGGCGGACTCAGTGCAAGAACAATCTGAAGCAGCTCGGGTTGGCGATGCACAACTATCATGATGTGCACCTGATGTTTCCGGCCGGGACTTCCGTGGCTTCGCTGTATGTTCCCGGCTGGTGTCCGCGGATCTTCCCGTTCATTGAAGAGACCGGCCGTTACAACGCCCTCGCCGGGTTGACGAACGCGGCGGGCCTGCCCGTGGGGGACTCCTGGAATGCGGTGCTGCAGCCGTGGCGGCTGGACACGGTTCCGAGCCGCGGGAGTAATTCGCTGTGGGGGCCTGTGAAGACGTTTTCCTGTCCGACGTCGGCCCTGGGGAATACCGCCATCGACGCGATTTCCTATCCGTTCCAGAACCAGCAGGGTGCTCTCCACTACCGCGGCTGCTCGGGCCGGGTGGAGGACGTCGTGTATCCCTCGCTGACGACCCAGTATCAGTGGGCGAACAGCGGCATCTTCTTCCGGCAGCACAACACCCGGATTCGCGATGTGACGGACGGCACGTCCAATACCATCCTCCTGGGTGAGACGTCGTCGTCGGAAGGCTGGACCGCCGGCAACAAGAGCGGCTGGATGGGACTGCACTCGTGGGTGTGGGGTGAGTACACGTACTGGCTGCCGACGACGATCAACCAGTACCTGTCGCTCGATCACAAGCACATCAAGTTTCCGATCAACTACCGGGGCGTGTTCCAGACCAGCGAAACGCCCTATACGAGCTATCACACGGGCGGCGCCCAGTTCCTGATGGGGGATGGAACCGTGCGGTTCCTCAGCCAGAACATGGACCTGTCGACGCTCAAGTCGCTGGGAACGCGCGGCAACGGCGACATCCCCGGTGAATTCTGAGCTGCGCCTGCGAACGTGAACTGCTCACCACTCCCGGTGCGGCGGATGCTGCACCGGGAGCTTTCCCAATCAATCCATCGGCCGTTCCAGGTTCGTCCCGGGCGGCATTCAAAGACGAACAGCATGCTCCGAGTCCGTGTCAGAACAGTCGGCCTGACGATCGCGATGGGTCTCAGCCTTGTCGGCTGCGGCTCGAAGAACGAGCGGGCCACCGCACCGGTGCAGGGGGTGGTGACCTTCAAGGGGAAGCCGCTGAACACAGGTTCTCTGTTGTTTGTTCCCAGCGGCGGGGGGCCGACGGCGCAGGGCAACATCCGCCCCGACGGCACCTACACGATGACCACCTACCGAGATGGCGACGGCGCCATTGTCGGCAGTCACGACGTGATCATCATGGCGCTGGAAGACCCTGCCGAAGGAAAGCTGCCTGAAGATGCGAGGAAGGGGTACGATTCCGCGCAGCATTCCATCATTCCTGAAAAGTTTGGCGACCTCACCAAGAGCGGCTTGAAAGTGGAAGTCGCCGCCGATGCGACCAATGTTGTTGATTTTGACCTCGACAAAGGAACGTTGACGCAGTCGAAGAAATAACGAGCGGAGTGTGGCACGACGGTCGAGGCCGGGGAGTCTGCGGTTGCCGGCTTTCGAGGAAAGCCGGGCCGAGAGGTCGCCATTGTGATGGGTTCAAGGTCCAGGCATTCGCCGCGGCTGCCAGCGACAGTTCTGCTGGCAGGTTGTGCCGCGTTCATCATCGGCGCCGCCCTGTACACCGCGAGGACGAATCACCGGCCCGTCGCTGCCGCCTTTGGGAGAATCACCTTCGACGGCGAACCGCTGCGGCTGGGGTCGATCCTGTTCGTTCCGACGGAGCCTGGTCCGACGGCGCAGGCGAACCTCACCAGCGACGGCCAATACGTTCTGACCACGTACGAGCCGGGCGACGGCGCCGTGATCGGGAACCACCGCATCATGGTGATCTCGCTGGCGGAGGATGGTCAGAACCGCCCGGAAGGTTCGGTTGAGCTTCCGGTCGTCAGTGAATCGGGCGACCCGATTCCTTTGATCAGCGTGATCCCCGAGCGCTACGGGGATGACAAAACCTCGGGCCTGACGGCGACCGTGGTGGCCGGTGACAACCGGTTTGATTTTGCGCTGACGAGCGAAGCTCTGCCGGGAGCCGACGAGGGAAGATCTCCGTCGAAGCCGGCCGAAGAGTCGGCCAGCCGGGCGCGCGAAGCCCGCTGAAGCCGTGCGGAAACGACCGGGAAGCGGCCGGGGCTCGCGTTTCTAACGATCGTGACGTGCACAACGGGCTGCCGTCGGACATGGCCAACCCGCAGCCGGTGACGTCCGCAATGAGGGGGAAACCCCTGTTGCCAAAAATCGCAACCCTATTGTGAATGGTTCGGTGGCTGAACCGGATGGCGGCGGCTACCGTGATTTTCATCATTTCTTGACATGCCGGTTCGGCAATCGCGTCGTGCTCGGCGCGCCTTGCCGGTACTCGATCTTTCTTCAGACCAGAGAATGGTGAACATGCGTCGCATTCAAGCCAGGGGCTTTACGCTGATCGAACTGCTCGTCGTGATCGCCATCATCGCGATCCTGATTGCGTTGCTCCTGCCCGCCGTTCAGCAGGCCCGCGAGGCCGCTCGTCTCACCCAGTGCCGCAACAACCAGAAGCAGCTGGGTCTGGCGTTCCATAACTACCACGACGTGCACCGGATGTTCCCGTCGTACTGGACGAACCCGCACCCCGTTGCGTATCCGCTGGGCTGGGCGCCTCGCATCTTTCCGTTCATCGATGAAGGAAACCGGCTCGCGGCCATGGACGCCCTGGCGTCCAACTACCTCGTGACGCGCACGCCTTATCGGTCTCACAATCTGACCAGCGAACTCTTCCGGACCCCGATCAAGGTCCTCACCTGCCCATCGTCTGAACTGGGAGGATTCGCTTCGGACCAGACGCCAATCGGCAACTTTCCGAACCAGCCCTTCCAGGGCACGCTGCATTACCGGGTGAACGCCGGATCGCGCGACGTTGAGTACTACGCCAACGGTACATCCGGGCAGGATTACACGAAGTCCGGAATCATTTACCCACTGAGCACCACGCAGATTCGCGACGTCACCGATGGAACATCCAACACCATCCTGACCGGCGAGATTTCCAGCGCTCAGGGGTGGTCCGTCGCGATGGCCGTGAACGGTTTCGGCGGCATCAAGCCGTGGGTGTGGGGATACTTCTCTTACCCCGGCACGGTCCCGCCGGGCCCGGGAACCACCTCCGGGGCAGAGGGCTACCTGATGGTCGACAGCAAGATGGTGGCCCACCCGATCGGGTACAGCGGCACATTCGTCCCCAGCGCCACTCCGTTCCGCAGCGCCCACGCGGGCCGCGGCGCAAACCTGTTGCTCTGTGACGGGAGCGTCAGGTTCGCGAACTCGAGCATGGACCTGAATACGCTGAAGTCGCTCGCGACCCGATCGCAGGGCGACATCCCCGGCGAGTTCTAAAGCCGGTCAATCAGCCTGACTTCAAGCGGCCGGTCGCTCGACCGGCCGCTTCTTTCGTCTTCGATCCGGCCGTCCGCCGGTCATGATTCTGCAGGACTTCCATGCTCAAACGTCATTTCGTTCTCCTCGCGCTCCTCTGCAGTGCTGCGATCGCCGCCGGTTGCGGAAGCTCGAACCGTCCAACTTTTCCTGTGAAGGGCAAGGTCACGTACAACGGCGAACCACTGACGACTGGCACCGTGACTTTCGCGCCCATCGGCGGCGGCCCTCCGGCCTACGGTGAAATCAACAAGGAGGGCATCTACCAGCTGACAACGTTTGAAGAAAACGACGGAGCGATTCCAGGGACTCACCGGGTGATGGTCAGCGCTCTCAAGGATAATGGTCCCGGCGTCGCCAGTTCCGCGCTCATTCCTGACAAATACAGCGGCGACCAGTCCGGCCTCGAAGCGACGGTCAAGGACGACGGCAAGAATATCGTCGACCTGCCGTTGACCGGGAGAATCACGACCAAGGCTCCGGTCGCGATGCCGTAGGCGGCCCGCGGATTTCGCTCGCCGCCGCGATCGCGTTCTGGCAGAATCGCAGGGACAGAGACTGCTCAGTCAGCCATGCGGGGGCATCGGGATGGGGAACGTCGAAACTCTGGCCCGGCGGTGGTTTCAGGAGATCTGGAACGATCGCCGCGACGCGACGATTGATGAGTTCCTGACGTCCGAGAGCGTCTGTTATGCGGATCAGGGGGAGCTGAAGGGAGTCGAGTGCTTCCGGTTGCAGCAGTACCAGCCGTTTCTGGGGGCGTTTCCGAACCTGCACGTCACGGTGGAAAACCTCCTGGCCGACGGTGACCAGGCGGTGGTGCGGTGGTCGGCCCGGGGGACGCACCTGGGGGCCGATCTTGGAATTCCTTCCACCGGCCGAGTGGTGACGATGCACGGGATCACCTGGATGCGGTTCGTGGGTGGCAAGTTGATGGAAGGCTGGCAGCAGTCGAACATTCTGGAGGTGATCCGATCGCTGCGTGAGCCGTCGTGACGGGCGTCCAGCGGGGGCGGTCAGCGGGCGGATGAGGGGACTGCGTTCGGCGTTCGAACGCGATTTTCGGCCCTCACCCCGGCCCTCTCCCACAGCCGAACAGGTTGCCGGGAATGTTGCTCCATGGTGGGAGAGGGAGGACGCAGCCGGCCCCTGCCCTGTGAGCGGATGCACCTGCTGGATGGGCGCAAGGCGGCTGTGGCATTCATTCCCCGGGCGGGTCGCCTATAATTCCGGGCGGTCGCCGCCGGACCCTGCGCGGCGGCTCGTTTCCCACCAGTCACACGCGGATTGGAAGTCCGCGCCCCCGCCACCTGTTGCGTTCAGGATTCTCCGTTATGCGATTGTCGTACTGGCTGTCCTCGGCCGCGGTTCTTTCCGCGAGCTCGATCTCGCTGTTCAACGGCCTTTTCGCCGCCGACGACGCGACCAAGAACGAAGATCCGGTCGCCATGGCGGCCGCGGAGATCAAGGCCCGCCCGGTGAAGCCGGGTGACTGGCCGCAGTGGGGGGGCTGGACCCATCGGAACAATACGCCGGACGCCAAGAACATCCCGACGGAATGGGACGTTGAAAGCGGCAAGAACATTCTGTGGTCGGCCGAACTGGGCTCGCAGACGTACGGCAACGTTGTTGTCGCCAACGGCAAGGTCTTCATCGGCACCAATAACCATCATTCCTGGCTGAAGCGGTATCCGAAGACGATCGACCTGGGAGTGTTCCTGTGCTTCAACGAGGCTGACGGGAAGTTCCTGTGGCAGGCTTCGAGCCCCAAGCTGCCCACGGGCCGTGTCCACGACTGGCCGGACCAGGGGATCTGCGCCGCCGCCTACGCGGAAGGGGACAAGGTCTGGTACGTGACGAGTCGGGGTGAAGTCGCGTGCCTGGATGTCGAGGGCTTCCATGACGGGGAGAATGACGGCCCGTTCAAGCAGGAAGACAACGAGAACAAGGACGAGGCCGACATCATCTGGAAGTACGACATGATGGGCGAGATGGGCGTCTCGCAGCACAACATGGCGAACTGCTCGCTGACGGAGGTCGACGGGGTGCTGTTCGTGTGCACGGCGAACGGCGTCGATGAAACGCACGTCAACATTCCGGCGCCGAACGCTCCGAGCTTCTTCGCGATGGAGAAGGAGACCGGGAAGGTCCTGTGGACCGACAAGAGCCCGGGCATCAACATCCTGCACGGCCAGTGGTCGAGCCCGGCTTACGGGGTGTTCGACGGCCAGAAGCAGGTGATCTTCGGGGGCGGCGACGGCTACCTGTACAGCTTCGACCCGGCCGGCGACGGCAAGGGGGGGGCGAAGCTGTTGTGGAAGTTCGACTGCAATCCGAAGACGTCTTTGTACTCGGTGAGTGGCAAGTCGGAGCGGAACCACATCATCGGTACGCCGGTGATCTACAAGGGGAAGGTCTACGTCGGCGTCGGTGAAGATCCGGAGCACGGCGAAGGGAACGGGCACATGTGGTGCATCGACCCGACGAAGCGGGGCGACGTCAGCCCGGAACTGGCCCAGGACAAGGACGGCAAGCCGCTGCCGCAGCGGCGGCTGCAGGCGGTCGATACCAAGGCCGGCGAGAAGGCTGTTTCGAACCCGAACTCGGCCGCGGTCTGGCATTACGTGGGCTTCGACAAGAACAAGGACGGCAAGCTGGAGTTTGAAGAGGAAATGCACCGCACCTGCGGGACGGCGGTCATCAAGGACGACGTCCTGTACATCGCCGATTTCAGCGGCCTGGTGCATTGCCTGAACGCCCTGACGGGCGAGCAGCACTGGACGCACGACATGTTCGCGGCCGCGTGGTCGAGCCCGTGCCTCGTCGACGGCAAGGTTTACATTGGCGATGAAGACGGCGACGTGACGATCTTCAAGCACGGTCCGGAGATGGAGATCATCTCGGAAGTGAACATGGGGAACAGCGTTTACAGCACCCCCGTGATTGCCAATGGCGTGATGTACATCTCGAACAAGTCGACATTGTTCGCGATCGGTGAAAAGAAGTAACAACCTCTCCAGGGCCGGCGGATCGCTCCGCCGTTTGTTCAGGAGCCTTTCCCCGGCAACGCGATTTCGAGGCCTCGAGTTCGCGTTGCCGGTTTGTCACCCAAGGAAGCGACCTCGTGAGTTCTGTTCCTCCAGGCAGTCCCAAGCCTCCCGCCGCGACCAAGCCGCAGGCATCCCGTACGGACGAGCAGCCGGCCGAAGCGCGGCGGACGGGTCCGCCCGTGCCGATGGTGGTGCTGCTGATTTCGATCATTCTGCTCGGCTGGCTGTGGAGCCAGGCGACGACGATCGGAACGCGAGTGCCGTACAGCTTCTTCTGGGAACAGCTCGTCGACAAAGACAACGTGAAAGAGGTCAAGCTTTCGAGCACGACCATCACGGGCAAGTGGAAGAACGCGCCGGCCAACCCGGATGAAGCGACGAAGTCGCGGATGCCGACGCTGACCGCCGAGTTCAATACCGAGATGCCGATCCTGCCCGAGGATCGGGAACTCCTCCCCGAACTGAAGAAGCGGGGGCTGGACTGGGATTCGAGGAACGCCCGGCCGAGCGTGTTCCTGGAAGCATTCGCGTACTCGCTGCCGCTGCTGATGGTGTTCGGCATCATCATCTGGATGATGCGGCGTTCGTCGGACCCGATGGGCAGCAACGGGATGTTCGGCGGGTTCATCCGCAGCCCGGCCAAGCGGTTCAAGCCGTCCGACCAGAAGACGACGTTCGACGACGTGGCCGGGATGGAGAACGCCAAGCGTGAACTCCAGGAAGTGGTCGAGTTCCTGAAGGATCCGGCGAAGTTCCAGCGGCTGGGGGCGCAGATTCCGAAGGGCGTGCTACTGATGGGCCCGCCTGGAACGGGCAAGACGCTGGTGGCCCGCGCGGTGGCCGGTGAAGCGGGCGTGCCGTTCTTTTCGATCAACGGCAGCGAATTCATCCAGATGTTCGTCGGCGTCGGCGCCAGCCGTGTCCGCGACATGTTCCGCGCGGCGAAGGAGAGTTCGCCGTGCATCCTGTTCGTCGACGAAATCGACGCCGTCGGCCGGATTCGCGGCGGCGGGATCGGAGGCGGTCATGATGAGCGCGAGCAGACGCTGAACCAGATCCTGAGCGAGATGGACGGGTTCAACCAGTCGGAAGCGGTGATCGTGATCGCCGCGACGAACCGGCCGGACGTCCTCGACCCGGCGCTGTTGCGTCCGGGCCGTTTTGACCGTCACGTCACCATCGATCGCCCGACGCGCGAAGGCCGCCTGGGTATTTTGAAGGTGCACGTCCGCAAGGTGCCGCTGGCGGATGACGTCGATCTCGAGCGCGTCGCCGGCAGCACGATCGGCTTCTCGGGGGCGGACCTGAAAAACCTCGTCAACGAAGCGGCCCTCAACGCGACTCGGGAAGGAAAGACGGCGGTCGATCGTCACGATTTCGAGATCGCCAAGGACCGGATCGTGATGGGGGCGAAGCGGGAAGAGATTCTCGACGACTACGAGCGCGAAATGACGGCCTATCACGAGGCCGGCCATGCGCTGATCGGTTGGCATACCCCGGAAGTCGACCCGGTTCACAAGGTGACGATCGTCCCCCGCGGCCGGGCGCTGGGCGTCACGGAGTTCCAGCCGGAGGAAGACCGCTACCACATCGGCGAACGTCGGCTGCATGCCCAGCTGCGGATGACGATGGGCGGCCGGGCGGCTGAGAAACTGGTCTTCAACGAATACGGGGCCGGCGCCGAGCAGGACCTGAAGCAGGCGACGGCGATCGCGCGGAAGATGATCGGCCGCTGGGGCATGAGCGAAGTGATCGGCCCGGTGGCGTTCCTCGACTCGGAGGATCATCCGTTCCTCGGGAAGGAGATCCACGATCAGCGGCTGTTCAGCGAGAAGACGGCGTTCGCGATCGACCAGGAGATCCAGCGGTTCCTGAACGATGCCCAGGAAAGCGCGATTCTGCTGCTGCGGGAACACCGCGGCGACCTCGACACGGTGGCTGAGGCGCTCCTGAAGTCGGAGATCCTCGACCGCGAGGCGCTGACGCTGTTGATTGGCCCGCCGAAGCCGCGGAAGTACCTGCCGGACAAGGCGGTGGCGATCGCGCCGGCGAGTCCGACGTCGGTATAGGTGGCGCAGTGATCCAAAAAATCCCCCGGAGTGAGTCCGGGGGATTTTTTATGCGCGGGTCAGGGAAGTTTGCGGAAGTCCCAGGTGGCGGCGGGGAGCGGTTTGGGGCCGGCTTCGAGGCGTTCTTTCAAGCGTGCGGTGACGACGGTCATTTGCGCTTCGGCGAGCTTGAGGCGATGGGCCGGGTCGTCGGAGACCTTTGGCTGGGCGAAGGACGACAGCGACCGGACTCCGGCGGGGGCCTGGTTGCCCGAGTTGGTCAGCCGGTGGCAGAGCGTGCACTGCGCGGCGTAGGTCGCGTGCTTGGCGGTGCCGTACTCCGGGAAGATCGTCTGATCGGCGCCGGAGACGAACCGGTAGCGAGGCTCTTTCGCGGTCCGGGTTTCACCGCGGCTGAGGAAGTAGAGCCATAGCGTGGAACCGTCGCGGGAGGTCGTCGTGTCGAGGTCGATCGTCTCATTCGCCGCGAAGACGGTGCGGAAGCGGATCTCATCGATGACCGGGGTGGCGACCGGTTCGAGGTCGGGGCTGACGCCAATCATCGACAGGACCATCGCCGTTTCGACGCGTTCCGGCGGACGTTGATCGTTACGGGCCGAGGAGCTGGAAGCGATCTGCTGCACCCATGCTTTCAGGTCGCTGTGAGGGAGCTTGAGAAAGACGCGCGCGGCCCGCAGCGACTGCGGCGCGGCGAACAGCTTCGTCGACTTGCGTTCGAGTTCCACCCAGCCGTTCGTCCGTCCGACGACGTCGTCCGCGCTGAAGTAGGGGGTCTCGAGCGAACCGGGAGGACCGCCGGCGAACTGCGACTGTGCGGTGGACCATCCTGAAGGGAGTTTCTCGAGATCGGTTCGCGGCTGGGCCAGGCCGCGAATGAGCCTGGCGAGGGCATCAAGCACTTCGGGCGGGGTGTCCGCCTGTTGTTCGAGCCGCCACCAGACGCCGAGGACGTCCCACTGGAGCATCAGCCGCTCGAGGGGGGAACGCGTCTGGAGTGAGCCATCCTGGAGGGCGGCGAGGACGGCGCCGGCCGTCTCGGTGAGAGCTTCGGTCCGTTCCTGCGGCCAGGCGAGGACGGGCGAAACGCGGACGTCGCCGCCGAATGTGCGACGGTCGTCGGGCGTGCCGGTGCGCTTGCGGAAGTACCAGGGGCGATCGGCCTCGGTTCCGGCCGCGACTTCGCGGGGGAGTGCTCCGCTGATTTCGACGGGGCTGACGTCCGCGATGAACAGGAGCTGGTGCAGCTTGTTCAGCGGATGTTGGATGTCGTCGTCGTAGGACGGGCCGGGGTCGGCGGAGAGGGGAAGCCCGGCGTCGGGGCTGCCCGCGGGATGCCGCGCGGAGGCGGCGGGCTGGTCGCCCCGCGCGACGGCGGACAGGGCGACGACCAGGATCAGTGCGAGGCGGATCATCAGAATTCTCCAATCACTTCGCCGCCGGTGGCGGTGAGCAATGCGGCGCAGGTGCTGACGTCGATGTTCTCGTTGATCGACTTCACGGAGCCGTCCGCGAGCGCGACGTTGGCCGAGCCGGTGTGGAAGCTGTAGATGGAAATGTAGTTGGAGGCGTTGACCATCCGGCGACCGGGGCGGGTGACGGCATCCTGCTGATATCCGCGAACGATCGACGTGTTTCCCGCGGCCCAGGCGCGGACGAGGAGGATGTCGGACGACGGGCTCGTGGCCTGGCCCGAGCCGGGAAGCATCATGCCGTTGCGATAGACGTACGGTCCGCCGGCCTGCTCGAAGATCATGATGGTGTTGGAGAGGCCGTCGGTGATGTCGCGGGCGGAGCGTCCGCGTTCGCCCGGTTTGACGGTGTTCTTGAAGAATCCGTCAGGAAGTTCATTGGGGCGGGGGG
>Ga0247822_10002582_pt1 | contig 11594 bp, 11 predicted proteins | sample 13C_Cellulose_Da_FD_192423 | JGI IMG/M metagenome (GOLD analysis project Ga0247822, IMG submission 192423) | Soil microbial communities from agricultural site in Penn Yan, New York, United States - 13C_Cellulose_Day30 | ecosystem: Environmental > Terrestrial > Soil > Agricultural land | place...
TCCTAGAGCAATTTAAACAAACCTGTAGCCGCAAATTTTCGACTGTGTCTTAATTTAACTCGTTCTGATGTTTTGTGTCCGGTTGATCCTTAGGGATTTGCGCTGGAGGCTCCCAATTATCGCGCTGCCGTCTTCGATAGGGGGGGGCGCTGGCTGGTGCAATTAATCTGTCTGCGCTCGCTCCGTGTGTGGCTTTTTTAAAGGGAGCGCAATTGCTGGTGCCTCTTCCGGATTGCTCCAGCAGCAATCGCGCCAAGTGCCACTAGTGCGAGTGGCCCCGGCTCCGGGATCGGACTTAGCGTAGTGGACGTGACGATATCGTCGACTGCGAGGCCATAGGCATAGAGTTGATTGGTCGAGTTGCTACGAAACCGCACACGCCCGACTCCCAGGGGATTAGTGGTTCCTGCCAGATCGAGAGACATCTGACCGACGAGCCGGCCATCGATGAGCGTAAAGACCGTCTTCGTAGACGCATCGATCTGGACTACCACGGAGTTGATCGCGTTTACATCCCACGCTCCTGTGAGAGTCATCGCAGCAGTACTCGATAGATTGCTACTTAGAATTATCGAACCCGCCATGTCAAAGGACAGGCTGGCGACACTGACGTTGGTGTTGTCCGTAGTCAGGCGCAGGTTAAATGGCTGCCCGACATTACGGCTGTCCGCCAACAAGTTAAAGCTGACCTGATAGTCAGTGTTCACTGAGTAGTCGGCACTATTTCCGATCAATGCGACCTCCTGAGTGCCTGACACCGATTTAACGAACGCTAATGATTTTCCCGTCAATGTTTTCCCGTTCGCTGAAAAATTCGAGGTGACCAGAACCGTGTTTGTGGAATCGGAATTGTTGAGCGAGGTGGGCATTGTATTCACGACACCGGGCAAAGCCGGATTTTGCAGACTCGGGGCGCTACCTGCTGTCATCGAGTCAAAGTCGATGTCCCAAAGTGGAGCTGCTGTTGATGCAGAAGCGCTGATGATGAGTAAAAGTAGAGGCCGTATTTTCATGTTCTTTAGGTTTGGATATTACCTGGAGGAGAGCTTCACTGCGGATATCTCGACCTGGACGCCGCTTTGGGCACGCAGCCCGATCATGACGCCGTTGTCGAGAGAGAGGAGAGGGCTGTCCACTGCCCCGATAACTTCGCGGCCGTCGAGAGAGACTGAGACTGCGCTTTTCTCCGGTTGGATTTCCAAGGCGACGGTGAAAGGCTCCCTCTGCAATGGCGTCTGCGTGATTTCGTAGACTCCCAGTTGCCGGCCGTCCTCGCCATCCGCGCGGATGAGTTCGATCTTGTTTGCGTAGATCTGTACGAAGTATCCGATATCTCGCGAAGAAGCGGAGAGAAGGCTGAGCCGCGTCCAGGATCCATCACTGGAAAGCCGCTTCATTTTGACTTCGAGCCTAATGGCAGCCGAAATCGCGTACTGTTCTTTCGTAATTAATGGTGCCGCCATGCCTTCGGGCGAGAAGGTCAGCACGACCTCGCCGTTCTCACCTCCGAGCTTTGCAAATGTGCTGTCGAATCCGGATAGCTTCTTCCACGAGACCAGCTCATGGGCCAGCGCGCCGGGGCGGTCGTAGCTCCATGTCTCCTCAATAATTGTATTCCATGCTTCGGCTCCCGAGACTGTGCCGATCATCCCTGTGAGGGCAAGGATCAGCATGGATGCAGCGATGACTTTGCCCATTTAGAATTAGGATAGACACCTCATGGTGGTGCATCTAGGTTGTTTTTGTGCAATCGTTGCCCAAAAAGCACCTCTCACTACAGGCCATAGCTAAGGAGTCAGGGTACTCTATCTCGACGGTCTCGCGCGCCCTAAGAAATCACCCGCGGCTCCCGGCGGAAACTTGCCTTAAAATTCAAAAGATCGCCGAGAGATCCGGATATACGCCCGATGCCAGATTAAGGGAGCTAATGGTCCATGTCCGAAAGCGCTCGGCTCTCGTGGAGGCCCCCGTTCTCGCCTGTCTCATCGATCTCCCCTTACCCCTAGACAAGGGGTGGGAGAAGGAGGAAAGCGGCCGCGGCTATCTGCATGCGGCCAAGCAACATGCCGAGTCCCTGGGCTATAAATTCGAGTTATTTTCCATTCGGGACAGTGGGATCACTCCCGAACGGCTGGGCGACATCCTTTATCATCGTGGCGTGAGCGGCATACTGGTCGGTGCGATGCAGGATCCATCGACCAGGTTGCGTATGGACTGGTCCCGATTCTCTTCCGTGGCCATCGGTCACTCCGTGGCGTGGCCAAAACTGAACTGTGCCAGTAACCACCAGTTTCACTCGATGCGCACCTGCTATAGAAATACGCGCGCACTTGGGTACCGTAAGATCGGCTTCGCCCTACAACCCCGACTCGACGCGCGGGTGGATAAGAATCTCCGTGCCAGTTTCATCGTCGAGCAGTTGGACGAGCCCGAAAAGAACCGTGTCCCGATCCTCATCCTGGAGCCCAATGAACCCGAGGCCTTCCTGGCCTGGTATCAGACCCATCGTTGTGACGCTGTCATGTATGCCGGCACACGCCTGCCTGTCCGCCACTGGATCGAAGAGATGGGGTATCGTGTGCCAGCCGATGTCGGTCTTGTGAATGTCGGATTGAGCGACCACTCCGGGAATGAGACTGGCATGATTCAAAACATGCACGAGGTCGGTGCCGCCGCTGTCGATCTCTTAGTCTCCCAGATGCAAAATAATCGGCGCGGCATTCCGGTAAATCCGCACTATCTGCTCCTGGAGGGCACGTGGCTGGAGGGGAAGACCACCAGGAAGAAGCCGCAAAAAGCTAAGGCTGACCCGGTGCGTCTTTCTTAGTACTCTCCGGCTCGGGCGCAGCCTCTTCCAGGTACCCGAATAGCCGCACGCCCGAGCGCAGAGTATTCCCTATTTTTTGGCCACTGGCCTCGGGAGGGCCTTCCTTTAGCTGGGCTTCACTCGCTGCGATGGCGATCCGCAACGCCTCGGAGTCATGTTGCTTCAACCCCAGGTAGGCAAGCCCCTCCGCCAGCATGAAATTCAGGCTCGTAGCTGCTGCGGGATCGCGCTTGGGGTGCGGAGCGCCGTCGGCTACGACCATGTAGGGCCAATATCCATTCTTCACCCATGCTTGCTTGATGAAGTGCCCGGCCCCCTTCATCACCTCCAGGGCCTTGGGATCCCCGGTTTCATCATAGTACTCCGAGAGTCCCGCCAGCACGATTCCGTGCATGTAGACCGAGTTCCCCGCGGGACCTCCATAGAGTGGGTAGAGCCAGCCGCCGCTTACGGGATCTTGATAGTCCGAGCTCCTGGCCGTTATGATCCTGGCTGTTTCCAGATACTCCGGATCCGCGAAGGTACGATACAAATCCGTCGTCGCCCGCACCGCCCATCCGGCATAGCGAGGATTCGGCACATCCATTTTAAAGTTAGGAGCCACGGCCCATCTCAGGTGCTCCGCCAGTTCCAGAGAAGCTTCGGCGCTACGTTGATCTCCCGACATGAGCCACGCTTCACACATGCCTTCCGCCCAGGTGTGCCCATTCGATCCCCAAGCGCCCAATCCATAGTCCTGACTCCAGATACCCTGTCGCGGCCGATGCGAGGTCGTACCTGTGTGGGCGATGCCGTGGATATAGTTGCCCCCGATGTAGAATGGGTCCGGATAGGCATGGATGATATCCACATCCGCCTGATGCCGCGCGGCCGCCAGTGCGGATCGGAAATAGTCACGATGCCCACTCCGGGCGAACTGCTGGAAAAACGCATGCGCCGTATCGTATTCATTGTTCCCCCAGTTCCGCCCGCGTTCTCCATACCAGTCGCCGTAATTGAGAAAACCATACTCGCGCTGCCGCTCGCGCCGCGCCTCGTGAGCGCGAAATGCGCCATCGAAAAACTTATCCCACTGCGCTGGGAGGCCGTCATTATCGACCGGGAATGAACCAAACACGCCGCTATTGGCATAGATGGAAGCTGGCAGCACCCCGACAAGCGGTCTCTGAGCGAGGGCGGCCATCTCCCTCGCACCACGCGCACCCGCAAAATCGATGGCCACATGCTGAGTAAAGGCCATGCCCCACTTCGTCCGATAGAGCCCTTCCAGATAAGGAAAGGAAAGATGCACGGGAAGATCGCCACCGAAGTCTTTCCCAGGCTGAGTCGGCAGGAAATCAATCGTTAGTCCCGTTTCATCCGCTCGAATTCCTTTGGGATAGCGCTGCCAGAAGTCCTCAATGGCCAGCCCGATTTTCCCGCCTCCAGTCGTATGAATGACAAATCCGCCCGGGATACGATCCTTCGTCTTTTCGAGGTTGATCTCTGAGAGTCGATCATTCCACTGAAAGACATCGAGCTTCCCGGCCAGCGGCTTCTCCTCAAAGGCCGAAAGAGCGACCTGGCCTCCTCCCACGCTACCCGGACGAAGCACCGGCCAGTGCAGAGAGAGGATTTCGGAGAACTCGTGATCCAAGGCATCATTGATATGCGTGAGGGTAACTCCGGCCAGAGCCGAATTCGCGCGAAAGCTAAGTCGAGCGACATATCGCATGTGGCCGTTCCCCTGCGCATCAGCATATCTACCCTCGACCCGAATCACACAATGCTGATCGCTTTGCTCCTCAATGCGGAGCGACTCTGGTTTGCAATTGCCGGAAGAAAATATTCGGCCATTTTCTGTTTCGAACTCGATCCCTGCCTTAGTTAACGGAACGGTTTCTGGTGAACCGGCTAAGCGCACTTCCGCAAAGGGGAGAAAACGCTCCTTATCCAAAACAACGGTCATCGTGCCTGTGTTCACGCTTAGCTCTCGCCCGCTATCGCTCACCACCAGTCCGTGCGAAGAGATTGATGGCTCCGTCGAAGCCTTGAGTAAGTATGAGGAGTTTTGGTGGGCCTCGAGGTTGTCTTGAAACGCCGCGAATACCCACTTCACGGATCCATCCGGCCATTTTGCCCTTAGGCTAAAGCTGGCGGGGACCTCGCGGCCATCTTCCCGTGTTATGACGAATCCCGTCGTACTGTGCGCGGCGCCCTTGGGGAAGGGGATGCCAACCGAGATCGGCGCTTGCGCGTGATTTATTCCTGACTCCTCCAGCACATGGAAAGGCACTTTCAGGCCAGGAGGTGCTTTCGACTCGGGCGGTGTCGGCAGGTTTGCGATGAGAGGTGGTATCGCCCGGGGAGGTTGAAAATCCGTGGTGATCTTTGCGATGTCCTCTTTGTTGAGCCCCTTGTTCGAGAGAGCCTCATAGGCTGTCCCCAGGATATCCTTGAAAGTGCGGGTGTCGCTGGTGCTAAGCTGGTCGGTTATCAAGCGATATTCTGAGTCCGGCAGGATAAGGGTCGTCTTTCGCTCCGGCCATGCTGGCAGGCTCAGCGACTGCTTGGGCAACTGGATCACGATCGCGCCGCTCGGCTTTTGCTCGGCAGATTTGGGTGCTGTAAGGTAGCTGAAAGTGAATCGGGCGGGCACGGTGGGCGCCTCGCTCGGAGTCGGAAGCTGATAGGTGAACCACACATCGGTCCCGGATTGTACTGCTCTCACGTCTCCCAAAGCCGCGCTACTCCCGGTTGACGGGAGCAGGCCGTAGTTTGCCAGGGAGATCCGCAGAATATCATCGAAGACCGGGGATTTTCCGGGAATGGCGGGGATCTTGAATTGAAATTTAAAGTCAGCGATCAGGAAGTTCGGCCGCTTCCCGAACGCGACATGAAACAAAAAGCGTCCACCATCGAGGTTTGCCGCGCGGATTTGCCGGACGCCCTCCTCGGGGGCGGATTCAGAGGCTCGATAGAGAGATTGGAAGGAGATCGCCTCGTCAGGAAATACGCCTAACCGTCTGGCGTCTTCCGTTGAAAACTCGCCCGCGCTGACTATGGTGGCCGTGAGAAAAATCGCAGCGATGCTGCGACCAAAGATGCGGAGGCTGGTCATGTGTTACAGACTGTTGCCTGACCAGAGCGGCTGCTTATAAGCGGCCGAACCATCCGGAAAGTCGTCTGGCTCGAGCATCTCAACATGGCCGTCTAGAAATACGACATTCTGCTTCTTGGTATGCGGATATTGCTGAAGGCTCTTTTGAGCCCAGCTGATCGCTGGAAAGTAATTGTAGGGACCTTGCATGCCGCTGCCCAAAGTTGGATTGACCACACCCTCCGTGAATAACATGAAACGCGAAGGCTGCGTAACCGCCGCCACCTTGTTTAAGCTATTCACGTGATACCGCGCGGTGGCTCGAGTGTTTATGCCGTAATTCATCCGCATCGGCCGCCCCGAGGGGGTGTTTCCTTTTTGCAGGAGAGGGCATGTCATCACCGTCTCTCCGCGCTCCGTTCCATTAAGACCGAGATAGTCGGCGAATCCTGGATTACTCGGATCGGTCGAGAGGTTGTCCCATCGGGAGCTGGTAAATTCCCCATCCTTGTCCCGTGAGTAGGCGTGCAAGGCGCTCGCCAAGGTTCGGAGGTTGCTCGTGCATTTAATGCCAAGCGAGCGACCCTGGATTTGCGCATTGACCGACATCAAGACTGCCCCCAGGACACAAATGATCCCCAGTGCGGCCAATACTTCGATCAATGTCACCCCCCGGCTCGCCCGCCTGCACCGGGATCTTTCTTTAGAAATGCCGCGTAATGTCAGGTTCATGTGCAAGCCTACTTATGGCCCCAGTTATCTCTCCCGTCTACGGCCGCATGGTGCAATCGTTGCACGCGGGTAATGAGGGGCGACTTCTCGACGCTCCGGGATAACGTCACTTGGCCGTATTTGGAAGCGGATGTCCTTGAACCTGATTCCGAACTAACTGGTCTTTTTTGCCGCAAGCCATTCCTCCCCATGAGCGTAACGCGTATTGACGGGGCGACTCAATATGTCAAGAGGGCATTCAGACTCCGGCCAGCTCGGAACTTTCCACTGGAGAAGATATCGGAAGGGCCAGTCTCCTCCGAGGTCCGGCGAGTTCCCGCGGTCAACATAGCAAGCACATCCAACAACGGCGCCTCCGGCAGCTTGAACTGCATCTGCAGTCTGGCGAAGCGAATGCCCGGTATTCACGACATCGTCAACGAGCAACACTCGTTTTCCTCTAAGCCATTCATCGTATCCGCGCCGGAGGATAAATCGTCCCCTCAGTTCTGAACCGTGAGCGGCCTCATGCTCCGCGTAAACTGCGGGGAGCTTTGCATGGTAACCGGTCCATAAAGAGACAATCAGCCCTCCCTCCGCCGGACCGCATATAATTTCAGGTGAAAGATCAGATGCGGCATCCCACAGCATTTCGCAGAGTTCACTAACGAGCTCCAAACGGGGATTGATGGCGTCCTTATCGATCCAGCCTTCCCCGTGATATCCGTTGACGGATACAAAGTGGTCATTTTCGAGAATGGCTTGAGCTTCTCGGAATATCTGTTCAGTTCGGTCACTCGCGGTTGTTGGATAATCCATTAATGGCCTTTCGGGGCAAATCGCCTGTCTGCATTTTCCAAACAGCCGATAACCTTCGTTGGTAAGAAGGTCAATGCCGCTTCATGTTTGCAGGTGGGCCCATCGGGGCCAGACCAGAAAGCCACCGCGTGCCATTGTCCGATCTCGTTCAGGAAGCAGCGTTTCTATTCCTGCTGATTGCTGCCGAACACACACGTTGTTACCGAAAAAACGGCGGACGACCCTGATCGTCCGCCTTTCTCGGTATCAGCACCTATGAGAGTATCTTTGCGTAATGCTTCAGCATGTCAGGGTCGATCCCACCCGGGGAAGAGAGCTGCGGCTCCTCCTCGAACTCGGGCCACGGCGCACCTTCAGGCACCTCGTCCTGAACGATTAGCTCTCCGCCGTCTTCGGGATGCTGGCCGTTCCAAACCTGATCCAGTTGCGAGTAGTCGTCTGGGCGCCAGCGATACATTATCCGGTGGATGCCTTTCTTCTCGTGAATCATCGCTTCGGGGAACTTCTTGTTACTGACGTCGGGGATAGGAAGAAGTTTGCCGACATCGGCTCCGGTTAATTTTTCCAACGCCCGGGCATACGCAACGATGTGTACGCCGCCGCGCACTAATAGAAAACCCACCATGGCTCGCGCACAAGGGTCCTTGACCATTTCATAAACGCGAATCTTGTTGGCCCTGGCTCCGCACTCCAAGAAAAAGTTATGCAAAAGGTCCAGCTTCAGGTTGCCACTCGAAAAGACGTTGGCACCCGTCCATGGGTTCCCCATGGAGTCTATTGGGAGTGAAGCCTGGCCGGACGCCAGGAAATGGTAGGAGTTCCGGGCGTCCATAGCTGCCTCCAATGGTGAGGCCTTCGGATTTTTAGACTTGTTCCTGTCAGAGCGCTTGGTCGTGCCGCTGAGTAGGAGATTGATCGTCGCGCTCACCAACTCGATGTGACTGTATTCCTCAGCCGCGATGTTTGATATGAGATCGAAATATGGGCGTAGTTTCTCGCGGCCCCGAAAGTTAAAGCTCTGGAACGTGTAGTTCATGAGCGTGGACATTTCTCCGAACTTACCACCCATTAGTTCTTGGACAGCGGAGGCGGCGTTGGCATCAGGACCAGTAGGATCGGGCAGGGCCATGGCTAGTTTGTCAAATCGATGAATCATGAGTTCAATCTAGGCCTTCACTTAACCTCGCGTACACCGGTAATCCAAGTATTAGCTTTCAATCAGGGCTAGTGTTGGGAGTCGAGGAGAATAAGACTGCTCTATTAGAGAAAAAGACCTCTAAGGGAGCGCGAGATGCGTTTGACAAGCGATGATGCCGCATGAGACCTAATATCAACCTCGTGATTTGCTGCATCGCTCTCATGGTGGCCTCCATCGTGTTTTACTTCACTGTGGCTTCTGTCAATGCAACGATCCTTCAAGCCGCGAACATCGCGGGTGACAAGATGTCTCCAAAATTGCAGCCCACCCAGCACTCAATGACGGTCGATGGAACGATGGTCATAGGCAATCGGAAGGGCGGTACTTTTGATGTCGGAGTTAACATGGGCAAAGACAATCGATGATTTTTTTCGGGTGTCGCCACTAGCGGAGGATCAGGCGGCGACCGCTGACTCCGGCCACACGATACCATTGCGTCGTAACTATTCCTATGAAACGTTCATTTCTCACCCTGCTTTCCGCTTTCGCCATTGTCGGGGCGACTTACGCCCAAGATCCCAACGCCGATAACACCGGCAACAACAAAAAAGCTACTGACGGGACGTCCGTCACGGCTGGGGATCAGTCGAATGATCCTGCAGATATCAAGACGACAGCGGAAATCCGCAAGGCCGTCGTAGCCGACGATTCGCTCTCGGCCCTGGCCAAGAACGTGAAGATCATCACCGTCAGCCAGGTGGTGACCCTGCGTGGACCGGTCGAGACCGAAAAAGAAAAAGCGACTGTCCTCGCCTTGGCCAAGAAGGCTGGGGCTAGCAACGTCAAAGACGAAATCACGATTAAAGAATAATCCGTAACCAAACCATCCCTATGTCTAAAAAAGCAATCATCGGTATCGCCAAGTCCTCCGCCCAGGTCGAGGCGGCAGTCTCGGATCTCCAACGTGTCGCCTTGGTAACGAGCGACGACATCTCCATCCTCATTCCTGATTCCGGCACGCATCCCGAGGTGGGAACTGTCAATTCCACAAAGGCTCCTGAAGGTGCCACCACGGGTGCCGTAGCAGGTGGCGCGGTCGGTGGAACGGTCGGCCTCTTAGCCGGCCTGGGGGCATTGGCTATTCCAGGTCTAGGCGCATTCATTGCCGCAGGTCCGCTTCTCGCCGCGCTAAGCGGGGCTGCGGTCGGAGCATCAGCTGGCGGCATCGTCGGTGCATTGGTTGGCCTGGGTATTCCTGAATACGAAGCCAAGGCGTATGAGGACAAGATCAAGAACGGCGGTTATCTCGTAGCGGTACATGTGGAAAACGACGATAACGCCAAGGCGATCCGCGACGTCCTGAAAAACAATAACCTAGAAGATATTTCTTCCGTTTCGGAGAAATAATCATCGTTAAATCAAACGTGGCCCCGTTTCGTCGATGACGAGGCGGGGCTTTTTTATACGATTGATGGTCCTCCGCGAAGTAAGGCGATCCGTTTCCTCGTCGAGCATGTGAAAAAAGCTTGCCAGCTATGCTCAATGTACGAGCCGGAGAGATTAGTTCAGCGCGATTTCACCATTAATTATCCAACAATCTGCCCCTTGGCGTTCTTCTTCGGTACGTAGCCAGGGATTGCCGAAAGAGCGGCATTAAATCGGTCCTCGTTTGGCATGAGGTCTAGAAGGCGCTCTTCGGCTTCCTGCTGCTTGCCGCTTTTCATGAGGGCGAGGATCTCGGCAATCTGAGCTTTCGTGTCGTCGCCTTTTCTTTGACCTTTCATCGATGCGTCGGTCGCGCCGGTCCTCGCGACCTTTTTCCAGTAGTTTTTTTCGATCGTTTCGATGGTGTCTCCGCTCCATGCGACGACCTCTTGGAGCGTGTGGTCGCCGCAGTTGCAGAGGTGTGTGATCCACGAGTGGCGCATCCCGTGGATTGTAAGGAGGCCTTTGCCGCTATGGTCACCGCGCTCGGCGCTGTAAGACTCAAACGGTACCCGGAAGTCGTAGAGCCATTTGGCATCCTTCTTCTTCGATTTTCTGAAACCGGGCATGCAATAATCCTTGTTTTGGAGGTACTCCTTCAAGAATCCGGTAAAATCTTCTGGGATGGGGATTTCGCGAGTATCGCCGTCTTTCGACTTCCAAAGAAATTTGAGGCCGGATGGAAGCACCTGCTTTTCCTCCCCCGGTATGGTCAGAACGCGTTTGGTGAGATTGAACCATTTTGCCCTTGAATGTTGGATTTCGCCTTTGCGGAGCCCGCAATGGAAGCCACAGTAAAGGGCGAATTTCAGGCGGTCATCAGGGGCTTTTTCAATCCAGTCGTTGTATTCCTCAACGCCTCGCACAGGCTGCCGTGTTTCCAGCTTGGTATGTCCCTGTGGGATAACCACCCGCCCGGGAAGGCATGCGACGTGATCAAGAAAGGCCTGGATCGTGGCAATGGTGCTACGGGCACCAGCCTTGGATTTAACCGCCCGATTGTCGTAGTATTTTTGTAGTTGAGCCTGTGTTACCTTGCTGGGAGAGGGAGCCCCACTCCGTGCTGCGAAGACCGAGAGGACTGATGCGACCCGCTTGGCGGTCCCAAGCCGAAAAGATCGTAGGGACTTTCCACCAAGGTGGCTTGGCTTATGGCCGGCTTTTTTGTCCGCGAGGTACTTCGAAATGGCCTTCTCCCAGTCGGAGGCCTCGGGTTTGGAGTCAGGCCGTTTGCCACGTTTCCGCTTCGCGATCTCCATTGCCTCTCTCAGAACTCGTGTGTGGAGGTTCTCGAAAAAACGCTCGCCATCTACGGTGTGCTGGAGCCAGTAAACCTTTTTGCGCTGGTAGATACCTACCATCTCAGGATGTGAGTTTTTCTTCGGCATAGCTCAGATTTAGCGATTTGGCTTCGAAAAGTGTCTCTCAAAAAAGTGTCTCAAAAGCAAATTTTTCCTGGAGGGAATATTCCCCACTGCAAAAAGCATAGAAATCGGTTAGCACCAGTGTTTATCAGCTTTAAGAGCAATTAAAGC
>Ga0247822_10002586_pt1 | contig 11591 bp, 8 predicted proteins | sample 13C_Cellulose_Da_FD_192423 | JGI IMG/M metagenome (GOLD analysis project Ga0247822, IMG submission 192423) | Soil microbial communities from agricultural site in Penn Yan, New York, United States - 13C_Cellulose_Day30 | ecosystem: Environmental > Terrestrial > Soil > Agricultural land | place...
CTCTTCGTCGGTCGCGCACCACATGCTCGACGTCGTGTCGCCCGATCGTCCATACTCCGCCGGCGAGTACGCGGCCGCCGCCCGCGCCGTCACCCTCGACATCATCGAGCGCGGGGCAACGCCGATCGTCGTCGGTGGCTCGGGCTTCTACATTCGCGCGCTCTTCGAGGGACTCGCCGCGCCGGCGATCGACCCTTCGGTGCTCGCGATGCTCGAGGAGCGGATCGCGCGGGAAGGCTACGATGCGCTCGTCGCCGAGCTCGAGCGTGTCGATCCCGCCGCCGCCGCCGCCCATTCGATCAACAACCGCGTCAAGACGCTTCGCGCGCTCGCCTGCTATCACCAGACCGGCAGGCCGTACAGTTCGTTCGCGGGCTCGGGCGTGCTCGGTCGCTTCGAGCTCGCGCCGGAGTACCTCGGCGTGACGCCGGACCGCCCGACGCTCTACGCGTGGATTAACGAGCGCGCCGCGGCGATGGTCGAGCGGGGACTCGTCGCCGAGACGCGCGCGCTGCTCGACGCGGGACTCGACCGCCAGGCGCCCGGTCTTCGCACCGTCGGCTATCGCGAGGCGATCGCGCACATCGACGGGCAGCTCGACGAGGCCGCGATGCTCGAGGCGATCCGGCAGTCGACCAGGCGTTACGCGAAGCGGCAGTTGACGTGGTTCAGGAGCGTGGAGGGTGTGCGCTGGATCGATCCGCGGGAGGGACCGCTGCTGTCTCCATGACCCGGTGCATGCGCTGAACCAACGATGGTCCGATAACGAGAACGGCCCCCGGAGCAACTCCGGGGGCCGTCTTCACATGCGCGATCACCGACGGGATCAGCCCGTGATCTGCTTGTTGTTCTGATTGCCGAACATCTGACCGAGGGCGGCATCGATCTTCTCGCGGATCACCTTCTCGGTGATCTCCATGCTCGTCTCGGCGGTCACGTACTCGGCGACGGCGCGCTGGGCAACCTGGATGATGTACTCGCGGTTGGCACCGGTGAGGGCATCGGCCATGCGCTGCAGGTTCTCGGTCTGACGCTGGATGTAGTCGACCATCGAGGCGAGGTCGCGCTGCTGCTGCTGCGAGGTGCGCACGAGGTTGATGAGCTCGTACTTCTGGCCCTCGGAGCTCTCCTCGAGATTGCGGATGAGCTTGTCCATGCGCTGCTCCTCTTCGGTATAGAAGAGCGTGATCGCAAGGAGCAGGAGCATCGTGAACTCGAGCGAGATCGCGAGCAGCAGGATCGACGGCTGGGTCGGCGGAATGAACTTCAGACCGCGGATACCGATGACGACGATCAGGATTGCCGCGCCGCCGTAGGCGAAGCCCTGGACATTGTTGCCGTACTTCTCGGCGAAGTGGCGGGTCATGTACAGGCGCAGGCCCTTGGTGAACAGCAGGCGATTGCGCTTCCAGCGCTTGGCCGCCCGCACGTCCTCGATCTCGTTGACGATGACCGGGCCGAACTCCTTCTCGATCGGACTGAGATCATCCTTGGAGTTCGGAGCGGTGATCCGCTCGATCTCCTCGCGCGAGACCTTGTCGCCCGTCTGCTCGTCGATGCGATCGACGACGTTGACGATCTCACGCTCGATCTTGTTGGCGATGTACCCGATCTGCCTGGGGAGCATCGCGGTGATGATCACCGCTGCGACGAACCCGAAGAACAGGGAGAAGATGCCGAAGGTCATCCATGGCTGGATCATGATCGGCGCTTCGCCGAGCGTCTCGGCCTTGACGATCCACTCGCCCGGCTCCTTGTTGTAGTTGTCCTTCTCGAGCGTCCGGCGCTCACCGGACTGGTCGAAGATGAACTCCTCGGACGCCACGTGGTCGCCCTGGAAATGACGATGCTCTGCCGGGGCGAACAGCGACCGCATTGCGCCCTTGAAGGCCGGTCGAATCGCAAACTCCTGGAAGCCATAGGCCAGCACCGCCATCAGGCCGAGAAACAGAAGCCCCTGGACAAGGTTGCCCTTAAACTTCTCGTTGTTTCCGCTCATATTGAATGGGTCCTCGTAAAACAGGAAATCGCTGGACAGGTTGACGCACCGTGCTTCGAGCCACCCTGCACGAACGCGAGAGTCCGCACCGGAATCCGCACGGGTGCGAGGGGGTTACTCGAAAGGGTACGCTGAAAAGAGTGGTCGCAACGCTGATCCGCTTGGCCTGGGGGCCGGGTGTGTGAGACGGGCGCCCGTGTCGAGACTGGATGTTTCGAGACAGGACGTGTGCCCGGCTATCGCCGAACGCCTAACAGAAGAAACGAAGATACGCGGTCGATCGTGTTGCGGCAACGATTTTTCTGACAGGAACGGGGTCTTGAACGGGGTGTCGACCATCGGCTGTGAAGTTACTTTCCGTCCCTGAATTTTCGATGAATGCCCGCGCCCGTCGCTCACTTGACCGGGCCAGGGTGCAACGTTATATTCGGGTGTTTTGCTAGCGTCCACCACGCTGTAATGCCCCCGCACTCACGTTTTTTCCGTTTGGGAGAAGTCAATGGCAAGAGGACTGAACAAGGTGATGTTGATCGGCCGTATCCAGCCGAACGATCCGGAGCTCCGCTACACGCAGAGCGGCCAGGCGGTCTGCACCTTCAAGATGGTGACCGACGAGAGCTACAAGGATCGCGAGGGCAACATGGTCGAGCGCTCCGAGTGGCACAACATCGTCGCGTGGGGCAAGGCGGGTGAGATCATCGCCCAGTACATGAAGAAGGGAAGCCAGATCTATGTCGAGGGCCGCCTGCAGTCCCGCAAGTACGAGGACAAGGAGGGGCAGACCCGCTACGTGACCGAGATCGTGGTCTCCGACTTCTCGTTCCTCGACAGCGGCGGTGCGCGCGGCGATGCCGAAGGCGCACCCAGGGCGGCGGCCGCGGCCAGCCGCGAGACGAACAGCGGATTCAGTGCGGCGCCCGCCGCCACCGGCACGTCGGTCGAGGACGACGACCTGCCGTTCTAGTCGGTCGGCCCGACGGCCTATCGCCTGGCGATCGCGAAGGGCGAGCCGAATGCGAACAGTGAGCGATCCCGCTCGTGGACAGCCCCGATTATCCGTCGGGGCTGTTTACTTTGTGCCGGTCGGCACCCCGCCGAGCGCAGCGCCATCAACTACGCAGGGGATATGAGGGAGACGTCGCGACGACAGGAGATCACCGTCGGCATCGTTACGATCATCGCCATTGCCGCGCTCGTCGGCGGGATCATCTGGGGCAAGGGGTTCGGGTTCTCGGTCAGCAACCGGACGCTGCGGTTCCACTTTGCGAATGCCGCCGGCATCGATGTCGGCTCGCCGGTCACGCTCAACGGCGTGCGGCAGGGGAGCGTCACGGTCGTCTCGACCGCCGCCGACGGCGTGCTCGTCGAGGCGCTCGTCGAAACGAGCGTGCCCCTGCGCAGTGATGCCAGCGCCCGCATCGAGATGGCAGAGCTGACCGGAGGCAAGCGCATCGAACTGATCGCCGGCAGCTCGCCGCGTCCGCTCGAGCGCGACGCCATCATCGAGGGAACGATCTCCGGCGACGCGACCGTGCTGCTGTCGGAGGCCGGCGCCATCGCCACCGATGCCCGCAAGCTCGTCCTCCGGCTCGATACCGCCGTCGACGCTGTCAACCGCATGCTCGCCGACGGAGCGATCCAGCGTCGCGTCGACAACACGCTCATCAACCTCGAGGATGCCAGCGGCGCCGCGCGCGGACTGGTCGTCGACAACAGGGAGTCGATCAATCGGACGGTGGTGGGACTCAACGCGACGATGCAGGAGCTCCGCGCGATCCTGGCGCGAACGGGACCGTCGGCGGAGCGGACGATCCAGAGCGCCGAGCTCGCGGCGGCCGACGCCCGCCTGGCGCTCTCCGGCGCCCAGGGCACGCTCCTGCGCGCGGACACGCTCGTGATGCGCCTCGACAGCCTGGTCTACGACGTGCGCCACGGCAGCGGGACGGCCTCGATGATGCTCTACGACACCACGTTCGCCATCGAGCTGCGCCGAACGATCGAGTCGACGCGCGAGTTCATCGAGCAGATGAAGCGCAACGGCGTCAACATCAACTTCTCGCTCGGACGACGACCGTAGGGTCCAGCACGGTCGCGCTACGTCGCCGGCGTTCCGTCGCAGAGCTCGACCGTCGCAGAGCCATAGCGTCGCGGAGCTCTATCGCCGCAGGCCCTCGAGAGCCCGGCGGAAGCGCGCCACTCCTTCACGAATGTTCTCGTCGCTGCACGCATACGACAGCCGGATGCACCGGTCGTCGCCGAATGCGCTGCCCGGTACGGTCGCCACATGGTGTTCGGCGAGCATCACGCGCGCGAGCGCCTCGCTGCCGGGACAGGACTCGGTGAAGTATTCGCTGACGTCGACGAAGACGTAGAACGCTCCGTCGGGGCGGGGAAACCGGATGCCCGGGATCGCCTCGAGCAGCCCGCAGATCAGGTCCCGCCGGCGCTCGAACGCGGCGGTCATCTCGAGCACTTCGTCCGCCGCCGTCTCGATCGCCGCGAGTGCGGCCATCTGGCTGATCGACGGGGGACTCGACGTCACCTGGCTCTGCACGCGAGACGCGGCCTTGAGCACGTCGATCGGCGCGCGCATGTAGCCGATGCGCCAGCCGGTCATCGAGTACGCCTTCGAGACGCCGTTGACCGTGATCGCGAGCTCGCTCAGCTCGGGCATCGAGCCGATCGAGAAGTGCTCGTTGCCGTCGTAGACGATCTTCTCGTAGAGCTCGTCGGAGATGACGTACAGTCCCGATTCGGCCGCCCATCGTCCGATCGCCTCGAGCTCTTCGCGCGAGTACATCACGCCGGTCGGGTTCGACGGCGAGTTGATGATGATCGCCCGCGACTTCTGCGTCCGATACTGCTCGAGCAATTGCGGCGTGATCTTGTAGCGATCATCGGCACTGGTGCGGATCTCGACGGCAACGCCACTGACCAGTCGCACCATCTCAGGATAACTGACCCAGTACGGCGCCGGGATCAGCACCTCGTCGCCATCGTCGATGATCGCCGCGAGCGCGTTGAAGATCGAATGCTTGCCGCCGACCGACACGAGCACTTCGCTCGGCTCGGTCGGGATCTGATTGTCGTCGGAGAACTTCGTGGCGATGGCGCGGCGCAGCTCGGGGATGCCGTCGGACTGGGTGTAGTAGGTGAAGTTCGCGTCGATCGCGGCGATGGCCGCCTGCTTGATCGACTCCGGCGTCGGGAAGTCCGGCTCGCCGGTCGAAAGCGATACGACGTCGACGCCTGCGGCCTGCATCCGCTTGGCTTCGGCAGCGATCGCGAGCGTCGTCGATTCACTGATGCAGCACGAACGCTGCGAAAGTCGTCGTTCCAGGTCGGGGCTCGGTCGATGTCGCATGCGTCGCGGGAGAGTTCGGGTTGAAGCAGCGCGAGTCGCACCGGCGGCGAGGGGAGCGCCTACGAGCCGACGAGACAGACGTTGCCGCGGCCGTAGATCTCCGCCAGACCTTCGATGAGCTCGCGCGACGGCGCCACGGTCAAACGACGTGACACCCAGCGTCCGGCGAGCTGACGACTGGCGTCGTAAACGCGGAAGATACACTGCAGCTCTCCCTGATGCGCCTTGAAAAGCGCCGCGGTGCGCTCGGCCTCAGTCGCGCCGACGACATCGAGGTCGACGTTGACGGCGATGCCGGTCGAGTACCGCGAGCGTGTCTGCGCCATCGGAACGACGTCGTCGGTGATGATCTTGATGCCGTCGCTGCCGTTGAGCTCGGCCTTGCCGGTGACGCAGACCATCTCGCCGACCTGCACCATCGGCGCGAAGCGCTTGTACGCGTCACTCCAGAAAATGCACTCGGCCTTGCCGGTGAAGTCCTCGATGATCGCGAAGGCTATCAGGTTCTCGCGCTTGTCGAGCTTCGTGCGGATCGCCGTGATGATCCCGCAGGCACGCACCGGCGCCTCGAACTTCGCCGCCTCGTCGATCTCGCCGAGCTTGACCTGCGCGAACGCGTCGACCTCCATCGCGAACTCCTCAAGCGGATGCCCGCTGACGTAGAAGTTCAGTACGTCCTTTTCGCGGCTGAGCTTCTCGAGCCGCGACCACTCCGGCACCGCCGGCAGCGTCGGCTCGGGAATCGCTCCGCCGCCGGCGTCGTCTGACGCGAAGAGCGAGTCCATGCCGGCGGCGTTCGCCGAGGCGCACGCGCTCGCGTAGCCGATCGCGCTGTCGATCGCCTCGCAGACCTGGCGACGGTTCGGGTGCATCGAGTCGAACGCGCCGGAGAGGACGAGGCTCTCGACGAGTCGCTTGTTGACCAGCGGAGTCGCGGCGAGTCGCGTCGCGAAATCGAAGATCGATACGAACGGTCCGTCGGCGTCGCGCTGCTTCAGGATCTCGCCGACGGCGCTCTCGCCGACATTGCGGATCGCGGCCAGACCGAAGCGGATTCCCTCGTCGACGACGGTGAAGTCCTTCGCCGACTCGTTGACGTCCGGCGGAAGCACGCGGATGTCGAACTTCCGGCACTCGTCGATGAGCTTGACGACCTTTGCCAGATCGTGCGCTTCGGCCGTCATGTTCGCCGCCAGGAACTCAGCCGTGTAGTTCGCCTTCAGGTATGCCGTCTGGTAGGCGACGTAGGCGTAGGCAGCCGAGTGGGACTTGTTGAAGCCGTAGTCGGCGAACTTGAACATCATGTCCCAGATGTCGTTCGCGGACTTCTTCTCGATCCTGTTGCGCTCGCACCCCTCGAGGTACGTCGCCTTCATCGCCTCCATCAGCTTCATGTCCTTCTTGCCCATCGCGCGGCGGAGGTTGTCGGCCTGCGCGAGGGTGAAGCCCCCGAGCTGCTGGGCGATCTGCATGATCTGCTCCTGGTAGACCGTGATCCCGTAGGTCTTGCCCAGGATCGGCTCGAGCATGCCGTGCAGGTACTCGATCGCCTTGCGCCCGTGACGGCGCTCGATGAACTCCGGGATGTTGTCCATCGGCCCCGGACGGTACAGCGCGTTCATCGCGATCAGATCGTCGAGCACCGTCGGCTTGAGATCCTTCAGGTACTTCTGCATCGGGACCGACTCGAACTGGAAGACCGCGGTCGTCAGCCCGTTTCCCACCATGTCGTAGGTCGTCCTGTCGTCGAGCGGGATCGCGTCGATGTCGATGTCGACGTCGTGCCGCTGGCGGATCAGCTCCAGACACGTGTCGATGATCGTCAGCGTGCGCAGGCCGAGGAAGTCCATCTTCAGTAGACCCGCCTCCTCGAGGTACTTCATCGTGTACTGCGAGGCCAGACCCGAGTCGGGCGTCTTGTACAGCGGGATGTAGTCCTCGAGCGGACCCGGAGCGATCACGACGCCCGCCGCATGCAGCGAGGCGTTGCGGCAGAAGCCTTCGAGCACCTGCGAGTGCTCGATGAGCTTTCGGAGCTGCGGGTCGGTCGACTCCTTGACCCAGCGCAGCTCAGGTCCTTCGATCGCCTCGCCGATCTTCTGCACGCGTCCAAACTTCACGTCGATCTTCTCGGTGATCGAGTTGATCGTTCCCAGCGGCACGCCGAGCACGCGGCCGACGTCCTTGAGCACCGCGCGCGCCGAGAGCGTGCCGAACGTGATGATCTGCGAGACCGCCTCCTCGCCGTACTTCTGCTTGACGTAGTCGATCACTTCCTCGCGACGACTGTCGGCGAAGTCGATGTCGATATCGGGCATCGACACGCGATCGGGGTTCAGGAAGCGCTCGAAGAGCAGGTCGTAGCGGATCGGATCGATGTTCGTGATCCACAGCGCGTACGCGACGAGGCTTCCCGCGGCGGAGCCACGGCCCGGACCGACACTGATGCCGCGGTCGCGCGCCGCCTGGATGAAGTCCTGGACGATCAGGAAGTACCCGCTGTAGCCCATGCGGATAATGACGTCGAGCTCGAACTCGACGCGCGCGCTGATCTCCTCGTCGATGCGGTCGTAGCGGCGGTGGATGCCCTTCCACGTGATCTCGCGCAGGTAGTCGTCGAGCGTGGTCGCCGACGACTCCGCGGGGATCGGGAAGTTCGGCATGTAGAACTCCTTCGGCATCGAGATGCTGCACTTGTCGGCGACGACGAGCGTGTTCTCGATCGCGCCGGGGAAGCGCCCGAGGAGCGCCGCCATCTGATCGGCGGACTTGAAGTAGTACTCCGGCGTGCCGTAGCGCAGGTCGGTCTCGATGTCGTTGCGCACACCGTTCTTCGAGGCATCGCGGATGTGCAGCAGCACGTTGTGCGCGATCGCGTGCTCCTTGCGGATGTAGTGGCAGTCGTTGGTCGCGATCAGCGGAATGCCGAGCTCCTGCGCGAGGAGCGGCATCCCCTCGAGCACCGGCTTGTCGACGGCGATGCCGTGGTCCTGCACCTCGAGGTAGAAGTCCTCGCCGAAGAGCTCCCGATACCAGATCGCCGCCTCGCGCGCGGCCTCCATGTTCTCCTGCACCAGGTGCGCCGAGACGACGCCGCCGGCGCACGCCGAGAGCGCAATGAGGCCCTCGTGATGCTCGGCCAGTAGATCGCGGTCGATGCGCGGCTTGTAGTAGAAGCCCTCGGTGTGTGCGCGGCTCGTCAGCCGGTTGAGCGTGCGGTAGCCCTCATAGCTCTTCGCGAGCAGGACGAGGTGGAAGTAGTTGCGTTTCTTCTTCTGCTTGCCGGTCTCGTGCAGCGACCGATCGCGCCGGCTGCCGTCGGCGACGTAGACCTCGCAGCCGAGGATCGGCTTGATCCCCGCCGACTTCGCCTTCTTGTAGAACTCCAGCAGTCCGAAGTTCACGCCGTGGTCGGTCAGCGCGACCGCGGGCATGCCCTGTTCGACCGCGGCCGCGACGAGTCCGTCGACCGTGCACGCGCCGTCGAGCAGGGAGTAGTGCGTGTGATTGTGAAGGTGTATGAACTCGGCCATCGTTGCGGGGGACCAGGGTTGGGGAGCGGTCGTCATTGCGTCGCCCGGTGACGCGAGGGCGGCGACGTGGGGTGCAAGTTAGAGAAGGCGTCGCGCCGGAGCGGACACGAGTTATCCCCCGGTTATCCACACGGCGATTGCGTCTCAATGTGGGGTGGTATTCCGGATGCGGCCGCGGCGCGCTACATGCCGAGGTAGGCCTTCTGGACTTCCTCGTTCGAGGCGAGCTCGGCCGCCGGACCCTCGAGCGTGACCTCGCCGGTCTCGAGGACATAGGCATACGATGCGATGCCCAGCGCCATGTGCGCGTTCTGCTCGACCAGCAGGATCGTCGTGCCGAGGTCGCGGTTGATCTCCTGGATCTTCTCGAAGATCAGCTTGACGAGCAGTGGCGCGATGCCCAGCGACGGCTCGTCGAGCAGCAGCAGGTGCGGTCGCGACATCAGCGCGCGCGCGATCGCGAGCATCTGCTGCTCGCCGCCGGAGAGCGTTCCGCCTGCCTGCTTCAGGCGCTCCTTGAGTCGTGGGAAGATCGAGAAGTTGTACTCGAGGTCCTTCTCGATCTCCGCGCGGTCCTTGCGCAGGTACGCTCCCATCATCAGGTTCTCGCGCACGCTGAGGCCGGGGAAGATCATGCGCCCCTCGGGCGACTGGCAGACACCCAGTCGCACGATCTCGTGCGGAGGACGGTTGGTGATGTCCTTGCCCTGGAAGGTCACGGTACCCGAGACCGCGCGCAGCAGTCCCGAGATCGTGCGCAGCGTCGTGGTCTTGCCCGCGCCGTTGGCTCCGATCAACGTCACGATCGAGCGCGACGGCACGTGGAAGCTGATACCCTTGATCGCGCCGATCGCGCCGTAGGAGACGTGGAGGTCCTGGATGTTGAGCACTGGGCGATCTTGCGGATTACGGGGTTACGGATACTCGGCTCGCGGCTAGACCGCTTCGCCCAGGTACGCCTCGATGACCTTCGGATTCGACTTGACCTGCTCGGGCGTTCCCTCGGCGATCTTCACGCCGTAGTCCAGGACCGTGACGTGCTCGCAGATGCCCATGACGACCTTCATGTCGTGCTCGATGAGCATGATCGAGATGCCGAGCGTGTCGCGAATGTAGCGGATGAGCTTCATGAGCTCCGCCTTCTCGGTCGGGTTCATGCCCGCCGCCGGCTCGTCGAGCAGCAGCAGCTTCGGGCGCGTCGCAAGCGCGCGCACGATCTCGACCCGACGCTGGTCGCCGTAGCTGAGACTCTTCGCCAGCTCGGCGCGCTCCGGAAGCAGCTTGAACATGTCGAGCAGCTCGTCGGTGCGCCGGTCGAAGTCGGCCTCCTCGGCGTGATAGCGTCCGAGCTGCACGATCGAGCCGACCAGACCGGTGCGCGCGAGGTTGTTGAAGCCGACGCGCACGTTCTCGGCGACGGTCATCGACGGGAACAGGCGGATGTTCTGGAACGTGCGGGCGATCCCCGCATGCGCGATCTCGTGCGGACGCCGACCGACGATGCTCGCTCCGTCGAAGGTCACCGATCCTTCGCTCGGCTCGTAGACGCCGGTGATGACGTTGAACACCGTGGTCTTGCCCGCGCCGTTGGGACCGATCAGGCCGACGAGCGCGCGCTCGGGCACGGACATGTTGAGATCGCCGACGGCCGTCAGGCCGCCGAAGCGCATGGTCAGGGCATCGAGTGTGAGAAGGGGCACCGGCGGCTGTTGATTTCGATGTCGGTTGCGGATTGCGGATCAGGCTACGGGAGCCCGTCGTCATTGCTCGTCGGGCGCGTCGCGCTTCGATAATTGCGCCGGTCTCGTGCCGCGGCCGCGAGCGTCAGTGCGTGTCCGGCGAGCATTGCGAGCGCACCAGCTCCGGGCTCTACGTCGCGAGTGCCGGAGATGACCACGAAGGCGAGTACGGCGATAAGGCCGACGACCGCCGGGACCAGCAGATGCCGCGCGGACGACCACCACGTCGACAGCAGGATGACGATCGCGCCGTAGAGCACGGTGATCGTTCCCACCACGGCAAGTGTCGTGCGCAGTCCCTGACTCGGTTCACCGTCGCGCGCCGGAGTGCTCGCGCCGAGCATCCGTACGACGACCTCGCCGTCGATCGCGAGCGGCAGAAACGCGCCGACGATCAGCGCCGCGCCACCTGAGAGCGCCAGCAATTGCGATCGACTCAGACCCACGACGCCACCTCGGGCCGACGGCCGGCAACATACGAAGGAACGACGGCGAGCACGTCGCCTACGACCGGCGTGGAACGTCGTACCGCAGCTCGGCGAATCCCTCTCCGAGCGCGCGGGCCGAGGTCAGCCGGAGCGACGGACTCGTGATCATCCTCGGAAGCAGCGGGCGTCCCGCGCCGAGCGTCACCGAGCCGAACGTCACGATGATCTCGTCGAGCAGGCCGGCGTCATGGAACTGTCCGACGAGATCTCCGCCGCCGACGAGCCAGATGTTCCGCCCGCCCGCGGCCTCGGCCATTGCGGCGTGCACCGGGCGCACGTCACCGCGCACGAAGCGGATGTCGGCGCCGGGCACCGGAGGCAGCTCCCGCGTCGAGAACACCCACGTCGGCATCGCGTACGGCCACGGCTCGGGATGCGTCGCCTCCGGGCCGACCGCGTGTCGCAACATCCACTCGTACGTCGTCGAGCCCATGGCGAGCGCGCCCACGTCGGCGATGAACTCGGGAT
>Ga0247822_10002587_pt1 | contig 11589 bp, 8 predicted proteins | sample 13C_Cellulose_Da_FD_192423 | JGI IMG/M metagenome (GOLD analysis project Ga0247822, IMG submission 192423) | Soil microbial communities from agricultural site in Penn Yan, New York, United States - 13C_Cellulose_Day30 | ecosystem: Environmental > Terrestrial > Soil > Agricultural land | place...
CTTTTGACGCAAGCCCTGGCAACGGAAGAACGTATCGAAGGTGTTGCGCCAGCAGAAGATTTATTGACTATGGAAGGTATGGACAATGCGTTGGCTGCAAATCTTGCACGCCGTGGCATTGTGACTATGGAAGATCTGGCAGAACAATCAATTGATGAATTGTTGGAAATTGAAGGTGTTGACGCGACTCGTGCCGCCGCACTGATTATGAAAGCGCGCGAGCCCTGGTTTGCCTGAGTGTGAGCCACTCTAGTGAGCGAAACCCTGTAGGCAACGAACAATCCTTGAGGAAAAACAATGGCAGAAGTAACCGTTAATGAACTCGCCAAATCGATAGGTGCACCGGTCGAGCGTTTGCTTAAGCAAATGCAAGAGGCTGGCTTGCAACACAAAAGCGCCGAGGCGAAAGTTTCTGACGATGAGAAACAGCGCCTGCTCAACTTTTTAAAGAGCAGTCATGGCGAGGCCGCGCTGGAGCCCAAGAAAATCACTTTGCAACGTAAAACCACCACGACCATTAAAACCGGTACGGGTAATGCACGCAAAACGGTAAATGTTGAAGTGCGCAAAAAGCGCACCTACGTTAAGCGTGAGGATGAAGTGGCAGAGTCCGCCGTTGCAGAGCAGGAACCGGATTTTGAACCGGAAATCGAAGTAGCACCTGAGCCGGTAGTGGCGCAGGTGGAGCCTACTCCTGAGCCTGTTGTTATTGCTGAAGTGGCTGAACCTGAAGTCGTTGAGCAACAAGAAGTTGATGCTCCTGCTGCAGAAGCACCTTCTCACCGCATCTCCTTTACCGATGGTATTGAAGAGAAGCGCCGCGCTGCGATTGAGCGTCGTCAAGCAGAAGAAGCTGCGCGCGTTGCAGAAGCCAAAGCACGCGATGATGCAAAACGTGCAGCAGAAGAAGCGAAGCGTGCACCTGTACGCACTGAAAAACCTGCTGATAAGCCGGCAGGTCAAGCTACGCCAGCCAAAACTGCACGTCCTGACGCGCGCGCGCCAGCTAAAGGTAAACCTGCTGTTGCGGTCATAGCTCCGCCTGCAGATAAAGAAGATACCAAGCATGGCCACGGCCATAAGAAAAGCCATAAGCGCGATGACGACGATGCGGATGATTCTGATCGCAACAAGCGCGGTGCAGGCAAGGCCGTTAAGAAAGGCGCGCCTGGCTCTAAAAAATCTCCTAAAGTCGATTTGTTGGATTTTGTTGCCGAAGATGGCGAAGACAGCGATGTATTAGCGCGTCGCAGCCACTTGCGTGCGAGCCACAAAAAGCACAACAAACACGCCTTTAAAAAGCCGACCACCAAAATCGTCCATGAAGTGAACATTCCGGAAACGATTGCCGTTTCTGAATTGGCGCAGCGTCTCACTGTTAAAGTGGGCGAAGTGATCAAGCGCTTGATGAAGATGGGCGTAATGGCATCGATGAACGAATCAATCGATCAGGACACTGCGGTGTTGCTAGTTGAAGAGATGGGGCATCAGGCAGTACTGGTTAGCGAAAACGACATCGAACACGCACTGGAAAGATCTCTGGAAACAGAGGGTGAGCATTCCACTCGTGCGCCAGTAGTTACTGTAATGGGTCACGTTGACCATGGTAAAACATCGCTGCTCGACTACATCCGCGAAGCCAAAGTGGCGGCGGGCGAAGCCGGTGGTATTACCCAGCACATTGGTGCTTATCGTGTAAGCACCAGCCGTGGCGAAATCACTTTCCTTGATACTCCTGGCCACGCAGCGTTTACCGCAATGCGTGCTCGCGGTGCCAAGGCAACTGACGTGGTGATCCTGGTAGTGGCGGCGGATGACGGTGTAATGCCGCAAACGGAAGAAGCGATTCTTCACGCGCGTGCAGCTGGTGTGCCTATCGTTGTTGCGATTAACAAGTGCGATAAGCCTTCTGCTGATCCGGATCGCGTAACCAATGAGCTGGTAGTGAAGGGTGTTATCCCGGAAAACTATGGTGGCGATACCCAGTTTATTCAGGTATCTGCCCATACCGGTCAAGGTATTGATGAATTATTGGAAGCAATTTCACTGCAAGCCGAAGTTCTTGAATTGACGGCTGTGCCTGAAGCGGCAGCGAAGGGTGTAGTAATTGAAGCGCGCGTTGATAAAGGCCGCGGTACAGTTGCTACCATCCTGGTTCAACAAGGTACTCTGAAACAGGGCGATTTGATTCTTGCTGGTCAAAGCTACGGCCGTGTACGTGCGATGAGCAACGAGCGCGGCCAACAAGTGACAGAAGCTGGCCCATCTACTCCGGTAGAGATTTTGGGTCTGGATACTGCTCCAAGTGCCGGCGATGATTTTGTGGTGCTGACTGACGAGCGTAAAGCGCGTGAAGTTGCCCAGTTCCGTGCCGAGAAAGAGCGTAAAGAGAAACTTGCGCGCTTCCAGGCATCCAAACTGGAGAACATGTTCTCCAACATGGAAGCCGGACAGAAGAAAAATCTTACAGTGGTGGTTAAAGCGGACGTGCGCGGCTCACTCGAAGCGATCATGGCGTCACTCAACGACATCGGCAACGATGAAGTGCAAGTGAACATTATCTCTTCCGGTATCGGTGGCATCACCGAGAACGATGTGAACTTGGCGATTACCTCTGGTGCGATCATCGTGGGCTTCAACGTGCGTGCCGATAGCACTACCCGTCGTTTGGCGGAAGGTGAAGGCGTCGATATTCGTTACTACAGCATCATTTACCAATTGCTGGACGAAGTGAAAGCGGCATTGAGCGGTATGCTTGATCCGGAGCGCGTTGAAACTATCGTTGGTATCGCTAATGTGCGTGAAGTGTTCAACTCACCGAAGTTCGGCCAGGTTGCTGGTTGTATGGTGATTGAAGGTACTGTTTCGCGTAACAAGCCAATCCGCGTATTGCGCGACAACGTGGTGATCTTCACCGGTGAGCTTGAATCCTTGCGTCGTTTCAAAGACGACGTTAGCGAAGTTCGCAACGGTTTCGAGTGTGGTATCGGTGTGAAGAACTACGACGTTAAAGTCGGCGATCAGATCGAAGTTTACGAAGTGAAAGAGGTTGCGCGCCAGCTCTAAGCCCGGCGCAATACCTGCGCCCCACCCCTGTCATGGGGGTGGGGCTTTGTTATTTTAAGAGGTTAGTGGCGCATGCCAAGAGAATTTACCCGTTCAGACCGCGTATCCGATGCCATCCAGCGTTTGCTGGGGCAGGTGATTCCCAATGAAATCCGCGATCCGCGCATTGGTTTGGTCAACATCAACGAAGTAACCGTTACCCGCGATATGGCCTATGCCAAAGTCTATGTAACCTTTGTTGGCCGCGACGATGAAAAAGACAGTCTCGCTGCTGCTGCCTTATTGAATAAGGCGAGCGGATTTTTGCGCACGTTTTTGGCGAAAGAGTTGAGCATGCGTACTGTGCCCAAGCTGCAATTTATCTACGATAAAACCTCGGTCAAAGGCCAGGCGTTGTCGACGCTGATTGAGCGCGCGTTAAAAGAAGATAGCCTGCATCAGCACGATGATGGGCCTGAAGATGATCCCAAGGGCGAGCAGCACTGATGGCGCGTAGAAAAGGCCGTCCAGTTGACGGCGTATTGTTGTTGCACAAACCTGCCGGCATGACCTCCAACCACGCATTGCAACGCGCCAAACGGTTGTTTTTTGTGGAGAAAGCCGGGCATACCGGCGCGCTCGATCCACTCGCAACCGGTGTATTGCCGCTGTGTTTTGGCGAAGCGACCAAGTTTTCGCAATTCTTATTGGATGCCGACAAAGGCTATCGCACCTGTATTCGCCTCGGTGCGACTACTGATACTTGCGATGCCGATGGCGAAATTCTTGAGCAAAAATCCAGTGCTGGAATCACGCTCGCGCAAGTCGAGGCAGCACTCCTGCCGTTGATTGGCGATATCCTGCAAGTCCCACCTATGTACTCAGCACTCAAACTCAATGGCCAGCCGCTTTATAAGATGGCACGCCAAGGCGTTGAAGTGGAGCGCGCTCCCCGTCCGGTGACGATTCACAGTATCGACATTCTCGCGTTTCGCGCCGGTGATGAAGCTGAAGTAGAGTTGGATATCCGCTGTACCAAAGGCACTTATATCCGTTCAATTGCGGTTGATCTGGGGGTTGCATTGGGTTGTGGTGGGCATGTTAAAACCCTGCATCGCTCTCTGGCGGGTCTGTTTAGCGAAACCCAGTGTGTGACACTTGAAGAGCTGGAAGCGCGTTTTAATGATGTGCAGGCGGCAGAAAGTGACGAAGCAGCCTATGCTGCACTTGATAGTTATCTGCTTAGCGCCGACGCTCCTGTCGCCAGCCTGCCCGCGGTAGATCTACCTGCCAACAGTGCCCATTACTTCCGTTTGGGCAACCCGGTGATGGTGTCCAAGGTCTATCGATTTGGCGAGCAAGGTGCTATTGTGCGCGTCTTTTGTGCAGAAACCGAACAATCGCCCCGCGCATTTCTGGGGTTGGGCACTATCACCGATGAAGGTGGTGTGGCTCCAAAACGAATTTTGGCGAACCGTTCCTCTAACGAACAGTAAGAGGCGAATAGTAAGCCGTAAGAATTTATCCGCAAGCATTGCTTGCCTGGATAAAAAGCCGCGGATGACATCCACGTTCTTTGTGGACTGGATAATCACCGCAACAACCCACCTGTAAATATGCACGGGCGGGCTGTAATTGAATTGCATATTAATTGAGGAAAACATCATGGCACTGAGTGCTTCTGAAAAAGCTGCAATCGTTAACGAATACAAACAAGCCGAAGGCGACACTGGCTCGCCAGAAGTCCAAGTAGCATTGTTGACTATCAACATCAACAAACTGCAAGGCCACTTCGCTGACCACAAGGCAGACCACCATTCACGTCGCGGTTTGATCCGTATGGTAAACGCGCGTCGTAAACTGTTGGACTACCTGAAAGGTAAAGACGCTTCTCGTTACGTAGCACTGATTCAAAAATTAGGTCTGCGCCGTTAAGTTTGTCCAGTGCCCGCTCTGCGGGCACTTTTATTTTTACTGATTAGAAAAAATTGTCGTTAGTTTGCTAATGGCAGAGAGAAAGTAAGGATTTGCGCTGATGAGAGAAAAGTTAGCGCTCGGGCAGGATGCATCGTTTGTACTGGTTTTATATTGATCGTTTATTGATTCTGTATCGATAAAAACAAGCAAACTTACATAGGCTCGTAACAATTAACGCAATTGATTTTTAGTGAATACAAAGGATAAAAGAGTGAATCCGATAATTAAGAAATTTCAATACGGCAACCAAACCGTAACCCTCGAAACTGGCCGCATTGCACGTCAAGCAACCGGTGCAGTATTGGCTACCATGGGCGAAGTCAGCGTACTTTGTACCGTAGTTGGTTCAAAAGAAGCTAAAGCCGGGCAGGATTTTTTCCCGCTGTCTGTGCACTATCAGGAAAAAAGTTATGCCGCCGGCCGTATCCCCGGTGGTTATTTGAAGCGTGAAGGCCGTCCTTCCGAAAAAGAAACCTTGACCTCACGTCTGATCGATCGCCCGATCCGTCCATTGTTCCCGGAAGGTTTCCTCAACGAAGTACAAGTAGTTTGTACCGTTGTATCTACTGACAAGCAACAGGATCCCGATATCGTTGCAATGATCGGTACCTCTGCAGCCTTGGCGGTCTCTGGTATTCCATTTAATGGTCCTGTTGGTGGCGCTCGTGTTGCCTACACCCAGGAAGAAGGTTACATCCTCAACCCAAGCTACCAACAACTTGAAACCTCCGAATTGGACATGGTTGTTGCCGGTACCAAAGATGCGGTATTGATGGTTGAATCTGAAGCAAAAGAATTGCCTGAAGATATTATGCTCGGTGCAGTACTTTACGCTCACCAGGAACTGCAAGCAGTTGTGCAAGCGTGTGCGGAATTGGCGCGCGATGCAGGCAAGCCGCGTTGGGATTGGCAAGCAGTTGCTGTTAAAGCTGGCTTGACCGATGCGCTGGTAAAAGACTTTGGCGATTCAATCGGCATGGCTTACCGCATCACCGATAAAGCCAAGCGTTACGATCGTCTCGGCGAATTGCGTAACCAGGCTGTTGCAGAATTGGCAACCGAAGCAACTGGCTTCTCTGCTGATGAAGTAAAAGCTGAATTCGGCATGGTTGAATACCGTTTGGTGCGTTCACGCATCGTTGCGGGCGAGCCGCGTATCGATGGTCGCGACAACAAAACTGTTCGTCCAATTCAAGTTGAAGTTGGCGTGTTGGGCAAAGCCCACGGTTCTGCGTTGTTTACTCGCGGTGAAACACAAGCGCTCGTGGTAGCGACTTTGGGTAACGCGCGCGATGCACAAATTATCGATTTCCTTGAAGGCTCCAAAAAAGACGCATTCATGCTGCACTACAACTTCCCGCCTTACTCTGTAGGTGAAGCAGGTCGTATGGGTGCAACGGGTCGTCGTGAAATCGGTCACGGCCGTTTGGCGCGTCGCGGTGTTACTGCCGTGCTGCCAAAAGAAGCTGATTTCCCATACACCCTGCGTGTAGTGAGCGAAATTACTGAATCTAACGGTTCAAGTTCAATGGCTTCTGTGTGCGGTGCGAGCCTGGCGTTGATGGATGCTGGTGTTCCACTTAAAGCACCTGTTGCTGGTATCGCAATGGGCTTGGTAAAAGAAGCTAACGGCTTTGCGGTATTGACCGACATCCTCGGCGACGAAGATCACCTCGGCGATATGGACTTTAAAGTTGCTGGTACCACCAGCGGTGTAACTGCACTGCAAATGGATATCAAAATCGAAGGTATCACCGAAGAGATTATGGAAATCGCACTGGAGCAAGCTCTGGCTGCGCGTTTGCACATTCTCGGTGAAATGAACAAAGTTCTCGCAACCTCGCGTTCAGTGGTTAGCGAAAATGCACCGCGTTTTGAGACCATCAAAATACATCCGGACAAAATCCGCGACATCATCGGTAAAGGCGGCGCGACTATTCGTGCAATTACCGAAGAAACCCAATCTTCAATCGATATCGATGATGATGGTACCGTTAAGATTTACGCTGACAACGCTGATGCACTTAACGCTGCAATCCTGCGCGTACAAGGTATCGTTGCTGAAGCAGAAATCGGTGCAATTTACGAAGGTACTGTGGTGCGTATCGTAGACTTCGGTGCATTCGTAAACTTCCTGCCCGGCAAAGACGGCTTGGTGCACATCTCTCAAATTGCTGACGAGCGCGTAGCGAGTGTGAGCGATTATTTGAAAGAAGGCCAGGTTGTTAAAGTGAAATGCCTTGATGTAGACCAGCGCGGCCGTATCAAACTCTCTATCAAAGAAGCGTTGGCAGAAGAGTCAGGTGCAGCTCCTGCAGCAGAATCGACTGACGAATAATTTCAGTCGTTCCGCAATAAAAAACGCCCGCAATTGCGGGCGTTTTTTATTTCTGGCGAAAATAATTAACGCCAGGAAATAAATGGATTGAACACTCTATGCCAACCGGTAAATTTCAAGGGTGCGCTCAACACGGTTAAACAAATGCAATCTTCATTTTGCAGCGCTGTAGGGCTGTGTCTATGGGTTGCGTCACGCGCGATAAAATCACCTTCGTGATATACGCCTAGCTCATCTGAAAATCCACCACTTAGAATCACTGTATATTCAAGCCCCCTGTGTGTATGTTTTGGGACTTTAGCGCCGGCCTTGATTTTTTGCAGTGCTACTTGAAAGCCCTTTATGTTGATTAGAGAGGTTAAATCAAACTTGCTGATTTCTTTCGTCTGACGTTGCCAGGGTAAATCCGCAAGTGAGGTGGGCAAATAGCGCAACAATGGATTAATAAAATTACAGGGCGCTCTCTCGGCCGGTATGGGGTTCATTTTTACTTCTGCATTCGCGTTGTGGTCATGAGACTCCAGTGATGCCACGAGAGTTTCAAATGCATCATCATCAATGCTGGCGGGTTTGATCGTTTCCAGCAATGCGCCGCCAAGATGGTTTAAGTTTTTCACATGTTGGCGGCAGTCGTGGCAAAAACATAAATGCATCGCAATCACGAGTGATTCAGGAATGCTGCAGCTCCCGGCTGCATAATTCATCAGGGACATATCATCGGGATGATGGGCACTCATATCTCTTTAGCCTCAAACATAACACGTAATTTTTGCAGTGAAAGGCGCAAGCGTCCTTTCACTGTGCCCAAAGGAATATTTAATTCCTCTGCCACTTCCTCGTGGGTTTTACCTTCGTAATAAACTTTTCGCAGCGCGATCATTTGTTCTTCGGGTAATTTATCAACGGCAGCTTGTACAAATTTTTCGGTCGATAAATTCTGGATCGAAAAAATAGTGGTGTCTTCAGTCGGGATCTGCCAGAGGTCTTCGGTCTCAATCACAATTTCTGCGCGGCTACGATTTAGCTTGCGCAGTAAATCGATTCGCTGATTGCGAGTAATAGTGAAAATCCAAGTAGAGACAGATGCAAGTGATTCGGTGTATTTGTCGGCATTACGCCACACATTGGTCATTACTTCCTGTACCAAAACTTCAGCATGCTGACTAAATCCCTGATTGATCGCATACGCCTTAATGCGCGGCGCAAAGTGTTGGTAGATTGCACGAAACGCCGCTTTGTCATCGTGTTCGGCTACACGTGCCAATAGCGCACCCCATTCGGGGGCATCAGTTGCGGCAGTAGAGTCATTCATTGACAAGGCCTTTTTAGTCGTCATGTGAACTCTCATTATCGCTTACCGGTGAGTTTTAGATAGTTAATATCACGCCTTATACGGACTGTTTGGCGTTGCAGATCAATTTAGTTGTCGCATGAATTTAAATTCGTGGCTTGGTCCAGCTTTTTATTTTGAAGATTATTTTTTTGTGTTGATTGTTGATCGGAAGAAAGGCTCATGGCGTAAGTCACTGAGCTACTACCGACCCAGCACCACGGGTCTTACCTTTTTCTAACGTTAACGATATGTTGAAATGGCCAATAAGAGGGTAAGGAAATGAAGTTAATCAAAGGTGTTTTTCTCGCAATATTGAGTTTGATTCTCGTTGCGTGCGGCAGCGACGATGATAAAGAACGGGTAAGCGTGTCTGTTAGTCCAATGATGGCAACAATTAAAGCCGGCGCCACTCAGGCATTTGTGGCAACCATTACCGGTAGCAAGAACACTGCTGTTACCTGGACAGTTGATGAAACCAATGGTGGCACGGTAACAGCGGGTGGCGTGTATACCGCTCCGTCAACTGCAGGTACATACCATGTTACAGCGACAAGCGTGGCTGACAGTAAACGCAAGTCTACTGCGACAGTTACAGTGGTGCCGCTTGATAAAAGCATGGTGAGGGTATTTCATGCCTCTCCTGATGCACCCAAAGTGAATCTATGGGTGAATGATGCTGTGGTTTCGTCGGGCTTGGACTATCAAAAAACCACCGGTTATTTGTCTTTGGATGAAGGGACTTATAAGGTCGCTGTTGAGGGGGTTGTACCTGGTGGAAATGTGGTGGTAATAGGCCCGGTCAATTTACCTTTAGCTGGCAAGACCGACTATGACGTGATCGCCGTAAATAGCGTTGCTAATATTGAGCCATTAGTCATTAGCGATACTGGCAGCCTTATGGATGCTACCAAGGTGCGCGTGCGCGTGGCGCATTTGGCTGCCACGGCCCCTACTGTCAAGGTATTCGTCACTGCGCCAGGGGCTGATCTTGCTACTGCAACCGCCTTGGGTAGTTTTGCATTCAAAGAGATCTTGCCTGCGGTTGAGGTGGCTGCTGGCGACTACCAAATCCGTGTAACTCTTGTGGACAACACTGTCATATATGACTCGGGAACGGTGAATTTGGCTGCGGGTAAAGACCTGTTAGTAGGGGCTGTGCCGAATGTAGGTGCTGGTTCATCGCCTATCAATCTAGCGGTGTTGGATGGTGCTGATGTAGCAGTGATCTATGACAAATCAGCCGGCGCTAACTTGCGTGTCATCCATAATTCTGCCAATGCACCAGCAGTGGATGTGCTGGTCAACAACAGCACTACTCCAGCAATTACCAACCTTGCCTTCCCCTCCGCAACTGGTTATGTAAACTTACCAGCGGCTACCTATAACTTTAAGGTAACGCCTGCAGGCACCTTGACTCCAGCTGTTATCGACGCAGATGTGCCCCTTGTTAACGGGATGGAATACAGTTTGTTGGCTTTGGGCAGTTTGGCAACTATCGAGCCCCTGTTGTTGGTCGATAATAATCGAACAGTTGCGACAGAGGCCAAGGTGCGCCTGGTGCATGGTTCAACGCTGGCTGGCAACGTCGATATTTACGTCGTTGCGGCAGGCTCGGCTATCGCCAATCAGGCGCCTGCGTTCGCTAATGTCCCGTTTAAAGCGACTACCGGATATGTGTCGCTCGCTCCGGGTAATTATGATGTAGTTATTACGCCCGCTGGCCAGGCTGGTACAGAGGCAATCAAAGCCTCGCTAATGTTTGCAGCGGGCGGTGTCTATACCGCTGTTGCCCGCGATGGCGTCAACTTAACGTTGCCGCTTAACGTCATCGGCCTCGATGGACTCGCTCCGTAATTGTTAAAAAAGTGAAGTAAAAATACCCGGATTCTTCCGGGTATTTTTTTGCCTGAAATTTGGAGGGGCACATCAAAACGCTAGCTACACTCTTGCCAGGATCACAAATGTGTATTAGTGTAATAATACACATTTAATTTTTTATTAACACGCTTGGATAGATTTATCGGGAGGATTAACCGTGAAGAGCTGCAGCAAAATAATAGTTGGGCTATTGGCGTGCATAAGTGTGGTTGCTAATGCAGAGACCAGCCTTTTTGAGATAACCAAAGGCGCACAAAAAATTTATCTTGGTGGCACTATCCACGTGTTGCGCAGCAGCGACTACCCGCTGCCGGCCGAGTTCGAGCAGGCTTACGAAAATGCGGACATATTAGTGCTGGAGGCCGATATGAAAAAAGCCGGTTCGCCGGAATTTGGCCAGCAAATGGCACAGGCATTTATGTACCGCGATGGCAAAAACCTGTCACAGGATTTAAATCCAAAACTCTGGCAGGAATTGCAAGCCTTCTCGCAGCAAAACCAGTTTCCACTTGCACAGATGAGCGTGTTTAAAGCGATGTTCGTGAGCCTGTCATTATCGATGAGTGAAATGCAACGTAAAGGTTACGGCGTGGCCCAGGGTGTTGATACGTTTTTTTATCAAAAAGCGATCCTCAATGGAAAAGCCACACAAGAGTTGGAAACAACTGATGAGGTGTTAGCGCAATTGGTATCGCTCGCTGATTTGGATGCAAATCTCGTTATCAAAGCAACGCTGCGCGATTTACGCAAAATGGATCAGGTCTTGGAAAAGTCAGTCGGTTATTGGCGCGCGGGCGAGTTGGAAAAATTGGATAAAGAAATGGCAGCCGACATGCGGAACGAAACCCCGGAAGTGTATGAACAATTGTTAATTGCCCGCAATCAATCGTGGCTGCCAAAAATTGAAAAAATGTTTGCATCACCGCAAGTGGAGCTTGTTCTTGTGGGTAGTCTTCATCTCAGTAGTAAAGAAGGTTTGCTCGCGCAGTTGGAAAAGCGCGGCTACAAAATAAAACCC